>SAMEA3663208__coassemble_68_pt1 | contig 71892 bp, 56 predicted proteins | sample SAMEA3663208__metabat2_low_PE_010 | metagenome-assembled genome bin SAMEA3663208 (sample SAMEA3663208) | pig gut metagenome | biome: pig gut; feature: pig-associated habitat; material: faeces | place: China | collected 2013
TGGTAATCACTTTTCATTCTCTTTGACGAGCCGAAGGCCTCATGTACGTTTCATTTCGGATACAAAGTTATTCATTTTGTATGAAATCCAAAGTTTTAAAAGTTAAATATTATGAATATTTAACTAAAAAGCATCCGTTTTAGAACTTATTGTGTAGAATGCATAGCCAACAATTATTCTGCATAAAACTTTTATCCACTTCATCTGCTCACCATTTTTTTTAAGATAAAGTGATTACCAAGGAAGAGTTGCTACGTGACTTCAAGCCAGAAATCAACAAGCTGGCAGAATATGAGGGCAGAACATTCGATGAAGCTGTAGCACAATTGGCAGCATATTACGATGGCTATCATTTCAGTTATGATAACATGGTGGATGTTTTCAACCCATTCAGTCTTATCAATGCATTCGCTGATTCCAAGCTGAGGAACTATTGGGCTTCGTCAGGTGCAACCTCGTTGCTTACCAAGTTTATTGATGATAAAGGATCACAGGGACAGGCACCTTGATTCGCCCCATAGCGGGTCAATGCGCCTGTCTCACTCCATGATTTGCCGGATTATCACAAACAATATCCCTGAGATATAAAAATTTCCGTCGTTTTCTTGCTGATTTCAAAAAAACTTCGTATTTTTGCAGCAAAATAATGGAATACAATATGGCAACAATAGAAGAAAGATACATCAGTCTGCTGACCGACTTCGGTTTCAAGCGCATATTCGGCACTGCTCCCAACAAGGACTTGCTGATCAACTTCCTCAATAGCCTGTTTGACGGTAAACAGGTTATCAAGGACGTGAAGTATCTCAACACGGAGCATTTCGGCGACAACGCGTCGTCACGCAAGGCAATTTTCGACGTGTATTGCGAGGGCGAGAACGACGAGAAGTTCATCGTCGAGATGCAAAATGCCTATCAGGACTTCTTCAAGGACCGCTCCCTGTTTTATTCCACATTCCCCATTCGCGAACAAGCCAAGAAAGGTGCCGACTGGGATTTTAAGCTTTCACGCGTATATACTGTGGCTCTTTTGAACTTCGACATGAAGGAGGAAGCCTTCGACAAGAAGGATATAACCCACACCGTGAAGCTCTGCGACATCAAGACCAACAAGGTGTTCTATAAGAAGCTCGACTTCATATATGTGGAGATTGCCAAGTTCAAGAAGAAGGAGGACGAGTTGGAGACGCTTTATGACAAATGGCTCTACGTATTGAAGAACCTATATAAGTTGGAGAGCCGCCCCAAGGCTTTGCGCGACAAAGTGTTCGACCTCCTGTTCAAGGAGGCCGAGATAGCCACATTCACCCCCGAGGAGCTGCGTGAATACGAAGATAGCCTCAAGGCCTACCGCGACATCAAGAACTCTATTGATTCGGCGCGTAGGGAAGGACGTGCAGAAGGGCGTGCAGAAGGGCGTGCAGAAGGACGTGCAGAAGGGCATGCAGAGGAAAAAAAGGATATTGCACGAAAGATGAAGTCCAGAGGATTCTCAGCTACTGACATATCTGAGATGACAGGATTGACGGAGGAAGAAATCAGAACTTTGTAACTATTGTTTTATTGAACACAGGGAAAGGTACGTTGACACCCCATAGCGGGTCAATGCGCCTGTCCCTATGATTCTGTGATTCTTTACCAATCGAGCTTATCTCAAACATTGTTCTAAAACAAGTTCTAATCTTGCATTCATACCAGAATTATGCTCTTTTTTTCTCCTTAGAATACCAGCACATCCAGCAGGAGATATATATAGTTTCTTATCTGCTTCTGTATCAACAAAATCAAGCATATTTGCCGTTTTAATGTTATATGGCATATCAGTGGCATTAAGATAAAAACCATTACCAACATTCACGAAATCTCTAAATGAATAAAGGGTATAATCATTATTTGAAGATGATGCTCCTGATGGAATCTTTATCTCAGGTAATGAATCATAATTGCACAATCGACTAATAATCCATCTTACAACATTAACAGCCCATGAGTTTCCTGTCGCCTTAAAGCGTTGTGTATCCTTACATTTAGGCAGTAGTGTATAATTATCAGGGAATCCCATAATACGTTCACATTCGACTGGGCTTAATCTTCTCAATCGTCCATTTTGAGATATAAAAAGAGAGCCATTTAAGGCGGCTGCATTTCCATTCCATTTTGTACCATAAGCCGCATATAAGCAATCCGTGTATGTTCTAAAAATCTCAATATCGTGACCATTTATGTTTCTTGTTAACGATTGATCTACTATTAAATCACTCTCGTCTTTATTTGAAAACAAAGAAAGCATATTTTCATCTTGTTTGTTTGTTATTTTAAATGGATCTGCGAATTTGCCTCCATTCTCGAACAATACATTTTCCGGATGAAAATCCTTTCCGCCAGCAATAACATAAATACGTTTTCTTTGTTGAGGTAACCCAAAATATTTAGCATCTAAAACTCTCCATGCTATATTACGTTCTTTACCAAACAAGATTCCAGCTTCCGACCATTTGGGCTTAATTTCCTTTTTAATTGTTCTATCACCGTCTTTTACTTTTTTATACCTCTTTTTTAATGGAGATACAATTGGGTTATCCAATCCTGCCAGTCCGGCAAGAAAGCATCCAAAAGCATTATCCTCATCAGTTAATACTCCTTCTACATTTTCCCAAAAACATATTGCACGGTTTAAGCCTTTAGCCAACCTTACCTCGTCCATTCGATTTAATATATCGAAGAATTTCAAAGTTAATTGACCACGATCATCATTTATACCTTCTCGCCATCCAGCTAATGAAAAAGCCTGGCATGGTGTTCCTCCACAAAGCAAATCCGGCACATCAATAGCACCATCATTTATCATTGTGGGTATATCATTCATATCTCCAAGGTTAGGAGCTTCTGAGTAATTAGCTGCAAGAAAATTACAAGGAAATTCTTCTATTTCTGAAAGCCATAATGGTTTCACACCAAGAGGTTTTAAGACATAACTTGCTGCCTCAATACCAGAACAAACACTTCCAAACGTTTTAATTTTCATTGCATTCACTGTTTCTAATTAATTTATTAAGATGCTGTCGCCATTCTTCTATATCATACCATGGACAACCTTCACATCCTTTTTCAGCTTCCTTACCTATATTTGGTATTTTAGTATCCCATTTATTGTCTCCTTTATAAAAATAATCTATACCATATATAGTTCCTCTGATGCCTTGCTGAAAGCATCTTCTACATATCTCTCTTTTCTGTTGATTACGCTGATTGTCTAATAGTTGGAATTTTTTTATGATTTCTTCATCAGACATTTCCAAAGAGTTTTCAGCTTTTGTTGCATCATCCCATCTCACCTCTGAAAATTTATGGTCGGGTATTAGGGCTTTTTTCGCCGTTACCCTTGCTTCAAATGCATTTCTTTCTTTTAAGAGTCTTATGACTCTCGCTTTAAATTGAAGGCTAAAAGTCTCGTAACCAATTTCCGTGTGAAGCGGTATGGGCAGAAGAATTCGATTATACCCTTTACCATCTTGCCTAGGCACTGAAGCAACAGTATAACCTGCGTCTTTTATATTTTGAATTCTTCTTGCAGAATTTGGATTTTTGGGGAACTTCATAAATTCTTCTTGGAATGACAGTAAGATTTTAAAGAAGAGAGGTGTGACACTACCGCCGATTAATCCTCTCTTTTTCTCTACCTTTCTCCATTCATCCATTGCTTCTTTAGTGAAGTATTGTTTCAGTGAATACAAATATTCAGCTAATTCATTCTCTGTCCTTATGTTCAATCCTGCTCTTCTGTCAACAAATGGAACGTAAGTATCCCACCTAAATCCATCGTCTTGGACAAAAGTGGTCTTTACATACACTTCACTTGCTTTATTGTTTTCAATAATCTCGTAAGTGATAATATTTGCCGGTTTAAGTAAACTTTGTAACAAACCAATATCCATAGCTTTATTTCTTTTTGATTATTTCTAATATGTCATTTTTGTTTAGTGGATATAATACACCATCGTATTTCGCATATATTTCAACACTATCCTTCTCTTTCAATAACTCAACAACATCTATGTCCAGATGATGTGCAATTTTGTTCAGAGTCTCTAAAGTTGGGGAAATATTACCATTAATATAGTTGCTCAGATTAGACTGGCTTATACCAGAAATCCGGGCAAATTCTCTTAATGAGATTCCACGTTGAATCAGTATTTCTTTTATTCTTAATACCATATTTGATATTTTTGATGGCAAAGTTAACTAATTAATTATTAACTTTAATAATTTTATGACCAAAATATGTTAAATCTGCTAAATTATTTTGTGAGTGTTATTATATTTAGTATATTTGCAGCAAAAATATATTAAAAACAATATCTTAGTTATGTTAACAGTACAACAAAAACAATTATTATGTGCCCTAATTAATGAACATATTAGGGTAGCTTCATGGGGAATTAGAAATATAAGTATTGATGAAGCTAAGATTTCATTTCACGTGAATGGATTGAAGTATTATGGTAATATTATCATTAAAACAGATTCGTCTGGGTATTATAACATTACTATAGGAAAAGAAAAAAACATAAAATGTCATCTTTATGAAATGATTGATACTTTGGATAGAATTATCGAAGTCTCTGATGATTACTTAATGCAGTTAGAAAATATAATTACCACTTCTGAAAGTTAAGTAAAGAATATGCTTTCCCGGCAGGCCGCGGGCGGGACGCCCACGCTCCCAGAGGCTCCGCATCCCTAACCGTTGAGGTCGAAAAATTTTTCTGAAAAAATATTTGGAGGATAAGATTATTCTTCGTACCTTTGCATCGTTATTATTAAATCACATGCCTATCGAAACATAAAAGACAAACACAACCTGAAGGAAAGTCCATTCACGGACATGAAATGAACGTGGAACCCGGATCTCGCGTGGCTCTATATCAGGATATGCCACGGCACCTCGACGAGGAAAGCCTGAGACACCGCCGGACACTTTGTTAGACAACAGAGTATTAATCATTTAAAAATAATATGAGTAGGAGGCATAAAATTGAAGAAACAGAAAATCCATTAGCAAAAGCCATAACGGTATCTAAACGTAGCGATTCTTTATCATTCTTAGCAGAATTAATCAGTTATTCTGAAAGCAAAATCCACAATATAATTTGCAAGACTTTTGACGGTTGTTCTAAAATTGTGGCAGATATCTTCTCTGGTTGTGGATTCATAGGAATAGGACATGTACTATCAGAGAGGAAACGCGAGGAGAATATTCGGAATACTCTTGCAATGATGGATATCGAAATAAAACAAGATAATCCGCCAAACATTGTGGAGGATATTTGTCAGAAGAAAATCGACAACATTCTGCATATTGATAAAATAAAGGAAGACAAACCCAAGCGGGGCAGACCGACAATAACACAGCTATGCGAGACGATCTCAGACAGCAATGTCGTGAAGATGGCAAAGAAATGCTACTTGAACATATATCGAAAGGCATTGAAATTTGCGCAAAACATAACTCAGTATCTGGTATGCTTCCTGTACAGCCTGTTTGGCATCCCCGACAACGACACTGAGACGGTTTACGGCAAGGTGAGCCATTTCCGCCGGATAATGTCGGGCATTAAGGGACTGAAGATTCCGTCGGTGAGGAGATTGCAACAAATGCTGAAATGGTTTATGGAATGGAAGGCGGCCGTGATTAAGACCGCCAAGGAGATGAAAGAAGAGATAACACACAGGGCATGGGAGGAGCTTGTCGAGAAAATCAAGCGACAGTTTAAAATTCTTATTCCTCAATATGCCATGTGCTGAAATACCCTGCGAAATTAACGGGGCGATGTCCAAGGAGATTGGATGTCGCCCCGTTTTTTTTGTGCCATATCGTTAATGCCGATTGCAAGTTTTTGCCATTACCAGGACTGAAAATCCATTGCTAACCTATTGAAAGACACTTGTTTGTTTATACGAAATTAAACGAAGCGAAAATATCCTGGATTATACCTAATTTTGCACCCGAAAAGAATTCAAGGACTCCGGAGTTTCCTGACTTTTCGCAAAAGTATCTCCCGACGGCATTGCGCCGGGGAGATGGAAAGTTGAACTTAAAAAAATCATGCGAAAATGAACAAGGAAACATTATTTGAAAAAGAGATTACCTTGGGGTATCTCACGGCAATGATTGCAAAGTCGATGTATCTGTTGTCGGCAAGTGATAAAATGGAATTTGCCATGATATTCATCTCCTCGGCCAAGGGGGACATGGATGAAGCAGAACAAGAGGCGAGGGAGAAGGGCGAGACGATGCAGGCGAATCTGCCCGACCCCAACATCAAAGTCACCCCGTCGATGATGAGGCGCGCCATCGACAAGGCCCTCGCATTGGAAACGGCAGACGGGCGGGGGCGCACGAGACGTGTGTTCTCAACCAAGAAAAAGTGGCTCGCAGTGTATCGTGTGATGCAATACTTCGGGATTGTGGATGGGTATATCCAGTATCAGAGGGCTGTGAATTACATTATGAACAAGGTTTATCCAAAGGGTGTGCCCATGCCCGAGGCGATGATGAAGATCATGCCTAATACCAACGCATTGAGCGTTGCGGGCGGCGAAAGCGGATTAAACAAGCCGCTGGAGGAATGGCTCAGCAGCAAGTACGACTATCGGCTGGGCGACTATCTCCCGATAGCCCGCTGCATGGTGGAATCCATATCGGAGGAAATGCTCGATTATCCACCGAAAGCATAATTATGCGAATGGTGGAAAGAAAACGAATTGGCGGACGCAGAGTGCCGCCAATTCCATCGCGAGGGGGATGTAAAGTAGTAATTTTGCAGCGAAAATCATTTTTTTAAATCAAAAAGAATCATGATGAGACTGACATTAGAAAGAACTACAAGACGGAGGGGCTACACCGAGGGTGTGCTCACCGACGAGAAGGGCAATCGCCTGGCCGACACGCTCGAACCGCAATGGCGGGCTCTGGCGAGGGGCGAGAAAAAGGTGGCGGGGAAGACGGCCATCCCCGAGGGAACTTATGACGTGGTGGTGACAATGAGTCCGCGGTTCGGAATGAATCTGCCGCTATTGCTGGATGTGCCGGGGTTTGAGGGCATCAGGATTCATGCGGGCAACAATGCCGAGTATGACTCCAGAGGGTGCATACTGGTGGGCGAGCGCAACGCCCCGGGGATGATCATCAACAGCCGCGTAACTCTCAGGCGAATCATCGACATGATGATGAGGGAAAGAAAAATATGTATAACCATAAAACTAAAGGAACAATGAAGAAGACATTTAAGGGCGTGACCGTCACGATGATGACGAACGACGAGAACGAGAGCGAGGGAAGAAGGGTGATGAACGGGGCGTTGAGCATGTCGGACGACGCCAAGGAGGCGAAGTTCGTGGAGTCGGCCCCGAGGCCGCGGAGGCAGCGGGCAACGAAGATTGTGGACGGGCAGCTGCTATCGCTCACGCAGAACGACCGCGGACAGATGAGGATGCACACCAAGGCCGTTGACCCGAGGGACTATCCCAACTATGCCTTCGCACTGTATTGCGAGGCTACGGAGGCGATGAACAAGATCTTGGGAAATGAAGAGTGAAGAATGAAGAATGAAGAATGAAGAATGAAGAGTGAAGAATGAAGAATGAAGAATGGCTGCGCGATAACACCCGAGGTAAGACCCTACATCGGCGGACACTCGAAGATTTTACTTCAGAAACTTGAATTAATTAAAAATTAAATAGAATATGAAAACATTATTTAAAGTGATTGCACAGACCGAGCCTGTGAATGTGCAGAAACAAGATGGCTCGACAATCCAGAAGTCAACGGTGGTGCTACAACTCACCGGGGGCAAGTATGAAGACTCATTCAGTGCCACACTGCTTGGCAATCTCGCCACCCGGCGACTGACTCCGGGCGACATCGTGTGGGCGGCACTGAGATTCCAGGCACGCGAATATCATCCCCAGCAGGGCGGCACCACCTATCTGCAGGACATCACTGTGCAGGAAATAATAAAGATGGGAGGTGCGGAATGAAAAAGAGTTTCGTATCGGTGGAGCACATACTGGCGAGCGATTTCCCGCCGGTGCTCCGCATCTTCTGGAACCAAACGGAAGTGGCTGAGTTCAAGGTGGCCAACGTGCTGTGCGTGCTCACATGCCTTTGCGCCATGAGCCCGAGGTTGCAGTTCGTGTATTACTACGACGGCAAGCGCAAGCCCCATCGGCTGCTGATACAATGCTTCGTGCTGGGCCGCAGCGGCGACGGAAAGTCGTTCAGCGACGATGTGTATAAACTCATCATGGCACCGCTGATAGAACGCGACAAGAAGGAGGAGCAGAAGGAACTGGACTATGTGGAGGAGAAGCGCATGAGGGGCGATTCGAAAGACAAGCCCAAGGAGCCAGTGACGGTGAAAATCTGCCTCAACAAGTTCACCAAGAACAAGATAGTGAAGCGTGCCCACATGATGGTGAGGAAATATGGCGAATCACTGACCTTCTTTGTGTTCACCAATGAGCTATCGACATTGGTGGAAAGACGCGGCTCGTTCGGCGACCTGAGAGACATAGCCAAATTGGCATACGACGCAGGCGCTGAGATTTCGACCGACACGAACTGCGACGCGTCATACAACGCCACTGTTGACATCTGCTGGTGCTCAATACTGAACACCACCGAGCGAATCCTCAACAGATATATGGACAAGGACGCCATCGAGAGCGGCAACGTCAACCGCAACATATATATATTGTTGGGCGACCTGCTGGGCGACGAGCCTCCCATGTTCAAGGATTTCACCGAGGCCGACCTCAAGCTCATTGACGAGACGCAACGCCTTCTGATGAGCGAGACCTACACCGAGGAGGACACTCTGCAACCTATGCACAACGTTGACATGGACTGGCTCTTCAAGGACGAGAGGATATGGTGCGACCGGCAGAGGGAGAGGGTGGTCAAGACCGGCTCGTATGCCCTCAACAGCTTCTACAAGCGCAGTTCGACATCGGCGGCAAGGCTTGCCACAATGGTGTATCACCTGTGGGGCGAGGACCCCAAGAAGAGGGCCAGGGTGAGAAGGCTCTACTACTTCTTCGCCGACTATATCCTGACAGGGCAGATGAAGCTCTTCGGCAAGAAATACGAGGACCTCGTGGAGGTGATCAACTATGGCGACGACGACAACTGCAAGAGCGAGTCGATATACGACTGCCTGCCCAAGCGGTTCAGCCGCCAACAGCTCAGCGCCAAGCGCGAGGAGATGAAACTCGTGACCGAGACTCGCAAGTTCATCTTCAAGTGGCTGAAGAAGAAGTGGATAGTGAAGGTGGAAGGCGAAGAGGAACTGTATGAGAAACTCTTTTGACATTGACGACCTGAAGGCGACTCCGATTATTGAGGTGGCCAGGAGATTAGGCATAGAGGTGAGTGGACACAAGGCCCACTGCGTGTTCCACTCGCCCGACCGTCACCCGTCACTTCGTTTTTATGAAGGAAAAGGCACTTGCCACTGCTTCACCTGCGGCACTCACTGCAGCAGCAACATCGACCTGGTGATGAAGGTGAGGAACTGCTCGTTTGTGGAGGCATGCAGATGGCTGGCCGACGGCAACGCGACTTCATCTTCAGGCTCTGCAGTGAAAAGCCAAGCCAATGAAAACAATGTGAAGGGGACTGCCGGGGAGAAGGCAGACCTCGCCCATTTGGCAAGGCTCATCGAACGGCCATATCTCAACGGCGATGCACGCAGGTTTCTTTTCGACGAGCGGAGGATAAGTCCCGAGGTGGCAGTGCGTATGCGGCTGGGCAGCCTGTCGAGGGAGGTGCCAATGAGCGGCAACATCCATAGCGCATGGTATAATGCCCCGGCATTGCTCATCCCGTATTTCTCTGCGGAAGGGCAGTTGGTCAACCTCCAGGCCCGATATTTGGGCAGCGAGAAGAAACCGCGGTTCCAGTTTCCCAAAGGGGCACGCACTATCCTCTACAATGCTCCCCAACTGGTGCAGCTCTCGCCTGGCGACCATCTACACATAGCCGAGGGTGTGAGCGACTGCCTCGCCATGCTCTCGGCTGGCTATAAGGCAATAGCCATCCCGTCGGCCACGCTGCTGACATGCGACGACCGAAGGCTCATCAGCGAAGCTGCGTCAAGGCTCGACGGGCGACTCGAACTTGACATCTGGCCTGACAATGACCGTGCGGGCAGTGAGTTGGGAAATCAACTGGCATTGTTGGCTACTGACATTGGCATCACCCTCCATCATCACAAGCTGCCCGAGGGATGCAAGGACTTTGGGGAAATGTATTTTTTAAATGAAAAATGAATAATCAAAAACAATAAAAAAAATGGAATCATGAAGATAGAAATTAAACGTTGGGGCGACAATGACCTATACACCGAAGGCCAATTGTTCGCAAATGGCAAGATGGCCATACCCTACACCGTGGAATTCCACGACAACAAGGTGGAGACTGGAACATACAAGGCCTGCCTGAAAAAATGCGGAGAGAAATTCTTTATCTCCTATGTTGACAATGACGGAAACGAGAGGACACTCATAGCCGGCAATTCATTCGTATCTTCAAGAGAAGAATTGGCAGTGGTGGTGGGCGACCGCCTCATACCCGGGGCAGTGTATAAGGGTCGCGACCATCTCGCACGCCTCATCAACCGCCTGGCCAAGGCTGTGAAGGCCGGAAAGAATATCACCCTCACCTTCAGCGAGGACGAGATGCAGCCGACTAACATTATCAGGCATTGGGCTGGCCTGAAAAATCATGCACGGGGCTAATAGCGGTTGATCTTCTTGGTCTTGCAACCGGCAATGAGACCGCTGCCGAGGATGCGCGTCTGACGCGACATGGAGATGGAGGCGAGGCTCTTGCAATTGGCAAATGCGCCGCTGTCGATTGTCTTTACACCCGAAGGGAGGACGATGGACAGCAGGGATGTGCAGGAGTTGAAGGCATTTGCCCCTATGGTGAGGAGGGAATTGGGCAGGTTGATGTCGTAGAGGTTGAAACATCCGGCAAAGGCGTTGCGACCGATTTCGTCGATATTGCCATAACACTGCACACGGTTGAGTTTCTGACAGTTGGCAAATGCCATGCGGCTTATTTCCTTTAGGCTATAAGGCAGGATGACGGTTGTGAGGTTCTCGCAATCCTGGAATGCCCTTGGAGGTATTGACAATGCGGTGGTGCGGGTGAGGTCGAGGATGCAGACATTGCCGTTGCGCTCGCCCGACTTGCCGCCGCCGCGTTCGTCAGTCTTGCCGCCGCCACAGAGTTGGCGAAGGACATTAAAGTCCTCCTTGGCTAAGACTCCCGTAATCTGAAGATGGTATGTGGAATACCAATCCGTGGCGAGCAGCTTGGATTTCAATGTATTAGGCTTGTCGAGATGGATTCTTCTCACTGCCGTCTCTATGGTCTTCGGGGTCACGCCAATAATCATTCTCTGGTTGGTGCGGAAGCCGTGGAGGGTGTCGGGGTCGTAATATCCGTTGCTTTTGCCATACCATCCGAAGTTGCAGTGAAGTGTTGAGTCGGTGCATCCGTCGATGAGGAAGACGTGGGCGTAGGTCTTGCTTCGCTCTGCACGCATAATCACCGGGCGACCCGCCGCGAGTTCGCGCTTGATGGTGTTCATCCAGGCTTTTTTGCCAGCAAGCCCTGGGAAGAACTTGCGGTCGAGGATGTGCATATTGCGGTTATATCCGAAATACTGCTTGAGGGCGATGACCACGCCATTGAGCTTGGTGGAGGCGGAAGTCTGGGTGTAGTACGTGCCTGCCGCCATACCGCAATCGCGCACTAATCTCGCCACTGCCATACGCTCGGCATCGGTGGTGGTGTCGGTTTCATGGTCGAACATCCACTGGTATTCATACCTGTTGCCTATCAACGGCGACGATGCGGGGGTACGGAAATGGCAGAGTGTCTGCGAAAGCACTATGGGGGCACATCCCGCCAGCACATGCCGGGTGCCGGTGGTGTCACCCTTAAGCGGTTGGCAGAGCAGGTTATAAGGATAATCCTGTCCCCACCCGGTGGTAATCAGAGGCTCCACCTCTTGGGCTTGCAAGCCGAGGGTGGAGCCTGTTATGATTGCTAATAATAATATTATCCTTGATAATTTCATCGTATATTCTTCTTAGATATAACTCGTGCAAAACCATCCATGCGCAGCCCATTCTTCATTCTTCACTCTTCATTCTTCATTTAAAATCACCTCCACTCCCTTGCTGACTATCTCGCTATCCTCGTTGATAATGGCGAAATACTCGCTCATGTCCCATAGGTCGCGGGCCACGAGGGCCTTCAACTGGAGGGACAGCTTGGGAAGTGATTTCTGCAGTTCATCGTCGTCCTTGGGGGTCACCTTGTTCTTGGCTGCCTCGGCTATCATCTTGTCAATCTCTTCCTTGGGGAAGACGAAATTGTTGCGGAAATCATCGAATGTCTTGTATTTCTTCTTCAACTCCTTGCGATGGGCATCGATATACTTGAGATTGGTGTTGATGATATAGCTCTTGGCCGACAGTTCGCGATGGAACTTGGTGTAAGCGAGAGTGTCGAGCGGAACGAAATAGTCGGGCATGATACCACCGCCGCCATATACAGTGCGATGCTGGCGCAGGGTGTAGCATTTGAGCGAATCGGCAAAATGTATGCTGTCGGCATTGGTCAGCTCACCATGCTTCAGACGGTTTACCACATCCATGGCATAATCCTTGGCCTCGCCCTTGGTGTATGGTTTCTGGATGCAACGGCCGGCAGGAGTGAAATAATGCGACACGGTGAGACGAATCATCGAGCCGTCGGGCAGGTCGATGGGACGCTGCACGAGTCCCTTGCCGAAGGAACGGCGACCTACAACCATACCGCGGTCCTGGTCTTGGATGGCACCTGTGACAATCTCCGCCGCCGATGCTGAATACTCATCTATGAGCACCACCACCTTGCCATCCAGGAACTTACCGTTGCCCTTTGCCTTATAGTCATATCTCGGCACCTTCCTCCCCTCGGTATATACAATAAGGTCGTTCTTCTGAAGAAACTCATTGGCTATGTTCACGGCAGCCTGGAGATAGCCGCCTCCGTTGCCCTGAAGGTCGAGGATAAGGTCGCGCATGCCCTGTTTTTGCAACTTGGCAAGGGCGTCGCAGAACTCGTCATGGGTGGTGGCTCCGAAATTGCCGATGCGCACATATCCCACCTCGGGTCGTATCATATATACGGCATCAATTGACTTGACTGGTATTTTGTCACGTGTGACCTTAAAGGTGAGTGTATCCTTAATACCACGGCGCACTATACCAAGTACCACCTTGGTGCCCTTGGGTCCGCGGAGGCGTCTCATAATCTCCTCCTTCGACATCTTCACTCCGGCAATGGCAGTGTCGTTGACATTGACGATACGGTCGCCGGCAAGGATACCAACCTTCTCCGAAGGACCACCCGTGACAGGCTGGATGACGAGGAGCGTGTCCTCAACCATATTAAACTGCACCCCAATGCCGTCGAAACTGCCCGCAAGGGGTTCGTTGAGGGCTTTCACCTCCTTGGGTGTGGAATAGGAGGAATGGGGGTCAAGTTTTTCGAGCATACCGCGGATGGCATCCTCCACCAACTTTCCTTCATCAACACTATCAACATACATATAGTTGATAGCCATTTCGGCTATCTGCAACTTGCGCAGGGGATTGTTTTCATCCATTTTCATCATCCCTTGCGCCAGGGCAGTGATGGCTATCGCCATCATCACTGATATAATTGTTGTTTTCTTCATCTTTATCTTCTGCAATTGATTATAATTACTCTCTACGCAAGCCGCGGGCGAGACGAGCAAGCTCGGCTCTGCGTTCGGTTCGCGCAGCCCATTCTTCATTCTTCATTCTTCACTCTTCATTTTCTTCAGGCCTGTCTTCCTCTATGACGAGGTTCTCAATGATGAAGTTCTGGCGCTCCATGGTGTTTTTGCCCATGTAATACTCCAAGAGCTTCTGCACCTGGTCGGTCTTATGCAGGGTGACCTGCTCAAGGCGCATGTCGGGACCAATGAAGGCGGCAAACTCCTCCGGGGATATTTCTCCAAGACCCTTGAATCGGGTTATCTCGGGGTCGGGACCCAACTGTGAGATGGCATTCTGCCTCTCCTCCTCACTATAGCAATAACGGGTGATGAAATCCGACTTCTTTGCCTGAGGCTTGGCAGCTTCGGCGGCGAGCACCTGCTTGTTCTTTATCTTCGTCCGCTTGTTGCGCACGCGGAACAACGGTGTCTGAAGCACATACACATGCCCCTTCTTGATCAGTTCGGGGAAGAACTGCAGGAAGAATGTTATGATAAGCAACCGGATGTGCATGCCATCGACATCGGCATCCGTTGCCACTATCACCTTATTATATCTAAGGGTGTCGAGACCGTCCTCAATGTCGAGAGCAGCCTGCAGAAGGTTGAATTCCTCATTCTCATACACCACCTTCTTGGTCAAGCCGAATGAATTAAGAGGCTTTCCGCGCAACGAGAACACAGCCTGGGTGTTCACGTCGCGGCTCTTTGTGATGCTTCCGCTCGCAGAGTCACCCTCGGTGATAAAGATGGAGCTTTCCTCCTTGCGGTCGTTCTTGGCATCACTGAAATGAATGCGGCAGTCGCGCAACTTGCGGTTGTGGAGATTGGCCTTCTTCGCACGTTCACGGGCGAGTTTGGTCACTCCCGCCATTGCCTTGCGCTCGCGCTCGTTCTCCTGAATCTTCTGAAGCATCACCTCAGAGACATCGGTATTCTTGTGAAGATAATTGTCAACCTCGGTCTTTATGAAGTCTCCCACATACTTGTTGATACTTACACCGCCGTTGGGCACCATCGTGAGCGAACCAAGCTTAATCTTGGTCTGGCTCTCAAACATCGGCTCCTCAACATTGATGGCTATGGCAGCCACAATGCCGTTGCGAATGTCGCCATACTCGAAGTTCTTGTTATAGAACTCCTTGATGGTCTTGGCGATATGCTCCTTGAAGGCACTCTGATGAGTTCCTCCCTGGGTGGTATGCTGACCGTTGACAAACGAGTGGTATTCCTCGCCATACTGGTTGGCATGGGTGAATGCTATCTCGATGTCCTCGCCCTTGAGATGGATGATGGGATACAGACCGTCACCCGTCATCGTGTCGTTGAGAAGATCTTTGAGTCCGTTGCGGCTCAGGATGCGCCTTCCGTTATACATGATGGCAAGCCCCGTGTTGAGATAGGTATAGTTGCGGAGCATGGTCTCGATGATGTCGTCGTGGAAGGAGTAGTTGAGAAACAGCGAGTTATCCGGCTCGAAGAAGATATACGTGCCGTTTTCGTCGTTGGTAGGCTCGGTGGTGTCGGTCTGCAATATACCTTTCTCGAATGTTGCGGAGCGCACCTGACCGTCTCGGAAAGAGCGTACTTCGAAGTGAGAACTGAGCGCATTGACCGCTTTTACGCCCACTCCGTTGAGTCCGACGCTCTTTTTGAACGCCTTTGAGTCGTATTTTCCACCCGTATTGAGCACACTTACCGCCTCGATGAGCTTGCCCTGCGGTATGCCACGGCCATAGTCCCTTACCGACACGCGCAACTGTTCATCCACCGTAATCTCAATACGGTCGCCCGCGTGCATCTTGAATTCGTCAATAGAGTTGTCAATAACCTCCTTGAGCAGCACATATATGCCGTCCTCAGGCAGTGCTCCGTCGCCGAGGCGACCGATATACATACCCGGGCGTGTGCGCACGTGTTCCATATCCGACAAGTGGCGGATATTGTCGTCGGTGTATTCCACCGTGGATTGTTCCTGTGATTGAAGTATTTCGTCGTCCATCTTTTCTAACTAATATTAGTGGCTACAAAGGTAGTAAAAATCATTCAGACGACAAAATTTATTAAGAATAATTATTAATTCGATGGGATAATGGGATATTTTGGGGAGTTAAAGAAGTTAAAGGAGTTAAAGGAGTTAAAGACAATAGTTTTGCCGCTCCTGGCAAGCAAGCCGCTCCTGACAAGCGAGTTATCAACGTAAGAACATACGTCTTTAACTCCTTTAAACTCCCTTAACTCCTTTGACTCCCAGAACTCCTTTAAGCCTTCTTACTTCTTCTTAGTGGCATACAGTCCGATGCAGGCTCCTATGAAGCCGCCCGACTGATGGGTGCTCAGGTTGACTGCGTCAACTCCTTGGGCTATTGTCTCCCAGTTCTGACCGTCGGCGGAGAAGCTGAAGTCATAATAGCGACCATCGCCATGGATGCGCAACTTCACCGGCCTGTCGGCACATTTATCGCAGAGGAACTTTGAACCTACCACTACATTATTTTTCTCCGCGCGAGTGAGAACAATGGCAGTGCGACCGCCCACCTTGGTCTTGCCAAAGGTGAAGTTGTAGTTCTCGTTCTGCAAGAGCACGAATCCTGCCATCTCCTTGTCATTCGCCGGATTGAATGTCACCTCTGTCTCGGCGGTGAAGGTGTTATGCTGCTGACGACGGAACACGGCGGTGATGGGTTTCACCTCGTGGATATTGGCATCCGAGGCCTTGATTGTCAAACCGTTGCTGCCGAGGCTATAGTTTGAGAAGTCCTGGTTGCGGAGATACATCCAGCGCATGTCGAGCTTGTTGCTGTCGAAGCGATCGACATAGCTGAAATTGCCTGTATTGCAGAGTCCATCCTCGTGCTGCAGGCCCGCCTTCTTGTTTACTGTCGGCACCACGAGACCCTTGTTGAGGATTGTGGGCCATCCGTCCTTCCATGTCACTGGCAGGAGATATGTGTCGCGACCTGTGTTATAGAAGTCATCCTGATACGGACGGCAGGCGAGGAACACTGCCCACCAGTCGCCCTTGGGTCCCTGCACGATATCTGCATGTCCGGCACTGGTCACAATGTCGGGACGGTTGGGGTCGAGTCCCGTGCGCTGAGTCAGGATAGGATTGCCCTCGGTGTATTCCTCCCAAGGTCCCATCGGGTCTTTCGCGCGTAGGATAACCTCGCTGTGGAAGTCGCATGTTCCGCCCTCGGCGCACATCAGGTAATAATACTTGCCCACCTTGAAGAGGTGCGGACCCTCAATCCATATCGGGTTCTTCACCACGTGGGTACCGCCTCTCAGGATTTCCTTCTGCTCACCGATGACGCAGTCGTTCTTCACGTCAAACTCGTGAATCCATATCGAGCGCTCACCCTCATAATTGGGCTTGCCCGACGGGGCATCGTTGTTTACGATATAAGCTTTCCCGTTCTTGTCGAAGAAGAACGATGGGTCTATACCTCCCACCTCCTTTAAATAAATAGGCTCGCTCCATCCCTTGGCGGGGTCTTGGGTCTTTACATAGAAGTTGCCCTTGCCCACGTTTGTGGTAATCATATAGAACGTCTTGTTCTTCTCGTTGTATGAGATTGCGGGGGCGAAGATACCGCCCGACACGTGTTGGTTGCCGAGCGGCAACTGGCTCTCGCGGTCGAGCACATTTCCAATCTGCTTCCAGTTGACGAGGTCCTTGCTCTCGAAGATAGGCACTCCGGGGAAGAACGAGAACGACGAGTTCACCAGGTAATAGGTGTCGCCCTTGCGACAGATGGACGGGTCGGGATAGAATCCTGCCATCACGGGATTGAAATACTCGTTGGCATTGTCGATAGTCTTGTCAAAACGGGTATCGTTGCCCTCATAGCTGAAATACTTGAACGTTGCAGACTGCGCCATCGCGCCGGTAGCCATCACTCCCGCTGCAACCATAGTCAATAGAGTTTTTTTCATAATCGTTGATATGTTATTTCTTATTGTTTCGAAAATCGGCTGCAAAGGTAGCAATTTTCCATGATATTCCTTATAATAAATGTTTCAAATTGTTTGCCATTCGTTTCATCTGTATTATTTTCCGACCTATACGGTTGAAAAAACACCCCAAGGATGTGTGATTTCCATAAAATAAAAAGTTGAAAAACATCTGTCAGTCTCAGCCTCTACTTCCAACGCTCTGGTTATTAGCACATTATCTTTTTATAAGGCTGACAGATGTTTCAAAATAGGCCTTAACACCGCATCCATTAGGGGCTTTTCAGTGAAAAAAGTGCCACTTTTTTATTGCTTTTTATCGGTTTTCATCAGTTTTTCATTATTTCCCATCACTTTTTCTTTGTTTTTCCTATAGTTTTCACCTGTACAATTAGGGACACGGGCGAGGTGGTCGTTCCCTTCAACCGTATAGTTCCAAGACTGTTGTCACACCAGTTCCAAGGCCGTTGTCACGACCGTTCCATAATTAGGGCGCAATTTCTTTGTATAAAAAAGGTGAAAAAGTTTGGTGAATTGTTTAATATTTAGTATCTTTGCAATCGATATCCATAACATTGAGATACTTAACATTTATGAGATATGGAAACGAAGCAACTGAAACGACTGCCCGTGGGCATACAGACCTTCTCTGAGGTGATAGACCTTGACTGTCTGTATATTGACAAGACTGAGTATATCTGGAACATGATACACCTCAGCAAGTATATATTCCTGAGCCGCCCGAGGCGGTTCGGCAAGTCGTTGCTCGTCTCTACATTACAAGCATATTACGAGGGAAGGAAGGACCTGTTCAAGGGACTATTCATCGAAACCGTGGAGAAAGACTGGACGGAACATCCCGTGCTAAGATTCAGCATGGCTTCGGGAAAGCACATGGAGAAAGAACAGCTTGAGCGATATCTTCTCAGTCTATTGGAAGAAAACGAGAGGCTGTTTGGATTGTCATCAGACATTATCGACACAAATATAAGGTTGAAGAACCTTATCAGAAATGTTCATGAAAAGACAGGCAAGAAAGTTGTTATGCTTATCGACGAGTATGACGCCCCGCTGCTTGACGTGGTGCATGAGAAAGAGACTTTACCAGTGCTCCGCAATGTAATGCGTAATTTCTATTCGCCTCTGAAAGACAGCGATCCATATTTGGAATTTCTTTTCATCACCGGCATAACGAAGTTCTCTCAGCTCAGCATCTTCAGCGAGCTGAACAACCTGAAGAACATATCCATGCGCACCGACTATGCCGGAGTGTGCGGCATTACCAAGGAGGAGATGCTGACGCAGATGACCGACTATCTCGATGACTTCGCCGAAGTACGGCAGATAACTCGCGAAGAAACCATCGCCGGACTAAAGCAGAAGTATGACGGATATCACTTCACGTGGCCGTCGCCTGACATCTTCAATCCTTTCAGCCTGCTCAATGCATTGCAGGACCACGACTATACCAACTACTGGTTCTCGTCGGGCACTCCTACGTATCTCGTTGAAATGTTTAGGAAGTATCATGTCGTTCCGTCAGATATTACCAAGATGGAAGCCCTTGCCTCAGACTTCGACGCGCCGACTGAAAACATGTCCTCCATAACTCCACTGCTATACCAAAGCGGTTATGTGACCATAAAGGACTACGACAGTACGACATTTCTCTACACCCTCGACATTCCCAATGGCGAGATACGGGTGGGACTGATGGAGAGCCTCCTGCCTAACTATGTATCTTCGAGCTAAAACTGAATATGTCCGCCCAAGCAGCGATAAAGCAGACAGACCTGAAGGACTATGCCTCCAAGTTATCTTTGATGACTTCTGGCTGCACTCAGGATAGTTCAAGCAAGCTTGACTCTCCTTCATTTGCACAGAAGTTCGCCCTCTCCGGCTTGCCCATTGTAAAAGTGGGCATCAACTTCGACCCAGAGCGACGAACTATCGGCGACTGGGAAGTTAATTAAAAATTTAAAAATATTAATAGATTATTACTTGTTAAGCAAGAAAACAAAAGACAAATAATTATGAAAATCAGATTAGTGAAAAAGTGTTGCCTGATGATGGTATGCATCTTGGCAACAGCAGGAATAACATCGTGCTCGTCAGACGACGAGCCCAAGAACCCTACAATACAGAATTTGGACCAGAAACTCCTTACGGGAATTTGGATTTCAGGTGCCATGGAGAAGGGAAACCTGTTCACCTTGGAGTTCAAGGAGGGGAACATAGTGACGATTAACGTCATTCACGACAACAAGGAATACTACAGGCAACTTGAATCCAGCTACAAGGTAAGTGGCAACGACATACTCATTAGGGGGTCAAAGACAGATGCAAAGACTATCACTGTAAAAAGCATAGCGGAAAATGAAATGGTGGTAGAGGCAATAAACCTGACAACCTCAGGCGAGACTGTCACAAATACATTTGTACGCAGGAATCCCACCACTGCCGACAAGCTCGAAAACACGACATGGACGGTGAAAACAAAAATTCCATGGGTTAATGCCAACAAGGACGAGCTGACCCTGCCAGGCAATCTCACGATAAACGGCAAGAGAACCATCAATCCCAACAACTACCAGGAGATTTACAATAAGATAATCGACGATGATTTCCGAATGATATTCAACGAAAAAATCAACGGCAACCAGACATTGGCACAGGTGACTGCATACGATGGTCAAGTGAGCATCTGGACCTATCCCTATTCGCTTGACGGCTATAAGCTTGACTGCTATGAAATGATTGGAGGATATCAAACGAATGTTGATTATACCCTGTTTAAGACAGAGGAAGGCGACCTCTTCTGCATTTTCGAGAAAAACGCCGTAGTTGCATATACCCTCGACTACTTCACCCTGGAAGCTGAGATGCAGGGCTGCGAGATAACCGACGACGAATGGAGCGTATTTGCCAACGAGCTTGAGGCATGTCTCGAACGTGCCACACTCTTGATGATACTCCAGCCTGACCCAAGCGGAAGAAACTATTATCAGGAAGCTCTCGTTGGCGGCAAATGGGTATGGGAGGAAGACGGCAACAAGGATGTCATGACCTTCATGGACAACGGAAAGATGCAGAACACTTTCATCAATGATGATATAAACGGTGAGGCTCAATTAAAATACTCCGTGACTGGAAACACTCTTACACTCGTCAACAACAACGATGTAGAAATTCCATACGCTATCTATCTCTTTGGCGACATGCTGGTTATGACAGGAGCCGATTTTACAAGAATATACTATCGCCAAGCATCCGAGTAGAAGATAGCGAAAAAGCCGTATTTTAAATATAATATTCATATCAACAAAACATAAAAGACAAGCGTTATGAAAAGAACTTTTATTACTCTAATTCTCCTGACGATTGCAATAATCGGACGGGCTGCAACAACACAGAAAGTGGTTGTTGTCGATGGTGTCTATTATGAACTCAACGACGAGAACAATACCGCCAAAGTGATAAAACCCTTGCCTGAGGTTGGCGACAACGCCGACTACACTTATTCGGGCGACATCGTCATTCCGTCGTCGGTAGCCAACGACGGAACGGACTATAAGGTAACGGCAATTGCCGACGAGGCATTCAAGTATAGCAAAATCACGAGCGTCACACTGCCAAAGGGATTGCAGGACATCGGAAAGTATGTATTCATGAACTGCAAGAAACTGACGTCCGCCCGACTGCCGTCTGACCTCACCTTCATTCCCGAAGGCATGTTCTATTTCTGCGAGAAACTGCCATCCATAACGCTTCCCGACAGCGTGAAGCGCATCGGGACGTTTGCCTTCACCTATACCGCGCTGACCCGTCTGGACCTGCCCTGCAACATCATCCGCCTCGACGATGGCGCACTGGCAGGACTCACTTATGTGGAAGAGCTGAAGATACCCTGGACGGTGGAGGAAATGGGAAGCCGGCTGTTCGAGGCTTGTTCGAGGCTGAAGAAGGTGGTGTTTGAGGGTGGAGAAGCTCCCATCGGCGCAGAATGCTTCGCATGGTGCGACAGCATAGAAACCGTGGTGTGCAAGTCAACAGTGCCCCCTGTAGCCACTGCCGACAGCACCTTCGCTGAAAACATCACCTCGCGGGCAACACTCCTCGTCCCCCACACAGCACTTGAAGCCTACAAGGCTGCCGACGGATGGAGTGCATTCTCTGAGGTGAGCGAGATTAAGAAAATTGAGGATTATCTCACTACTCTTCATTACGGACTCAACACACTATACAGAGTCGATAGCGACTGGAATGACCTTGAGGTGACGGATGGAGAACTGTGGGCAGGTTACATCAACAATATAATCTCAATTGTCGCCGGAGGATATGACCCAAAAACAGTGGAACTGCCCGAAACAGCCGAGGCATTCTTGGCACTATATGACAAGAACGGCAACAACGTACTGCGTCAAAACTATAATCTTAACAGCTTCTACTACATGGCAAGAAAGGTTCCAAAAATAACAACGTTATGGAAAACCAAGATAACATATTTCAGGGGAGGCGTATATGACTACCTGCTCAAGATTGGAGACTCTGACTTGACCATAGAAAAGGAGATAGTGCTGAAGGACGAACCTACTATACGCCTTGAGGGCACTACGATGCCAAAACTTGGTGAGCCTATCGACTTTAATATCTGCTTCAACACGGGATTCCCCTACGACGCGTCGAAACTGACAGGAGATGAGAAAGTGGAATACACACTGTGGTCGGTGAAGGAAAAGGACGACAAAGAGGAACTCCAGGAAATAGGACACCAATCGAGGAAGCTGACACTGAAGGACAACGACGCTGCAATACTTGCCGCTGTCGATACCTTCAACATCCATCACGAGGATATGGAGTTGGGATATTACCGCCTACAAGTGAAGTCTGACTGGTTGGACTACAACAAGGTGTTTACCTTCATCGTGCAGGACTCGCTTTCGGTGAACGTGAAGTTTGACAAGGAAACCTACACCGCAAGCGATGAGAATGCCCACTTAACACTAGGCTTGAGATACGGTTTCCCATATATTCACCAAACCGACTCCGGCTCACTGCCTAAGGTGAAGATATGCGGAAAGATTGACTATTCGGCAATTGCTGATGTGACTGCCGGGGAGACCACTTACGAGTTTGAAAAGGAACTTGCCGACGAGAAATATGCCACACAAGGCATCGACGAGACCAACGAGTTCGACATCCCGCTGAAGGAAATCCTCGACAACTGCTACCTCGAAGGCGACACCATAACATTGAAGATGAAGTTGGACATTGAGTTCAACGAAGCCATCCAATTCACCAATGACTTCAAAATCCATGTCCTGAACAAGGCCACATCGGTGGAATCCGTCAACGGCAACAGGGACACCGACGCAACGGACAGCAAGATAGCACGCATCTACGACCTGCGAGGCATTGAGCAGAAGAACGAGAAGGGCATATATATAAAAGGTGGAAAGGTGAGAGTTAAGAATTAAAAATTATGATTAAGAAGAGTATTTCATTGATTGCCGTTATGCTTACTATGGCAGTGGCAATAATGGCACAAAAGCAAGTGGTCGAGGAAGACTACTGGTGGAACGACCAGCCGGAAGGCTATCTATGGTCGATGGGTACATTCTCTACAGCTGAGGTTAATGTGGCTGCAATGATACCTCAGGAGATGGAGGGATGCGTGATTGACGAGGTGGCGTTCTATGCCTCCGATATATCGCAACTAACCGACATCAAACTCTTTGTGACACACAAACTGAGTAAAGACATCAACAACCTCGACATTGTGCTCACTCCTACTGAACTGCCTACCGAGGCTGACGCCCAAGGCAAGTGGAGAGTGAGAGCAAAACTGCCCGAGGACTTCACCGTGCCCTTCGGAGGTGCATATATCGGATATAAGGTGACACCAACCGACGGAATGGCTTCTGCCATGAACACATGGACTGACACTCCTGACGGATGGCCTTTACCATCTGACAAGAGCATGTACATACAAGGAGGTCCGGAACTGCAATGGTCATCATTAGGTGACACATTCGGCGCAGCTGCGGTGACGGCTCACGTAAAGGCAAGGAATGTGGAAGAGAATAGTGTGGCTCTGTATGAGAAGACTGAATACGTGAAACTGACTGGCGAAAAGGGCTTTGAGTTCATATTGCCAGTGAAGAACCGCAGTGCCAAGGACATTCAGACGTTGACTTATACCGTAAGCATTGACGGCGGCGAGGCAAAAGAATACACCTATACGTTCCAGTATCAGTTTAAGGCATTCGGACTAAGCTCTATAGTGGGCAAGATTGACGCTCCCGACACCGACGGTTGCCACTCGATAGCCATAGATATTACAAAAGTGGATGGCGTGGAGAATACATCAGACGCAAGGAGTATGAAGCTGATGCTTGTCACTGTGCCCGAGTCTGCACCAAGAAACACCATTGTGGAGAGCTTCAGGACGGCGGGACTCGGCATGATGCCGCTTAACATCATTGGCGAGCGCAAACTGAAGGAACTCTACGGTGGCAAGGCAATTATCCTTGGTGCCAACAGCGGCGACTATTGGGAGTGTGCCGACTATCAGGACGTGGTGAGGAAGTACTATTACAACAACCTCAATAATTTCTGCTTCGACCGTGCCCTTCCAGCCATCGACCCCTATCGCGGCTATCACCTTTATGAGAAATCTGACGAGATGGTGTATTCCACCAATGAGGCATTCGACTATATCAATGCCATCACTTCGGAAGCTACTGTCGGCATCGACGCAAGATGGCATGGCGACGAGGGAACAGCTATTGACGTGGATGTGACCACAACATTCCTCTATGACCGTGAGGATGCTCCCTATCATCTTGAACTGTATCTGAAGGAAAGCCCTATTCAGGCTGTTGGCGAAGAGGATGACAACTGGTGGAATGAGGCAATCTCAAATGCCTACAGTGGCAGCGAGGAAGAACTGCCCGAGGAGTTTGACTGGTTTGTACAGGCTGTGCCCATCATCCCTGGATATGTCTTCGAAAATGTAGTGAGGGCTTGTTGGGGTGCATTGTCCGGCATTGATGGCAGCATCACGGCTCCTATCACTAAGGGCGTTCCACAGACATACAGCACAACGCTCGACCTGAAGGAAATAGATATCCGCGACAAGGACAACCTTCACCTTGTGGCAATGCTTGTCAACCAAGGAGGCACAGTGGTGAATGCCGCAGAGATATCGCTTGGCAACACCACATCTGTTGGCGGCATAAAAGAATCTACAAAAGCAATTGCTCCCGACTATATCTATGACCTGAGAGGAATGAAAATTAAAGAAGCGAAGGGCATATATATAAAAGGTGGAAAGTTGAGAATTAAAAATTAAGAATTTTATTCGCGCAACGACTTGTTGATAAGTTGTTGCGCGATTATCTTTATATAAGAAAGTGATAAAATTGGTGTTCACTATAATTTACATAAAAAACGTCCAATTTGTTTGTAGGAATGAAACAAAATGATCAACTTTGCACCCGAACAATATAATCATCACGGTTATGGACGAAAAAACAGTAAAGGAAGAGGCAAAGCGAATACCTTACGGTATGATGAACCGACGAATTGTGTATGGCAAGGCACTTGGCTGTTGCCTCGGAATCATCGAGTAAAGTTTATACCACGGCTTCAATTAGTCTCTTGTTATTTATTAATATTTCATTAATACCTGTTTCTTTGTTCTTGCAAAAACAGAAACTGACCATATAACCAGTTGTGAGACGATAATAGTCCAGATAATCAACCAGTTGTCTTTCGCCACGCTCGTTGTATGCATTTCCATGCCAAATCTTAAGTTCAATTACATATTGATTGCCAAGATAGTCAATAATGATATCAGTTCGTGTCATGTCACGCGTTTGCGATTCGCAATAATAGTTTCCTATTCCATTAATTATTGGGCGAAGGTAAGTGAGGAAAATCATTCTGCCATTACGTTCCACAAATTCGTCATCATATCCTTTTCGATATATCTCGTTGAAATGAATGCAAAACCTTTCTAAAAGGTAACGCATGTCAATGCAGCCGTCATGCACAAAATGGTTTTTGTCTTGTTGTCCCAAGTCGAATATCCTTGAAGTCTCATTCTCACCTATGAACAGGTTGTAAAGCCGTGTTTCTACCAGTCGGCACACTATGGCAACTGAACCATTGTCATCTTTGATGAAATTGAACATTACGCCTATTTGAAGATATTTCTCATCCGTATAGAATGATCTTTTCTTGCCCTCAAACAGGATTGCCCGAAGCAGTTCCTTTAATTGTGGATATTCTACGAGCTTCTTTACCATATCATCAAAAAGTGTGTTGCGCTCAACCAGCAAGATGTGTATAGCACAAAGTATGCCTTCCTTGTCCCATTGGTACCGGGAATTGTCAATTATTTGACAAATGCGACTCACAAGAAAAGGATAACCTGATGTGTAGTCGTAAATTATCCGCGCTACTTCATCTGTGTTCATATCAATGCAATGGTCCGCCTTGTATTCTGAAAGCATCTGGGATATGCCATTGGCGGGCAGACACATGTCGGTGTCAAATGGGACGGCTATATTCCAAGGAGAGTTGTATTGGTGTTGCTCGTCAGGACGCAGCTTGAGTTTAAGGTTCTTAATGTCATAAACCCCTGCAAGGACGACAGACTGGAATGAAGGACGGTTGTCGCGGTTGAGGTAAATATCACGCAACAATCCCAAAAACTGCACAAACTCCGGGTGGTTACCGGCATAATCAACCTCGTCGATGAACAACGCAATACGGCAATGCCTACACAGGGCACCTACCAACTTTGAATATCTCATGGGAGAAACCTCTCCTGCATCACTGTCTTTGAATTCCCCAAGAGCGTCTTTTGCATCATCAGTCAGGTTCTTCACGTTGTCCCATTCCACGCACGACTCCATGAGATAGAGGGAAACGTACAGGAGTCTTGAAAGAGACGAGAACGATTCATCGTCAAGCCCTTCAAAACTTATGGAAAAGACGGAATATCCCTCACGCTCTAATTGATTCTTCAGCAACGCGAGCGTTGTAGTTTTGCCATACTGTCGCCCACGGTTGATACAGAAATAGTTGCCGTCACGCACGAGCTTGGCTGCTGCTTCCACCTGACGGCTGATATCCACCATGTAATGCAATGCAGGAATACATTTGCCTGCTGTATTGAACGTCCTCATAATCTTGCGTTTTTTATTTTGACGGCAAAGTTACGCATTTTATTTCATATCTCCAAATGTATGAACTGATTTTATTGATATCTTGGGACATTATTTTCGCGTCACCCATTCCTTGGGAGTCATGCCAAGGCGGTCGCGGAAAAGGTTATACAGTTGGGAGCGGGAAGAGAAACCGCAGGATGCGGATATTGCCTCATTGCTGTATTCCGGATGTTCAAGCAACATTCTTTTGGCTGCCTCCAAGCGTATGTCGGAAAGCCATACACGGAATGTGGTGTTAAGCCGCTGCTCAAAATAGTCGGTAAGGTCGCGGCTGCTCACGCTGATACACGCCGAAAGAGTCACTAACGAAACATCGCGCTCCTGATAACCGTTCTTGCCAACCCACATATCCAACCTGCGCTCAATCTCCAAAGAACGTTCAGCGGACAATAATGTCTTCACAGGCTCCACTGACGGTTCGTCGTCAACAGTGCGAAGCATGGATGTGTTGAAACCGAGGCTGACGAAGATTACGACAAACCAAAGGATAACTATATAATAAATCGGGCCAAAAACCCACAATACCTCGATGGAAACGATGGAAAACGGCAAAAAGACACCCAACAGACACAACAGGTAAAAACCGGAGCGGATATAACTGACATAAGAACGAAGGTCGGAACTGGTGGCAGCCTCCACCCTGTGATAGGTGCGGCGGATTTCACGCATCGGGATGAAGATAAAGAAGACCATACAAGCCAAAAACAGCGAATCCATCGCATAAAGGAAGACTCCGAGATGGAAACTGTCCATAACCGAACATCCAATCAGGAACAACATCAGAATCAACAAATAGCCACACACGCCCACATACAGGAATTTCTTCAGCATGTCACGCCCGCACTCCAAGTTGGCTACGGCATAACAGAAAAGGAATGCCGCCGGAGCGTAAAACAGTATGTTGAAGGCGGCACCGACATCATCACCGCTCGCCCTCAGGTCGAACGTCATCTGAAGGACATAATGCAAGGCAAGTATAGACATCGCACTGACGAGCAACCAGCGCGACTTCTCATATTGGGCAAACTGCTCCCTGACGTAATTCCTGGCGAACACAAGAAACATTGTCATCACTAAATTGATTAGCATGCACCCAAACTGGAATATAAACAATGAATTACCTTCCATAGTTCCTGTTTTTGGTGCAAAAATACAAATAATTCCTTAAACCCCCAAAACTTTTAATCGAAAAGATATAAAAAAAAGACAAAAAAGCCGCAGGGCGAGACCCACGGCTTGTCAATGGAATTGATATGGTGATTTTTTGTGTTACGTTTGTGGTGCAAAATTAGCAAGTTTATTAGACAAAAAAGACAAAATAAATAAAAAACATGTCCAATTCGTGGCAATTGGACATACAATTGATAGGAAATGGACAAGAATGATTTCATTTATTGATGTATTTCCTGTTCTTGCCCACAACAATCTCTTTCTATGCAAGAAGACTTTCCTTTTCGTATCATTTGGCAGCAGATTCGTAGCCACCACCCGATGGAATCGGTAAATATGAAACATAAAGACAAAAGAAAGAAACGATTATATTCGTGATTTAGGGAAAAAAACACTAACTTTGCAACCGAAATAATCAATAACCAAATATTAACTATGATTAAAATGAGAAAACTGTTCATCGCAGCCTTTGCCCTAATGGCATCTGTTGCACTTGCCAACGACAACGGCAATCCAAAACCACATGCCGAAGTGGAAGCGGGCGGCAATGTATGCCGCATCACCTTCTACACTCCCGACATTGTGCGCGTGACAAAACATCCCGTAGGCACCACCGCTCCCCAAACCAAGAGCGAGGTCATCACCATGACCCCAACAGCCTCCCTCCCCATCACCGTCAGCCCCAGTGCTTCAACCGTCAGATTGAAGTCCTCCTCCCTCCAGGTCACCATCGACCGCCGCACCGGTCTGCTCTCCTTCGCCTCCACAAACGGCAAGGCACTCCTGAAGGAAAAGGCCACCACATTCGAGCCTCGCACCGAAGGCAGGGACAAAGGAAGATTCATCGTCACCCAAACCTACCAACTCGACAAGGACGAGCCTATCTACGGTCTCGGCACCGTGCAGGACGGCCGACTCAACCGCCGCAATCTCAGCAAGCATGTCGAGCAGACCAACCTTGAGGACTTCCAGAACGTAATCCAGTCGGTGAAGGGATGGGGTATCTATTGGGACTCCTACAGCCAAGCCCTCTTTGAGGACAATGCCAACGGCATGACATTCAGAGCCGAGGTGGGCGACTGCTCCGACTATTACTTCATGTACGGCAAGAACGCCGACGGTGTGAACACATGTATGCGCCAGCTATCGGGCGACGTACCGATGTTCCCATTGTGGACCTTCGGCTATTGGCAATGCCGCGAGCGTTACAAATCATCCAAAGAACTGATGGAGGTGGTGGATAACTATCGCCGCCTGCAGGTGCCACTCGACGGTATCATCCAGGACTGGCAGTACTGGGGCAACAACTACCTGTGGAATGCGATGGACTTCCTCTCAGAGCAATTTACCGACGGCAAGCAGATGATTGACTTTGTACACAAAAACAATGCCCATATCATGATCTCCATCTGGGCGAGCTTCGGTCCAATGACACAACAGTATCGAAAGCTCGACGAGAAGGGATTGCTCTTCAACTTCCAGACATGGCCGCAGAGCGGACTGTCGCACATCTGGCCTCCACGCATGGATTATCCCTCGGGCGTAAGGGTGTATGACGCCTATAGCCCCGTGGCACGTCAGATATATTGGGATCACCTGAAGACACTCTTCAACTATGGCATAGACGCATGGTGGATGGACTCCACCGACCCCGACTTCTTCAATGCCACCGCCACCGACTACGAACATCTCACAGCAATGGGTTCGTGGCGCAGTGTGCGCAATGCCTTCCCGCTCATGACTGTGAAGGGAGTATATGACAAGCAACGCCGCACATCCGAGGACAAGCGAGTGTTCATCATGACCCGCTCGGCTTTTGCCGGACAACAGCACTACGGTTCAGGACTATGGTCGGGCGACGTGGCCTCAACATGGGACATGCTGCGCAAGCAGGTGCCCGCAGGACTCAACTACACCATGACGGGATGTCCTAACTTCAACTCCGACATCGGTGGTTTCTTCTGTGCTTCATATAACACCAACGGACCTGGTTCGGCTCCACGCAATCCGCAATATCAGGAGCTTTACGTGCGCTGGTTGCAGTATGCCTTGTTCTGCCCCGTCTTCCGCAGTCACGGTGCCGACGCACCTCGCGAGATTTATCAGTTTGGCAAGAAAGGCGAGCCAATCTATGATGCCATTGAGAGCACCATCCGTCTGCGCTATCGCCTCCTACCTTATTTATATAGTACGGCATGGCAGGTAACATCCGCAAATGAGAGCTATCTGCGCGCCCTTGTATATGACTTTGCCGACGACAAGCGCACATGGGAGATGGGCGACGAGTTTATGTTCGGACGCTCTATCCTCGCCACTCCTATCCTCGACCCGCAATACACCGAGGAGAAACAATTCAAGGAGGACGCTATGAGCGGATGGGACAACAAAGAATTAAAGGATGAAAATATTAAAATATTAAAATACGATTTCTCTGAGCAGAAGACCGTGACGAAATATTTGCCGAAGGGAGCCGACTGGTATGAGTTCTATACCGAGAAGCTCTATAAGGGCGGACGCGATGTCACTATTCCTTCCACCATCGACCGTGCAGCCATGTTCGTCAAGGCGGGCAGCATCCTGCCCTTCGCCCCTGTGATGCAGTATGCACAGGAGAAGAAGTGGGACAACCTCGACATCGTGGTTTATCCCGGCAAGGACGCAGTATTCACCCTCTATGAGGACGAGGGCGACAACTACAACTACGAGCGCGGAGTTTATTCCACAATAACAATGAAATGGAACGACAAGAAGCGCACGCTTACCATAGAAGACCGCCAGGGCGAGTTCCCGGGAATGTTACAACAGCGCACCTTCAACGTCCGCATTGTTGGCACAGACAATACACATACTCTGAAATACTCTGGAAAGGCAGTAAGTGTAAACCTGTAATCATAAATAAAGCTCCTACCAAAATGGCAGGAGCTTTATTATTTTAGATTATTATAATAATATCAATTTATCTTATATACCTTTTCCTTACCATTGAATGTACATTTCACGGTGGCTCTACCGTCAACAATCTTGCCAATCTTGATATCCACGTTTCCTCCATTGGCAGTTGCTTTGATTACCGACTTGTCGGTGAGCGGGGCATATACCTGATAATGAGTTAGGTCCATAAGTCCATTCACATTTGTGGAGAATAAAGGCTTGGTGGGCATGTTCAACTTCTTTCCGTCAACAGAGATGGTGACTGTGGGAACGGCGGGGCGCTGGCAGGGCTTGCCTGTCTTGGCGAAACCGATGCCGTGGAAGTCAACGAGAGGCTCATTGCCTGCACCCTCTACCACGAGATAAACGGCATGCTTGCCCGTGAGTCCCTCTACGGCGGGCACTGCTACCTCGTAGGTTTTAGCCTCCTTGGCTGCATTGGCAGGAACATTCACGACGGCAATTTCCTTACCGTTCCAAGTGGAATTGGCATACGGACCATCGAGCATCACACGCACACGGAAGGCTCCCTTGCCCTTGGATGTCATATTGATGCAGAGCTTGGTATTGTCACCCTGCTTTGTACCCTCGAAGGGGTTGATACCCTTGGTATGCTGGGCAAGACCGCCGAAACCGAAGTACTTGAAACCAACCACTCCACCGTTCTTCACTCCCGTGAGGTCCATACTGTTGTTCCAAACGTCGAAGTTATCCTGCATCCACTGCTGGTCGCTCATGTAGCAAGCTATTCCGGCTGAATAATAAGCGTAGGGAGGAAGTCCGAAGATATTGAATCCCTCACTCGTCACCTCGGCACCTGTGTATTTCATTCCGTCGGAAGCCTCGGCAGTCCACTCGTTGTTCTTAGTGTATGGGTTATAACCCACAATACGCACCTTTCCGCCCTTTGCCACTGGTTTCTTGTCCCACTCAATCTTCACGGGAGCAACCATCGCCTGACGTGCAAAACCGAAACCGCGGGGAGGACGATGATAGAAGACATACCACTGACCGTTGATTTCCTGCAATGAGCCATGGGTGTTATGGGCGGCATTCATGCCGACAAGATGTGTTCCGTCCTCATTGGGAACAACACCGCGTGAGTCAACCAACACGCCGCCTGAACGCCAGGGGCCAAGGGGAGAATCGCCGTAGGCATAGCGAAGGGCTGAGTTGGTGGAACCAAGACCGTAGTCGGGACCGCTATAACCCGAGAACACCATCACATACTTGTTGCCCACCTGACGGATGCTCGATGCCTCGAAAAAGTTGAACTCTCCGGGGTTCTGACCCTTATAGAGGGCGGGATACTGTGTGCCTTCGGGGTCGCGGATTACGCCATAACGCTCACTGGCAGGGATAAAGTAGTCGCGAATCTCTGTTCCCGGACGCACGGCATACATATTGTCCTGGTCAAGCTCGAAAGCGGTGGAATGACGGAAGCCATAGAAGACGTATGCACGGAAACCGCGGGCATAGTCGGGGTCTTTCTTGTTTGTGATATTCTCAACAAACACAGAAGGGTCGAAGTCTATTATCGAACCATCTACACAGGCTGTACCGTCGGCATTGAGGTTGACTGGAGTGAAAGGCCCGTCGGGACGGTCGCCCTTGCACACCATTGCCACACGACGCCATCCGCGTGAGTGGGGATAGAGCCAGTAAGTCTTCTTGCCTGTGGTCTTGTCCTTCACCTCCACAAGGTCGGGAGCGAACATGGTGTCCCACTTGCCATTAACGTAATGACTGAACACCGGTCCCTCGTCGCGCCAGTCAGTGAGGTCTTCTACGGGAGCCGACCAGATACGGATGTCATTTCCGCAATACTCAGTGAATTTCACATCATGCGAACCAATGATATAGGCACGCATCTTGCCGGGATTATCGGGATCCTCAAACACGCGAGGCTCCCCGTCGGGCAAGTGCTCCCAAAGCGGGAGATAGGGGTTCTGGGCAGTAGCCAGAGTTGCAACCATTGACAAAGCTGCAATAATCAGTTTCTTTTTCATAATATCTCAATCTTTTAATTATTTTACGTCATTAATATGTTATTTTTAACACAAAGACACAAAGGTACAAAGTTATTTTTCGCTGACGGAAGTAACCTTTGTATCTAAAGAAAACCTTTATATCTTTGTATCTTTGTGTTTTATATAATCCACACGCTAAACCTTAATTCTTCATTTTCTCATAGTGGAACCAGTCAACATCCACGTATCCGCCCTTTTTCTTTGTGGCATAGTTGAAGATGGCAAACTTGGAGCCCATGAAGAAGCGGCGATAGTCGAATATCATCTTGTAGTCACTCAGCACCTTTGTCCAGTTCTCACCGTCTATACTATAATATAAGGTGGCGAGGTCTTTTCCCGGACGGAAGTCGGCGTCAATGCGGAAATATACATCCTTGGTCTTCTTGTCAAGCTCTTTGCTATAAGCCTCAGTGATTGTCACATCAGTGATGAGCTTCTCCTTGTCGGTCATCTTGCAGCTCTGGCTCTCAGCAACGACAATCACCTTCTTGCCCTGCTTCTTCACCTGCACAACACCGGCATCACCGTTGAAGGCACTGAATCCAGCCACGTCGCCGTCCTTCATCTTGGATATGTCCATCTTGACAATACCCTTACATCCGGGACCTTCCATCCTCTGTGTCAGTGAATTGGGAGCGAGATAGAGATTAGGAGCCACCCTGCTGGTCTTGAGTCGCATGAATCCCGGACACTCAGTGAGCGACCATGCGTCGTTAATAGGATTATGGTTCCACTGCCAGTCGATATTCATCTTGTCGGAATCAAACTCGTCGCTCGACACAATCTGTCCGCCGTCATATCCTCCCATCGGTTTGCCCATATATGTGGGAATCTTTCCGTTCTCGTCGCCAAGCATAGGCCATCCGTCCTTCCATGTGCAAGGCATGAGAGTAAGCACTCGACCCACTCCGCCACGGTCCTGGAAGATAACTCCATACCAGTTGCCCTTGCCGTCATCTACGATTGTTCCCTGACCGGCATAGGGGAATCCTCCGAATTTAGATTCCAGTATCACCTTCTTCTCGTATGGACCCTGGATATTGTCGGCACGATACACCACCTGACGGCGGGGTTTGTCATGAGGCCATGAAATCATGATGAGATAATACTTGCCGTTGTGCTTGATGACACGGCTGCCTTCGAGCAATCCGTTCTCCTCGGCATCACGCTCGAACACCTTGCCGCTCAGTCCGCCTTCCTTCACACCGCTCAGGTCGGGCAGCAGTTCCTTCATCTCACCTGTGCCGTAGAACACGTAAGCCCTGCCGTCATCGTCGAAGAAGAGCGAGGCGTCATGGAAATGAGGAATGCGCGAATGAAGCGTCCATCCCTCGCGCGGGTCTTTGGAGGTATAAACATATCCCTTATACGGAGCATCGTTGGGAGAGAAATATATGTAATACAAACCGTTATGGTATCTCAGTGATGTTGCCCACTGACCGCGTCCATACACTGTTCCCTCCTGCATATCATACTTGGGAGTGTCGTGGAGCGAGGGGAACACATAACTAACTGTCTTCCAGTTTACGAGGTCCTTGGAGTGCATCACGGGAGCACCGGGCATGAGGTGCATGGTGGTTGACACGAGCCAGTAGTCATCACCAACACGGATGACATCTGGGTCGGGCACGTCAGCCCACATCATCGGGTTCTTGAATCCGCTCTGCACCGACAGCACCTTCTCAGCAAAACGCTTGCCAATGATACGATAGCCCTCGGCGGTATAGTGGAGCGAGTCGTTGGCACAGGGGCAGTCCTTCGACGATACCACATGAGCAGTGGGAATCACCTCGGGCAACTTGTTGATTATCGGGTTATGTGCGGCACAACGTCCTCCCACCTCCTTGCCCACCACTTCTCCGGCAAAGAGAGGCACATCATTGGCATTAAGACCGAGGTCGGCAAGCAGGTTCCCATACACCTTCTTCACCTTCTCGGGCCAGTCCTGCTGACCGGTGTTTGTCTCGCCCTGAAGCATAAGCATACCTTTGATCACTCCCTGCTTTTTGGCAATCTTTGCCAGTTCGACGAGACGCGCGTATGGATTGTCGTCATAGTCCTTGGTCATGTTCTTCATCCACTGGGGCTGCTTTTCGAGATAGGAGGCATAGTTATACTTGTCGAAGAGCTCGATGCCACATCCTCCGATAGCCACGTTAATAACTCCCACCTTGATGTTCTCGGGCAGTCGCTGCACCATCTGGCGACCGAAATAGTCGGCGGGGGTCAGTCCCGTATAGGGACGGCAAAGTGGCGGCACGGCGGTATGCCATTCGCCTTTTTTCCAACCCAACTTCTCGTTGTCCATGGATGCCATCGACACAAATCTCGGACTTACGCCCTCGGTGTCCTGCTGCTCAAAGCGGGCATTACCCTCCATGTTCGATTGTCCAAAACACAGGTAAATGTAGAAGTTCTCGTCCTGCGCCTTCACGGTAACCACTGACCAAAGAGCCAGGACAGCAATAAACAGTTTCTTCATATCAATAATAAAATGTTTTACGTTTCTTTCTTTGGTGCAAAATTAGCCAATTATTTCCGAATGGACAAATCAATACGTTGCATAAACTTGTGATTTTGTATCATTTTATCGCATACGTCGCATTTTATCGTCATTTATTTGGTTTTTCGGGGAATAATGACTAATTTTGCAGACGAAAAACAGAATAACATTATCAGAAACATTCATTCATAGAATATGAAGAAAACTACCTTACTGCTGCTAACCGCACTGTGTATTGCCCTCGGCACTGATGCCGCAACGGGCAAGTATCGTCAGAAACTGACATTTGACCGCGACTGGTATTTCCGGCTCTGCAAGGACCGCGAGGAAGTGAAACATGTACTTAACTCATTGGACGTGCAGGACGTTAGGCTTGGGGACACGGAAAAGAAAGCGGAGAAAACAAAAGTGACGCACGACACCGAACCCGAACAGGCTCAGGTGACGGCGAGTGAAGTTACCCAGGCTACCGCCAAAGCGGGAGTCGGGGACGGGGTATTCCGTACCGTTAGCGTTCCGCACGACTGGAGCATAGAACTGCCGTTTGACCCACAGATGGGTGGCTCGGCGGGGTATCTCGCCGGAGGACAGGGTGTGTATTACAAGGATTTTGTATTGCCATCTTCGGTGAGGAAGTTCGGAAGGATTGACGTGGTCTTCGACGGGGTGTATCACAGGGCTACCGTGTGGATTAACGGACACAGGCTCGGACATCATGTCTATGGTTATACGGGATTCTCATTTGATATTTCACCTTATTTAAATATAAAGGGTAAGAACAGGATCGTGGTGCATGTTGACAGGGAGGAACAGTCGCGATGGTACACCGGGTCGGGGATATACCGCCACGTGTGGATAATGGCACGGGGCAATGAGCATATCAAGGAGAACGGGGTATTTGTGCAGGCAAATGGCGACGGAAGCGTCTTTGTGAAAGCGGAAATGGACGGAACGCTGGAGCGACCCGGTGTTTTTTCTTTTTCTCATACTATATATGACGGGGAGAAGGCTGTGGGGGCTTTTTCCGGAGAGAGCTTTGTGCTGAAGGGAGCGAAGACCTGGAGCACGGAGAGTCCGGAGATGTACCGCCTTGTGACGAGAGCCAAGAAGGGAGGCAAGGTGGTTGATGAGGTGGAGACCTGGTTCGGATTCAGGGATATCCGCTTTGACGCTAATACCGGGTTCTGGCTCAACGGCAAGAACATGAAACTCAAGGGTATGTGCCTGCATCAGGATGCGGGCAGTCTTGGAGTGGCAGTGCCGGACGAGGTGTGGCTCCGCCGACTGAAGGCTCTGAAAGGCATCGGTTGCAATGCCATCCGCTGCTCGCATAATCCGCCTTCGCCGGAGTTCCTCACCATGTGCGACACACTCGGTCTGTTGGTGCTCGACGAGGCTTTCGACAAATGGAAGTCTGGATATTACGAACCGTTCTATGATGACAATGCCCACGGCGATATTGCCGACATGGTGCTGCGCGACAGAAATCATCCTTCGGTGATTGTGTGGAGCATCGGCAATGAGGTGAGCGAGGCATGGAAGACTGACGACGTGGGAGTGAACCGTGCCCGTGAACTGAATGACATTGTCAAGAAACTCGACCCTACACGCCCCACCATGGTGGCATGCCAACAGGGTTTTGCCGACAAGTTTGGCGACGTGACCGACCTTGTGGGATATAACTATCTTGAGAACAGAATGATTGCCGACCACAAGCGTCATCCCAATCGCAAGATGTTCGTGGCAGAGGCATTCGTATATTACTCGGGATTGAGAGAGGAAGTGGTAAGGGACTTTGTCGAGTACAATCCCTGGAACTACGTAAAGGACAATGATTTCATAGCCGGCTCATTCGTATGGGCGGGAGTGGATTATCTTGGAGAGTCTTCCCCATGGCCCGCAAAGGGCTGGTGCTCGTGCCCATTCGACATGACTCTGAAAGAGCGTCCGCAGGCAGCCTTCTATCATCCCGCGTGGAACCCCGATAAAGATTATCTCAAACTCGTGGTGCGCGACAACTGTTTCGACCAGGCTATAGGCACGGACCATTGGCAATATCCGCCAATGGCAGACACATGGGACTTGCCATATACCGACTCGCGCTGCGTTGAGGTGAGATGCTATACCACCTGCGACTCGGTTCAGTTCTTCTTCCCGATGTGGAGCAATCCGCAGTTGCCGCTGAAACCGCGTGTCACTGCCGACTATCCCGACAACTGCATCACCATCCAGTTGCCGGCACGCCAAGGCAAGGTGCTCGCCGTGGGATATAAGGGCGGCAAGGAGGTGATGCGCGACTCGCTGATAAACCACGGACCTGTGGCTGACGTGCGACTTGATGCCGACTACACGACACTCTCCATCATGTCACCGGATTTCTCGATGGAATCGGCGAAAAACACCGTTAGCCACATCCGTCTCACCCTCGTTGACAAGGACGGACTCATCCAGCAGATGCAGCCAAGGAAGTTCCGCGTGGAGGTGGAAGGACCGATAAGACTGCTTGGTGTGGAGACTGGCGACATGCGACGCAAGGAGTCATGGCGCACCACCGAACTCGACACATATTTCGGCGAGGGACTCGTAAGAGTGCAATCCACCACTGAGGCAGGCAATGCACGAGTAAAAATATACGTTGAAGGCTTCGACAAACCCTTTGTCAAGGAGTTAACCATACAATAATTATTTAAACACAGAGACACAGAGATACGGAGATAAAATTATTAAGTTATTTAAAGATACAGAGAAAAACTCCGTGACTCTGTATCTCTGTGTTAAATATAACCATACTATGATACATAATTTATAATAAAAGATACATTTTTGTTGCTATTTCTCGATAAAAAGCGGTAATTTTGCAGACGTTATCCAACAACAACCGTATAATTAAAGAGTAAGAACAACAATAATGTATCAAAAATGAAAAAACTATTTATCCTTTGCACATCGCTGATGGTGACTTTCACGACGATGGCACAAGACTTGAAACTATGGTATAGCCGCCCAGCCGAGCAGTGGACGGACGCATTGCCCATAGGTAATTCCCGGATGGGTGCAATGGTGTTTGGCGGTGTAAAACAGGAAACTCTCCAACTCAACGAGGAGACATTCTGGTCGGGTGGTCCCCACAACAATCTCAACCCCAAGGGACGCTATGCCCTCGACCAAATCCGCCAGCTCATCTTCAACGACAAGTTCAAAGACGCCCACAAGCTGATTGACGACAACTTCAATACCCCGCAAAACGGCATGAGGTATCTGCCATTGGGCAACCTGAAACTAAACTTCAAATATCAGGCCGAAGCCGCATCTTATTACCGTGACCTCAACCTCGAAAACGCCACTACCACTGTGAGGTATAAGGTGGGCGACGTGGAATACACCCGCACAGCCTTTGCATCCATGACCGACAACGTGATCGTGATGAGAATAGAGGCAAGCAAGAAAGGAGCATTGTCGTTTAATCTCGGATATGACTGTCCAGCAGAACTGAAACCCGTAATTAGTGTCAAGGGCAACCAGCTGACCATGCGCTGCGAGGGAGTGGAACAGGAACAGGTTCCCGCCGCCCTCAATGCCGAATGCCGCATTGTGGTGAAGGCCGACGGCAAGGTTGTGCCCGCAGGAGAGAAGAAAGCCGCATCATCCATAGACATCAACCGAGCCACTGTTGCCACGATATACATCATCGGCGCCACCAACTTCGTCAACTATCACGACGTGTCGGGCAATGCCTCAAAACGTTGCGAGACGATGATGAAGGCAGCATTGAAGAAGTCATACGAGAAATTGCTCGCCGACCATATCGGCAAGTACTGCGAGCAGTTTGACCGTGTACACCTCGACATCCCCGCGACAAAGGCTTCGGAGGCAGAGACCGACGTGAGAGTGAAGAAGTTCAACGAGACCGATGACCTCAATCTCATCTCCCTACTCTATCAATACGGCCGCTATCTGCTCATCTCATCGTCGCAACCCGGCGGTCAGGCAGCCAACCTCCAAGGAATATGGAACGGAAGCATGCATGCTCCTTGGGACAGCAAATACACCATCAACATCAATGCCGAGATGAACTACTGGCCCGCCGAGGTGGCAAACCTCAGCGAGTGTCACGACCCGTTCTTCTCATTGGTGAACGACCTTGCCACCACCGGTGCCGAGGCAGCAAAGACCTTGTATGGCGCAAACGGTTGGGTTGCACATCACAATACCGACATCTGGCGAATATCAGGACCCGTGGATGGCGCACACTACGGCATGTGGCCCAACGGCGGAGCCTGGGCGGCACAGCATCTGTGGCAGCATTACCTCTTCACAGGCGACAAGGATTTTCTGCGCAAGTACTACCCCGTACTCAAAGGTTCGGCTGATTTCTTTATGAGCCACCTGACCAAACATCCGAAATACGGATGGCTCGTAACAGCTCCGTCGATGTCTCCCGAACACGGCTATCGCGGCGCAGGAACAAGCATCACTGCAGGTTGCACCATGGACAACCAGATAGCATTTGATGCCCTCAACTCCACATTGCTCGCCACAAAGGCATTGGGCGGAAACTCACAGTACGAGGATTCGCTGAAGCACACCCTCGCCCTTCTGCCTCCCATGCAGATAGGCCGTCATAACCAGGTGCAGGAGTGGCTTGTGGATGCCGATGACCCAAAGGATGGACACCGTCATATATCTCATCTCTACGGACTCTATCCGAGCAACCAGATTTCTCCCACCCAGTCTCCCCTTCTCTTCCAGGCTGCCCGCAACACACTCATCCAGCGCGGCGACATGGCTACGGGATGGAGCATCGGTTGGAAGATAAATTTCTGGGCACGTATGCTCGATGGCGACCACGCCTTCAAAATAATACGCAACATGCTCTGTCTGTTGCCAAGCGATGCCGTGGCTAAGGATTATCCCAACGGCAGGACTTATCCCAACCTCTTCGATGCCCATCCGCCATTCCAGATTGACGGTAACTTCGGTTTCACGGCTGGTGTGTCGGAAATGCTGTTGCAGAGTCACGACGGAGCGGTACATCTTCTGCCCGCCCTTCCAGAGCAGTGGAATAAGGGTTGCGTGAAGGGACTCGTGGCTCGCGGTGCATTCGTGGTGGATATTGAGTGGGACGGTTCACAACTGTCAAAGGCACGCATCATCTCGCGTCGTGGCGGCACACTCCGCCTGCGTTCTTTCGTCCCGCTGCATGGCGAAGGATTGAAGGCTGCCTCAGGCACATGTCCCAACGAGCTTCTCGCTCCCGCAGCCATCAAGCAGCCGAAGGTGTCCGACGAGATTCGTCCGCAGTCACCTATCATCCCCAAGGTATATGAATATGACATTGAGACAACACCAGGACAAATTATTAATGTAATGAGATAATGAGAAAGATAGTATTTGGACTATTGACATTTGCCACTGCCATGACGGCAGGGGCTGAGACGAGAGAGATAGTCAGTCCTGACGGAGGACTGAAAGTATGTGTTAGCGATGATGGCGGCAAGGCATCATACACGGTGAGCCTCAACGGCGTGACTTGCATAGAGACCTCACCTCTTGGTCTTGTCCTCAACTTTGCCGACTACACATCCGGACTGAAAATGGCCCAGGGTGAGGTACAGAAGACCGTAGATGTTGACTACACCCTGCGCAACATCAAGCGAAGCCATGTCAATCATAAGGCTTCGGAAATGACCATCCCATTCACAAAGGACGGCAAACCCGTATTCGACCTTGTGATGCACGTATCTGACAACGACGTGGCATTCAAGTATCGCATTCACCCACAAGGCGAGACCCAGGTGGCAGTGGTGAAGGAAGAAAAGACAGGATTCACCCTTCCTGAAGGAACCACCACATTCCTCTGTCCGCAGAGTGCCCCGATGCAGGGATTCGCACGCACATCACCAAGCTACGAGACAAACTACACCCTCGATGACAATATGGGCAAGAACGGATGGGGAAACGGATATTCGTTTCCGTGCCTGTTTAAAATAAGCACGGCCCCCCTAACCCCCGGTGGGGGGGGGAGCCATACGGCATCCAAAGCGCAGCCTACACAGGAGGGCTGGATCTTAATTTCCGAAACAGGAGTTGACGGCTCATATTGCGCCGGTCGCCTCTTATGCGCAGCCACACCCCCCACCGGGGGGCAGGGGGGCCGCTATTCTATCGGCCAGCCTCAACCAGGCGAGATGAACGGTGTGGGTTCCACTTCTCCCGCCATTGCACTTCCGGGCTGCACTCCTTGGCGCACGATTACCGTTGGTTCATCACTTGCGCCTATTGTCGAGACGACCATCCCCTTTGATGTCGTGAAGCCAAAGTATGCCGCCAAGCAGGAGGCACAGTATGGACGTGGCTCATGGAGCTGGATTATAGGTATGGACCCTTCGTGCAACTTCAACGAGCAGAAGAGGTATATCGACTTCTCTGCCGCAATGGGCTATGAGAGCGTGCTCATCGATGCACTGTGGGACACGCAGATTGGACGTGAGAAGATTGCCGAACTGGCACGCTATGGAAAGTCGAAGGGTGTAGCCCTTTATCTGTGGTATAACAGCAACGGCACATGGAACGACGCTCCACAGGGTCCACGTCATCTTATGGACAAGTCGCAGGCTCGCCGTGCCGAGATGGCCTGGATGAAGAGTATCGGCATACGCGGTATAAAGGTGGATTTCTTCGGAGGCGACAAGCAACCTATGATGCAGCTCTATGAGGATATCCTCGCAGATGCCAACGATTACGGACTTCTCGTGATTTTCCACGGCTGCACCCTGCCCCGCGGTTGGGAGAGGATGTTCCCCGCATACGCTGCCTCCGAGGCTGTACTCGCAAGCGAGAACCTGCATTTCTCACAGGGCATGTGTGATGCCGAGGCAAAGAACGCCTGCATCCATCCTTTCATCCGTAATACTGTAGGTTCAATGGACTTCGGCGGTTCCACGCTCAACAAGTTCTACAATGCCAACAACAAGAGCGGTTCGCAGCGCAAGACCTCCGATGTCTTTGCCCTTGCCACTGCCATCATGTTCCAGAGTCCCGTGCAGCATTTCGCCCTTGCCCCCAACAATCTTGAGGATGCCCCGTCATGGGCTATCGACTTCATGAAGAACGTGCCCACCACATGGGACGACGTGAAATTCATCGACGGTTATCCCGGCAAATACTGCATCCTCGCCCGTCGCACCGGCGACAAGTGGTATGTAGTGGGCATCAATGCGCAGGAGTCTCCCGTAAAGATCAAGCTCTCCCTCCCGATGTTCGATGCAGGCAGCCAGTTGAAGCTTTACTCTGATACAGAAAAGCTTGAAGGCTCTGTAAAAACCTTCAAGCTCTCCAAGAAAAAGGAAGTCCAGATTTCAATCCCCTGCAATGGAGGAGTAGTTATTTCTGAATGAAGTCAAGTTGACTACAAATTTTCAGGAAGCTAACATCAGCTGAGATACCCTCGCCTACAACTGTAAGGAAGCCCTCACCGTTGTAGGCGAGGGTTATTCTTGAAAAGATGTGGCAGATATTGCCTTAGGCAACGGCGCCATGTGAGCCACTCGTGATGAGTGCCGGGAGATACATAGAACTCCACATTGATGCCCATCGCCTTGAGGTCGGACGTCATTTTCTCCGTACCGAAGTTCTCCTCACTGCCGCAGCCCATGAAGAAGTACTTCACCTGCTTGTTGAACTTGTCGGCATCCTTGAACACACCGTCAAAGCATGTCTTAACATCGATGCCGAAGAGCGCGCCACTGAATGTGCCGAGATATGCGAACTTGTCGAGATGAGGGAGAACCACATTGAATGTCTGGAATCCTCCCCACGACAATCCTGCCATGGCACGGTTCTCGCGACCGGTCTTGCAGCGGAATGTCTTCTCTACCATGGGGATAAGGTCTTCCAAAATGACGGTATAGAATGAGGCTCCATACTGCATTCTCTGACCTTCAACATCCTTTCCTCTACGTGGAGAGAAACCGACTTCGATGTCGCCACTTTCCATCACCACTATCATTGGCTCGCACTCACCCGAGGCTATCAGGTTGTCCATGATATGGTTCATGCGGCCTTGTGTGCTCCATCCTGTCTCGTCCTCTGCCATTCCGTGCTGCAGATATAGCACAGGGTATTTCTTCTTGGATGTCTCATATTCAGCGGGAGTATAAACCATGGCACGACGCCACTGCTTCTGACTCTCGGAATAGTATTCCACCGAGCGCACCTGACCCTTTGCCACTCCAGCCTGCGGACGATAGTAATCGCCTTCCTCGCCTTCGGCTACCTCTATCTGGCTTGCCATGCGACTGCAACCGAAGATGGTATATGTATTTGGGTCGGACACCCTGAATCCGTCAACTTCGAGGAAATAATAGTGATTGCCCACCACAAGCGGGTCGGTCACGCACGTCCATACACCATTGACATCCTTCTCCATAGGATATTTCTTTCCGCAGATATCCACCACGAGATTGCTTGTCTTAGGGGCATAGATAGTGAAGTGGGCACGGTTTTCCATATCGATTGATGGAGAGTTACTTCCGGGAAGATTTGTTTCCGACGGTATGAGCCCTGCCTTATTGGCTTTCATTTCTGAACCATCAGTAAACTGCCACCAGTTGAAGTTCATCAGCTTAACGCCCTTCTCTCCCTTGAACACGAAGTAGAGGTCGCGAGTGCCGCTGACGTTCTTCTCTATCTCAGCTTTTAAGGATGTCCAGTTCTCCCATCCGCCGGTGTTGCCAATCTTTATTTCGGCAATCTTCTCTCCCTTGATACTGTCGAGATGCAGTTCCATCACTCCTCCTCGCATTCCGCTTGCCACTGATGCAGCGAAGAAACGAGGTTGCTTGCTGAAATCCACCTCGCGTACCTTTATATAATCTCCATTATGAATCTCTGTGATATACACTCCATCGCGTGTGTTCTGCTCAGATTTCACTCCACGTGAGAAAGCCATCGTCTCAGCCTCAACGCGTTGGAACGGATTGAGTTTGCCGATGGGGTCAACACCCTTGTCGGTATGGTGGATGATGGGGAATGTGCCGTCGGCATTATACTTGAACTCCTCCACGGCAGCGCTTCTTCCGAAACCGCCTCCACCGGGCAGCTTACCGGTATGATAGAAGAAGTAGGAATGTCCCTTATAGTCAGCCACTCCGCAGTGGTTGGTGAACGACTTGGTATCTTCGAGCGGCATTATAGGTCCCATATACTTCCATGGTCCCGTCGGTGTGTCGCTGATTGAATATGCGATATGCTCAGGCACTCCTCCTGCGGCATAGAGCAGCATATACTTGCCGTTGCGCTTTGTAATCCACGGTCCTTCGGTATAGCAGTCCTTGTATTTCTTTCCCTTCACGCGCTTGTCCATCTGCGGCGCACCGAATCCCTCTTCGGTTTGCTCCATCATCGTCACCTCACCCTTGAACGACACCATGTCTTCGTTGAGTTTGGCTACATATACATTAGGATTACCCCAATAGAGATAAGCCTGTCCATCATCGTCGATAAGCACTGTCGGGTCGATATTGTCCCACTTGCCATTGTCATAGAGCGGTTTGCCTAAGGCATCCTTGAAAGGTCCTGTGGGGGAATCAGCCACTCCCACTCCTATTGCCATACCTCCCGAGAGCTTCGAGTGGGCGCAGATATACCAATAGTATTTCCCGTTGCGCTTCACTGTCTGAGCAGCCCAGGCACGGTCGTCCGCCCACGAGAATGTGTCGAGCGACATCAGGCCTCCATGGTCTGTCCAGTTCACCATATCATCTGTCGAGTAGGCCCTCCACTCATACATCCAGAAGAAGTCGGCACCGTCCTCGTCGTGACCGGTATATACATACATGCGGTCGCCATCCACCATCGGTGCTGGGTCGCTCGTAAACCATGTCTGCACAATAGGGTTCTGTGCCCCGCCCGTCATAGGCAGTGCCACTGCTGCTGCGGCAATCAAGCCGCGCCAAAAGTCAATTCTAAGTCTTGTCATAATCAGATTGATTTTACATTAAATATTCAGTGTGCAAAGTTAGTAATAATCCCCGACTTAACACCCGAAAATTGTATCATATACTTTAGTCTATGTATCAAATCAAGCTAACAACCATATACCCAAACCAAAACACTAAGACAAAAAATCAAATAATAGAGCTGTTTAATATGCAAACTCTTTAATTTTGCATATTAATTATTTAAAACATATACTTATGAAAAGAATAGTAAAATAATGAACCATAAAATATTTGGATTATGGAAACAAGATGTTTATTGCTTATTTTTCTGCAGATGTCTATAGTTTTGTTCACGTCATGCGACAGTGATAATCGGACAGAATGGGACAATCTAAAAGAACAAGTCGGAAGAGAACTTGTGAAGTTAGACAATGACACTTGCTATACAGCAAGGATAAATATTGACAAGGAAAAAGGAATTGCCACACTTGATTATAAGCCGTTATGGTTTAATTACGACAAATCTTGGTCGGTGGATTGTTGGACATTCACAAATTGGCCTTACAATTATTCCGATATTAAGGATGGATCATTTATCATTTTTCAGATAGAAGGATATTGTTATGCTAATCGTCCTACTTACAATATGGAGATTCCTGAGACTATCCATCTTTATCATAGAATAAGAATTTTGGAGGTATTAAACCATACTCAAGGAATGGAAACAGGTGAACAGTAAATAAACATTGATTCAATAGATAATTGCAGACTTTCGGGCTAAATCTCGCTTTTTTTTCGAGATTTAGCCCGAAAGTCTGCAATTTCTGCTTGTTTTATTTGGTCACAACTAAAAAATTCGATCTGTACGGTTTAGGGCGAGGTGGACGTTCCATTCAACCGTACAGGTCGAAAAAAAATTATTATAACCACATAACAAAACTGCACCTTACCCGATGATAATCACGGATAAGGTGCAGTCTTATTTTTTATGCGGGAATATGTTTATGCGTTATACTCCTGCCAGCTCTTGATCTTGATGTCCTCGAGCTTCATCGAGCAGAAAGCCTCGATGAATGCCTTGGCGAGGCGCACGTTGGTCATCAGGGGGATGTTGTGGTCGATGGCACCACGGCGGATGCGATAGCCGTTGGTAAGCTCACGCTTGGTCTGGTTCTTCGGAACGTTGATGATGAGATCGAACTTGTGGTCGGCTATCATGTCCATCACCTTGTTCTCTCCTTCCTCGTCGGGCCATGACACTACCGTGGCATTCACCCCATTCTCGCCGAGGAACTTGGCTGTGCCCTCAGTGGCGAAGATGGCATAACCGGACTTCGACAATTGCTTGATTGGTTCGAGGAGATCTACCTTGCCTTTCAAGCCGCCGGAAGACACGAGGATGTTCTTGCCGGGAATGTTATATCCTGTGGCAATCATCGCGTTGAGCAATGCCTCGTTGAAGTCGTCGCCAAGACAACCAACCTCGCCAGTTGACGACATGTCAACACCCAGTACAGGGTCGGCATTCTGCAGACGGGCAAACGAGAACTGTGATGCCTTGACACCTATGCGGTCGATGTCAAACTCGCTCTTGTCGGGACGCTCGTATGGGGCGTCGAGCATTATGCGGGTGGCTGTGTCGATGAAGTTGCGCTTGAGAATCTTGCTGACGAAGGGGAACGAGCGTGAGGCACGCAGGTTGCACTCGATAACCTTGATGTCGCTGCCCTTGGCAAGATACTGGATATTGAACGGACCGCTGATGTTCAGCTCCTTGGCTATGCGGCGCGAGATCTTCTTGATGCGGCGGATGGTGGAGAAGTAGATGTTCTGTGCGGGGAACACCATGGTGGCGTCGCCCGAGTGAACACCGGCATACTCGATATGCTCGGAGATGGCATACTCAATCACCTCACCCTTGTCGGCTACGGCGTCGAACTCTATCTCCTTGGTCTCCTGCATGAACTGGGAAACGACAACGGGGAACTCCTTGCTCACCTCTGTTGCCATGGCGAGGAATCGCTCTAACTCGTCGTAGCTGTGGCATACGTTCATCGCTGCTCCAGAGAGCACGTAAGACGGACGCACAAGCACGGGGAAGCCCACCTGCTCAACAAAACTCTTGATGTCGTCGAACGATGTGAGGGCGCGCCATGCCGGCTGGTCGATGCCAAGGCGGTCGAGCATAGCCGAGAACTTGTCGCGGTTTTCGGCACGGTCGATGTCTATTGGCGATGTGCCGAGGATGGGCACTCCGTAGTTATGCAGACGCATGGCGAGATTGTTCGGAATCTGTCCTCCCACGCTGACCACCACTCCCTTGGGCTGCTCCAGGTCGATGATGTCGAGCACACGCTCCAACGACAACTCGTCGAAGTAGAGGCGGTCGCACATGTCATAGTCGGTGGAAACAGTCTCGGGGTTGTAGTTGATCATGATCGACTTATAGCCGAGCTTGCGGGCGGTGTTGACGGCATTCACCGAACACCAGTCGAACTCTACCGACGAACCGATGCGGTAGGCTCCCGAACCGAGCACGACAACAGACTTCTGGTTCTTGTAGAAGTCGATGTCGGAGTCGCTCACAGCGTATGTCATATACAGATAATTGGTCAATTCAGGATGCTCGCTTGCCACGGTGTTGATGCGTTTAACAGCGGGCAGGATGCCACGGCTCTTGCGATGACGGCGCACCTGTGCGTTCTCCTTCTCCATATTGCCCGACTGTGGTTTCAGCACGAAACGGCTAATCTGGAAATCAGAGAATCCCGCAACCTTGGCTTCCTTCAGCAGGGCGTCGGGCAGCTCTTCGAGTGAGTTATACGTCTGCAGTTCGTGCTTGATGTCAACGATATGCTTCAGACGCTCCAAGAACCACACGTCAATCTTGGTCAGCTCCTCGATGCGCTCCACGGTATATCCTTCCTCCAAAGCCTGGGCTATAGCGAAGATACGCAGGTCGGTGGGGTTCTGCAGTTCGTCGTCGAGATTGTCGAAACGGGTGTGGTCGTTGCCCACGAATCCGTGCATACCCTGGCCAATCATGCGCAATCCCTTCTGCATCATCTCCTCAAACGAGCGGCCGATAGCCATAATCTCGCCTACCGACTTCATCGACGAACCGATAAGACGGCTCACTCCTGCAAACTTTGTCAAGTCCCAACGCGGAATCTTGCAAATCATATAGTCGAGCTGCGGAGCCACATAAGCCGAGTTGGGAGTGCCCATCTCGCCAATCTGGTCGAGCGTATAGCCAAGGGCAATCTTGGCAGCCACGAAGGCGAGAGGATAACCCGTAGCCTTGGATGCAAGTGCTGAAGAACGCGACAGACGGGCGTTAACCTCGATGATGCGGTAGTCGTTGGTCTCGGCGTTGAAGGCAAACTGGATGTTGCACTCGCCGACGATTTCGAGATGGCGCACGCAGTTGATTGAAATCTCCTGAAGCATCTTCACCTGTTCATCGGTGAGCGAACAGGTGGGAGCCACAACGATTGACTCTCCCGTATGGATTCCGAGGGGGTCGAAGTTCTCCATCGAAGCCACTGTGAAGCAGTGGTCGTTGGCATCGCGGATAACCTCAAACTCAATCTCCTTCCATCCCTTGAGCGACTCCTCCACAAGAATCTGCGGGGCAAAGGTGAACGCACTGCCGGCAAGTTCGCGGAACGTGGCCTCATCAGGGCAGATACCCGAACCGAGACCGCCGAGGGCGTATGCCGAGCGAATCATCACGGGGAATCCGATGCGGTAGGCGGCGGCGAGGGCATCCTCCATGTTCTCAACAGCCTGGCTCACAGGAGTCTTCAGCTCCTTCTCGTTGAGCTTGCGCACAAAGAGGTCGCGGTCCTCGGTGTTCATGATAGCCTCCACCGACGTGCCCAGCACTTCCACTCCAAACTCCTTGAGCGTACCGCTCTGATAGAGTTCAGTACCGCAGTTGAGGGCGGTTTGTCCTCCGAAAGCCAACAGGATTCCGTCGGGACGCTCCTTGCGGATAATCTCAGTGACGAAGTGAGTGTTCACTGGAAGGAAATACACCTTGTCGGCAATACCTTCAGAGGTCTGAATAGTGGCGATGTTCGGATTGACGAGCACAGAGGAGATACCCTCGTCGCGCAGAGCCTTCAGGGCCTGTGAACCTGAGTAGTCAAACTCTCCTGCCTGTCCGATTTTCAGGGCACCCGAACCGAGTACGAGCACCTTAGTCAGTTTCTTTTTCATATTTCTTTTCTTGGTTGTTGTTGTTACCTTATTCTATATTTCGTGCAAAGTTACATAATATATCCAAATTTTCACTATATTTGCCCATAATATTAAGTTTTTTTGTGATTAGTGGATATAAAAAGAAATATTCAGCTGGTATAATTTTAAACACAAAGACACGAAGAAACAAAGCATTTTTCGCTTACGGAAGATACAATGAGCAGCAAAGCTGCTTACAAAGTCCACAAAGTTTTCCCACTGCAAGCCTTTGTGGCGACTTTTAAGTCGCTTGTAGTCTTTGTATCTAAATAAAACCTTCGTTTCTTTGTGTCTTTGTGTTCAAAAAAGAACTATGTCTCGCAGAACATCTGCCTCGCCTGCACTGCCCTCGGTCTTGCCACCGTGCCCAGGATGACCATGGACAAGGAGACTCTCGCCAAGGAGCTTCAGCTCGACGAAAACAAGACCTTGCTGCTCAATCATCCTGTGGGTTACGAGAAGTGACCGGTTCAAGTTTCTGACACTGACACTTTGACACCAACTCCATGTTCACAAAAGGCCAGGAACCAAACGCTATTTTGCCGCAAATGGTTAAAAATGCCTTATTGCGGCAAAATAAGGCCTGATTATTTTGCCGCAAACGATATTTTTTGTACCTTTGCGGCAAAATTGCAGAACATATATGGCACAGATTATTATAGGAAGACAGAAAGAACAACAGGAACTTTGGGACTTGTACAATTCCGGAAGACCAGAACTTGTAGTGGTTCAAGGACGACGCAGGGTAGGCAAAACCTATCTTGTGAGAGAATTGTTCGACAACAAGATGACATTCTACCACACTGGACTATCCCCCGCAGAACTATCCGCGGAGAATGGCAGTTTGCAAAAAATGCAACTTGCAAGTTTCTATTCTTCGCTTGTGCGGTATGGATACAATGGCGCAGTTCCCAACAATTGGCTTGAGGCTTTTGACAAGTTGAGAGACTTGTTGGAATCAAAGAACAGCGAAGAACGACAGGTAGTATTCATTGATGAACTGCCATGGATGGACACCCCACGCTCGTTTTTCATCTCAGCATTTGAACATTTCTGGAATGGATGGGGAGCTGGCAGAAGCAACTTGATGCTGATAGTGTGCGGTTCAGCCACATCATGGATTAATGACAAGATTATCAACAACAAGGGTGGGCTATACAACAGGTTAACCGCCGAAATTATATTGATGCCATTCTCTCTCGGCGAATGTGAACAACTGTACAAGCACCTCGGAGTGGCAATGGATCGCTATGACCAGTTGCAGGCATATATGATAACGGGAGGCATACCATATTATATTGTTATGATGGACAAGAAGCTCAGTCTTGCCCAAAATATCGACAATCTCTTTTTCGCCAAGAATGCAAAACTGAAGAATGAATTCACACGACTTTTCAACTCACTGTTTACCAACCCCGAAGACTATATGGAGATTGTCCGACTGTTGGGAAACAAGCGTATAGGATATACAAGGAAAGAAATAGCCGAAGAAACGTCAATTGCATACGGCGGAGGACTTACAACCATTCTCAAGGCACTCGAGGCAAGTTGCTTCATTGAGGCTTATACTCCATACAAAGGTTCTAGTCGCGACATGAGATATCGTCTCATCGACCAGTTCTGCCTTTTCCACACGCATTTCATCGACACTAACAAGAGTTCCGACCCTAACTATTGGCAAAACAACCAGTTGTTGCCCACATTGACGGCCTGGCGCGGATTCGCCTTTGAGAATGTATGCACGCTCCATATAAAGCAGATTAAGCAGGCTCTTGGAATTAATGGGGTTTATACAGAGTATTCGTCATGGCGAAGCAAGTCTTCGCCACGTGCCGCCCAAATAGACCTCGTGATTGACAGGGCCGACCATGTGGTGAATATCTGCGAGATGAAGTTCACTGCGGATGATTTCCATATAGACAAGTCGTGCGATGCCGACTTGCGCCACAAACTTACCGCATTTATCGAGGAGACCCGATGCCGCTCTTCAGTCCACCTGACCCTCGTGACAACATACTCACTATCACGCAATGAATATTCTGGAAGAGTGCAGAGCGTTGTAACAATGGACGACTTGTTTAAATTATAACTGACTACTCTTTTGTCACACTTGTTCCAAGACTGCTGACACGACTGTTCCAAAGATATTGTCACACTTTTAGTGAAGGTTGACTTATATCTGCCTCCAAACCGTGATTTTATATATAAAAATAGGGCTTATTTTTATCAAAATATGGAATAAATAGCGAAAAAGTGACGTATTTTTGCATAAAAAACAATGTCATTAGCACTGAGAAGGTTCGATGTTTTGGCATTTCTCAGGTCGATGATATCTTTTCAGCTTAATAAGCACTGAAAAATCAGCCAAATTGAACTTTTTTTGCTCAATTTGGCTGATTTATTTGGGGATTATTCAAATTAAAAAGACTGTCTGCGCATAGCTACGGTGCACCGCAATTACTGTTGGAAAGGTACGGCGCCAAGTGGCGATGGTACGCAAATCGACCTCGTTTTGGAATGGAAAGGAGAGCGCACTGACTATGTATGTGAGATTAAATTCAGTGAGAACATATTCTGCATAGACAGCAAATATGAGCGTGAACCGCTTAAAAAAATCGAGTAACCTGACGACCTGACCTCAATCGGATGCTGTTTTTCCGGTTTACCAAAATGTTTATATGGAAAATATCCGAAAATACGTAATTCCTTTATGGAAAACCTATTATATTTATGGTATTCAGCAATGATGTTTCACCCAGATTTTGAATATCGGGTCGCTTATGTATATGCGGTCATTGTCGGTTTCAATATATTCCTTGGAGATTAACGCCTTTTTCACAGCCTGGATGTTGGCGGAACTTTCAAGATTATATTTCCTGATGTATTCCTTCTTGCTGAAACCGGTTTCAACGCCATCGGCAAGAGCCTTGATGAAATTCAGCGACCTTCTTCACCAAAGATGTCCTTCCCCAACGTCGTGGGGAGATAAGAACTGATTGTACGTTTTAACAGTGCAAAGATAGTAACAAAAATCTTACTAACAAAAATCTTACTAAGAACTTTATTACTTTTTAACTTAAATCATAAGTTTGACACCTTTGACACTGACACTTTGACACCTTTACCATGTTCACAGGAATGGAGTCATATACACGGGGAGAAGGACAGTCTGAATATTCTTTCCATAAATCCACTGCTTATTATTATGAACACGGTGCAAAATTACATCTTTTTTCCGACTTACCAAAATGTTTTTATGGAAAATATCCAAAAATACGCAATTCTTTTGGGCTGAAATATCCAAAAATACGCAATTCTTTCATGATAGGGCATACTTTCAACTGAATATTACACTGTATTTTTTACTATAGTTTTGAGTTGTTCACACATAAGGTTGCCCACCTTTAGATAAATATTTTAGAGAAAGTTGACTTTTTGGGCATAGACAACAATGTCATTAGCACTGAGAAGGTTCGATGTTTTGGCCTTTTTGAAAGCATCTGTCAGCCCACCCGTCTTTTAAGCATCTGTTCTCTACCGGCTTTGGCGAGTAGAGCCAGTTGCCGCTGTGATTGTCGTGTACGATGATGCCGCCTTTGAGGTGCTTGTCTAGGTTTTCATCTGATTGCATGTATTCGAGGAGGGCATTGTGCTTTTGGGGAGCGTCTGGGTCGCTGTTCTCGGGCTTCGTGTCGAAGAGAAAGACTTGACCATTGTTCATGCGGATGACGAAATCCACATAGAAGAGAGATTTCTCGCCCTGGCTGTCGCGCAGCCGATTGCTTCCAGTCTCAGCGCACATATATGCCATAGCATATCTCGTCCGCTAAAACAAGGCAAAGATATAAATTATTTGCTACAATGACAAATAAACAGGATAATAATTAGTGTTTTTTAATAACTGAGGGATAAAAAGCATCGGTTATTGATTAAGAATTGCAGATGTAATCCAATCCTTGCTTGATATAAAAGTCAAACTTGTGGTCGCTTGACACAAGAGGAATATGCTCTGTTATTGCGTGTGCAATGATGATATGGTCGCTTGGGTCATTATGACCTTGGGCTTCATTTATAGTTAATCTGGCGTATGTACGGATGTGTTCCTCACGTATTGGCAAAATCTGAATGCAGAGGTCGTCTTTTATCATCTGAATGATGTCTTCCTCTTTCTTCCATATTTTTCTGCCAATACCCTTTCGTCGGTAAGCAACAATAAGTTCCTTTACCGATTCCATACTAATACAAAGCTGATTGTCGTAATCAGAAAGAAGTGCCTCAACGTCTCTACTTAATCTATCTCTTTCCAAAATCAAATAGAGTACTATACACGTATCTAACAATATCCTTCTCATAACAACAAGCTTTTGTCATAGATTTCAATAAGTCCTCTTAGCATAAGAGCAGCCTGCATCGTTCTGTTCATTGGCTTCCCATGCTTCTTTTCGTATTCAGCGATTCTTCTTTCGGCATCCTCGACAATCTCGAGTTTCTGACCGAGTTCCAATGCTCTTTCTCTTGTGCACATAATACCAAATGATTTATATAACAATTGCAAAGGTAGCACTAATTTGCTACAATGACAAATAAACAGGATAATATTTAGTATTTTTTAAGTGTAATGAAGAAAAACAATGCAATTTATGAAGAAATAACGAAATTTATTTGGAATGAATCGAATTTATCAGTAACTTTGCAAAAGAATATAGAATACGAATTAAAAAATTAGAATTATGGAAACAAGGCAACTATAAAAGGGTCCCACACTACTCGTTCATGCCCTCGACAAAATATATCCTGGAAAAGTAACTTTCGAGGGGTATGTTCCACTATCAACTATTTGCAACGTATGGCTAAATATACTCAGCAAGACCGTAGGACAATAATTAATTGGTTTCCTGCATTAAGAAAAGACCCAAATTTTGAAATTACCAGTGATTGCACACCAGCTTATAATTGTATCGGGTGGGCATTGGGGATGAATGACGTGTGGGTAGGTATTTACAATCCAGCAAATTATGCATGGTCATGGTGGCCAAAGGAAGTGAGATGTGATGAAAACAAAGAATCTTTAGTTGAACTCTTTCTTTACTTTGGTTTTGAAATATCTGACAACAATCTTCCTGAAGATGGTTACGATAAGGTTGCACTGTATGCTGATCTTTCATGGAAAACCTATATATTATGAAGTTCAACAATAATGTTTCACCCAGATTTTGAATATCGGGTCACTTATGTATATGCGGTCATTGTCGGTTTCAATATATTCCTTGGAGATTAACGCCTTTTTCACAGCCTGGATGTTGGCGGAACTTTCAAGATTATATTTCCTGATGTATTCCTTCTTGCTGAAACCGGTTTCAACGCCATCGGCAAGAGCCTTGATGAAATTCAGCTGAAGAGAAGTTAGCGATTCAACATCACGCTGAAAGAACACGCTGTTTTGCTTTAGCAGGTCTGACAATGCACTGTCTATCGTTTCCTTATCTGCCTGCCCCTCGGTCTTATACCATGCTATCCATGACAGATGCTGCACGTAGGATGACTGACACTCTGCATACTTGCAAATCAACGCTGCCAAATCCCGATGGATACTTTTACCTGTAGCAGCAAATTGATGGCATATATATTCCACCCACTCTTGTTCTGGAATCTTGTCGATAAACATGATATCGCCAAATTTATAAAATGGGTATGAGGCATCACAAAAGAGGGTAGTCATAAGATGTTTCTTGCTGCCAAACAGGCAATATGTCACATGTTGCTGGTGCTGCCACACAGTGCGCAGTTTTTTCTGAAAGGTGAGTTGGTCGCCAAAGAATGCAACCTGCTGAAACTCGTCAATGCACACCACGATTCTTATCCCTTTCTTTTCGGCTATTTTTTCGGGCAACTGCAGAATTTCCCTTTCCGTATCATCACGCTCGTTCCACTCAAACGAGAGCGAGAAATCATTCATTGGATCAGAGCCAAATGAGAATTTCGGAGATATATTCGACAGGAAAACTTTGGCAGTCTCTATCCATTCGTCGATTTTCGACGAAGTCTGTTTGACTACTTCTGTGGCAAAAGTACGGAAGAACTCATACTCTGACTTGGCCGAAAACACATCAATAAACACAGTTTTCAAGTCCTTGCTTTCAATCTCAGCCGTGGCCTTCTTCACCAAAGATGTCTTTCCCCAACGTCGTGGGGAGATAAGTATCGTATTGATGCCATGACACAAGTTGGCACGAAGCCTCTTCGCATCTTCCTGCCTGTCAGTAAAATACGGTCCTTCGACTGCTTTTCCGAATATAAACGGGTTGTCCATAACTCTTGCTCCTTAACTGATTGTACGTTTTAACAGTGCAAAGATAGTAACAAAATTCTTAGTAACAAAATTCTTACTAATAACTTTATTACTTTTTAACTTAATACACAAATGTTTTTGGAATGGTAATATTAAGTGTCAAGGTGTCAAAGGTGTCAGTGTCAAAGGTGTCAAACGTAATTCTGCAACTATGCGCTTACGCGTAATTTTAGGGGTTAATATTTATATATAATATATTATATATAAATATTAATATATATAATAATATAATTTAACATAATCCTCTCTCCTCTATAGGGCGACCCCCTCTGAGGCAAAAAAGGTGTCTTAAGATAACAAATGACACCTTTGACACTGACACCTTTGACACCTTCGTTCTTCTAAGGGTGTCACTGCGCAGTGACACCGTTGTTTTCCGCTCAAAAAACGGAGGAAAAACGGAGAATGAACGGAGTTACAACGGAGTTAGAGCGAAGGAAGAACGGAGGAACGTGTTTTTAGAAGAATTTCAGCTCTACTTGTTTATTTTAAAAAACATAGGTTTTTATTAAAAATTGAACATAAAAGGTGATATTTTCCCGTCAACTTTTGGATAATTCAACTTTTATGTTTATTTTTGTAGAAAATTCTCTATGAAGAAAAACGTACTACATGAAAATAAAACTCCGTGTCTCTGTAACTCTGTGTTACAAAAGTTATGGAATCTAACAATAAAAGATAAAAAATGCAGATTTATCCCAATTTGTTTGGAGATATAAAATAAAATGCGTAATTTTGCAGAGTAATATCATAACCTAATTTGAAGAATTATCAAAACCTATTAGAAAGATGAAAAAACTACTGATTTCTGCCGCAATGATGCTCGCCATGATTACGGCTAATGCGGAAAACCTGAAGGTGACATCGCCGGACGGACGACTCATTGTCAACCTCGAAGACAAGGGTGGCATAGTGACTTATGCCGTGAATTACAACGGACAGGAGGTAATCAAACCATCGCAATTGGGATTCATCAGCGACGTGGGCGACTTCTCCAAGGGGCTGACCTTCAAGAAGTCGAAGACACACGAGGTGAACGACCGCTATAACATCCGAAATATCAAGGCCCGCAACGTGGAATACCATGCCAACGAACTGAATGCCACATACGCCGACAATAAAAATCGTGAGGTGACGGTGACGTTCCGCGTGTCGGACAACAACATCGCATTCCGTTACTCCATGCCGCAATGGGGCGAGACGGCAAGCATACTCATCAAGGAAGAGGCAACGTCATTCGCCCTTCCCGACGGAACCACCTCTTTCTTGTGTCCGCAGTCAAGCCCAATGGTGGGATGGATGCGCACAAAGCCAAGCTATGAGGAGGAATACAAGCCCGACGCTCCGCTCACAGACAAGTCGGCGTATGGGGAGGGATATACGTTTCCGTGCCTGTTCCAAATTAAAAATGAAGAATTAAAAATAAAAAATTGGGTACTCATCTCTGAGACTGGCGTTGACGGCAAATACGTAGGAAGCCATCTTAGCGATTTTGCTGCCGACAATGGCTACCGCATCACATTCCCGATGGCTGGCGAAGCCAACGGACATGGCACTACGGATGCGGCATTGGCATTGCCTGGAGCAACTCCCTGGCGCACTATCACCGTGGGCAGCGACCTAAGGCCTATTGTCGAGACAACCGTCTCCACTGACGTGGTGGAGCAGAAATATGACGCTTCCATCGACTATCGTCCGGGACGATACACATGGAGCTGGCTGATATGGCAGGACTCGTCAATCAACTACCAAGACCAGGTGAAGTTCATCGACCTCGCCTCTGCCATGGGTTATGAATATGTGCTTGTGGATAACTGGTGGGACACACAGATTGGTCGCGACAAGATCGTGAAGTTGAGCAACTATGCACAAAGCAAGGGTGTGAGCCTGATGCTGTGGTATAACAGTAACGGTGCTTGGAGCGATGCACCGCAGACACCGAAGCAGTGCATGAACACCACTCTCGCACGCCGCAAGGAGATGGCCTGGCTGAAGAGCATCGGCGTGAAGGGAATAAAGGTGGATTTCTTTGCCGGCGACAAACAGCACACTATGCAACTCTATGAGGATATCCTCACTGATGCCAACGACTTCGGACTTCAGGTGATTTTCCATGGTTGCACACTGCCCCGCGGATGGGAAAGAATGTATCCCAACTATGTGGCAAGCGAGGCTGTATTAGCATCCGAAAACACCTTCTTCAACGAGCATCACGCCATCAACGAGGGATTTGAACTGACAATGCACCCATTCTGCCGCAACGCCGTGGCATCAATGGATTGGGGAGGCACGATAATGAACCGCTATATGTCTCCCGACAACAAGAGCCGCCATCGCCGCTACACGTCGGACATCTTCGAAATGGCTGCTTCCATCGTGATTCAGACCAGCGTGCAGTGCATTGCCATGCAGCCCAACAACCTCACCGACCTGCCTCAGATGGAGCTTGACTTCCTGAGAGAAGTGCCCACATCATGGGATGAGACGAGATTCATCGACGGCTATCCCGGCAAGTATGTCGTGATGGCCCGACGTAGTGGCGACAAGTGGTATGTAGTTGGACTCAATGCCACCACGGAACCGCTGAAGCTCGACATCACTGTCCCGATGTTTGCGGGAACCACAGCGGCATACTACTACGACAAGCCGTCGAAGAAGAGCCTGTGGCCCGAATCCACACTCGGCAAGATCAAGGTGGATGGCAACGGCAAGGCGAGAGTAACAATTCAGCCAAACGGAGGAATCATCATCAAATGATATACGACTTATGATAAAGTCCTATTTCTCGAAGCGCGACCGACAGGCTATAGCGGCACTTGCGCTGCTGATAGTCTTCGGTTGCGGTTTCTTGTGGGTGCTTGGCGAATACGGGAAAAGTCATTCCGACAGTCAAGGAAGAGACTCGTCATACTCACAGCGGAGATATTATTCAAAGAAAAAGGACAAGAAGTATTATTATGCTACGGAACAAAATTCCGTAGAACTGTTTTATTTCGACCCTAACACGGCTGACAGTGCAGCCCTGCTGAAACTTGGGTTGCGCCCATGGCAAGTAAGAAACATCTACAAGTATAGGGCAAAGGGAGGCATATACCGCCAACCAGAGGACTTCGCCCAGCTCTATGGTCTTTCCGCCCATCAATACAAGCAACTTCTGCCATATATCCGCATTGCCAAGGAATATTCCATGAGTGCAGCGGAATATGTGGGCAGGGATAATCATGACAGGCGGACATTTAGTGAGAATCATGACAGTCAAGATGCCAAGGAACTCATTCCAATGCCCAAAAGGAAGATTTCCCCAGGGGAGCACATCATACTAAACACTGCCGACACCACGCAACTCCAGCGAGTGCCTGGCATCGGCAGTTATTATTCTAAAGTAATCATGCGCTATGGCAAGCGTCTCGGGGGATATGTAAGCATCGACCAACTCGATGAAATCGACGGTTTTCCCGCCGAAGCAAAGCAATATTTTATCATTGACAATCCCTCGCCCCGCCTGTTAAACATAAACGCCATGACGTTATCAGAGCTGAAGCGTCACCCCTACATCAACTATTATCAGGCAAAGACCATCACCGACTACCGCCGCATTCACGGCAGAATCAGCAGCCTTCAACAGCTTTCCACGAGTCCCGACTTTCCAGAAGAGGCAATTAAGAGGCTGTTGCCATACGTGACATACTGACAAATTGTTTTTCTTTACCACACAAAACGGTCACTAATTCTTCACCGCTTCCCACCAGTCGAAGTTGAAGAGGTTCTTCTTCTGCATTGACGTACTCTTGAACACGAAATAGACATCGTGCACGCCCTTACAGTTGGTAAGCCCCGTGCGGAAGGTCTCATACTTGAACTTCGTGTTGGGAACGTCGATTTCTCCTGCTTTCCAGCCATCGGGAGCGTCGAGACGAATTTCCATCCTGCCACCAAGCAAAAGGGAAGAGCAACTTGCCTTCAGCTCCTTGGCACCACTGCCAAAGTCAACGCCCTTGACAAGGATGTATTCGCCATCGTCGATATCAGTGACAAAGAGCGTGGGATTCCACGGGCCGGAAGGATTCTCGCGTGTGGTCTTAAGTCCATATCCCCAAGCCATGGTCTCAGCCTCAACACGGCGGTAGGGATTGAATGTCCCCACCTGCTCCAGTTTGCAATCTAGGAAATAAGGCAACTCCTGAATTGTTCCGTCAGCATTATATGTCATCTCGGCAGCCGACACCGAACGACGTTCTGCATGGCGGCTTGTCTCCAGTCGGAAGATGTCGTAGTTAAGTCCGAAGCAATACCATTTGCCCTTGTACTCGATGATACCGGGATGATTGCCTCGTGTTCGTGGAGTGTGATCCATGATATGTCCCTTATGCTCCCACGGTCCTGTTGGCGACTTACTCATGGCATAGCCAATACCCTCGGGACAGCAAGTTGACGCGTAAGCGAGATAATACCATTTCTCGCCACGGGCATTCTTCCTCGACCAGAACCACGGGCCTTCCTGATAGTCGCCTATGGGGTCCATCTGCATGATGTCGCCCTTGATGGAAATCATGTCCTCATTGAGGCGCACGCAATATGTGTGGGGATTGCCCCAATACATATAAGCCTGTCCGTCGTCGTCAATCCACACTGTCGGGTCGATGTCATACCAATGCTCCCTTCGCCACACGAGCGGTTTGCCAAGCGGGTCCTTGAATGGCCCAAAGGGCGAGTCGGCAACGAGCACTCCGATGCCATTGCCGTGTATCGGGCAATACATATACCACTTGCCGTTGCGCTCAATCACCTGTTCAGCCCATGCTCCGTTGTCTCCCTTATACCAAGTGAAATCCTTGAGCGAAGCCACCGCTCCATGATCCTGCCAGTTGACCATGTCGGTAGAGGTATAGAGCAACCAATCCTTCATCTTGAATCCCTCAGAGTCATCCTCATCGTGGGTGGTATAGAGATATACGGTATCTCCATGCACATAGGGTGCCGGGTCTGCCGTGTATTTGGTTTGGATAATCGGCAGATTGAAGTTTTGTTTCTGTTGTGCCGCCGCTGACATTGTGGCAGCAAGCATAATGCCTAATGTGAGTAGTTTCATTGCACTTGAAATTATTAACTTGTTTAAAATATTACTGATTTCATGTGCAAAATTACTCAATTTCTACCACATTGCAGCCGAATTTTGTTACATATACATTCAGAAATGTTTCATATAGTCTTTTACTTAAATAATTTCTGAGCGAAGAAGTAAAGGCTCTCACGCCATACGGGCCATGTGTGACCGCCAGGAGTCTCATAGTAGCAGTGCTTGATGCCCATCTGGTCAAAACGCTCGCGCATAGCCTTGCAGTTTTCGTAGGCGATGTCTTCCTGACCACCCATGGTGATATAGAACTCGCGGAACTGATTGTTATAATATTCTGGACGCTCCTTGAGCTTCGCATAATAAGGTTCACCCGAACTGTTAGCCATAAACGGTTGGGGATTCTTAAACCAACCACTGCTGAATACTCCCACGTAACGGAACAACTCGGGATGCATGATGGAGGTGTTCAGAGTCTGTATTCCTCCCATCGACAGACCTGCCAGTGCGCGTCCGTCGGCAGTGGTGAGTGTGCGGTAGCGACTTTCAACAAGAGGAATACCATCGGTGAGTAACTCAGTGGCGAAATCCTGTGAGTTGCCATCCATCATGGCTACAATCATTGGTTCTGCCTTACCCTCGGCAATAAGGTTGTCGAGGATGATGTCGGTCAACCCCTGGTTGCTCCATCCCCGCTCGTCCTCGCCACCGCCATGCTGCAGATAGAGAACGGGATAACACTTGCCACTTGTGGCATATCCAGCCGGAGTATATACATAGATGTTCTTCCACTTTCCAGTGACCTTTGACAGATAGCGCACTCGGCTCACCTCGCCGTGCTTCACGTCGGCCTTAAGCTGATAGCGGTCGGTCTTCTCGGCGGGATAAGGTATCTCAACACCACTGGTCATCATGCTGCAACCATAGAACGACTCGCTTGCAGGATCGGCAACCTTCACTCCGTCAACAACAAGGAAATAATAGTGGAATCCTTCAGTCTGTGGTTCTGTGGTGCATGTCCACACACCGTCGGCTCCTTTCTTCATATCGTAGAGTTTGCCAAGGTCAATCTGCACCTTCTGGGCAGTGGGGGCTTTCACGCGAAACTCCACCCTACCGTCCTGGAGCACTCGGGGATATTCCTGATTGCGAATGTTCAATGCTGAGGGTTGCGGCAGCTTTGTCTCCATCATACCAGCCTGACGCTGGAAGAAGTTCACCATACTCTGGAAAGTGTTATTATTAAATGTCACAGGGCCATGGTTGCCGTTGGGCACTGTGATGAAGTCCTCAAGACATCCGGCATCACTAAGTACCTTTGAGAAATACTCGCTCTGGCAATAAGGCACCACAGGGTCGGTATTACCATGGATGACGAGGAATTTCGGATCTTTCTTGTCGATATACGACATTGGATTCATGGCACGCACCATATCTGGATTCTCTGCCGACGGCCCCCCTATGACAACAGCCTCGGGCGAGTTGCCGTCTTTGTATGTCTCGCAACGCTCCATGCGGCTCATGTCAATAGGGCCAAACCAATCCACCACTGCATCTACAGCACTGCTCTCCTTGGTGTATTGTCCGAGCTGTCCCTCGATATCCACTTTCACCTTGCCAAACTTGCGAGTCTTCACGCCATTGGTTGTTCCAGCCAATGAAGAGAGATGACCACCGGATGAATAACCTGTGATGCCTATAAAAGAGGTGTCGAGACCATACTTTGAGGCATTGCCACGCACATAACGGATCGCAGCTTTTACGTCATGTATTTGTGCAGGGAACTTTGCCTCGGTGCTGGCGCGATGGTTAATGCTCACCACGGCAAAGCCTGCGTCGAGCAGTTGTTGTCCGTATGACCTAAAGGCGTCGCCCTTGGAATTGTTGCTAAACCACGCACTGCCATATATGAGCACCACGACCTTGTGAGTTGATTGTCCGTCATCAGGAGTGTAGATGTCGAGTTTGTGACCTGTCAGTCCGTCGCCTATATAGTCAACATCCTTCCAAATGTTTGCCGTTGCACCACCTGCCATAAGCAATGCCATGGCAGCAGCAGCGATTCTGTGAATACTTGTTTTCATCATTTCCAGTTTTAATTAGCATTTTGATTTCGCGGCAAAAGTACACAAAAATTGCGAGACTATAAGAATAAAGACTATCTTTTTTTAAGAGAAAATTAAACGAATATTAATTATGTAACAAATCAACAAATATATGATACATATGGATAACAAGCAAGTATGTACATGGTATATTGGTTATTTTGAAACAAATCCTATAATATATGGTACATTATTTCAGCAGTATTTGGGATATTTAGTATAACTTTGCACGCAGAAAACATAATAATTATTTTTTCTAAGAAACAATGAACAGAAATCTGATTTTTTCGGGACTCGTATGTCTGATGATGCCATGCACAATGATGGCACAAGACAAGCTCTACAGCGATGAATTCCCACTGGGTGATGTCACACTGCTTGACGGACCGCTGAAACATGCCCGCGACCTAAATGTGAATAATCTGCTAAAGTATGACTGCGACCGTATGCTTGCACCTTATCGCAAGGAGGCAGGACTCGCGCCACGCAAACCCACCTACCCCAACTGGGACGGACTCGACGGACACGTGGGCGGACACTACCTCTCGGCTCTTGCCATCAATGCCGCTACAGGCAGCGAGGTATGTAGGCAACGCATGGAATACATGATTGCAGAATTGAAGCTTTGTGCCGAAGCCAACGACAAGCGTGGAGAGGCATGGGCGAAGAACTATGTGGGCGGATTCCCGCAGAGTGAAAAACTATGGTCAACATTCCGCAAGGGCGACTTCGGCAAGTATTTCGGTTCGTGGGCTCCGTTCTATAATCTCCACAAGATGTATGCCGGACTGCGCGACGCATGGCTCTATTGTGGCAACGAGGATGCCAGACTGCTCTTCCTGAAGTTCTGCGACTGGGCTGTAGATATCACTTCCCAACTGAGTGACGAACAGATGGAACGTATGCTGGGAAATGAGCATGGTGGTATGGACGAGGTTCTGGCCGATGCCTATGCTATGACAAATGACAAGCGCTATCTCGACTGTGCCCGCCGCTTTGCCCACCGCCAGTTGCTCACCCCGATGGAGAACCATCAAGACTGTCTCGACAATATGCATGCCAACACCCAAATACCCAAGGTGATTGGTTTTCAGCGCATAGCCGAACTCGACGGCGACACCCGCTGGCATGAGGCAAGCCAATACTTCTGGGACTTGGTGACCAAGCAGCGTTCGCTTGCTATCGGAGGAAACAGCCGACGCGAACATTTCCCCACCAAGGAGACATGCATCGACTATGTAAACGACATCGACGGACCGGAGTCGTGCAACACATACAACATGCTCAAACTCACGGAATTCCTCAACCGCGCCAATCCCAATGCCGCCTACGGCGACTTCTACGAGCGTGCGATGTTCAATCATATCCTTTCCACCCAGCATCCCGAACACGGAGGTTATGTGTATTTCACTTCGGCACGTCCTCGCCACTACCGCAACTACTCCGCCCCCAACATGGCGATGTGGTGCTGCGTGGGAACGGGTATGGAAAACCACGGAAAATACGGACAATGGACATGGACACGCAAGAAGGGCGTGAAACCAGCAGACGACGCTCTCTATGTCAACCTCTTCGTCGCCTCAGAACTCAACTGGCGCGAACGTGGCGTCATACTGCGACAGGAAACGAATTTCCCCTACGGCGAGACATCGGAGATTAGCGTAGTGAAGGGCAAAGGCGCATTTATCATGAAGATAAGGAAACCCGCATGGTGCGACCGCTTTGAGGTGAAGGGTATTGGATTCGATGCCAAGCAATATGAGGAAGATGGTTTCGTATGTATCTCACGCAAATGGAAGAAGGGCGACCGCATCGCCATCTCAATGCCTATGCATGGTAGTGTGGAGCGTATGCCCAACGTGCCTCAGTATGTGGCTATTATGTATGGGCCTATCGTTCTCGGTATGAAGGCGGGCACAGAAGACCTTCGTTCGCTTATTGCCGACGACAGCCGTTTTGGACAATATGCAGGCGGCAGGAAACTGCCTCTCGACAAGGCTCCCATCCTATTGCCAAAGGAAATCAGCGACATAGCAAAGGACCTTCGTCCTGTGGCTGGCAAACCGCTGCACTTCACTCTCGCCACACGCACTGAGAACGCCATTCCCGGTGGCGAACTGCAACCGTTCTTCGAGATTCACGACTCGCGTTATATGATGTATTGGCTTGCCCTAAGCGATGCCGACTACAAAGCTTACACACAGCGTCTTGCCGACGAGGAGAAAGCACGCCAAGCTCTTGAGGCTGCCACCGTTGACAAGGTGATGCCGGGAGAGCAGCAGCCCGAGACCGACCACCGAATGGAAACCGACAAGTCGGACAAGGGAAGCACTGAGGGCGTGTTCTATCGTGACGCCCGCGACGGCAGCTATTTCTCTTACCTCATGCAGACCAAGGGTGAGACAGCCCTCACGCTTCAGCTCACCTTCTGGGGACAGGACGAGTGGCGCTCCTCGGAGTTCGACATCTTTATCGACGACACCCTGCTGACAAGTGTCAACAACACCCACCGCTGGCGCACCACCCAATTCAAGACTGTCGATTACCCCATTCCCGCCTCCATGCTCGAAGGCAAAAAGGAAGTGAGAGTGAAGTTTGTGGCCCACAAGGGACGTCAGGTAGGACAGATTTACGGAGTAAGACTGAAACTGAAAAGGGAATAGCCAACTGAGGAAATGAATTTCGGCCAACTGAGGAAATGAAATTCAGCCAACTGAGGAAATAAAATTCAGCCAACTGAGGAAATTGTTGTGATTTTATTTGTTTATTCGGATAATTATCACTACCTTTGCACCCGATAAAACTCATTGGATATGAAGAAATACAAGCAAAGAATAGCAGACAGGATGCTCCAGAGAAGACTATCGGGAGTTGGAGCCGTGCTGATTGAAGGCCCGAAATGGTGCGGAAAGACAACTACGGCATCACAACATGCCAAAACAATCCTGTATCTTGACGACCCTACAGAAATGTCGCAATATCTTAGGATGGCAGACATAAATCCCAAGGCATTGCTTCAAGGCAACATCCCTCTGCTTATCGACGAATGGCAGTTGGCTCCCAAACTATGGGACACAATACGTTACGAGGTTGACCGGAGAGGTGAGCCTGGGCAGTTTGTCCTGACTGGCTCTGCCGTTCCTGCCCAAACTGATGACATCCACCACTCGGGCACAGGGCGATTCGCCTGGCTTACCATGCGTCCTATGAGCCTGTATGAATCAGGAGAGTCTTCAGGGGAAGTAAGCCTTGGCAATCTATTTACCTCCCCAGACAATATAATGGGGATAAACCCACTGTCACTTGAAGACATCGCCTTTCTGATATGCCGTGGCGGTTGGCCAAGTGCCACTTTGCTTAATGGCGAGCCTGCACTTGACACAGTCAGATATTACTATGATGCCGTCACCCGTTCTGATGTATCGAGAGTTGACGGCATTAACCGCAACACGGAACTCACGAAAAGACTGATGCGATCATACTCCCGTCATCAGGGAGTGCAAGCCACCATATCCACTTTAGTGGAAGACATAAGGGCATTTGACGAGTCGGCGGCTGATGCGAAAACCATTTCTTCATACATCGGTGCACTGAAGAAGATTTTTGTCATAGAAGACTCATTGGCTTGGAATCCCAACCTGCGTTCAAAAACCGCCATACGCACCTCAGACACTCGCTATTTCATTGACCCGTCGATTGCCACTGCCGCACTTGGTCTCGGCCCTGCCGACCTTATGGCAGACCTTAACACCATGGGGTTGTTGTTCGAGACGATGTGTGTAAGAGACCTGCGTGTCTTTGCCGATGCCATTGACGGTCAGGTGTATCACTATCGGGACAAGAACGGCTTGGAATGTGATGCCGTCATACACTTGCGCAACGGCAATTACGGTCTAATAGAGATAAAATTAGGAGGAGACGAGCTCATAGAAGAGGGAGCCTCCACCCTTCTTTCGCTGTCAAGCAAGATTGACACCGAAAAGATGAAGTCTCCCTCATTCCAGATGGTCCTAACCGCCACAGGGCGCTTCGCCTACCGCCGTGAAGACGGAGTGTATGTCGTTCCGATAGGATGCCTCAGGGAATAAATGCTCCCAAGAGATTTAATCAATATAGCCAGAACATCCGCTCCATCATCTGCCATTTCTCGTCGCTCGTGGCATTGGCATCGCAGCCCTGGAACTGCGCGACGTATGCCTCCCACTCTGCCTGTCGGGGCAGAGTGGCAAGGCGCGCCATGGCTTCATCCCAATTGAAGTCATCGGGAGTTTCTACTATCATGAAGAGACGGTTGCCGAGGATGTATATCTCCATCTCTTCGATACCAACACTGCGGATACCCTCGCGAATCTCGCTCCAGTGGTGCTCGCGGTCGTGAGCCTCCACATACTTCTTGATAAGTTCGGGGTCATTCTTCAATTCTAATGTCTGACAAAATCTTTTGCTCATACTTGTTTGTCCTTACTTTATTATATTTATATGTATCTCGCGATTGTAATTCTTGCCATTCTTGTCTGCCTTTGTTTTCATACGTTGTTTTTTGTCGCTCCACTCACACCTTGTGATGGAATAGTCGCCTTGCTCAAAGGCATAGCCGTCGCCTGAGTCCTGATAGAGCGAGAACGAGGTGTCGGCACCGGGATAGACATTCAGGGTTATAGGCTTGTCGGCTTGGGCGGCTGAATATTCCACGACATCCGATGTGGGGATAAATGTTTAATTAAAACCACAGAGATAAAGAGGAAAAGAGTTTTATGCTATATAGAGTTGGTCGCAACAAACTCCTAAGAATATGAAATCTCTCAATCTCTTAAACTCTGTGGTTCAAAATAACTTTCCAAAGTTGAGTTCATTTAACAATCACAAAACCTCCCCTGGCCTGGCATTTTATCTGATTTGGAATACGCCCCTTGGAAATCTTTATGCTCCATGGGTCGGGATTAGCGGCGGGCAGTTCGCCTTTATATCCTGCCTTGTCGGTGAACAAAGTGCATTTGCCCTTGGGCAGGAAGGATGTGTCGAAGGAGAGAGTCTGAGGCTCGTCCTTACCATTGATACCGGCGATATACCAAGTCTTCCCGCTTCGACGGGCAATGACAACCCACTCTCCTGGATAACCTCCGAGCAGTCGGGTTTCGTCCCATGTGGTGGGCAATGCCGACATGAAGTCCTTCACCTCCTTTGGCTGCACAAGATAGCTCTCCGGCTTGTCAGCCCAATGCAGCATCGGCGACTCGAAGAGCACTGGCAGTGCGAGTTCGTGGGCATGTGTGGTGATATGTTTATGCTGCGAGTCGGAGAAGGTGCATGGAGTATAGTCCATAGGTCCGATGGCATTGCGGGTGAAAGGCAGAGTGGCATTATGTGCGGCAGCCTTGGGAGTGAGCGTGGCATTGTTGTTATACCACTCCGCTCCATATACAGCCTCAACGCTCACGAGGTTGGGATAAGTGCGTTGCCATCCTCGGGGTATTGTAGCACCATGGAAGTTGACCATCAGATGATGGCGTGCGGCACATTCGAGCAGGTCGATACAGTATTCCATCGTCTCCTGTTTGTCGCCTGCAAAGAAGTCAATCTTCACTCCTGCCACACCCATCTTCTCAAGCCATGCAAACTCACGCTCACGGTTTTCGGGAGCGTTGAGTCGCTCGTGAGGTCCTGGTGCGCCCCAAGCCTTTATCCATGCCGTCGAAGAGTTATACCACAGTATGGGTTTCACTCCCTTGTCGAGGGCATAGCGTATGGCATCCTCGATGTTGCCACCGTTCTTCATCTCGTCCCACTCGGCATCTATCAATACGTATGGCCACTTCATCTCCACCGCCATATCCACGTATTTCCTTATTATCTGATAGTCGTTGCTGCCATGGTTGTATGCCCAGTATATCCACGACACTGAGCCAGGCTTTATCCACGACGTGTCCTCTATTCGACAAGGCTCACTGACATCGGTGACGAGGGTGGATGCCACCACATCCTTCTGCTCACCAACTATAATCACTCGCCAAGGAGAAAGCCATTTGCCAGTGGTGTTCTGCAGGTTTTCATCCATCACCACGCGGTATTCCTCCTTATTGCGGTCGTTGTAGAGCGACGATGCACTGTTCCATCTCTCTATACCTGCCTCTGTGATAAGAGCAAAGACATTGTCGGCAGGCTGTATCAAAGCAGGGTAGCCACAACGCTTGTTTTCATTCTCGCCAGTGGTTGACAAGGGGAAGAACTCCTCGTAGGGCTCTGTCCATTTCTGCATCCATCGTTTTGTGCCTTCGGGGATGCGATACGTTGTCAGTTCTTCTGTGACACGAGTATGATGTAATCCGTCGAAAGCATAGCGAAAAGCCACTCCGTCGTTATAGGTTCTGACAATGACACGCTGCTGCCTTCCGATATTGTCGATATAGAGATAAGTCACCTCGTTGGCTTCGTTGGAGCACTCATGGCGCTTACCGCCAATCATCGCATAGGAGTCCTTTATCGCCTTCGCGGGCATCTTCGCCTTGAGCGTCAGCTCCTTTCCGCCCCCGTCTTTCATGAGCATACCCACATTAGCGATTTCAAGTACCTCATGCTCGTTGCCACCATTGTGATAAACTATGGCAAAGCCCTTGCCTTTCTCTCTCCACTCCACCTTACCATTTGGAGACACGACTTGTGCTGTGGCAGTATTTGTCAACGCCACAGCACAAGCCAATGTAATGAATGTAGCAAGCAGTCTGCGACCCGTTAAATAAGTCTTAGTCATACAATTTTTATTATGGATATTATTTTACAATCTTCAATACCGGTGCGATGTCGTTTGTCGGTGCAGGCAACTGCACCTCAAGACCTTCCGCTGTCTGTTTAGCCTTGAGCTTGCCATATCCGAGGAGTTCAACCCTTGTGATTGACTTGCGGAAATGGGGATTACCTTTGGCGAGGGTCTTTACTACGAGTTTGCCGTCTGCAGGCCATCCCATCGGGGTGACATATAGATGCTTCTTCGTCTGGTTGAAGCGGATGTCGGCTGCAGTCATGCCTGTAAACTGTCCGTCGTTGAATCCTTGGGCGTTCACCTTTATGTCCTTTTCAGCCACGGGGCCTTCGCCAAACTTCACCCATGGACGAGTGCCGAAGATACTCTCCTTGTTGACGTTCATCCAAGCCTCAATTCCATCGAGCACTGCGGCTTCCTTTTCATCGTATGTACCGTCGGCACGCAGTGGAATGCTGAGCAAGAGGTTTCCGTTCTTACTTACGATATCCACCAACTGCTTTATCACATCGGCAGCTTTCTTGTATCCACCACGCTCATATATGCCAGTGTTGTAGTGCCATCCGCCGATGCAGTTGCACGTCTGCCAAGGCTCAGGCACAATCTCGTTGGGAGCGCCACGTTCCACGTCCCAAGTCAGAGCCTTGCGCTGCTCCTCGTCAAGAATCTTTCCGAACATCACGGCACGCGGGTTCTTATTGTAGAAATGCGAGGCTATCTTCAGTCCGCAGTCGCTGATGTCGTGGAAAGGTACAACAGTGACGTCGAAGTAGATGAGGTCGGGCTGATAGCGGTTGATGGCGTCGAGTGTGCGGTCGTAGAAGTTGGTGACGAATTCCTTCGACGGCAAAGTGGCACCGTTGCCCCATGCCCACTGCGAGTGTATGCGGTTATTAGCCCACGAGCGGTCGCTCATCGGGTGGTTCTGCGCATAGAGGTTCTGCGGGTCATATCCTTCCCACCACTTTCCCTTACCGTCGGCCTTGGTGAGTTTGCCGTCGTAATAGACTCCTGCCTTTGAGCCGTTGACATCGTATCTCTGCGCCGGTTCATACCACGTCCAGGCATGGTCGGCATGGAATGAGATACCGAGCGGCAAACCATGTTTCTTTGCAGCCTTAGCCCAACCGTCAATCAAGTCTTTCTTCGGACCGATATTGACAGAGTTCCATTCCTGATACTTCGAGTCCCAAAGGTCGAAGTTGTCGTGATGGTTACCTAACACGAAGAAATACTGTGCACCGAGTCGCTTGTATCTCTCCACGAGTTTGTCGGGATCCCATTTTTCCGCCTTGAACAAGGGCAGGATGTCCTTGAATCCGAACTCAGAGGGATGCCCGTAGTGTTCCACATGATATTTATATGCCCAAGAGCCTTCCATATACATTTCTCGTGCCATCCAGTCGCCCGAGCCTTCCACGCACTGAGGTCCCCAATGCGCCCATATTCCGAACTTGGCGTTACGGAACCATTCAGGAGTCTTGTGTTTCTTGAGCGATTCCCACTGCGGCTGATATTGTCCCTCAGCCATCTTCTCGTTCTCGTTAGTCACAGGCACCTTATATTCCTGTGCCTGAATGCCTGTAGAGCAGGCAAAAGCTAATAGTAACGTTGTTATTGTTTTATTCATAGCGTTTTTTATTTAATTTTTGTTAGTATATTATTAAACACAAAGTAACTATTCAGCAGCCCTCACAAGCAAACCCATTAATGCTTAGAGTGTAAG
>SAMEA3663208__coassemble_69_pt1 | contig 70055 bp, 42 predicted proteins | sample SAMEA3663208__metabat2_low_PE_010 | metagenome-assembled genome bin SAMEA3663208 (sample SAMEA3663208) | pig gut metagenome | biome: pig gut; feature: pig-associated habitat; material: faeces | place: China | collected 2013
TTAAAATCCATCTTTTCTTAAATTTTAGGAGTCAACCTATTCTAAAAAAAGACAGGTAAAGTAAAGTTGAGTTATTTATAAAAAACGTGCGAATTGTTTGGAGGAATGAAATAAAATGATTAACTTTGCTGCCGAACAATAAAAAGCACTCGAATATGAAGTACCCTATAGGAATGCAAAGCTTCGACCAAATCCGTGAAGAGGGATTTGTGTATGTTGACAAGACGGCGTTGGTGTATGACCTTGTCACTCAGGGAAAGATATATTTCCTCTGTCGCCCCCGCCGCTTCGGCAAGAGTCTGCTCCTATCGACTCTCGAGAACTATTTCCTCGGACGCAAGGAACTCTTCCGTGGTCTTGCCATAGATTCGCTTGAGAAGGAGTGGGCGGAATATCCCGTGTTTCATTTAGACTTCAACGGAAATAACTTCACCTCGCCGTTAGAGCTAAAGAATACCATAGAGACATTTGTTTCAAAGTCAGAGGAAAAATATGGCAAAGACCCACTTGCCGTCACTTATGGCGACAGGATTTCATACGTTTTTGAGAAAGCTCATGAAATGACAGGCAGGCGAGTTGTCGTTTTGGTTGATGAATACGACAAGCCACTGCTCGATGTGATGAACACTGGCATACCTTCGCCTGTTGTAGAGGGAGAGGTAAAAACACTTGAAGACTATAACCGCAACATATTAAAGGGATTCTACAGCGTATTCAAACTTGCCGACAAACATTTGAAGTTCGTGATGCTTACAGGCGTGACGAAGTTCTCACAGGTCAGTGTGTTCAGTGGTTTCAACCAGCCTGATGACATAAGTTATGATGGCAGGTATGATGCCTTATGCGGCATTACCAAGGACGAACTGCTCTCTTTGTTCAAAGATCAGATAAAGGAGTTGGGCAGAGTTAACGGTATAACAGAGGAGGAGACAATTGCAAGACTGAAATATAAATATGATGGCTATCATTTTAGTGAAAACATGCTTGATGTCTTCAATCCTTTCAGTTTGCTCAACTGTTTCCAGAAAGGCAAGTTCAAGGACTACTGGTTCTCAACCGGCACCCCTACATATCTTGTGCGCCTACTGTCTGACAACCATGAGAATGTCAATGAACTTGCCGGCAAATATTACCCACCTGCAGAGTTCGTTGATTACAAGGCAACAAAACAGAGGCCTCTGCCAATGCTCTATCAGAGCGGTTATCTGACCATCAAGGGATATAACGCACGTAGAAACACCTATCTTCTTGAATACCCCAACGAGGAAGTGAGAACAGGAATGACATCTGCACTCGCAGCCGACTATTTTGGCGACGAAAGCCGTCCCTCGACATGGCTTGATGACGTAAGTGACTCATTGGAGGCGGGCGACCTTGAAAAGTTCAAGCTCCAGCTCACTGCCTTCCTGTCCAACATCTCCTATCGCTTCCAGCGCAAGGATGACGCAATGGAGTGCGAGCGTCATTTCCAATACACGTTCTATCTCATCATGCTTTTGCTCGGCAAATACAACACATATATAGAGAAGGAGACAAGCCAAGGGCGTATTGACTGCATACTTGAATGTCCCGACTATGTGTTTATCTTCGAGTTCAAGCTCAACTCCACAGCCGAGGTTGCCCTGAGGCAGATAGATGAAAAAGACTATGCCTTACGCAGCCGACAATCGCAAGATATATAAGGTGGGCGTCAGCTTCTCGTCGGAGACAGGCACGGTCAACGACTTCGACTATTCGCCACGCGAATAAGGTATTCAAGATTCTGGAGTAAAGAACAGTGCGGACGCCTACGCTCCCAGAGGCATCCGCACCCCCAAAAAACCACGATATGAAGTGACTTTTCCGCCTCGAAAAGTCACTTTTTTCTTTATTGACCAATGTTTTTTCTTTATTGACCGAAGTTTTTCTTTATTGACCTACGACTTTCAATGTTTTTTCGTAACTTTGCCGCCGAAATATTGTATTTAATATAATTATCCGTAGTCAAACTTAATTAACTAAATAATAGATAATGAAATGAAAAGAAAGATTTTTAACGCACAAAGAATGTTTCTTGCATTGTCGATGTTGGTTTTCACAACCATAACATTCGGACAGCAGAAATTAATGGGGCATCGCGCGCCCCAAGGCATCGAGTCAGGTAAAATAATTCATCCCGACGGTGATTGGGTCAAACTTGACCAACAGTCGGCAAATAGGGCTGCCACCATTGTGGATGACATACAGGATGGTACATACAACCCTCTGTATGAGCTTCCTTCTGATTATGCCATCGTTTATTATACCTACCCTTACGCAGGTACTTTTGATATTGCCACCCAAGTTCCTTATAATTTTCAGGGATTTACGTTGGAGGCAGTGAAACTATGCCTTGACAACAAGGATTATGCAGGCAAGAAGATAACCGTTTGGATTGACGAAAATAAATATAATGAGCATAAAAACTCAGTGGAATTTACAGTTCCCGAGGATGGTAATGACGTCGTTGAGGTGACATTCAAGGAACCCTACTTGGTCCCGAGTGGCGGTGCATACATTGGCTATTCATTTGAAATGGACAAGGATGAAAAATTCAACATCTTCAATGTGTTCATTCAGGATAACGGACAAAATGTTGACGCAAGTGCATACTCACTGTGCGTCAACCTTGGCAAAGGGTGGAATCTTTATGGTGGCTATTATGGCCCCCTTGCAGCTATGGTGAAGGTTAAGAGCAGGGACAACACCCAAAACAGTGTCATGCCTTACCGTTTCCACGAGATATTCGGTCTTCCCGGTGAGAAACTGGATATGGGTGTGTCATTCGAGAATTTCTCAGGACATCAAGTCACTGACATCGACTACAAGATTATCCAGGATGGTGTGACATTGAAAGAAGAAAATTACAAATTTGAGTCGCCTGTTAAGTCTAAGGCTGTTGACTATATACCCGTTTCGGTCACATTCCCCGATAAAGTGGGCAGATGCCCGTTTGTCTTCGAGATAACCAAGGTGAATGGCGAGCCTAACACCAACGAGAGGACAACGTCGGAAAATATACTGAACACTATTGAGAAATCTGCTCATCGCAAGTCATTGGCTTACTTCTATGAGAGCGTTGAATGGGATATAGAGCCTTTGGCCATTGTGGCTGCCAGGAAACTCAAGGCGATGTATGGTGATGACTTCATTCCACTTGGCCTCCACTTTTATGATGCGATGGAAAACGATTCATACTTGACATTGATTCTCTATGGCTTCCCTCCAGTGATGTCTGTTGACCGCCGCTATTGCTACCTTTATCCTTATGGTCTTGATGAGGTGGATGGGGACTACATCGTGAATTTCAATAACGACAAGGTTATCGATGCCGCGTTGGCACGCACATCCGAGGCTGAAGTGAATCTGGCAGCATCATTCGACAACGCCGAAAAGACAGCCATTTCATATACGCTCACCACAAACTTCCTGTTTGATTCTGATGAGAATCCTTACACATATACCGTTTATCTGGTACACGACGGTATGAAGGGTGAAGGCGAAGGATGGGACATATACAACCCATATCCATGGAATGAAGCTGACTTCCCCGCTGAAGACTTCGGCGATTTCCTGAACATCGAAGGACCAATCACGGGCTGTGAGTTTGACAACGTCGTGATAGACTGCACCGAAAGCCCGCTTGTGGGAACTCCAATCGGCGGTGGTGATACAATCAAGAAAGGCGACGTGCGCATTGCCACGGGCACCTTCAACCTTGAGGGCAACACATTCATACAGAACAAGGACAATCTGCGTCTTGTGGTGGAACTGAAGAACACCCACAACGGAAGTTTGGTTAACGCCGCCATGGCTGTTCCTTCAACTGCCACAGGCATCGCTTCCGCCGCTGTGTCCGACAGTGAGGCCGACAATGCCATATATAACCTCCAGGGTCTCCGTGTCAATGGCCTAAGAAAGGGTATTAACATCATCGGCAAGAAAAAGATTATCGTAAGATAAGGTATTCAAATATATAATAATAGTAGAGTTATGCGAAAGTCCATTATAATTATTATGGCATTGGTGGCGTTGAATGTCACCAATGCCAACGCGAAGAAGTTCTACCACTATGGTAATACGCTCACCTTCATCTGCGACGACGAGACGATGACGGCAGAGGTGGCAGGAACTTATCATGTGGAGACAAGCGGCACGATAACCGTGCCGGAGACATTTGTGGCAAAGGACGGAAAGACATATACCGTGACAGCCATCGGCGACAATTTCATCTATCGTGGTGAGTGTTCTTACTCCAATGGTTTGGAAGAAGTGGTGTTGCCAAAGACCATCAAGTCGATAGGCATCAATGCGTTCAGGAATAGTACGTTGCAGAGCATCAACCTTCCAGAAGGGCTTGAGTCGATAGGTGACAATGCGTTCAGGGATAGTAAGTTGCAGAGCATCAACCTTCCAGAAGGGCTTGTGTCGATAGGCAATTGGACCTTTTATAATTGTAAATATCTTGAACTCTCGGAGTTCCCATCGACGTTGAAGCACATCGGCAGCAATGCTTTCAGAGGATGTTATTCCATTTCTGTTTCTTCCTTTCCTGATGGAATAGAGACCCTGGGGTCGGGTATCTTCAGTTTTATTACGAGTAGGAATAGTCCTCTGAAGAAATTCACCCTGCCGGACCACCTGAAGGAAGTACCCGACAGTCTGTTCCTTTATTGCTCTAATTTGGAGGAAGTCCACCTTCCTGCCAACCTTGAGAAGATAGGTTCTGGATGTTTCCGCTCGACCAAACTGAAAGAAATAGTGTTGCCTGAGACATTGAAGGAGATTGGTGAGCGGGCATTTTACTCTAACACTCTATTGACACATGTGACGCTTCCTAAGGGTGTCACTTCCATCCCCGCCTATGCTTTTTACGAATGCCCCTTCACCTCTCTTGACCTGCTGCATGATGGCATAAAGGAGATAGGAGACAACGCATTCAAATGCTGTCCAATTGAAGAGGCCATCATTCCTGACGGTGTGGTGAAACTTGGTTTCAATGCATTCGGTGAGAACGCGCATCTCAAGACCATCTCGTTCCCCAAGAGCCTCACCGAGTTTGGGGGCAATCCCATGGAACATTGTGACAGCCTGAAGAACATTTTTATTGCCAAGGGACATCCTACGCTCCAGCTAACTCCCGACAGTATGCTCGTTTGTAAGAATAGTGACGGTCTGTCTTTGCTCTATGTACATACCTCAACGATCGTTGACAGTACTTTCACTCTGCCAATCGGTACAACGGAGATTGCAGACTATGCCATTGGTCGGTATAGGGTGATTAACCGCTTGGATTTTCCTGAAGGTTTGAGACGCATTGGCGAGGGCAACTTCAGGTATTCGGCATTGAAGCAGGCTATTCTTCCTTCTACTGTTGAAGAACTGGGCTCCTATACCTTTAATAATAGCAAACAGTTGGAGAAGGTGGTGTTGCCTCCGCATCTGAAGGTCATTCCTTTCAATGCTTTCTACAGTTGCGAAAATTTGTCTGAGATCAACTGGCCGGAAGACTTGGAGGAGATAGAAGGCTGGGCATTCTGTAGAACTAATCTCCCTTCTGAGATAGTGCTCCCCTCCGGTGTTCACACCATCGCTACTCTTGCTTTTGCCAACAACAAACGTGCGTTTGAGAAGTTTGTCCTGCCCGATGGCATAGAGGTTATTAACGGCGAGACCTTCAGTGACAGTAAATTGCCCAACGGTATTGATATTCCGGGCAGTGTGAAGATTATAGGTTCAAACGCGTTCTCTAACTGTGGCATGAAGGATATTGTCATTCCCGAAGGTGTGGAATATATCTGTGGGGGTGCTTTTATAGGCAACAATCTGACGAATTTGCACTTGCCTTCTACGCTCAAATATCTTGATACGCAAGCATTAGCATCCACCAACATAGAACAAGTCACCTTGCCCGAACACCTGGAGACGTTTGGGGCAGAAGTTTTCAGCGGATGTTCAAACCTGAAGGAACTCGTCTTTCCTGATAAGGTAGATATTCGTCCCTTTGCGCTCTTTGGATTAGATGGTTTGGAACACGTCGTCTTACCTGACAGTATGCCGGAGCTATCAACAGGTCTGTTCTGTGAATGTCCCAATTTGATGAGCGTGAAACTGCCCTCAAATCTTCGAGTGATAGAGTGTAACTCGTTTGAAAATTGCAGCGCACTCGAAGAACTGTCATTCCCCGCTACCTTGGAATGTATTGGCAATCAGGCTTTCTCGGGCTCCTCACTCAAGCGTGTTGACCTGTCGCAGACGGCTCTCAACCTCATCATCTGGGAGGCATTTGCCGACAACAAGAGTCTTACAGAGGTTCACTTGCCTGCCACATGCAATTTCGTAGGCGCGAAGGCGTTCGCCGGTTGTGACAACATCAGCGTGGTTGAGGTGCTCGCCACCGTGCCGCCTACGGCAGAAGCAGAGGCGTTCCAGTCGCCTGTAACTGACAATGCCGTACTCATCGTGCCCGAAGGCTCTGAGCAGGCCTACCGCAACGCCGAGGTGTGGAAGGAGTTCAAGAACATCGCCACACCGACGGCAGTGAAGGACAACATTGTTGACAGTCAGGATTCCTCTCCTGTTTATGACCTCAATGGCGTCAAACTCAAGAATGTGCCACAGCGCGGCATATATATTAAAGGTGGAAAAAAGAAAATATTAAATAAATAATGTGTATTATGAGACATCTGTTATTATGCCTTGCTTGCCTCATGGCATCAACGGCGACGGTTTCGGCAAAGAGCAAGCCGATCTTTTTGAACAATTTGTTCTATAGTGTGAACGAAGCCGACGGTACGGCGACATTGGTGAAGGCTCCGCCACAGTATGATTATTACAATGATATAAGATACGACTCGTTATTGGTCGTTCCTGACAGCGTAAGCTATGAGGATAAGAAATATGTTGTGACAGAGATTGGCGACTCGGCATTCCATTATTATAGTAAAATAAAGAACATACAGTTGCCCTCGACAATAAAGACCATCGGAGCGAGTGCTTTCTATAAATCTTCTATATGAGGGTATCAGTTTGCCCGAAGGGCTGACCATCATAGCCGACAGGGCATTTTCCGGGTGTGATAGTCTTTCCAATGTCGTGATGCCGGAGAGTCTTGACAGCATAGGCAACCATGCTTTCAGTGGTTGCAAGAAAATTACATCGATTGTTATCCCCAATAATACTAAGCACTTTGGGGAATGGGTATTTGAAACCACAAGCGTGGAGTATGTCAAGTTGCCTGACAATATGGAGGTGATTCCTATGCGTTTCCTGAGTGGTTGCAAGAATTTGAAATCCATAGATTTGCCCAAAAGCGTCAGGAAGATAGGTCAAGCTGCTTTTGGAAGTTCCAGGCTTACCTCCATCAACCTGCATGAGGGAATAGAAGAATTGGAACTCTGGGCTTTTTCTTCATCTAATCTTACCGAGGTGCGCCTGCCCTCTACATTGAAGACAATGGGAGATGCCACATTCGAGTGGTGTAGCAAACTCGAAAAGGTGGAGTTTGCCGATGGCTTTGAGGAAATCGGTGAGAGGACGTTCGGACATTGCTACAAGCTGACAAATATAGTTATGCCAAGCTCGTTGCGGAAGATTGGCCGCAGCAGCTTTGAGTATTGCACGGCACTGACGGAATTCACCATTCCTGCCACCCTGACCGAGATGGAGGGAAACGTGTTTTGGAGAGTGGCCTGAAGACACTGGCTCTTGAGCCGGGCAGCAGCAGTTATAAGATGGAGAACGGAGTGCTTTACTCTGCTGACGGCAAGGGACTGTATTTCATCACCGACAGTGTGAAAACGCAATATGTAGTGCCCGAAGGTGTGGAGCGCCTTGCCCCCTATGTGTTTGCAGGTCAGAAAAACATGCAGGGATGCCGGCTCCCGGAAAGCCTGAAGGAGATAGGGCAGGGGGCTTTCGCCAGATGTACCTCGCTCTTGGCTATAGACATTCCAGAGAACGTGAGCGTTATTGAATCCTATGCTTTTGCTAACTGCAGCAATATCAAGGAGATTACGTTGCCCGACAATGTTACGGAAATAAGCGAGAGATGTTTCTATTATTGCAAGTCATTGTCCTCAGTGAAGCATGGCGACGGCATAAGGTCTTATGGTGATTATGCGTTCTCATGGACTGTCATCACAGATTATACAGTTCCCGAAGGTGTCGTGGAGTTGCCTAATAATCTTTTCACATATAGTGATAATCTCAAAAAGATCACCTTGCCTTCTACTTTGAAAGTCATTGGAAGTTCTGCATTTTACAGAACAGGATTAACGGAGGTTGTTTTGCCTGACGGATTACGGGAAATTGGCAATGATGCATTCTATGGTACAGACTTGGAATACATAACCATTCCAAATTCCGTTGAGACAATTGGGGAGTCGGCTTTTTCTTATTGCAGCAGTTTAAAGTCGGTAACGCTACCTGCAGGGCTGAAACAATTAGGAGAATATTCGTTGGCTTATTGCGGGTCGCTTGAAAGCGTTACTATCCCAGAAGGCACTATCTCCGTGCTGCCAGATTATGTGTTTTGTAATAATACATCATTGACAGCAGTTAACCTTCCATCTACAATGAGAAAGATAGGTGCTTATAGTTTTTTGAATTGCATCTCCTTGGCGGGCATTAAGCTGCCTGAATCTTTGAAGTATATTGGTGAAGGGGCTTTCCGTAATTGCTATTCCTTGACAGAACTGGAATTGCCTGAAGGCCTTGAGGGTATTCATAGAGAGGCGTTTTTAGGAAGCGGCATAAAGGAACTGCGCATACCCAAGTCGGTGAAATGGCTTGCGGTGGCTTGTTTTGTTTACAGCATGGAACTGGAGACTGTTAGTATCGATGCCCCCCTTGACGTGCTGCCCATGTGGTCTTTCTATGGCAACACGAGCCTGAAGAACCTGTATCTGTGTGATGAGATAGAGAAGATAGATAGTTATGCCATGGAACAATGTCCTTCAATTGAAACATTGGTTCTTCCGTCGGCATTAAAATACGTGGAATATTATGCCGTCTCCAATTGCAGCTCGCTGACTACTATCCAGTGCAACGCCGTTACGCCTCCCGACACCGACGAAAATCCCTTCGGCGAGGAACTGTATGCACAAGCCTCACTGCTTGTGCCGCAACAAAGCGTTGATGCCTACAAGAATCATCCCACATGGAAACGATTCTTCAACATCAATAGTATAACCACATCAGTTGAAGGCGTAAATGCCGCTCCCGCCGCAAGCCAAGAACGTATCTACCACCTGAAAGGCCAGGAGATGAAGACTGGGAAGGGGCTTTTCATTAAGAATGGAATTAAAGAATTAAGGATTAAGAATTAGAAATTAGAAATTTGGAATTATGTCGCCCTTACAGAGCTATGGCTGCGCACCGAATCAATAATCAATAATCAATAATCTTTTTCGCCGTGAAAAGTCACTTTTTTCTTTATTGACCAAAGTTTTGCTTTATTGACCTACGACTTTCAATTATTTATCGTAACTTTGCCGCGAAATTGTGATTGTCAAATTAAAAAATAAGAATTATGGGAAAGTTCACTTTGATTATCATGGCATTTATGGCATTGAATGTAACCAACGCCGATGCTAAGAAATTCTACCACTATGGTAATACGCTAACCTTCCTCTGCGACGACGAGACAATGACGGCAGAGGTGGTGGGAACGTACCATGTGGAGACAGGTGGCACGATAACCGTGCCGGAGACATTCGTGGCAAAGGACGGCAATACTTATACCGTGACTGCCATAGGCAACGATTTCTTGTATTTTCACGGCTATTTCTATTCTCAGGATTGTAGTGAAGTGGTGCTGCCCAAGACCATTAAGTCGATAGGCAAACGGGCTTTCGTTTATAGCAAAATACAGCGCATCAACCTGCCTGAGGGCCTTGAGACCATAGACGACGAGGCTTTTCGCGACTGCTTTTGGTTGGAGTTGGCGGAGTTGCCGTCCACGGTCAAGCATCTGGGGAACAAGGCTTTTGACAGGTGCGGCTCAATCACCATTTCTGCATTGCCTGAGTCTATTGAGACTTTAGGAAGCTCTGTTTTCGGAGGCCTTATTTCTCAAAAGAATATGAAGTCGTTCACATTGCCTGACAACCTGACTGAGATTCCCGATAGCATGTTTCATGACCGTTGGGGGTTGAAGGAACTTCATTTGCCTGCAAACCTGAAGAAGATAGGCAAGGCAAGTGTGACGTGGTCATATATCACGGAGCTGAACCTGCCAGACTGAGTAACGGAAATAGCTGACGAAGCCTTTTACGGAAACAGGAGGCTGAAAAAGGTGACGCTGCCAAAGTCGCTAAAGTCTATCCCATATTTTACGTTCGCCTATACCGGAATCGACAATCTCGACTTCCTGCATGAAGGCATAACGGAGATAGGCATGGAGGCGTTCTATTGTACACAGATCAAGGAAGCTAATATTCCCGAGGGAGTGACGAAGGTTGGCTCAAATGCCTTTGGATTTTGCGACAGTCTGACGACTATACGTATTCCCTCCACGCTGACTGAAATGTACGACTCACCAACCGAGGATCTGCATTTTTTGGATAGTATCATCATAGCAGACGGCAACCCCGCGATTGAGATGACAGCCGACAAGGTGCTTACCTGCAAGAACAAGGACGGGAGGTCGCTCCTGTATGTTGGACCCGATGCAATTGTTGACAGCACATACATATTGCCCGCCGACATTACCGAAATTGGTGACTTCGCCTTCGAATATGCGGACATCAACCGATTGGAGTTTCCCGAGGGGTTGAGACGCATCGGTCATCTGAATTTCTATGAGTCGAAAATCAAGAAAGCAATATTGCCGTCAACGTTAGAGGTATTGGGCAATGCCTCGTTCTACTCCTCCTACTTGGAGGAAATCAAACTGCCAAGCGGACTGAAGAAAATACCAAGTCAGGCCTTTGCCTATTGTAGCAAGTTGAAGAAAGTGGAATGGCCTGAGGAGGTAGAGGTAATTGGAGCATACGCCTTTAGTAATACACCACTCCTGACAGAGGTAGTGATACCACAAACGGTAAAAATCATAGGTGCAGGTGCTTTTGCTGATCATTACTCTCCCTATGAGAGGGTTATACTGCCCGAAGGACTTGATACCATCGGCGAATCGGCTTTCAGCGAGAGTCCAATGCCTAACGGCATCGTCATACCTGGTAGTGTAAGATGGATAGGGGAGAAGGCATTTTTCAGTTGCGGCATCAAAGACATCGTAATACCTGAGGGTGTGGAATACATTGGAGACAGATGTTTTGAAGGCAACTCTGCAATCAGCCTCAAGCTGCCTTCTACACTAAAGTTCATTGGTTGGCGGGCATTCATGAATAATGACTTTGAGACGATAGAATTGCCTGACGCGGAGGTGAAGATAGAACCGGAAGCGTTCCGTGAATGTAATTCACTGAAGGAGGTGAGCATACCCCGTTCCGTAAATCTTAGTACCTACACGTTCCATTTTTGCTCTGCCTTGGAGAAGGCGACATTCCCAAAGGACATGCAGGTAATCCATCCGGGACAGTTTGCCGGATGCACAAGTCTGAAAAGCGTAAGCCTACCAGAGAACCTGATAGCTTTGGAAAACGAGATATTCGACGGTTGCTCCGCCTTGGAGGAGATTGATTTCCCCGAGACGTTGGAGTGTATCGGCAACTGGGTGTTCCGTGGCACAAGCCTAAAGAAAGTTGACTTGTCGCACACTGCATTGAGAAACATAATTTGGGAGGCATTTGCTGATAACCAGAGTATCACTGAGGTGCGTCTGCCTGCCACCTGCAATTTCGTAGGCGCGAAGGCATTCGACGGTTGCGACAACATCAGCGTGGTTGAGGTGCTCGCCACAGAGCCGCCGACTGCAGAGGCTGAGGCATTCCAGTCGCCTGTCACCGAGCAGGCCATCCTCATCGTGCCCGAAGGCTCGGAGGCCGCCTACCGCAACGCAGAGGTATGGAAGGAGTTCAAGAACATCGCCACACCGACGGGAGTGAAATCTACCTTCGTTGACTCTCAAGACGGAGAGCGCATATATGACCTGAACGGCATGGAGAAGAAGAGCGAAAGTGGGATATATATAAAAGGTGGAAAATTAAGAATTAAGAATGAAGAATGAAGAAAACGACGTTGACGAAGTCAATTAGGTAGCCATGTAAGGGCGGCATAACACAGCACAGGGTGTGAACCCTGTGTATGGCAATAACATTTCCTTCTCCCTCCCCCTCGCGCCGTCGACGCGAGGGGGAGGTTTATATATAGTCCTCAATAGATAGGGCTCCCGCCCTATCCTGTGTTATGTCTCCCCTTCGGGGCTATGGCTGCGCACCGAATCATTAATCAATAATCATCTTATTCACTTTAGCCCGCAGTTCCTCTTTCAGCGATTCCGGGGCGAACGATGCGTCTATGCTGTTCATAATTAGTTGCTTCACTTCGCCGGTGGTAAGATGGAAAGTGTCGTTGAGCAGCTGGAACTCGCGGATTACATTGGTGGCTGACACTGCCATGTTGTCGGAGTTGATTGTAAACTTCACTTTCTTGTCCAAGAACAGTCGGAAGGGATACTGTGATATGTTTGGGAAGATGGCGGTGTTGAGATTACTTGTCGGGCAACATTCCAATGTTATTCCCTCGTTGGAAAGGCGTTGCATCAGTGACGCGTCTTCGGCTGACCTCACGCCGTGACCGATTCGCTTGGTTCCGTAGTCAAGGGCTACTTTCACGCTCTCTGGACCGTCGGCCTCACCTGCATGGATGGTGAATGGCACGTTGTTTGCCTTTGCCAACTGGAAGAGGTCGGCAAAGCCTGACGTGGGGAACAGAGCCTCAGCACCGGCGATGTCTATGGCAGCAACACCCTTGTCAAGGTATTCGGCGGCAAGTCTTACGGTTTCCATGTTCTCTTCATGGTTGTCGTCGCCACGCATACAGCAGAGTATTAGCGCGACAGGCAAGGCTGCCTCTTGCTTGCCCTTGATGGATGCCTCAATCACCTCGCGCTGTGTCAGTCCATTTTGGCAATGCTTTTGTGGTGCAAAACGGATTTCAGCATAAATATATCCCAAGTCCTTCAACTCCTGTGACAATATCTTTATGCTCTCTGTTATTCCCACAGATGTCTGGAGCAGTGTGCCCGGGAAGGCGAATTTCTCCAAATACTCGTTCAGGTCCTGGCATCCCTCGTCCACTTGTAGTTGTTTGCGCAATTCCTCATCGCTCATGTCGAGTGTGATGCCTTGAAGCTGTGCCAACTTCCTTGCGGCCTGGATGGACAATGAACCGTCGAGGTGCAGGTGGAGGTCTGTGTAGCAGCCTAACTTGGCAAGCTGTTCATTGGTGATGTACTGTTGGTCGTCACCTTTTGACGGGTTGTCGTCATCCGAGCAGGATGTCATGACAAATCCCATCATCAATGCTGCCATTGCTGCAAAAAACAATGAATAAAATCTTCTCATAACAAATTCTTATATTCTATGATTATTAATAAATAAAGGGCTTTTTGTAGCCAATGTTTGTGCAAAGATAGTAATTATTATCAATAATCAGAAATAACATGTGGTTTTTTTTACGTAAATAATCACTTTTTTCTTTATTGACCAATATTTTTCTTTATTGACCTACGATTTCCAATTATTTGTCGTAACTTTGCCGCCAAAATATTGAATTAACTAACATTAATGAGTATGAAGACAAAATTACATCTTATCATTATGAGCCTCGTCCTGCTGTTTGTGGCGGGAGGGCAGAGTGTATGTCTTGCGGCTGAATCGTGGAGTTATCCTACAAGCAAGCCGAAAACACCTTTTGGCGGTGGTGACGGTTCATGGTACGATCCCTACAGAATCGAGACCGCCCAGCATCTTGCCAACCTCGCCTATATGGTGACGGATGAAAATACGGAATACAAAGGCAAGTATTTCGTCCTTACCAACGACATCACGCTTAACGATGATGTCATCAACGATGAAGGCACTGGACTTAAAAATCCAGAAAGCAGCTACAAGCTATGGACACCCATCGGTGAGTATGGTTTTTGGGGCGATGATGAATTTAAGGGTTATTTCGACGGCCAAGGACATACCATCCGCGGTTTGGTGTGTATTAATTTTGATGGAGAAGGGAAATATAATGGTTTTTTCGGAGCCACTGATGAAGCAACCATCAAGAATCTTAATCTTGAAGACTGTTATGTGTGTGCGACTACAGTAGATGAACATAATCAAAAATATGGAGTGTTAGCAGCGGAAACTGTAAGCTCAACATTCATCAATTGTCATGTTTCCAAGTCTGTCGTTGATGTGTTTTTAGACTATTCTCCCTGGATGACTAATGACAAGGTGCATATCTATGTCGGTGGCTTGATTGCATCTTGTGATTATTCACCTGGAAAGGTTTCAAATATGCATGATACTAGCCGACTGACCAATTGTAGTTTTCAAGGTAATATCTATGTACAAGTGACGGGAGACGAGTTAAATTACGTACATGTTGGAGGCCTGTTAGGTTATCATAGAGATGATAATGGTACTCAAATATATCTTACCAATTGTTACACCGAAGGGGATACATATATAACAGGCGCAAATGACATATATTATTTATCAGTAGGGGGCTTGTCATCTAATTTTACAGGTGGGAGTAGTGAAATCAAGGGGTGTGTCAGCCGTATGAACATTACGGTAGATACTCATGATAATGAAGTTTCCACATGTGTTCTTTCCGGTTTGGGCTATACATGTCCTTATCGAACTTATATGGTTTCTGATTGCGTGTATTTAGGAACGATTAAGTTGGGAACTGAATCACATAAGGCTGAGATAGAAAAACTGTATCTTCATGGACTCATGTATCGAGGTTACTTAAACAGTTGTGCATTCTATGGCAAGTTTGATATTCACTGCAAAGGAGAAGAGGCTAATATAGCATCTATGAGTGATATGTTGGTGGAGAACAAGGCATCTTCCGTCGTTTGCTCTGTAGATAATATAATTGATATCGACTATAACAAATACACTATAGACCAAGTCAGCAACCAATCAAGTTATTTAAAATATGGAAACTTATATGATTCAAAACACAAGTGCTATTATCACTTTTCAAATTCAGGGAACGTGACATACCCATGTAAAGGAACCGAGGATGCTTCAAAATATAACAAGACGCTCGAGCAGATGAAGGCCGATGACTTCATCAGGGACTTGAACACTTTAGCCGGCAGCAATGTCTGGGGCAAGCTGTCGGGAATGAGCGACGATCGCCTTAACGGCCTGCCCATGCCTGTCGCTTGTGGCGGTATTCTCTCTGACTATGCAGGAGATGGAAGTCTTGGTAATCCCTACATCATAAATAGTGAGACAGACCTGAACAGACTGAAGGAATCAGTCAGCAATGGAAGCACTTTCGAGGGTAAGTATTTCAAGTTAGGCTCCGACATCCGTATTACCGGCACTCTGGACGAGAGCATCGGTAAAGATTATGAAAAGCCTTTCAAGGGGCATCTTGACGGCTGTGGCCATGCCATCATAGGCCTTCGCAAGAGCCTCTTCGGATATATGTATGGTACGGTGAAGAACCTTGCCCTTGTTGACTGCAACATTTGGGTTAATGGATATGCCACGGCACTTGCGAGGTATGTAGGAAACGAGAACAATAAGGCAGAGGTGAGCAACTGCTATGTGTCGGGCATAATAGCCTCAACTACACCATGGGACCAGCAGGGTTATGCGTCAACCTTTGGATTCCATGTCTCTAAGGGTTCTTCCATCCACGACTGCTATTTCAGGGGAAGGTTTGTACTCAAGGAACAAACGTTTAACACTTGTAATGTGGCGGGAATTGCCATCTATGACGTCAATGATGTGAACACATCTGCTGACTCCCCTGCGGGCATATTCAATTGCTATGCCTCGTTTGATGTCAAAGTGGAGTCTGGATGGTTAACCCAATATACATGCTATGGCATTTGCAATAGGCCCAACGACTACTCGAAAGACAATTATTTTGTATGTTCCGACTATAGGTTGAGTTCTTACTATTGCGGTGGCACAAAGTTGAATTCCGAATCGGAACTCAATGGCAAGTTCAATGGCAAGTCTGCGTGGCTGCAAGGAGTATATCGTCCGTTGCTTGCTTCCGCCAAGCTCTACAAGGCCACTTCTCCTGATGGTGAGACTGCTTATTTCGATGCCATTCCTGAGGCTAACCCTAAGAAGAACTATTTCTACAACATCAGCATTGACGACCCATATTCCGACGCATCGTTGTGGAATCTGCCAAACATGGCTGTATATGTGCCGAGCGAGCAGAAGGATTATATCACCAGTGGCTATATCGACCAGTCGTCTGAATTGAAGTACAAGCGTAGCGAGGGTGCCACTGGCACATTGGGTCAGCTGCATTTCTCACTTACCCAAAACAAGAAGGGGGCGCATTTCGTATGTCTCCCGGGTGAGGTGCTGAAGTCCGACCTGCCCGAAGGGTCTGATGCGACGATAGTGGGCAGGATAAATTGCGTGAATGGCAAGGAGCAGGTGAATATTGTACACTTGGATACCATTCCCGCCGGTGTTCCGTTCTTCCTCTATGTGCCTGTAACTTCGGTCAAGTCTGGCGATATTATAGATATGTTGATGAGAAGCGGCATAGCAACCGATCCTGTGATGGATGCCGAATATAGCAGTTTCAAGGGAACGTTCTCGCCTCAAATAGTGTCAGAGCAAGCCTGTCTTGACGTGGCTAAGGTAACATTCACCCGTGCCGCAACGCGCGGAGCCGCCCAGGTGGAGGACGCTTATTATTTCATCCGTGGCAACGAGGATGCGGAGGTCAAGCCGTTCTCGGCATGGATAGAGAGTTCGTTGGGCAATGTCAGGATTGTGGATTACTTGCTGCTTGACGAATACAGTCAGACCAACGAGGAATTGATAGATAACTCCACTGACAACGTGAACATCAAGCTGCGCCTCACCATGGATGCCGACAAGTGGACAACCGTCTGCCTGCCATTCGACATGGGCACCGATGAGATTAAGGAGAAATTCGGCGAGGACACCAAGTTAGAGGAGATAGAGAGCATCTCGTATGACGGCACCACGCTCTACATCAAACTGAAGGAGGCTACGGGCGGCATTGTCAATGGCCGTCCATACTTCATCAAGCCTTCGGCAAGCAACAGCATCTTCGACCTCGGTCCGCGCATCCTCAGCAATGAGTTGAGCGAAGATGTCTATATGGCAATAAGCTCAGACGCCACCCGTGAGCTGTCTCTGAAGTTGGGAGGCGCCTATGGTATGTCGATACTCTCAAGCGCCGAGGATTTCAATGCCTACTACTTCACCGATGGCACTCTCATCCAAGTTCCCTTCGGCACACCTTTCACCCTTGGCGGTTTCCGCTGCTGGTTCAAGGCAAGTGACGCCACTACTTCCGCTCCCGCCGAACTGACATCGGTAGTAATAACCCACAGTGACGGCACGCTCACAGACATCAGTGTTGTTGCGAAAGATCCCCAGGCGACAAAGCAGACGATATATGACCTGCGAGGCGTGGAGAAGAAATCCGGGAAAGGCATTGCCATTAAGAATGGAATTAAAGTAACTCAACTTTCTGAAGTGAATATTCCTTGGTGAAAAGCCTGTGCTCGATAGTAATCTCAGCTCTCCCCCTAAATTAGGGGGAGTACCCCAACGGGGGGAGGGGGTCTGTCTCCGCCGCATGGTCAAATCATATATCCGCAGCGTGACAGACCTCGTTCTATCACTCCACTGCTTTATCTTGACAAAAGTGACGCAAAAAAGCTCTTTGGAAATTGTTGAAATATAACGGGCTTCCTGAGGTAATAATATCTTACTTAGAGAGAACAGAAGAAGGTGACTAAGAACGGGACGGAGAAATCCACGCAGAAACCGTGGAAGATGGAGACAATGACGAAGTCCTGGCCTGATGTGCGGGTGATGATGGGCAGGGTGGTGTCCATAGTTGTTGCACCTCCCATACTTATCGGTGCCAATTTCCCGAAGAACTTAACAAGCAACGGGGCGCAGAGTAACGTCAATATCTCTCGCATGATATTGGCAATAAGGGCTATCGTTCCTAATTCAGCCCCCTTGTATTCGGTGATGAAAATGCTCGAAAGGGAATAATAGCCGAACCCCGAACCAATGGCAAGACAGTCGAAGAGATGGCGATGGGGGAGCAGGGCAGAGGCTGCCGCCGTACCAGCCAACGAACCTACTATTGTCATCACGGGCAACATCATCAATCTGGGATTGACGCTCTTGAAACTCTTGAGCATCTTGGTGTCGCTGCCTATGCTTATACCTACGCAGAACATCAGGGCGCAGAGGATTAGGAATGAGGAATGAGAAATTAGGAATGAGGAATTAGGAATTAGGCCTACGGCAATTCCTAAGGCGAAGAAGGCTACTATGATGAGGCTGCCTTTCATTTGCTTGCCTCCTTTCTTGATACATATTTCCATAGAAGCCATGAGAAGAGAATGGTGCCTATGCTGCCGCCAATGGTAAGCAGCAGGGCCTCGATGCCAAGAGTCCGCATACCCATGACGATGCGGGGATTGCTGCCCACCTCGATGCCGAGTAGGAAGAGCAATAGCCAGATAAGGGCAGTGATGAGATGGGAGACATAACGTGTGTCCCTGTTTCTCAGAAGATAGCCCATGGCAATGCCGCAGAGCATAATCATTACTACAATAAGCATATTCAGACGTAAGTGGGGGTTATTTTACAACAGTGGCATTTTCGGTATATCCGATTAATAGTCCGGCAATAAATCCCGCAATTGCGATAAACAATACCAAAGACAGGAAATGTATCAAAATCACCTTGCGTATCGTGGTTCTCCACTTGAAACCGAAGATATACTTGTAATCCCATACGAACAGGGTGAAAAGCAACCACCAGGGCAGGGGATAGAAGGCATAGTCTTCCTTGCCGGTGCCGAAGATTGGCAGGTAAATAATGGACAATGCCATCATCTGACCGCTCATGAACACCTGGGTGAAGAAATGCTCGGCAAAAGTGGATTTCGGACGGGTAGGGGACTTGCGGAACACGCCCCATGCAAACAGCATGAAGAACGAGTGAAGGCATAGAAGTTCAATGGCCTTGTGCTGGTCCATCCATTCTACCGTATTCTTGACATAGTTCATCATCTCTTTCGCAGACACTTTTTTGCCATTGAACAAGATGAGTGTATTCTTCTCGTTCTTCTCAAGATTCCGTTTAAAGTCCCCGTCTTCATTCATCCCGCTTGTGAGCTGTTCGGTGACGCTCTTTTGGCCAAGCCATGACGACTCCACTGCAAAGAACACGCATAGCACGAAAAGCATCTTTACGGGAGGGAAGAAAGGCATGCGCTTGCCGTCGAGGTAATCCCCGATCATCTGTCCCGGGCGTACTATCAGATGCCATATTGTGCGAGGCAGAGAGCGGTTGCCCATACCCCACACCTCAAGAGTCGACATCAATGCTTTCTTGACGGTGAACCGTTGTGTACTTGCGGGTTGTCCGCAAGAGGGGCAGTAGTTGCCGATGAATTCAGTGTGGCAGTTGAGACATTCCATGATTTTTAAAGGAATTAAGGAGTTAAAGGAGTTAAGGAGTTAAAGGAGTTAAGGAGTTAAGCCATTAGTATTGTTTCCTGAGTATCAGTGCAGGACATCAGCGCAATAACATTTGGCTTAACTCCTTTAACTCCTTAACTCCTTAACTCCTCAATATATTTACGCTCTAAAATTCTCCAAGTCCTCTGCCTTCATTGCCTTGATATACGCGTGATGTGCAGTACACTCGGCCTCGGCATGGCGAACATATACGTTTACGCTTTTCTTGAAGAGCTCGGGAGCGCGGGTGGCATCCTCAAGCAACAGCAGCGACATGATGATGTCGGCAGTCATCTCGTAGAGACGGCGTGCGAGGAAGTCCTGCAATGCCTGGTCGTTCTGCTCCTTCACGTAGTTGAGGGCATCCTCATAGAGGGTGATGAGCTTGCCGATACGCTCGCGCATCGGAGCGGCGCAATCGCAGATAGGACGCTCCATCATCTCCTTCATGATTGAGAGATAGGTGCCGTTGGTGATGTAGCGAATGGCAGCCACCACCTGCAGCTGGGTTGTACCCTCGTAGATGGAGAAGATACGTGCGTCGCGATAGAGGCGCTGGCTCTTGTATTCCATGATGAAGCCCGAACCGCCGTGAATCTGGATGGCATCGTATGCGTTCTGGTTGGCATACTCGGAGTTCATACCCTTGGCCAACGGTGTGAAGGCATCGGCAAGACGGGTGTATTTCTTCTGCTCGGCGCGCTCCTCGGGAGTGAGCTTGCGCTCGCGGGCGATGTCGTCGAGAGCCTTGTAGATATCCACATAGCGGGCTGTCTGATACAGTATTGAACGTCCGGCGTCGAGCTTTGCCTTCATGCGTGAGAGCATGTCATATACGGCGGGGAAGTCGATGATGGCAGTGTCAAACTGCTTGCGCTCCTTGGCGTATGCCAGTCCCTCGTTGTATGCAGCCTGGCTGACACCGACAGACTGTGCTGCGATACCGAGGCGGGCACCGTTCATGAGTGCCATCACATACTTGATAAGACCCAAGCGTGTGCTACCGCAGAGTTCGCACTTGGCGTTCTTATATACAAGCTCACAGGTAGGCGAACCGTGGATACCGAGCTTGTGCTCGATGTGGCGAACGGTAACGCCTCCGTCGCGTTTGTCATAGATGAACATCGAAAGGCCGCGTCCGTCGTGTGTGCCTTCCTCAGAGCGGGCGAGAACGAGGTGGATGTCAGAGTCACCGTTGGTGATAAATCGCTTCACACCGTTCAGTCGCCAACACTTGTTCTCCTCGTCATAGCTTGCCTTAAGCATCACGCGCTGCAGGTCGGAACCGGCATCAGGCTCAGTCAAGTCCATAGACATGGTCTCACCTGCACATACGCGGGGGATATACTTCTTGCGCTGCTCCTCGTCACCGAATTCATAGAGGGTCTCTATACAGTCCTGAAGGCTCCAGATGTTCTGGAAGCCCGCATCGGCAGCCGATACAATCTCCGAAGCCATTGAGTAGGGAGTGATAGGCATGTTAAGACCGCCGTAGCGGCGAGGCATTGACACGCCCCAAAGTCCAGCCTTGCGTGTGGCGTCAAGGTTTTCGAATGTCTTGGAAGCATAGATCATGCGTCCGTTCTCGAGGTGTGGACCTTCGAGGTCAACGTCCTCGGCATTAGGCTCGATGATGTTGGCGGCAATGTCGCCAGTAATCTCGAGCATCTGCTTGTAGTTCTCGATAGCGTCGTCGAAGTCAACGGGAGCGTCGGGATATTGGTCCTTGTCGGCAAAGTTGCGCTCCTTAAGTTCGACTATTCTCTTCATCTCAGGGTGGTTGAGGTAGAACTCAAACTCTGGATGGTCACTATAATAGTTTGCCATTTTCTTTCTTATTTTGGGAGTTAACTCCTTAACTCCTGATTAATACCATATTTTACTTATTATTCTGCTTATAATACTTAATCAGCTTCGGCACCACTTCCTCAACCGTGCCTACTATCACGTAGTCGGCAATCTTGTTGATGGGAGCTTCAGGATCACTGTTCACCGAGATGATGATACCTGAGTCCTGCATACCGGCAATGTGCTGGATCTGACCGCTGATACCGCAGGCGATATATACCTTCGGGTGGACGGTGACACCAGTCTGGCCAATCTGACGGTCGTGGTCAATCCATCCGGCATCAACGGCGGCACGTGAGCCACCTACCTCGCCGTGGAGCACCTTGGCCAACTGGAACAGCTGGTCGAATCCTTCCTTCGAACCAACACCGTAACCTCCGGCAACAACGATGGGTGAACCCTTGAGGTTGTGCTTGGCAGCCTCCACGTGGTGGTCGAGCACCTTGACCACGTATGCCTCAGGAGAAACATACTTGGACACCTCGGGATAAACGACTTCTCCCTTTGCCTGTCCTTCATACAATGCCTTCTGCATCACGCCTGAGCGCACGGTAGCCATCTGTGGACGGTGGTCGGGGTTGACGATGGTAGCTACGATATTACCACCGAAGGCAGGGCGAATCTGATAAAGCAGGTTCTCGTATGTCTTGTTGTTCTTCTTGTCCTCATACGGACCAATCTCAAGTTCAGTACAGTCGGCAGTCAGACCGCTGGTGAGCGATGATGACACGCGCGGACCGAGGTCACGACCGATAACGGTGGCACCCATAAGACAAATCTGTGGTTTCTCCTCCTTGAAGAGGTTGACGAGAATGTCTGTGTGGGGAGCTGAGGTATATGGGAACAGCCCTTCGCCGTCGAAGACAAACAGCTTGTCAACGCCGTAAGGCAGAATCTGCTCCTCCACCTGTCCCTTGATACCCGTACCGGCAACGATGGCATTGAGTTCAACGCCCAGTTCATTGGCCAGTTTGCGGCCCTTTGTCAATAGTTCCTGTGAAACCTCCTGCACCTTAGTGCCTTCGATTTCGCAATATACAAAAACGTTGTTCATATTTCCTTAGCCAATAATCTTCTCGTTCAACAATTCCTTTATCAGTCCCTCCACATCAGCGTCGCTGCCGGTGAGAGTCTTGCTCTCCTTGGCCTGGAAGACGATGTTCTTCACTGCCTTCACCTTGGTGGGTGAACCGCTGAGACCGCACTGCTGCGGGTCGCCGTCAACGTCAGCCACCGACCACTGGTTCAGTGTCAGATAGGGACGCTCGTCGTACAGCTCCTTGTAGGGCATGTCCTCAGTGCGCTCCATGGGAGCAGTGGCACGCTTGTATTTCATCACGAGCTTCACGTTGCAGGGACGGCAGGGAGCCGCACTTCCGTTAACAGTGACAACAACGGGCATCGGAGCCTCGACAGTCTCGGCACCTCCGTCGATGAGGCGGCGGATGGTGAGCTTGCCGTCTTCACACTTCTCGATGTTCTCGGCGTAAGTCACCTGGTTGAGACCCAACTTCTGAGCCACCTGCGGACCCACCTGTGCTGTGTCGCCGTCGATGGCCTGACGACCGCCGATGACGATGTCAACGTCACCAATCTTCTTGATGGCAGTGGCGAGAGCGTAGGATGTGGCAAGTGTGTCGGCTCCGGCAAACAGACGGTCGGTAAGCAACCATCCGGTGTCGGCACCACGATAGAGACCCTGGCGGATAATCTCAGCCGCACGGGGAGGACCCATCGTCAGAATGCCGACGGTGGAACCTGGATTCTGCTCCTTCAGGCGCAGGGCCTGCTCAAGAGCGTTCAGATCTTCAGGATTGAAGATAGCGGGCAGAGCGGCGCGGTTGACCGTACCTTCGGCGGTCATGGCATCCTTGCCCACATTTCTTGTGTCTGGAACTTGCTTTGCAAGTACTACAATTTTCAAACTCATATTTAATTATAAATAGTTATTGTTCCGAATATTACGAAAATTGATGCAAAATTACGGCTTTTTTTTCATTTGGCAAAATAAAATAGGAATAAAGTGATGATTTTCATATTTTTTTGCTAACTTTGCACCGATTATGATAGACAAAGATACCATAGACAAGATTATGGAGGCGACAAACATAGTGGATGTCGTCTCGGAATTTGTGACGTTGAGGAAGACGGGAATCAACTACAAAGGACTGTGCCCCTTCCACGACGACAAGACTCCGTCGTTTATCGTTTCGCCCACGAAGGGTATCTGCCATTGCTTCGCCTGCGGTAAGGGCGGCAACGCTGTCAACTTCCTCATGGAGCATGAGCAGATAACATATCCCGATGCCCTCAGATGGCTCGCAAAAAAGTATAATATCGAGATTCTGGAGCGCGAACTGTCTGCCGAGGAGAAGCAGTTAGCGTCTGACCGCGAGAGTATGTTTGTGGTTAATGAGTGGGCGAAGAAATACTTCCAGGACATACTGAAAAACAACCCCGACGGGCAGGCCATCGGACTGCAATACTTCCGCAGTCGTGGCATACGTGACGACATCATCGAGAAGTTCAATCTTGGTTATGCCCTGCCGCGACGTGATGCACTGTCAAAGGCTGCCATTGCCGCGGGATATAATGCGGAATATCTCGTGAAAACGGGACTCTGTTATCGCAAGGACAACGGAGACTTGGTTGACCGTTATGCCGGACGTGTCATCTTCCCGTGGTTCTCGGTGTCGGGCAAGGTGAATGCCTTCGGAGGCCGACTTCTTGACTCCCGCACAAAGGGCGTGCAGCAGAAATACGTCAACTCGCCCGAATCGGACATCTTCCACAAGGAGCGTGAGCTGTATGGGCTATATCAGGCAAAGCGCGAGATAGCCAAGCAGGACCATGTGTATATGGTGGAGGGATATACCGACGTGATAGCCATGCACCAGTGCGGCATATGTAATGTGGTGGCAAACTCAGGTACGGCTCTCTCCATTCATCAGGTGAGGGCACTGCACCGTTTCACTCCCAACATAACCCTCCTTTACGATGGCGACGAGGCTGGCATCCATGCCGCCATGCGCGGTACTGACATGCTGCTGGCTGAGGGAATGAACATCAAGGTGCTGCTTCTGCCCGACGGCGATGACCCCGACAGTTTCTCACGTAAACACTCGGCAGAGGAATTCAGGAAATACGTGGAGGAGAACCAGGCCGACTTCATCAGGTTCAAGTCTGACGTGATGCTCAAGGGAGTGAATGATCCCGTCAAGCGTTCCGAGGCGATAACGAGCATAGTGCGCAGCGTGTCGGTAATCCCCAACCAGATTACCCGCGACACATATATCCACGAATGTGCCGACCGCCTCCGCATGAGTGAGCAGACACTGATAAACACGATGAACGCCTTCATCCGCGGTGACATTGACAACGCACAAAAGGAACAAGAGCGCGAGCAGCGCCGCCAGGCAAGCGAGCAAGCTGCCCAGGGGCAAGGTGCCACTGGTAATACGGATAAAACAGATATCTCTGGTAATCCGGAGAATCCTGTTATATCAGATTCTCCTGTCGCTCGTTCGGGGCAGTCTGCCCCGAATCCCATCGAGCCTCTTCTTGTCCGTCTCATCATGCAGCACGGCAATGATGTCATCTATCGCAACATCGAGACCGAGGACGGCAATACCATCAACCTCACCGTAGCCCAGTTCATCGACTACGACCTCTCACAGGACAACCTCTCCTTCTCCAACCCCATACATCAGACCATTCTCCACGAGGTGGCCCTGCATAGCGGTGAGGAAGGCTTCTCCCCGGATTCCTTCTTTTCCACATATCACGACATCAACGTGAGCAATGTGGCAACAAGGTATTCCTTCAACAAATACCAGCTCTGCCGCAGTTTAGAGATGAATCCCGACGAGGAGTCTGTTCGTCTGAACACCATCCACCTCCTGTCCGACTTCCGCGAGCACACGGTACAGGAGATGATGAACACCCTCAAGGTCCGCCTCGCCGAGGCGCAGCGTGACAGAAACGGAGAAGAGATAAGGGCTATCCTGAAGGAGATGATGGATATCCGACAACTGCGCGACACCATCGCGGACAGCATTGGGAAAAGCCTGGTCAGAAATCTTTGATAATGAAGAATGAAGAATTTAAAAATTAAAGAATTAAAGTCGCTGTGCACGGAATATATATCACGCTCGTAGTTATCTACGAAATAATCAAGGTGGCGGCAATATTACATGTCATTATGGACAACCGCCAACCGGTGAAGACCATGGCATGGGCCTTGGTGATATATTTCGTGCCCATAGCTGGCATCGTGCTTTATATCTTCTTCGGCATCAACACCCGAAGGGAGAAACTCATCTCGCAGCGCAGTCTCGACCAACTCACCAAGCGTACAATGCTCGGGTTTGTGGAGCAGAGCGACCTAGTAGTGCCACAACAACATCAGAAGATGATTGAGTTCTTCATCAACGACAACTCCGCCCTGCCGTTCAAGAACAACAATGTGGATATCTTCACCACGGGACATGACTTCTTCCTCTCCCTTATTGCCGATATGGGCAAGGCGCGCCATCATATACATATTGATATATATATATTCGAGAACGACGCCTTGGGACGGCTTGTCAGGGATGTGCTCATCGACAAGGCCCGCGAGGGTGTGGAGGTAAGGGTGATATACGACGATGTGGGTTCATGGTCCACCGACAACGAGTTCTTCGAGGTGATGCGCGATGCCGGCGTGGAGGTAAGTCCCTTCCTTCCCGTCCGTTTCCCGCAGTTCGCCCGCAAGGTCAACTACCGCAATCACCGCAAGATCTTCGTCATCGACGGAGAGACTGGTTATGTGGGCGGATTTAACATTGCCAACCGCTACGTGAAGGGTAGGGACGGGCAGCCGTGGCGCGACACCATGGTGCGCATCACGGGCAGTGGCGTCTATGGCATACAGCGTGCCTTCCTTATAGACTGGTATTTTGTGGATCGCACAATGATTTCCAGTCGCCGTTATTATCCTCCCGTGCAGCCCGAGCTTGTGAACAACTGCATGGTGCAGATGGTGAACAGCGGTCCTATCTCGCCCTATCCTTCGATAATGCAGGGCTATGTGCGCGCTCTGATGGAGGCCCACCATTATATATATATACAGACGCCGTATTTCATGCCCACCGAGGCAGTGCTTGTGGCAATGAAGACCGCCGCAGTGGGTGGAGTGGATGTGCGTCTGATGGTGCCGCGCCGTGGTGATGCCTATTTCGTGGCATGGGCGTCGCGCACTTATCTGCGTGAGATAATGGAGGCGGGAGTTAAGGTGTATATGTATAACGGAGGCTACCTGCACAGCAAGATGCTCGTGGTGGATGATGCGATGGCCACCTGCGGTTCCACTAATGTTGATTTCCGCAGTTTCGAGAACAACTTCGAGTCGAATGTCTTCTTCTACGACACCTCTGTTGCAAGGCGTTTCAGAACGATGTTCGAGAATGATGTCTCCTCCTGCATCCTCCTCAACGACTTGACGAAGGAGCAGCTCCACTCCTCGTTCTTCTCCCGCCTGTGGGAGAGCGTGACGAGGCTGCTGGCGCCGGTGATGTAAATAAATGAAGAATAAAACACAGAGGCACAGAGATACAGAGGGATAATTTAAGTTGTTAAGAAGATACAGAGAAAAACTCTGTGACTCCGTGCCTCTGTGTTTTTGAAATAAAAAATAAGATATTTACTTCTAAAGAAAGATGTATAACTTATATATAGACGATAATCCTTTGGGGATTGACCTTGACGCCGCACTTGACCTTATGTCGGAACAGCGGCGGGAGAAAGTGATGGCTTTCAAGCACGAGCAGGGACGCAAGCTCTCTGCTTCGGCCTATATGCTCTTGTGCAAGGCATTGAATGAGGTGTATGGTATAGCTGAAAAGCCTGTGTTTGAGTACTCCGAACACGGCAAGCCGTCGATAGTCGGTCATCCTGAGATTCATTTCAATCTCAGCCATTGCCGTTCGGTGGCGGCGTGTGTTGTGTCGTCCCGTCCCGTTGGGATAGATGTCGAGGAAGTCCGTGAGTATAAGGACTCCCTTGCCCGTTATGTTCTCAATGACGAAGAATACGCCATGGTTTCCGCCTCGTCTCAACCCGCCCTCGAGTTCATCCGTCTTTGGACGATGAAGGAGTCATATCTGAAACTCACCGGCGATGGCATCACCCGCGATCTCAAGACCGTCCTCACTGATACCGTCCCCTGTCATTTCGACACCAAGTTCCTTCAGTCCTCTCTCCTTACCGTTTGCTATTAACTAAAGTTTCAGAGATAAGGGAAGTTAAATACCAGCTGTGTCTTTTTGAAAAAGCCGTGTCCATCCGTGCCCAAAATTCCATTTTTCATTGACTTCGTCGATGGCTGGCTTCACCTCAGCATAGCTCGAGCAAGCTCGGCTCTGCGTTCGATTTGCGCAGCCCATTGACTTCGTCGATGGCTGGCTTCACCTCAGCATAGCTCGAGCAAGCTCGGCTCTGCGTTCGATTTGCGCAGCCCATTCTTCATTCTTCATTCTTCACTCTTCATTTAAAAAACTCCTCTGCTTCTCCGGCCAGTTCACGAGATAGAGCCTCTCTGTGGCACGTGTAAATGCGGTGTATAGCCAGTGGAGGTAGTCGGGAGTGAGCATGTCGTCGGTCATGTAGCCCTGGTCAACATATACGTGGCTCCACTGGCCACCTTGCGCCTTGTGGCACGTCACTGCGTAGGCATACTTCACCTGCAGGGCATTGAAGTATATGTCCTGGCGCATCGCCTTGAAACGGTCAGCCTTCAGCGGTATATGCTGATAGTCCTCCATCACCTTATTAAAAAATAAGTCGCTCTCCTCGCGCGTCAGGGCAGGAGCCTCCGACCTGAGCGTGTTGAGATTCACCGTGGCCGTCAACTCCATGTTGTCATAATCCGGGAAAGACATTGTCACGTCGGCAAAGCGGAAGCCATACAGTTCGCGTATGTTCCTCACCCTCTCCACTCTCACCCTGTCGCCGTTGGCGATAAAAGGCAGTGCCAGCTTCTCCTTCTCAGTCCAGAAGTAGTTGTTCTTCACAACCATAAGCCTGTCTCCCGAACACAGTTCATCCTCATTGCCTAACACCATGTTCCTTATACCGTTGTTGTATCTTATGGCGAGCTTGTTGCTGCGCGTGATGACTATGGTGTCGTCCAGTCCCGCTCGCGAGTAACTCGACGCTAATTCCTCAATCAGTTCATTCCCCGGCACATTGCGTATGTCCTCGAATCCGTGAAACCACACCTTCGGCAGTTCCGTTGCATATTCATCGCTGATCATACTTCTCACCTTGGTGGCGTTCCACAGAATTCCCGACTCCTCGCCCTGTCTCACCACCTCGTTGAGTGTGGAGTGCATCACCTCCGAACCGTAGCACCTCATCACCTGCGGCATCAGGGCAGGACTCTCCTCCTCGCCCACAGGCGGCAACTGCGCCTTGTCGCCTATAAGCATCATGCGACAGTTGCGCCCGCTGTTGACATATCTCACAAGGTCGTCCAACAGGCAACCGCTGCCGAATCCGCTCTCGCCATATCCTTGGTTGGCAATCATAGATGCCTCGTCTATTATAAATAAGGTGTCGGTATGCAGGTTGTCATTCAGCGAGAATCCCTCCATGCCGATAGCTCCCGACCTCTGTCGGTAGATGCGGCGGTGGATGGTGTATGCTGGTTGTCCAGCATAGAGCGAGAACACCTTCGCCGCCCTGCCCGTGGGAGCCAGCAGCACAATCTTCTGTTTCATCTCCACCATAGCCTTCACTATGGCGGCGGCAAGCGTGGTCTTACCCGTTCCCGCCGAGCCGCTGAGTATGAACACGGGGTGCTCCTCGCGGCACGTCATATAGTCGGCAAAGGCGTCGATAGCCTCAGCCTGTTCCAGCGTGGGCGCGAAGCCCATCTGTCTGCGTATTGAGTCAATATAAAAGTCCCTAATCATCCCTTTAATGCTGTTTCAGCTTGCAAACTTATACAAAATATCCGATAAATGCAAATTAATTGCCAAAAAAATTTGGAAGTATGCGAATTGTTTCATAACTTTGCAGCCAAAGAAGATAAATAACCGCATTGAGATATATGGAAAAACGTAAGAGAATCATAAACATGCTGCTCGGATTGGTGGCTTTCGCACTGTTGATAGCCATAGTCGCGAGCATCCTGAAACCTATGAGTTTCAACACCACCGTGGCAAAACGCGAGAAGGTGGTGATTGAGCGTATGAAGATAGTGCGCACGGCTGCCGCGCGCTATCGTCAGGACAACGACGGAGTATTCTGCAGATCGATTGACTCGCTTGTCATCCGCGGCTATCTTGCCGACTCGCTAAAGTATATCCCCTTCAGTGACGGCAAGGTCTTCTACTATGAGACAGCTGTCATTCAGACAAAGTCGGGAGATGATGTCTCCGTGATGGAGTGCCGTGCATATTACGACGATTACCTTCAGGACCAGCCCAAGGGATATATAGATGATTTGAAGAACGAGGCAACCAATAGCGGGCGCTTCCCCGGCCTGAAGTTCGGCGACCTGACCATGGCGAGCAACAATGCAGGGAACTGGGAGTAGAATTATGGGTGATTGGGAAGTTAAAGGAGTTAAAGAAGTTAAAGAAGTTAAAGACAAATGTTTTGTATGCAGTTTTCTATTCGAAATGTCACTGTGCAGTTTTCTGCGCACGATACTATTGTCTTTAACTCCCTTAACTCCCTTAACTCCCTTAACTCCTTTAACTCCCAAAATAAATAAGTAAAATATGCAAGATAAACCTAAGCGCCTGGTGATACGGCTGGCGCAGAACACATTGTCCGTATCAACTGTCTCTGCCGACGGAACGGTGGATTTCCTGCCTTACGTCGTCAGGAGCGGCATATCCATGGCTGCGAACATGCGCGAGGCGTTCAAGAACGAGGCTATATTGCAGAAGACATACGACAAGACAGTGGTGATGGTGGAGTCACCGGTGCTGATGGTGCCTGCCGACCTGTATGAGGAGGACGACACGGAGCGCATGTATGCCCATGCCTATTCCGACACCCGCACATCGGCGGTGATGACCAATGTGCTGCCCGACCTCAGTGCCGTAGCCCTCTTTGCCGTCAACAAGGACTTGAAGATGGTGATAACCGACCATATCCCCACCGCCCGTTTCATCAGTGCCGTGGCACCGGTGTGGCGTTATCTCCATCGCCGCAGTTTCACGGGGGCGCGCAGTAAGCTCTACGGCTATTTCCACGACAAGCGTCTCGATGTCTTCAGTTTCAACCAGCACCGGTTCAAGTTCTGCAACTCGTTCGATGCCGCCAACGCCCAGGACTCGCTCTACTACCTGCTCTACGTATGGAAGCAGCTTCTGCTCAAGCCCGAGTATGACGAGATGCACCTTGTGGGCGACATCCCCGAGCGCGACTGGATAATGGATGAACTGAAGGTATATCTCCATCGTGCCTACTGCATAAACCCCTCCGGCGATTTCAACCGCTCGCCCATAGCCCAGATAAAGGGAATGCCGTATGATTTGATGACGTATCTAATTAAGGGGAGGTAGAAAACGATGAGAATAATTACAGGACAATTCAAGGGTCGCCACTTCGACATACCACGCTCGTTCAAGGCCCGCCCTACAACAGACTTTGCCAAGGAGAACATCTTCAATGTACTCAACGGCTATATCGATTTTGAAGGTATCAACGCCCTCGACCTCTTCTCGGGCACGGGCAGCATATCCCTCGAACTCGTGTCGAGAGGCTGTGCGCGTGTGGTTAGCATAGAGGCTGACCGCGACCACCATGCCTTCATCTCACAGTGTCTTAAGAAACTTGGCACCGACGTTTGCTCACCCATACGCGGCGACGTGTTCCGTTTCCTCAAGTCATGCCGGCAGCAGTTTGACTTCATCTTTGCCGACCCTCCCTACGCACTGAAGGAACTGCCGCAGATACCCGACCTTATCTTCCAGAAGGAACTTCTTGCCCCCGAAGGCGTCTTTGTCTTCGAGCACGGCAAGGACCACGACTTCTCCTCCCATCCCCGGTTCGTTGAGCACCGCTCCTACGGCAGTGTCAATTTCAGCATTTTCCGATAAGCGACCTTGCGGGTGTTTAATAACTTAAGTTACTGATGTACTCAATGATTTGGGAGTTAACTACCAACAATCTACCTTACTTCCGAAAGTTGAGTTATTAATCATCCGCAGGGCTTTGTGGCGACTTTTAAGTCGCTTGTTGTCTTTGTATCTAAAAAAACATTGTCTTCTTCGTGTCTTTGTGTTTTAATTAAACAAGTCCTCATTAATCCAACCGTACAGGTCGATATGCTTTCTTTGCGTTACAAAAATACGCTGAACAGTTGGTAAAAAGGTTAAATACGTTAATTAATACTAATTGAGGGTGGGGTAGCGGAGCTAATCCAAATATTATTAGTAACTTTGCCTCGCCGATTTTGAAAGTGTATGTTGCATAGCAACAGAATCGACAAATAAACGATTCGTATCATACCGTAAACTATTACAGGGTGGTCGATGATAAATTTAATTATGTATTATAAAAACTGATTATATGCGCAAATGCAAGACAATAGGGAGAAAGGTGATCTTGCTGATGTTGGTATTGTTGGTGGGTAACACTTTAACCATGAGAGCACAAGGCTTGGCCTTGAAAAGCAACATCATATATGACGCCACTACCACTCCCAACGCCGGAATAGAACTGAAGCTATCCAACAAATGGACGGCAGGGATAAATATCGCCCTTAACCCATGGTCTTTTTCTGACAACAAGAAGCTCAAGCACTTTCTTGTTGCCCCACAAGCCCGCTACTGGCTTTGCGAGTCATTCTCAGGACATTACTTCGGGGCAAACATGGCTTACGTGCATTATAACGTAAGCGACATCAAGTTTCCCTTTGGACTTTACGGAGGAGTTGACGGTGAGCGCAGACAAGGCGACCTCGCTGCCATCGGTGCGTCCTACGGTTACTCGTGGATTCTATCTCCCCACTGGAGCCTTGAGGCAGAGGCGGGACTCGACCTCGGCTATGCCTGGTCTGATTGCTACGACTCCGCCAAGTGCGGCAGTTACCGCGGTCCCGACAACAAGTTTCTCGTACTGCCCAAGTTGGCGTTGAACATAGTATATATAATAAGGTAAGGAAAGGATATGTGCGTATGAAAAGAATGATTTTGGTTCTCACTCTCATGGTAATGGCATTATCGTCTGCCATGTCCCAGCAGCAGCCGTCGATGTCACTGCATGTTGACAGTGTGGAGCGCGAGGGCAATGGCTATCGTGTCCGCTATTCCTTCACCCTGCCTCAGCCAGCCTCCGACTATTCCTATCAGGTGACCCCGGTCTTCACTTGCGGCACCGACACCATCTATGAGGAATCCGTCACTGTGCGCGGCAAGCTCAATGCCAAGAAACTGCGCCGCCGCGTTGTGCTTGGCGACCGCAATGCCGCCGTGCCCTCGTATGTTCCTGCGGGCACCGACTCTGTCATTAGCCGCACGGTATATCTCGACACCTTCCGTTATCCATGGGTGGAAGGCTCCACACTTCAGCTTTGCACGTCCGTAGAGGGCGAGGGCTGTTGTGAGGTAAGTCCTGCCGTAGTCCTTTGCTGCGACACTTTCCTCTGCGAACGTCCCTTCCATCCCGTGTTCTCCCCTGTTGAGGACAACACAGGCAAGGCGGGCGAGCTTCAGCGCAACAATCCCGTGTTGCAGCATATATCCCAGTATCGTCCTTACGACAGCACCCGCATACTGCGCAAGGAGGAGGGAGCCTTGTATGTCTTCTTCCCCTTGGACAAGTGGACACTGCTGCACGACTTCCGTGACAATGCAGCCACTCTCGACACCATCGTGAGCATCACGCGCCAGATTATGGCAGACTCCACGTCGAGTGTTAAGCTCATACAGATTATCGGACTTGCCTCGCCCGAGGGAAGCGTAAAGCGCAACAACCTCTTGGGGCAGAACCGTGCTGCCGCCCTGCGTGATTATATCAAGCAGAGGGTAAAGACAGGCAATGCCATGTTTGAGCTATGCAACGGCGGTGAGGCATGGACAGAGCTGCGCGACCAGATTGCCGACAGCAATATAGAGGGACGCGACCAGCTACTCAACATCATCGACACCGAGAAGAACCCCGACGAGCGTGAGCGCAAGATGAAGCGGCTCAATGGCGGAAAGACATATAAATACCTTAAGGACAACGTGCTGAGCGACCAGCGCAATTCAGGATACATCCGCATATATTACGACTATGTGCCCGATTCAGCCGCCGCGGTTATCAACCGTGCCTCAGAGCTGTTGCGTGAGGAGCGATACACGGAGGCACTGACGATGCTCCGCACCGTAGAGTCAGACGAGCGCGCCCAAAATGCCCTTGGCGTAGCCCTCTATATGACGGGTGACAAGCAAGAGGCTCTCCGCCGCTTCCGCCGTGCCGCAGCCTCAGGCAACGAGGATGCCCGCCGCAATGCCGAACAACTTGAATAATCAATTATATACAATATTTAATTATACAAAAATTATGAAGAAAATTAATCATTACGTTCTCAACGGTGCGATAGCGCTGTTGTCAACCGCAGGTTTCGTAGCCTGCTCGTCGTCCGACGAAGTTGCTGATGCTCCCGTCAACCCCACGTTTGACGGCAAGAGCGTGAAGACCCAGTTCGCGATAAATATCGCAACGCCTGGTTCAAAGAATCAGACAAGAATGACTGAAGGGAATACTCAGATGAGTGGAATGAAATTTCTGGGAATGGAGAACATCTATTTGTTTCCACTGACTTTGGAAGGAAGTGAAGAAACAAGTGGACCGACATTATCTACTAAAGTGTCATCAATCATTCCATTAGGTAATATTAAAGCCAATAGCTCAACCACTGATGCTATGCATATTGACGGAACTAAAGACTATAAGCTTTACAATGATGTCAACGTAGCAGTAGGCACAAATAATTTCTTGTTCTATGGTGAAGGTCCAAAGGGTACTACACTGGAATCCAATTTCCAAAAGGGAACATTGTCGGCAAATGTCAATAGCAATACATCTGTAGGTGATATCAGCTTTAATCCTGTCCAAATTGCTTCTCAATCCTCTTATTCTGCAGTTCAGACTGCATTTCAAGTTTATCTTAATGGAATATTGGGTGCTAATTATACACCATCAGGTGAAGGTGCAACAACGACTTATTGGTGTAATATTGGGGATAATCCAACAGGTGACATGAAAGTATTAAAAGATGCTTATACAAATTTCATTAAGCTTAAGGCTGGTTCCGCAGCTGCTATTCTTGCTTCGGTGCAGAGTTTGTATAATATCATGAAGCCAATAGCAGACAATTCTTCTTCTACAGCTAAAGATTTAGCAGAAGCGATATGTACTGCTGTTTTAAATACAAGTGGCACTATCCAAATGACTGTTACAACTGGGTCTTCTAATCCTACATATATCCTCAACTATAGCTCTATAGATACAGATTATACAGAGTTCCCTGAGACTCAAGGTCTGCCTCAGGGAGCAATGGTATTGGAACATGCAACATCAACAACAACTCCAACATTTACCTATAAAACTTCTGGTTCTACTATAGGTACGACAAATAACAATGTGAATGTAGATAATATTGTTTATCCAGCTTGTCTTGAATATTTTGTCAATACTCCGCTAAAAGCATCAAACTCAGAGTATACATCTTGGCCTACTTCTGCTACAAACTGGGATGCTGAAGTTTGGAATAGTTGGGGAAATTCCGTTTTGCCAAGTACACGAACAATTGCCTTGCAGAATACCATTAATTATGGTGTTGCTTCTCTGAAGACAACTATAAAAGCCATTTCATCAGACGGCTTTTTGGATGACAATCAGAATAGTCAGTCTGGAGGAACTTTGGCTGATCAAAGAATTGCTATTGGTGATGGTTTCACAGTAACTGGTATCTTAATTGGAGGACAGCCATCAACAGTTGATTGGAATTTCTTGCCCGGAACTTCAGAAACATTCACAAAGACAGTATTTGATAGAGATATGCCAAAAGATGCTAATGGTAAAATAAGTGTAATTGCAAAGAATTATGCTTCAGATTTACAAACAAGCACTCCGTTCTATACCTTACTTCTTGATAATATGGTGACTGCAACAGGTTCCAGTGACACTCAGAAAGATGTAAACTTTGCAATTGAACTTGTTAATACATCAAATACTGATTTCTATGGTGTTGATGGAATTGTGGCAGCAGGTCAGAAGTTCTATCTCGTAGGTAAGATGTCGCTTTCAAATGACACTCAGTCGATAAACTTCCCGGCAGATTCTGATTATCGTTTCCCAGGTAAAGGTACAAAGCGAATTTTCGTTCAGGACTATACAACAAATTTGAATGTTACATTCAAGAGTCTTAAGAACGCATACGTCACTATCCCTGACCTTCGTGCGTCTAACCTCCAGCTCGGTCTTTCAGTTGACCTCACTTGGCAGAGTGGTTTGACATTTAATGTTCCAATCGAATAATATCGAAGCTTTTAAGTTTTGGAAGTTAGGAACTGTCGAGACACCGCCGTCTGAAGCGGAAAGCCTGTGCTCGAGAGTAATCTCAGCTCTCCCCCTAAGTTAGGGGGAGTACCCCGAAGGGGGGAGGGGGTCTGTTCCTTCTGCATAAAGATGGTTATATAAAGCCATTATGTCTGAGGGATATATGCTTTGGCGGTATGCCGCGGACGGGACGAACTTGTCCCAGGTGGGCTGCGCATGATGACACAGACCTCTCCGCCCCTTTAGGGGGCACCTCTCCTAACTTAGCAGAGGAGTTAAGTTACCTTCTCCGGACAGGGGAAAGCCTGACTTAGGGGAGGAGGTATGGTTACCCAAGGCACTTCCGACACTTATAGTAAGTCCTAATGGTATCACGACAACTGTTGTCGTGATGCCATTACTTAACTCTTTGTAGCGTGAGGACAACGGATATCGTGGTATTGTGCGAGCTGCCGAATGATCTTCTGCTAACTACCAAAAGATATTTTGGTAACTACCGAACAATATTTTGGTAACTATCCCGCAATATTTCGACCATTACAGGTTGTAATATTTTAGGTCGTAAGCAGGTTGAATGCACGCCCTGAAAGGGCAACAGCCCATAGCCCAGGGCAGAGCGTAGCGCCACCCTGGGTAATTGGCATAACCGCGTCAACGCTCGCCCTGTAAGGGCAAAAGCGTAATACCTCGCATTCATGTAGTGTTTATTAATAACAACAATTATAATATAATATAAATAAGGTAATGAGAAGTAAGTATTGTCTGCTGATGCTGCCCGCCGCTGCGGTGCTCCTTACGTCGTGCTCCATCATCGACGAGGATAACTCCGACTGCGGACTGGACAACAAGATTGTATATCGCCTGAAACTCAGAACAAACATCCAAACCGAACTCGAAACACAGCTCGGCACGGAGGAGGAACGACCCGTGGCACAAGCACTCAGCTCCTCACTCAGCGGTATATTCACTGACTGGGCACACGACATCTCTCTCTCATTCTATGATACCGATGACAAACTGTATAAGACAGAAAACCATACGATGGATGCGTCGCAAGCCGAATACGTGGTGTATCTGCCAGAACGTGACTACCGTAATCTCGTTGTGGCAAATATAGCCGACGCTGAAAATATTCGTCCCCTCGATGACACCCATCCCGATGACATGAAGTTGCAGTATGACAACCTCACCGACACCCTCAACAGCCACACCACCGGTCTCTTCACCGCAAGACAGGTGATAGAGGTGTGCGGCTGCACCGAGACATATTACGTTGATCTGTATATGGCTAACAGCTGCGCCGCTCTTGTGGTGGATACCACGGGTGTGGATATACGCGGCATGAAGGTGTTCACCCAGGACTTCGCCACCTCCTTCGCCGTGGCTGACAGCACCTACGCCTTCACAGCCAATCCCGTGGTGCGCTCAACTGAGATACCTCTCCCCGGTCAGCACCGCACCTGCCATTATGCCGTGAGCTTCCCGTCGAGGAACAACATCGTAGCCACCGCTTCCGCCGTCAGTCAAGCCCCGGCAAGTGCAGACTCTCAGGCAGAAGCCCTCTTCCGCATAAAGGCATACATAACACTCCCCGACGGCTCTGTCACTGAGAACATCATCTCAGTGGAGCAGCCACTCCTCGCCGGCTATCTCAAGATAATCAAGATGAAGATGAAGCCCGACGGCTCGCTCACTCCCGAGAGTCACGACGTGGGAGTAAGCGTGACGTTGGACTGGAAGCAGGGAGGGACGTATGAGCCGGAGATATAAAGCCTCACCCCCGGCCCCTCTCCAAGAGTGAGGGGAGATAATATGTCTCAAGGCTGAGTTATAATATACTCAACTTTCGGAAGTAAGGTAGGTTGTTGGTAGTTAAGGAGTTAAGGAGTTAAGGAGTTAAGCCAAATGTACATGCGATTAAAAGTTTTTGCGCTTAAATCCAATGCTCAATACTAATGGCTTAACTCCTTTAACTCCTTTAACTCCTTAACTCCCAAAACAGTGAGTACATCAGAAACTTGAATAATATATATATTAATAATGATTACTGATTTGAAAAACATATTATTGACTATAATGATGGTTTGGGCAGCTGCCTTTGTCACCTCATGTTCGGATGACGACAGCCTTGCCTCTCGAGGTCTGGAGACCGTGGAGATGCCTATCTCCATCTCCATTCCCGCCGAAGGCTTCGTCAGCCCCACCGACGTGGGCATTGGCGAAGAGGCGGCAACGCCGGCGTTGGCTGATACCCGCGCTACCCGCGCCTTTGGCGACCCAGGCACATACGAGCAATTCCATCTCCCCCGATATATCTATCTCTTCCTATGCAACGAGAGCACCAACGACACTAAGTCCGTCATATATCAGAAGATAGAAATCCCATCCGACGAACTCACCTCCGCATGGGAAAAGACCATATCGGGCAACGACAGTATATACACATACAAAGGCAACGTCAGCATCAATCTTCCCCTCAACAGGAGCAAGGGCAAGATTTATGCCGCTGCCTCGTATATGCCGCTGCATACCTCCAATGTTACTTCTTCAGATATGAAGGAAGACCCAAAAAGTAATCATCTCTCCTTCAATTGTGACAGGCCAAGCAAATTCGGCGACTCAAAATATCCGCGAGAGTATATCAATGAATCAAAGACTTATATTGGTACCACATACGGCACGGAGGATGCCGTAAAGAACATTATCTTCTCGAATATCACCCTGCGCAACAATATGCAGGATGTATATTCCACTCCATATAACAAGAAGGATGCTGACGGAAACTATTACGGCACAATAACTGACTATGCCTCCAATGTGCCGAATATTAATATCGTGCTCTATCACGTGGCGACAAAAGTGGACGTGCAGTGGAGCATTGACGAGGATTATCAGGGAACTGTAGATTGGGCTGTGCCTAAGGTGAAGAGTAAAAGCAATCCCGATGCCCCGTTGGATTCATATCCCGCCACCACCTCAGGCAGCACCTATCTCCCCGCCCATTCATATTGGACAAAATACGAATGTGAGACAATGGAGAACAGTAAGGGAGAAAAGAACAAGCTCTTCTTCTCGCTTGTCGAGCTGCGCGACTTGCCCAAATACGGTTGTTTCCTATTCCGACCGTTGGAGACGGGAAACAGCAGTGATCTCAGTTCATACAAAATCCGTCTTATAGGGTCGGAGACCACTCCGCAATATACCGTGAAAGATGAGAACGGGAATGTAACCCAATCCGGCTCAGTTCCCGCTCATGACAATACGGCATCAGGGCCTACGGGTGAGTATGTGGCATCAGGAGGCTATAAAACCTATTATTATCGTCTTGAAGAGAAGGACTACGGAATGAAATACTATGGTAGGTTAGTGGCATACGTCACGCCCAAGGTATATAACATCACGACGGCTGGCACCGAACCTGATGCAAACAACTTCATCAAGATGCGCCTCCTGTGCAACAACTACACCACATCCACCTCGGACGGTTCGAGCATATATAACGAGGACCATGCCACCAAGGGATATAACACATACGTCAAGATATCAAAGCCTACTACGGGCAACAAGATATTCACCCCATGGATAAGGGTGTTCATAAATGTTGATACACCGCAAAAGGCGCAGAACGTGATGAAAATCACAGATGAGCCGACAATGCAGTGATATTCTGCCCTCGAAATTTGTTGATTCTGCCCTCTGATATACAAGTGATTAAGTTAAATATGTGTAAAAAAGAGGGGATTCTGCCCTGATTATTTTGTGGATTCTGCCCTTTTATGTACCTTTGCCGAAAAAAGCAAAAATATGAGTACAATAGAAGAACTGAAAACACTGAGGGAACGTGAGGACCACGTCGAATTTAAAGAGGCAAAACATAACTACCCGTTTGCCGGAGGGAAGAAGAGTGACCCCAGAGAACGACGCCATTGCGTATTAGGCTACGTGGTGGCACTCGCCAACGAACGAGGCGGACGGTTGGTTATGGGAATGGCAGACGCTTATCCGCATGAAGTGGTGGGTAGCGATTTTGCCGAAGGAGAAACCGGGGCACTCGAAGACGAGATATACCTGCGTCTGTCGATTAGGGTGCGGACGGAAGAACTATACGAGACAGTAGGTAAGAACCGGCTTAGGGTTCTTGTCATCAATGTGCCGAGCAGGCCATTGGGCAGGGCCTTGAGATTCGAAGGAGTGCCGCTGATGAGGGTGGGCGAGAGCCTGCGTGAGATGGACGATGCCGAATATCATTCCATCATATCGGAGCAAGACCCCGACTTCTCGGCACGTATATGTAATGGACTGAGGATAGAAGACCTCGACGATGACGCAATCGAGCAGATGCGACTGCTAATACAGGAGAGACGCGGAAGGCATGGCATCATGACAATGCCCCTCGCCCAACTGCTCTCCGACTTGCGGCTCGCCACTGACGAGGGTCTGACATACGCCGCACTGCTACTGCTCGGCAAGAGCGAGGCGATAACAAAATACCTGCCGCAGCACAACGTGGTGGTGGAATACCGCAGTACGCACGACACCATACGCTATTCGGCAAGAAAGGAATTCAGGGAACCCGTCTTCACGGGCATCAGGCATATATGGGAATACATCAACCAGCCCGCAAGCAATCCCCTGATCCATGTGATGGATATGCCGCGCATACTCGACGTGCCATCGTTCAACCAGGAGACAGTGCGCGAAGCCATACTCAACGCATGTATCCACCGTAGCCTGCAGATGACGGGCGACATACTGGTGAAGCAATATCCCGACATGATGGAAATCACCAATCCCGGAGGCTTCCCGTATGGAGTGAACATTGGCAACATCCTCACCGTCAACAGTTCGCCGCGTAGCCGACTTATGGCTGAGGTAATCGAGAAGACGGGACTCATAGAGCGCAGCGGACAGGGAGTGGATATAATGTATGCCAACTGCATAAGGGAAGGGCGATGCCTGCCCGACTACTCACGCTCCGACGACTATCAGGTGAGCGTGGTGCTGAAGGCGGCTATTAAGGACCCGCTCTTCTATCTCTTCATGCAGGACGTGACATCACGCGAGGAGCATCTCAACGTCTTCATGATGTTGAACTTCCACTGGATTCACCACAAGCGTCAGGACCGGCTGTACGAGGACTTCCTGCCCTCAATGCTCGAAAAGGGCTACATCACGGAGCATCCCTATTTCAAGTATGTCTTGGGAGAAGGATATTTCCGTCATGCCTCACCAGTGAATATCGGTGTATGCCAGGCGGCTCACCTCCAGCGCATATACTATTGCGTGGAGCAGTATGGCGGCAAGGCATCATCCACGCAGATGATTGAGGATCTCGCAGGGTTGCTCACACCGAAGCAGGTGCGCAAGCTGATTGCAGACCTCTGCACCGTGGGCTATCTCGCGGCATCGGGCAACGCCAAGAACACCCGATATGGTTTCGGGATAAACAATTGTGCAAGTAAAACAGAATTTTTAGAATAAAAAGATATAAGAATATGCTGAGTATTAGAAGGATATATACCACTATAGTAGCTATGCTGACCCTCTGCGCCATGGCTATGGCGCAGACCACGTTCAGCGGCCCCATACGATATGTCACCACGTCGGGCAACTATGCCAACGACGGTACTTCGTGGGAACAGGCAAAGAACAACCTGCAGGATGCCATCGAGTCGCTTCACGACTATATGACCCGAAACGGCATCGCCAAGGGACGGGTGTATGTGGCGGCGGGAACATACCGACCCACCACATCCACACCCGGTGGCGACGGCGTGCTATATACTTCTTTTCTCATATATGAAGGCATAACGGTGTATGGAGGATTTAATGCTGCAAATCCCGAAGACACTCCCGAAGAACGTATCGTTATGGATGCCGACGGCACTACCGAGAAGAAAATGTCGGAAGCCACGGGCTTGAAATGGAGACTTAAGAACAATACTATCCTCAGCGGCAACCACAGTTCTTCAAATGCCGACCCAATGAAATGGAACAGCGCGAAGAACGAATACGACGAGTCGTTCACCGGCAACTCATACCACGTGGTATGGTTTGCCACTAATACTTCTACTTATTCAGCAGGTCTCGACACAATAAACCGTGCCGTAGGGCTTGCCAATAAAGCTGCCATAGATGGATTCACAATCCAGGAAGGCAATGCCTCCAACCGCACTGTGCCCGAGGAGACCGACGGCCGACATGCCTATCACAACAGCTACGGCGGCGGTGTGTATATGGTGGCAAACAGTGAGGTGCGCAACTGTATCATACGACAGAATGCCTCTGCACTGCGCGGCGGTGGCGTGTATATGGACGGCGGCGGACTGTTGGAGCAGTGCTATGTGGCTCAGAACCAGTCGGATGGTGTGGGTGTTACCGACGGCTATGGCGGCGGTGTGGCTTGTGATGACGGTGGCGTGGTGCGCAACTGTATCATCGAGAACAATGCCGGACGATGCGGCGGCGGACTGTCCATCGCCTTCTCCTCAATACCCACTACCAACAAGGCGCGCTATGCCTCGTATGCCTCGGGATGCGTGGTGGCAAACAACACGTCGCAGGCTGAGGCTGGCGGTGTGTTCATGCGCAACGGCGGACTGCTCAACCATCTCACCATCACATACAACAACTGCGTGGGAGCGGGAGTAGTGTATAACAACCGCCGCTACGGACGCAGTGGCGGACTCTATGTGGATGGTGGCGGCATGGTGGCTAACTCAGTGATTTGGGGCAATAAGGTGGCTGCCAATAATGATGTGCAGTATGCCACATACCGCGAAAGCTCAACCACACCGAAGGTGAAGTTTGACTTCGTGGCTCTGTCGAAATACAACTATGTGGATTGGAGCGGTACAGTGAAACGCTCCAACGGTGTGTATTCCCTGAATGATGACAACAGGAACATCGCCACTGCGGGATATTATCCCGACTTCATACAACTGCCCTCGGATAAGGGAGTGATTGTCGCAGCAGCGACAACTGCGCTCTGGATTCCCCGTTCGTCTTCCTATCTGCGCCATCAGGGTATGCAGCTCAACGACTATCCCACGAGCGCCAACTATCCCAATGGCTCTGACTATGAGACGGAAGGCAAGGACATAGTGGACGCTTTTCTTGACCGCGACATAATTGGCAATCAGTTTGCTCCCCGTTGTGTGCTTGGGGCGTTTGTGGCTAATAGTCCTAAGGGAGCGAGTGCCAATGTCGAGAGTGTCGAGGATAATACGACTTCGATAAGGACAGTATTTATCGACCCGACCACTGAAGCCGTTGCTTCGCCTGCCTCCCAAGCCGATGATACGCCGATAGGCAATTCATGGAACAATCCATTCAATAATATCAACGATGCCTTGGATTATGTAAAGACACTTACTATTACGGCCGACTCTCCCGTTCAGATGCTTGTCAAGCAAGGCACAACCACCACGGCGGGAAATTCCTACCTGCCGTATATCCGCTCGTCGTATATTGACATGCCGAGCCACGTGCGACTGTATGGAGGCTTCGCCTCGTCGCTCACTGCCACCTACATATCCAAGCGCAACCCCAAGGCTTATCCCACCCGCATCACTGCCAACATCACGGGCAGCGACTATGCCGAGAACGGATGCCACATTATCACCGTGCGCCATGGTGCGACGGATGTCATAGTGGATGGCCTTCAGCTCTACTTTGCCAATGCCGTGAAGAGCAGTGTTCTGTCCACGCTTGCCCTTGAGGGAGGTGCTGGTATTGCCGTGGTGAACAGCTATTCCGACCGCCCGATGACGGACATCAAGATTCGCAACTGCGTTGTAGCCAACTGCACCGCCTCGCAAGGCTCCGCCCTCTTCCTGCGCAACACTCCCGGCGGAACAATGAATGTTGAAGTGGAGAACTGTATCTTCCACAACAATGCCGTGACCAAGCAAGAGGCAGCCATAGTTGAGGCCACGGGCAGCAATGCCGTGCTCACCCTCAACCACTGTCTCATCCGTGGTAATGTAGGCTATGGCGTGATGGCTACGGACAATGCCGCCGTAAAGGTGAAGAACACCGCCCTGCATGCCAATATCAAGTATGACTCAAACACTTCGGGAAATAATCTTAAGATTACGGACTTGACGGCAGATGCCTCAAAGCCCGACTCCAGGGTAGTCACTTTCCTTGCCTCAGGCGGTAGCATTAGTTGTGCTACTGGAGCGACCAATGCCAACAATATGATGGACTTAGTAGTAAGCGACAAGGTCTCAACCGATGTCGCCACCGCCAAGTTCTCCTATCACTCCTCCTATACCGACACCTATCCCAAGTTCATCAACCCGACGAGCAACATCGGAGTGAACAAGGACGGCGACGTGACGATGTATGGCGGCGACCCCAACTGGATGCCGACGAATATGAACCCGATGGTTAATGCCGCCAACGAGAGTAATCCTGATTTCGGAGTTGACTTCACTACTGTAACAACGAGAAATTATGGCGGTCTTTCTGATATAGGTGCCATTGAGAACACATCATTGCCAGAGTTTGGCAAGGTGCTTTATGTCACGGAAAATGGTGCCGGAAAGAAAGACGGTTCATCCTGGAGCAATGCCATTGCTGGCAATACTGTGTATGACTTAGAAGAAAAAAGCATACTTCCTGTATTAACAACTTCTGATGATTATATATCAGGAACATATAAGGAAACATCCAATGCAAACCTTGACTTTTGGGATGCAAGTTCGGGAAATACAATAACGTCTGGTAAGGTAATAATTAAGAATAACAGAGATGAACGTTATATAAGTGGACTTCAGTATGCTGTGGAAATGGCATCGGCAAATAGTATTAGAGAAGTTTGGGTTGCAGGCGGAATATATACAGACTATAAAGGATACGTCATTAGGGATAAAGTAAATGTTTATGGTGGATTCCCCAATTATGGAAATCCGGGAAATTCAGAGCGTCATCCTTTATTGTCTAGTTCAGTTCCTGTAAGTAGTTCTAATAGTGGATTGGCAGATCAAAAAGACAAGTATGAAACTATTCTTCAAATATCCAGTGAATCGCCAGTTACTTGGGACAATTCTGCAGGTACCTATACATTAAAGGAATGGGTGAAAAATAAAGTTAGTTCGACAACAGTCGAGAGACGTACAGTTTTGAGACAGCCTGATGTATGTCTGCCAACTTGGTCACCAAGACAACATACTTCCACCATCCCGGAAACAAAGAATGGTAATTATGCGGCAAATACATATAGGTATAAGGGAGCAAAGAACGGTAAAGAAGATACAGAAAATTATATAGAATATCATGATGTGATATGGGATGGTTTTACCATACAAAATGGTTACATCACAAATTATTTTGCCAATAGAGATGGAGGTGCAGGGGTGCGATTGTTCCGAGGAGTGACCCTTTCTAATTGTATTGTGAAGAATAATGTTAATGTGTCATATAGAAATAGAGCAGGAGGAATATATTGTGATGGAGAAAATACAACGGTAAATAACTGTTTTATTTTTAATAATGTAGCAGAACTTCGCGGTAACTACAACTCAGATAATGCAGGTAATGCAAATGATGGTGGATTTGGAGGCGGTTCATATATGATTGTTGGTACTGGATTTAACCTCCTGATATGTAGGAACTACTCATCAAAAGATGGAGGCGGTCTTTTCTTGGAATGTTCTACATTTTATAATAATACTGTTGCTTACAATATTAGCGGAGGTAACGTTGGTGGAGTGTGTCATTGGACAAATCAACAATATTTGGATGCCAAGATAGAGTTATTTAATTGTCTGTTCTATAAAAATAGTGGACGTGCAGTGCATTCTTCTTCTCCTGGGTATTTTACATCTCCTACAAATTGTTATGTGCATACAGTAACAGGCTTGGATGGAAATGTAAGTAAAAAATTCACAACGACAGGTGAAAATAAATCGTATGTTGGCACAAACTTGGCGAATCCTTTCAATGATGGAGATAATGCGATGATTAGTAATAATTATAGCTTGAAACCAAGTAATGATACTTTTACTAATGATTGTATTAATACGGGAAATAATACTCCTAACGGAGCTACTTTGCCTTCTACGGATATTGATTTCACAGACCGTATTCAAGACTGTACCGTGGATATCGGTGCCTACGAGTTCAACGGCGCTTATAGCATCACGCCGGATATAACTACAAGCGAGGACAAGGCGGTGTATTATGTCACACAGAACGGACGCGGTACTGGCTCGGCGGCTAATCCTGAGAATGCAGCTTGCTGGACTAAGCTGCAGAAGGTGCTGGATGCTGCGGGAAGATATTTGCAGGATAATCCAGGGACAACGAGGAAGGTGATTGTGAAATTAGCTGGAGATGCTCCTAATGCTTCTGGAAAGTATTCGGGTTTCGTATATCGTCCCCGCCGCTCAAACAAGGAGACGGCTTCGGGACAGGAGGTGAACACCCGCGACTTTACCTTCATCGTGCCGCATGGAGTTGAGGTGTGGGGAGGATATAGCGATGCATATACAAGTGCGGATAACAACGGATTCTATACGAAGGACTCCGAGGGCAACTATACAGACAATCGTGACATACTTAAGAACCGCACCACACTCAGCGGTGTCTATCAGGCTGATGATCAGGATGTGAACGTATATAACGTGGTGACGTTCACAAATAACACTTATGATGAAGAGGGAGTACTGAAGACTGAGGATGCCCTGAAGGACTTGACCGCCCGCGCCGTGCTCGACGGACTGTTTATTGAAGACGGTAATGCAGACGGCGAGAAGCAATCCACGGGACAGAGAACAGACACACGAGTGGGCGGTGCAGCCATAGTGACAGGATATGCACATATACGCAACTGCGTGGTGCAGAACAACAAGGCTACGGATGCAGGTGGCGGACTCTATCTCGAAGAGGGCGCATTGGTGAGTGGCAGCATTGTGCAGTATAACGAGGTGACCAAGGGCGACGGCGGCGGACTCTATGTTGAGGAGCCTACGTCGAGTTCGTCGGAGAACTCAAACTCCATCACCCAATTCGCACGCATCTATACATCCGACATAATATATAACAAAGCGAGCGGAGCGGGAGGCGGAATCTCATTCACTACCGACGGCACACCGAATGTCAGGGCAAACAGTGTGCTGTTCTGGCAGAACACGGGTAGCGAGCAGTCGAACGTCAACGGTATGACGACACCCTCGGATGCAGGAAACACCACGCTCACCATCGAGGATTATCCCATATCCTTCTGCGCCACGGAGACTACACGTGAGCCAGGTATCAACAACATTTCCGTGAACACCGATGTGGACAAGGGTGTGCGTTTCGACACCGAGTCGTATAACCATAACTATACCGACGCGGAGAGTAAGACGGTGACGAGGATGCACAACAAGTACGAGTTCTATAAGATAAAGAAATACAGTCTGTTGGCGCGTGGCGGTATGGAGTACAAGGACTATAACGCCCTTGTCGCGAGTGATGCCCTCACTGCCGATGACATGGCGAAGGTGACCCGCACATTCGACGGCAACGACTTCATCGACATCGGAGCGAGAGCCATCGGCGAATTAGTGCTGCCCGTAGCTACTGCCAACAATCTTATGACCCGCATCTTTGTGGTGAAAAACGAAGAGGACGTGGCTACTACATCCGTCGAGGTGATGCAGAACCAAACGCAGAGTAGGTATTACCAGCAGGAAGGCTCGTCGTTTGCCTATCCCATGCGCTATCTCGACGATGCGTTGGAGTATGTGAGGGACGCACGTAAGCTTAAAGATGGAGACAACTATAAATTCAAGGACACGAAGTTCCAGATTATCCTTAGCGGCGGTACATATTACCCTATGCGAAACATCAAGGGAGAATATGTCAACAGTCGCGGACGTACTTATCTCGTGCCAGAAGGTGTGACCATTGTGGGCGGAGTAGAGGTGAAGCAGACAAGTTCTGAAAGTGGAGACACGTATTATGGAAACACTTCAGAATCTACGGGCAATACGACATTTAATTATAACAATTCTTCTGTCGTGATTTCCCATCCTGAGATAAAGGACATAATCAAAGGACGAAAGCTCTCCGACATCAACCACAACAACATTGCCGAGCCGTGGGAGATGGCGGTGCAGACCATACTCTCTGGACAAGTGGTGAACTCAAACACGTCGGAGAACGTGTATCACGTCATTGCTTGTATAGCCGATGAGAACCACGTGGGCGGACTGCCAACGGCAACGATGACATACGATGACGGTGGCAACGGCATCTTGCCTTCAACACGTGGCGAGCCTATCATCATCGACGGTGTCGAGATAGAGGACGGCATGGCAATGGGATATGACAAGGATGCCGTGAACAGTAAGTCAACATATTATAAAGGTGGAGCGATATGCGTGGAAGGAAACTGGACTACAGGCGAACAGTTCCGTAATTCAACTATGGACCGTCCCGTGGGCTACCGCAGCATACCTCTCGAATTGCGCAACTGCAACTTCCGCAACAACGGAGGATGCCTTGGCGGTGCCATCTTCACCGACAGCGAGCTGAAGGTGTTTGCCTGCAACTTCGTGCAGAACTATGCCAAGGTGGTGACTGAGACAGTGGGGGATAACAACGTGACATACGCAGGACGTGGCGGTGCCATCAACGCCAGCTACAACACGGTGATAGTGAACTCGCTGTTTGCAAACAATGAGGCTGACCCAGAGGCAGAGCAACCAATAGGAATAAACGATATATATGGAGTGGGTGGAGCCATATTGCTTGGCGAATATTCTTCACTGCACATGATCAACTGCGATATCGTGAGAAACAAGGCTTTCGGTTATCCTGCAATTTTTTGCTATCAGGCGAATAAGGGAGGAGGCAAAGTGAAAGACAACCCTCACAAAATCGTAAACTCCATCATTTGGGGTAACGAAATATCGGCGTATGACCAGGATATGAATATGGTGGTGAATTTTGCCCAAGACGCGAATGACAATAATAAGAACGCAGAGATGTTGTGGTTCTGCGCTTACGAACAAGGCAAGGGCAATGCTCCGGTGAACTCAACAAACAAGATTGACTACCGACTCCAGACATATACCGGATTCGGAACGTATATCCCTAATTTGTGGACAGGAGACTATAACAAGCTCGGCAGCGACAACGAGTCGATAGAGAAAGTTGCAGGCTCAAATCCCGATACAGATGCAACAACAGGTCTTAACCCCGTGACCTGCAACATCATAATCGACTCAGAGAACGATGCCATCAACGGACCTAACTTCATCAACCCGTCGTCGAAGGCGGGAAGGGCTGGATATTACACATCAGCCGACTGGATGATAGGACGTATCAACAACCTCGTGGATAACGGGTGGACATTCCTGCAGCAAGACCTGACTGGGGACGACCCTACGTTTGTATATGAAATGGTTGATGGGAAGAATCAGGTAACAGGTGCCGGTATTTATCGCCGCACGGCTTACGACTATGACAATGTGAACACTAACGAGACGGCGGTGCCCATAGGCAACGACGTGTATATGGCGTATGCCGACGGAACGGGCAAGGCGATGCTCCGCATATCCACCGACCCCAACCCTACGCACCACCAGACTTACATCGACCTCGGTGTGTATGAATACCAGCACGTGAAGCTCGACCCGACGGTTGAGGACGGACATATCGATGTGCTGTGGGTGACACAACAGGAGAGAATCAGTGCGTCAGTGGCTGACGGCAAGACGTGGGCAACGGCCACGAGTGACGTGCAGCGAGCCATAGAGACACTGCTCGCATCGCGCAACGGACACGACAAGGAGATACGTATGCTCGAAGGACAATACCAGCCGGTATATACCATCAACAACAACCTCGGCTTCACCATCACCACGGATATTAACACGGGTGTGGTTCCGCCCGACTGGAGTGGAGTTAATTCAGAGGGTGTCAACTCACTTACCATCAAGGCAGGATATAGCAGTTCGGTGGAAGGCCTTTATGACATAAGCCAATATCCCGCGTATATGTTCGCATCTGAGCGTTCGGGTGTCGATCAGACTCTACTCGGACACGTATTCGTGATTGGGGATATAAGGCAGAGGATATCTTCGGGTAACTCGTCGAAAGTTGTAAATACCGAGGTGAAGGATTATGTCGTGCCTGTATTCCTAAAAGGACTGACATTCTGCAATGTCCGCTCTATGGTGCATGAGGAGACCGACAATGATAAAGGCATCTCCCATGGCGGAGCGGGAGTGTATTACAAGGCACAGTACAAGGAAGGTGAAAATAAGAATCTTGTCTTTGCCGATGCACCAAAGGTGAACGAGGTGACTTTGGAAGGAGACAACAAGATGTATAAGATTGGAGATAGTGGCACTGAGATTTACAAGCTCACGATGAACCAGTGTGACTTCCGCATAAACGGCAAGGAAGGGGAGACCAACATATCCCCGGCCGTCACCATAGGAAAGGGTGGAGGAGAGGCTCTCATCTATAACTCCGTATTCCACAGTAACCTCGGCGACCCGCTCATTGCCTACGACACCAAGGTGCTCAACTGCACATTCGCACTCAATAGCGGTAACATCAAATTGAAGAATAGTGAACTCACACATACAGTCAATAGTGAGACTAAGGATTATACATCAGAGATGCACAATTCTGCTGTTTGGTGCAATAATGGATATAAGGATTCGAATAACGGTGAGGTGTTGTTCATTGACAAGGATGGTACAGGGACTATCATCAATGACTATACTAATTATTCATCCTTTGCGGATTGTTTTACATATAACGCAGTGACATCGTTGCCGAAGGTTGACTCCGACTCAGAAGAACTAAGGGCAAACCGTAAGTATAACGACTGTCTGTCGGAAGACAACAACAACGTACTATTAGGTCCGAACTTCTTCGACCCGGCAACAACGGCTGCTGACAGTTGGGCTAAGGCCTTGCGTGACTTCCGTGTCAACCCGAGCGCAAAGATTATCGGTAAGGCTTCTCCTAAGAAATATGTTGAACTCGTGAAGGACATCACGGGCAAGTATCCTTATACTACGACAGAAACGGTTAAGAATGCAAATGACGTGAATGACCCATATTATGTGGACTTGGTTAAGCAGGACTTCGACCTTGCCAACAACATGCGATATTACGGTTCGGCAGGTATGGAGCGTGGAGCTTATGAGTGTATCGCCACGCTGAGCCGTGTGCTCTATGTCAATCCCTCGCGTGAGTCATCAAGCACTGACTACAACGGATTCTCATGGGAAAAGGCATACACCAAGGGCAACCTGCAGACTGCCATCGACGCAGCTGCGGTCTATTCAAATGTCAACAAGAACCAGAAGTCGTATGTCTTTGTAAAGGGTATGACCTCTTCCACGGGTGAGACGATATCAATGCGCGACCACGTAACGCTCTATGGCAGTCTGCCTTCGACAACCAAGATTGACCAGGGAGTGACAAAGACCACGGACTCTGAGACGGGAGCCGTGTCATATACTGATAAAGATATTAATGATTATATCAATGCAATGGACTCCGACCGCGACGCAATGGCTTCCACATACGCCAAGCATACAATAGTAAATGGTGTAAAATCGACGGAGGCTTTGACGTATTGCCTCTTCGACGGGCTTCTGATAGGCAATGAGGACAACGGTGATGCCAACTCATCGGCATCGCCCGTGGTGGATATACAGAATGGCAACGTGGCTCTGCGCAACTCCATCATCGCCAACAATGAGATGACTGCCGACGCGAAGCCGCTTGTAAATCTGCAGTCGGGACTGCTCTACAACACTCTCATTCGTGACAACAAGATGCCTTCAGCCTCATCCATCGTCTCCCTCGGCTCTGACGGCTATATGCTCAACTGCACCGTAGTAGGAGGTGACTTGTCCCAAGTCACCCCACCCTCACATGCAATTAATAATATTATATATAAGGTGACAGACGCCGAACAGCCTTTCGCCCCATACTTCAGTCCATCTTCAGAGGCTTATCATGGCGAAATACCAGAGGCAGATGTCAGCAACCGCAACCTTTGGTATCAGCTTCATGAGAGGACTACTTATATTGAGGGAGGAAACAATGGTGACGTTAATGCAGAAAGAAAATATGACGGCAAGAGTCATGTGGCAACTGAACTCCAGAAGTATGTTGACTACACCTCAGACCGTGACCTGCTCGGCAATCCGCGTTTTATCGGTAACAAGGTTGACAATGGATGCTTTGAGACTTGGTCAACGGGAGCAATGACGTCAGGCGGCACTGTAGCCCCCAATGTCCTCTTTGCCGATGCCGACGCTAATAACTACAACGGACAGAATTATCCGCACGAAGGTTCTGTGGTGTATCTGCAACCGGGCGGCAAATTAGTATGCAAGAATACTACGGATGATGCTGGTGACGTGAAGCATTACTTCACCGACGCCAATCCTCTGCGCCCGGGTTATCTCCTTGCCATGGAGGGCGGCTCGCTCTACGGACAGGGCAACTCGATAGACCTCCGCTATGTGGCTGCCGAGAGAACCATCGGCGGACAGATAGGCGGACAGAACGTAGGACAATATGCATTACTCTCCCTGCCCTTCGACATGGACTATAGGAGTGCGGGTGTCTCACCCGAAACCATGCCCTTCGTCACCACAACGACCTACGACTCTGATAACAACAACATATCAGAGACAGCCGTAGCTCCCTTCGACAGGTATGAATACGACGGCGAGGCTCGCAGTCATTATCAATACAGCTTTGCCGAGAGTAATTCAAGTCTCTGGAAATCTCTCGCTTCAGAGAATGTGCGCAAGGCAAACGAGGGTATGCTCATCGACCGTGGTTCAACCGCAATTTCAGAGAAACTGCGCTTCACGGCATACGGTGCAACCGTAGCAGACTATCCATATCACGAGTCTGCCGACAAGGACTATGTCACTCTCCAGCAGTATGACGACCGTGAGTCTAACAACGGCGGTTCTGACTTCACATCTGTATATAATATGGGATGGAATCTGAAGGGTATGCCTTATCTTATCAGCAATTATCCTGCACATAAGGTGATGGACGACGGAACGTATGCCATGAATGTGCCGCACGTGGTATATACGATGAAGGCAGACGGAAGCTATGACGTGGCGAAGCAGTCGTGGACTTCTGCGTCATCTTCCTCATCTATAGAGAACACTCTCTCGCCCGGAGTAGCCTTCTTCACCCAGACAGCAACGCTCAACGACACGGAGAAGCTCCACTTCGCCCAACTATTCTATGACTCTTCCGCTGCACCTAATCCGGCAAACACCCGCTCAGCAGTCACCATATCCTTGGCTCCCGCTAATGCTACTGGCGCAGATGCCTCCGGGAGTGTGGGCGTCTCGCCCGCGGCTGGCGCTGTCAGTCTGCTTCCTGTAGAGAGTATTTCCGACGAAACCTCCTCATTGGTATATACTATAAACCGCGACGGAGCGAAGTTCATGTCCATGAATCCAACTGTCCCTGACATTGCCGTATGCGGAGTTAGTGGCGAGATGATGTCGTTGGTTGGTGCCGCTCCCGTTGAGACGGAGATGTCCGTGGCTACAAGAGTCGGCACGAAAGGTCGCTACACCTTCTCGCTCGATAGGAGTGCGGGTGTCTCACCCGCACCCACCGCAGTATGGCTTAAGGATTATCAAACGGGGATAGTAACTAATCTCATGGAAGAGGATTACACCACAGAGATTAGCGTGGGCTGCGCTCAGGCCGCTGGTTCCCCGGTGGGCTGCGCACAGGCCGCGGGCGAGACGCCCACGCTCCCAGAGGCATCCGCATCCCCTTTGCTTACTTCCGGGCGATTCTCTGTGACTATTGGCGGCATGCGTCCTGAGTTAGGCGGACGAAATGATGATGTTGCGGGATGGACAATATCCATACGTGGCAATCACGTCACAGTCTCTGGTCTTTCTACCGATGAAGATGTCCTCTTCTATTCCACTGACGGAATCCTCCGCCATAGTGCCCCGGCGTTCCTCGGCACGTGTGAGGCTGAGCTAACTCCTGGCGTATATGTAGTCAGGGCAGAAGGAAAAAGCAAGGTCATCGGGCTTATGACCCGATGACCCAAACGCAGGTATCTGCAATAGCCAACGCAGGTATCTGCGATGCCCATCGCAGGTATCTGCGTTAATTAACGCTATTTTTCTCACTAATTTCAACAAGAAAAACGTCCAGTTACCAAAATATATTTCTCCAACTGGAAAAAAATATTTCCCCAGTTAGGAAAAAGTATTTTCCCAACTGGGGAAATATTTTCCCTATTGGAGGAAATATCGCCCAGTACGGTTGGGATGAACGCCCTGAAAGGGCAACGAGCACATAGCCCAGGGCAGAGCGAAGCGACACCCTGGGTTTGCATGCCGACAAAAGGGACCGCCCTGCAAGGGCAAAAGCGCAATGGTTGCAGAGTATAACGCTTTTGCCCTTGCAGGGCGTTTATCGCAATAACATCTAAAAACCCAGGGCGTTGCCCTGGGCTATGCGCTTTTGGGCTTTCAGCCCGAGAATATGCAGTGTTTCACTGCACCTTGTCAATAGTTACAACTTCACCTTGTCAATAGTTACAACTTCACCTTGTCAATAGTTACAACTTCACCTTGTCAATAGTTACAACTTCACCCCGTCAAGAATGGCAAGCGTGGTGTTGTCACTCTTGCTCAATAGACGCGCTAGCTTGCGGATGTCGGCGGGCTTGAGCTGCTTTAGGGCGGCGGTGGGGTCGAGGGCATCGTCGGTGTTGTATTGGATGTTCTGCATGATGGCTTGCATCCAATAGTCGTTGGTGCCTATGTAGTTGGAGAGGGTCTTCTGCTGGTATTCCAATGACTTCTGCATCATCACGGGGTCGGGACCTTCCTGTGCTATGCGGTCTATGCATTGGCGTATCTTGGTGACGGCAGATTCGGCTTGCTCATTGTTTGTGTCGAGGTTGACGGATAGCTGTAGGCGGTTCTTGGGATAGCGCGTAAGCATGAGTTGCACTCCTATGCCGTAGGTTCCGCCGTCCTTCTCGCGTATCTCTTCGGTGTAGATCATTTCGAGAATCTGCTGCAGTGTGGTGGCGGCCACGTGGTTGACGGGCGACCACGGGCAGGTGGCGATAGACTGATATACCACGGAGGTCTTGGGAGTCTGCATCTTCACCTCCATGCGCATCTGCTTGTTGCCCTTCTTCGGGCGCGGCATAACGTCGCGGTATTGCTCCTTCTTCGCATTTGTGGAGGGCAGCGAGGCTATGTATGTCTCTATGAGATTGTCGATGGTGGTGCCGTTGTAGTTGCCGACGATTACGAATGTGAAGTCTGCGGCATTGGCGAAGCGTTCGAGGAAAATCTGGCGCAGTCGGTCGTAGTCAATCTTGTCGATGTTCTCCGCCCGCTGCGGTGCCACGCGTATGTTATAGTCGTACATCATACGCGAGAGTGAGTCGCCGAAGGCAGCCTGCGGCACTTGGCTGCGCATGGCAATCTGCTTGCGCTGGCGCTTGGCCCATTGGGCAAACTGTGCAGTGTCGGCACGGGCGGTGGTCATTCGGAGATATACGCACTGCATGAGTGTCTTCTCGTCGCCTGTGGCGCAGCTTGCGTCAAGAGTCTCGTTAGTCATGTTCACGGCAGCGCGGTAGTTGACGGTGTGGCCTTCGAGGGTCTTGGCGAGTTGTTGGTTTGACAGGTTGCCAAGTCCGCCGAGCGGTATCACACTGTTGACATACGAGTAGTTGTAGTGGTCGGCTTCGGGGTATAGCGAGTTGCCTCCTTGGCTGAACGCCTTGAGACTGACGTTATTGGTCTTGTTGCCTGTATGCTTGAGTATCACCTTTGCTCCGTTGGAGAGAAGGAGTTCCTTGGTGCCGTACTTGTTATTTAACGTGGTACTTACGATACTGCCTTTTTCAGGAGTAAATGACATCAGCGGCTGTACGGCCTCCTTTGGTTGTAGCCTTTCCACTTCGGCAGCCCATGCCTTGCGCAGTTCTGCCTTCACCTCTTCCGCGGTAGGCCAGGGATTGTCCTGGCGTTCCTCGCCTTGCATGGATATGGCGATGTCGTTGGTGTTGACAAGCCATTTCAGTATGCTGTCAGCTTCGGCAGGGGTGATGCGGCTGTTGAACGAGCGGTAGAGATTACATTCCTCCTCGATGCACGGAGCGGGAGTGTTGTTGAGGAAATGCCGTTGGAGCTGACGACTCCAGTGGCTGTTGGATGTCTCGTCCTTGGTCTTTAGAGTCTGTATGGCGGACTTGTCCATTGCCGCAACCATTCTCTTGATCTCCTCATTATCAAAGCCATATACTACGGCGCGCTTCAATTCGCCGATGAGTGATTGCATCGCCTGTCGCCATTCGCCTGCATTAAACTGTGCCGAGAGTGTGAAGGCACGCTTGGTGGAGGATATGGAGTAGTAGCCGTCGGTTGCGCGTGGAGATGTGAGCGAGCCGTTGGCGGCAGCGGGCGATTCCTTTATCCTGTCATCGAGGAGTGACGCCACCATCATCGTCAAGTATTCGCAGTACATGGTGGAGCGGTCGGAGCGACGGGCATTGTCGTAGTCATCGCGCTTATACATTATCTTTATGGTGTTGGAGCGTGCCTCGCTGTCGTGGGCAATAGCCACGATGGTGTCGTTTGAGGATGGCACTTGCTGGTATTCGCGCTCTGCGGGATTCTTCTTGCGAGGGATGTCGCTCCACATCTTGCGTATGGTTTGCTCCATGTGGTCAACATCGATGTCTCCCACCACGATTATTCCCTGCAGGTCGGGGCGATACCACTTGTCGTAATAATCGCGGAGGGTCTTGTGTGGGAAGTTGTCCACCACCTCCATCAGTCCGATGGGCAGTCGCTCGGCATACTTGTTGCCGCCGGGGAAGAGCTGTGGCAGCAAGGTCTCGGTCATGCGGCTCAGTGCGTTGCGCTTGGCGCGCCATTCCTCGTGGATTACCTTGCGCTCGGCATCTATCTCATTGGCGTCGAGAGTGATGAATCCCGACCAGTCGTGCAGTATGAGCAGGCAGGAGTCGAGCAGGGCCGGGCGTGACGGCACGTCGGTGATGCTGTATATGGTCTCGTCGATTGAGGTATAGGCATTGATGTTGTCGCCGAACTTCATTCCGTTGTGTTCAAGGTAGCTGATGAGCGACTTGCCGGGGAAGTTTTTGGTGCCGTTGAATGCCATGTGTTCGAGGAAGTGGGCGAGTCCGCGCTGGTCTTCTTCCTCGAGTATTGAACCCACTTTCTGCACGATATGGAACTCCGCCCTGTTCTTGGGCTTTTCGTTGCGCAGCAGATAGTAAGTCAGTCCGTTGTCGAGCTGTCCGTGTCTCACGTTTTCGCACAGTGCGACGGCGTGCGTGGCCTCTTGTCCCCACGCACCGCAGCAGATGAATGCCATAAAGGCAGAAAGCAAGTGTTTTTTCATAATCGGGTAATTTTGCGGCAAATATACGAAAAAAAAGTGATATGCGCAAATAAAACAAGGAAATGTTTGGTAATTTGGATTATTGTTCGTATCTTTGCCCACGGATTAATCATTTATATATAATATAATAAGGTATGAAGAGAGAGAAGATAGTGAGAAACGTGATGGCGGTGGCGATGATGTTCGCCGCGCTGACAAGTGCGATGGCAACGGACAAGACGTTGAAGGTGAAAATTACGGGCGATGGCATCGAGGAAGCCAAGATGTACGTCCAACCGCTTCAACCGGGACTTGACGTGCAGTCGTGCGAGATGGAGCGCATGGGCAACGAGTTTGCCGCACAGGTGGAAGCGTCTTCCGAAAATCTCTACCGACTGATTTATATCTGCCGCCAGATGCAGACTATTGTGCCGCTGTATGCCGAGGGCGAGCAACTCAATGTCAGCATGAAGTTGGATGGCAACATGCCCGTGGCGACAGACAACGACAACAACAAGGCTCTGTCGGCAATGGGTAGGTTCGTGGCTGCCAACGACAGGGCTTTGTGGGAGAAGCGTCCGCAGGCTCCCGCCGACATCAAGGCGATGCTCGGGGCGTACGCCGTGGCTGCCGATTCCATCCTCGGAATATACAAATGCCGCCCTAACGTGGTGCAATATATAAAGATGTGGGGATATACCTCTACATATAACTCGTATGTCTCGCTGCCGAATATGCTCGGAGTGCGTCCTGATGCACTGCCTCTGAAGGCGAGTGAGGTGATGGACAAGCCGTATAACGTGATTGACGCGCCGATGGCGTCGCTGTTTCCGATAGTGCCGTCGCTCGTGGCTAATTTCCTGCCCCGCAAGGCTTCGTTGTCCGAGCAGATGGACTCGCTGTATGCCAACTATCGCTGCCGTGAGTTGACGGACAAGGTGAGTGCAGCCGTGCTGGACAAGTATCTGAGCCGTTTCGACTATGAGAACAAGTATGATGAGGGACTTGCTGAGTTGCAGAAGGTGACGGAGAAGCATGGTTTGGACGGAAAATACGTGAAGACATTTATGGCAAACCGCTCTACGGTGAAGGGCAGTGCGTTCCCCAAGGAGGTTAAGTTGTGCGATGCTGACGGCAATGTGATGGACTTCGCGCAGTTCCGTGGCAAGTATGTGTATATCGACCTGTGGGCATCGTGGTGTGTGCCGTGCTGCCGTGAGGTGCCGCATCTACAGAAGCTTGAGAAAGAGTTGGAGAACAAGGACGTGGTGTTCCTCTCCATATCCATCGACCAGAAGAAGGACGCGTGGTTGAAGAAGATGGGAGAGTTGGGCGTGCATGGCAACCAGTGGCACGATGCCGAGGGAACTCTTGGCAAGGCGCTCAACGTAAAGGGCATTCCGTTCTTCCTAATATATGACAAGGAGGGAAAGCTCTATATGTACAATGCCCCGCGCCCAAGTATGGGATTTGCCTTGAAGGAAATGCTTGAAGGACTTAAGTGACATGTTTTTCGGCAAATAATCACCAAAATGTTTGGTAATTACAAAAATAATCTGTATTTTTGCAAGCAAATTGCGTAATAATATGGTTGCACTTATAGGTTTCGGAATTATTACAGCCATAGCAATGGGAATTTGGATATATACAGAGACCCCGGCTGGCAAGAGATGGATAAAGAGTTTGTGATTCTTTATAGGTATGTATTATTAATCAAATAAAATAGAGAGAGTATGAGAAAATTCTACGTTTTAAACATCATCCTTAGCATGATGATTTTGTGCTCGGCAAGTGTTAGGGCACAGGTTGCTTCAATGGCAGACCTCTTCGGTAAGTATAAGTTTACTGCCGATGTGGAAGTTACAGAGGCAGGCAAGGCTTCTGAGGCAAACTTCGTGAAGGAAGGCGAAGTGGTGATAACCAAGGACGCCGCCAACATCTATGATGCCCAGATTACAGGTTTCGCTGTGAACAACGGAACTGAGGCAATGAAGGTGAACGCTATTAACACTGAGACATGCAAATTCCAGGTGAAGAACCCAAGCGGCAACAACTATGGTGCAATGGGTGGACTCTATTATTCTGACATCAACGGAACATATCCATTTGGTGAGACACAGATTGAGTCGCTCATCTTCGTTTATGACCCTTCTACAAAGGCTATGACCTGTAATGACTTCTCGCTTGTAGGCAACTGCGACTACAGTGCAAGTACTTGCGAGGTATTCGCCAAGTTCACTAATGTGAAGCTGACTCTTATCGAGGCTGAGGCTATCAATATCCCTGATATCTCAGGTAACTGGAAGGTTACTGGTTTAGGAGACTATGGTACAATGCAGGGTTCGGTTCTTCCCGCTGAATACACCATGACTCTTGAGCAGAACGGTAATGCAAAGGAATATAAGGCTACCATTAACATCGAAGGAATTGCTCCATTCACACTCGATGCAACTTTCGACGGCAACACACTGGCTATTCCGTTTGACAATGTGCTCATTGACGAGGCAAATGCCTATTATCTCGCTGATATGAACGGCAACCTTACAGGTAAGTTCTCATTCACATATTCTTCAGAGAAAGCAATGCCCGCAGGCTCTGCTCTTGTGATTATCACCAAGGCTGGAGAGAATCCCGCTTTTGTTCAGTGGTGGATGAACGGTAGCGCCAAGAAGCAGGCCGACGCTCCTGAATTCTCATGGGCAGGCACATTCAAGATGACCGTAGCAAACCTGCTAGACTTCACAGGCGGTGTGGATTCATTCCCGGCAGAGTCTGACTTCGAGATTACATATTACGAGGTTATCGACGCATATTACCTTACATCTATACTTGGATGCAATGTGGGTAATGTGAACAACGGTGGTCTTAAGCTGACTATTTCAGATGAAGACCCGACAGTGGCTGAGATTTCCCTAACAGGTCCTTATGGAGCCGCTTATCTTAAGAGTAGTGATGACAATTCTGTATGGTATAAGATGGTGGATGCCAATGGTGGTCAGACTCCTCTGACTCTCAAGCGCAACGATGACGGTACATTCACTCTGTCTAACTTCTTTATTGTGAAGGGTGCATACGGTGATGAAAAGGCTTACGTGGCTTCTGTTCAGGACATCACCATCCAGGGTGAGGCTCCCGTCGTATTGACATGGGAAGGTTCATACGAGGCAACAGCCACTGTAACCAAGTATGTTGACGGCGATTATCCAGAGACATTCCCAATCGTGATTGCTCCGGAAGGCGACTATGGACAGTTCATCACCACATTCATAACAGAGGATGCTTATGCAGCTAACTATGGTGGTATCCGCTTCACTCCGTCAGAGGAGGATGAAAATAAGGCAGAGATGGCTTCTGATAAGTTTGTTAAGACTGTAGAACCAGGAGTGGCATACTGGAAGATATACGACGTAAATGGCTCTAACTCTCCGATTAGCATCACACGCAATGAGGACGGATCGCTGAGTATCGGTTCATTCAGCCTCTTTGAGATTTCATACGATGCCGAGTGGAACGAAGTTAAGAAGTGTCTCGCCATGTATGAGAATGTAGTTGCAAAGCAGACTACCACAGGCATCAACAGTGCAAATGCTTCTGTTGGCAATGCTGAGGGCATGAGGATGTTCGACCTTTCTGGCCGCTCAATCAAGTCAGCCGGTAACGGCCGCCTGGTGATCATCAAGACAGCCGACGGTGTGAAGAAGGTATTCGTGAAGTGATCTTATATTAATCATTAATCCAGGAGTTCTCTACGGTTGTCAAAGGCAAGCGTAGGGAACTCCTTTTCGTTTTTTAAGCCAATGAATAAAGAAAAAGACAAGAAAACGGGCGGAAATGCCATGATGCGTATCTGTCTTGTAGCCGCAATGGCTGCTGCGGGCAGTGCGCTGCCTTGTTCGCGGATATGGGCAACGGGAACAGGGACGAGGGCAGTGAGCACCGCCGATGTGTCAGTGCAGGCAGTGAGCCAGGCAAAGGAAGTGGTGACCGTGGAAGGTGCCGTATATGAAAAAGCTACGGGAGAGATTCTTCCCGGAGCAAGCATCGCCATATACGTCAACGGCAAGCTGCTCACAGGTACCTCTGCCGACATCGACGGAAAGTTCAAGATAAACGTGCCCAAGGGTAACTTCGAAATCAAAGTGTCGTATATGGGTATGCTCACGCAGACCATATCATCCAAGGAAAAGGCACTAAAAAACCTGAAGGTATTCCTCGAAGAGGACTCGCACACCATTCAGGACGTGGTGGTGACGGGATACGTGAACAAGAACAAGGAGAGCTTCACGGGTTCGGTGACGCAGATAAAGGGCGAGGAACTAAAGATGGTGTCGAACACAAACATCATCACTGCCATCGCCGCTCTCACACCGGGTATGGCACTCGTGCAGAACTCGGCACAAGGCTCTAACCCCAACCACGTGGAAGAACTCGTGCTGCGTGGAACAACATCCTTCTCCAACTCAGGACAGGATGTCAATCAGCCCACCATCATCCTCGACGGTACGGAGATAAGCATGCAGGAACTCTACGACCTCGACATGAACGAGGTGGAGAGCATCAACGTACTGAAGGATGCCTCGGCAACCGCACTCTACGGTTCGAAGGCAGCCAACGGTGTGATTGTCATCACGCGCAAGCCCATCAAGAACTCTACGGTGAGGGTGCAGTATAACTTCACCGGCGACCTGCAGTTCCCGAAACTTGGTGACTACAACGTGCTCAATGCCGCCGACAAACTGAAATATGAGGTGTTGGCAGGACTTTATGACGCCAAGGGTGCAATCAACTCGGCTACAGGATTGCCGGAACAGTATGAACTGGACAAACTCTATAATGAGAGATACAAGTTGGTGGCGGCAGGACAGAACAGCGACTGGCTGTCGCAACCCGCACGTGTGGCTTTCTCTCACGACCACTCGCTCAGGGTGTATGGCGGAGCATCCAACCTGAGATATGAGCTTTCGGGACGATTCGGCGACACAAAGGGTGTGATGAAGGAAGACTACCGCAAGAGATACAGCATAGGATTCAAGCTCGACTACTTCATCAAGAACATGGTGACCATCTCCAACAGAACGACATATTCGGAGGTGGATACCAAGAATACCCCGTATGGCTCGTTCTCGCAATATACAAGGATGAACCCATACGACCCAATGTACAACGAGGACGGTTCGGCCAACACCAACCTGTCGTGGGACATGAACAACCCGTTGTATGAGGCGCAGCTCGGCAGTTACTCTAAAACCGGCACGCATTCATTCAGCAACACCACCGACGTGAGATGGGACATCAACAAGATGTTCCGACTGACGGGACACCTCAATATCTCCAGCAACTTGGGATGGTCGGACTCATTCACCTCGCCTAAGTCGCTGAGCTACAAGAATGAACCAGACCTCACTAAGCGCGGACAATTGGTGAAGGCCGACACGCGCACTACAAGCTACGACGCCAATGTGGTGGGAACATTCAACAAGATGTTTAAGGACGAGTCGCTCATCAGTGCATCACTTGGATGGGAGGTCAACCACGACAAGACACGCACCGAGAACACCGAGGCTATAGGATTCTTCAACGACCAACTCTCATTTATAGGCAATGCCTCAGGTTATCCAAGTGACCGCCAACCATACGGTTCGCAGGGAGAGACCGCCACAGTGGGTGCCTTCCTCACCGCCAACTATTCATTCCGCAACCGCTATTTCGTGGATGGAACATGGCGCACAACGGGCTCGTCGCAGTTCGGCGAGAACAACCGATGGGGTAACTTCTGGTCGGGTGGTGCCGGATGGAATATCCTCAACGAGGGATTCATGAAGGGACTGAAGAAGAAGATCGACCTCATGAAGCTGAGGTTCAGCATGGGATATACGGGAAAGGTGAGCTTCTCGCCGTTCCAGGCCATGACGATGTACCAGTATCTGAACACATACGAATACAAGAACGGAATAGGTGCGGTGCCACTCACCATCGGAAATGTTGACTTGGCATGGGAGCGCACGATGAACTACAACGTAGGTTTTGACTTCTCGATGTTCGACCGCCGACTGAACTTCGTGCTCGACGCTTATATTCGCAAGACTACCGACTTGCTTCTCGACAAGGCGATGGCACCGTCAACGGGTCTTACATCTGCAACCTCCAACCTCGGCGAGATGGAAAACAAGGGTATCGAGTTCCAGTTGGACGGATATATCTTCCGCTCCAAGGACTTCTACTGGAAGTTGGGTACCACGGGATATATCAACCGCAACAAGATTACGAAGATAAACAAGGCGTTGGAGGAGATAAACAATAAGAACGAGCAGAACTCCAGCACCACACTCGTGCCGCTGCCGCAATATGCAGAGGGCGAGAGCACCACGGCACTCAAATTGGTGCGCTCAGCAGGTATCGACCCTGCCACCGGACGCGAGATATACATCAAGCGCAACGGCGAGTTTACCTTTGAGTATGACCCCGCCGACAAGGTTCTCATAGGTGACACCGAACCAAGATACACGGGAACGGTGAATACCAATATCTATTGGAAGGGATTCAGCGTGTATGCCTTGTTCAATATGCGCCTCGGGGCATGGATATACAACACCACGCGAGTAAGCAAGGTTGAGGGAAGCAACCCGAAGTACAATGCCGACCAGCGTGTGTTTGACGACAGATGGAAGCAGCCGGGCGACATTGCCTTGTATAAGAACATCGCCGACAGTTCGCGACCCGAACAGACTGACCGTTTCGCCGAGAAGGAGAACACCCTGACGCTTGGCACGCTCAACATCAGCTATGAGTTCAGCGACCAGCTCTGCCGCCGCCTCTATGTCCGCAACCTGCGCTGCGGTGTGAACTTCACGGATATCCTCAGACTCTCGACGGTGAAGATTGAGCGAGGCACGGATTATCTGTATAGCCAGGGATTTGAGTTTTATGTGAATGTTACACTTTAATCAGGAATTAGGAATTAGGGATTAGATATGAACTATAGAAATGTTATAATAAAGACCGTGATGGCTGTCGGCATTGGTATTGCCGCCACATCGTGCGAGGGATACCTCGACATCACGCCCGACGGACAGGTGAAGCGCGACGAGATGCTCGCCACCAACGAGGGCGTGGAGGATGCCCTGTATGGTGTGTATGCCAAACTGCGCAATACTACGCTTTACGGTCAGGAGATGTATTTCTCCTCGCTTGAGATAATGTCGCAGACTCTCTACTGCTATGGCAATACGGGAGTGACGGCATTGGGACAGTATGATTACAACAACACCTCGGTGAAGAACGTCTTCGCGATGGTATGGAACGATATGTATAACAACATATCCAATGTGAACAGTGTACTGAACGCGCCTCTCGTTGACGGGGCTACTGCCTATCCCGCCAATATATATAAAGGTGAGGCCCTGGCCCTAAGGGCAATGATGCACTTCGACCTGATGAGGCTCTTTGCCGAACAGATTACGGTAAATCCCAATGCCAAGGGTATTCCGTATGCCACGGAGTTCTCGCTGAAGACTCCCGACTTCGAGACATTGGCGGAAAACTACAACCACGTGCTCGCCGACCTGCAGGAGGCTGAGCGGCTGCTCGCAGATGAAGGGGAGTACGAGAACACTACCTCATTTATGAGCGACCGCATGATTCACCTCAATCTGCACGCCGTAAGGGCACTGATGGCAAGGGTGTATCTCACCAAGGGCGACAAGGACAAGGCTTTGGAATATGCAGAAAAGGTGATTGCACAGAGCGGAAGACAGTTGAAGACCAAGACGGAGGTGATTAACGACGTGGCTGGAGTGCTGTCGAAGAAGGAATGTCTCTTCGGGGTGTATTTCTCAGGATTCTACACTCAGGTGAGCGCAAAGCTGCAGCAGACAGTTTCTTATTCGTCGCTAGACCTGCGCGGCGACTTTATGGAGATGTATGAGAAGGGTGTGAGCGGCCTTGACTTCCGAACCACGGCATACTTCACTTCTGTGGATATGGGCGGTACGGCTAAGTACAGACTGAGCAAGTTCACCGACATTTATGACCTGCAGAACAATGCGTCGGCACGTCCCGCCGACCTCATACAGGGCATCAACATGATTCGTCTGCCCGAGATGTACTATATCGCGGCGGAATGTCTGCTTGACAGGGATTATCAGAAGGCTCTCGATTACTTCAATGCCGTGGTGACAAACCGTGGATTGGATGCCCTGAGCGGGGCAGGGGAGGAGACACTCACCCAGGAGGTTATCAACACTGAGAGATACAAGGAAATGATAGGCGAGGGACAGACCTTCTTCAACATGAAGAGACAGAACCTCAGCATCCCTTCGTATGACAACAGTGTGACTTATCGCCCCGAGGACGGCATATACGTCGTGCCGATACCTGATTCGGAATATGAGAACAGAAATTAATGGATTTAGACATGAAAAATATAAAGACAATAGCAATAACCGCCCTTGCGGCAGTGGCGATGATGTCGTGCAGCGAGACCGACTATATGACGTTCGACACCGCCAACAACGGTGTCTATTTCACCAAGGACACGCTGACCTATTCGTTCAGCGTTACTCCTATCGAGGTGAAGACGTATCTCTATAAGGTGCCGTTCAGGATCATGGGTCCCACAAGTAAGGAGCCAAGGACCGTGAAGTTTGCCATCGACCCGACAAAGACCACAGCCAAGGCAGGTGTGCAGTTTAATATTGGCGAGGCAGTGGTGCAGCCCGACTCCATCAACGGTTATATCCCCGTGGAGATCCTGCGCGACGGACTGGAAGGCACGTATGCAACAGGTTACACTAAATATGTGCTGCAACTGATATTAGAGGAAAACGAGAATTTCAAACCCACTCTCGACTCGGCAAGCCAGTGTCGCACGCTCACCTTCGACAATGCCATCGAGCAGCCCGAATGGTTGAGTGCCCATGGCGACAAGGTGTGGGACCAGTCAATGTTGGGCGTGTGGCATCCGTATAAGTTCATCAAGATGGTGGAGTATTTCCATGCCATAGCCGACATCCTGCCGGAGACCTACAAGAAGATGGTGGAGGCGTATGGTGAGAATCTCGAGCATATCCCGTATGGCGACCCATACGTGTATCGCACGATATTCAAGAAATACATCTATGAGCCGATGTATGACTTCTTCAACGACCCCGCCAACCGCGACATGATTCTTGAGGCATATCCGGATTTCCCCTTTGACTTCCCAAGCCCGTATTAATTTAAGAATTAAGAATTAAGAATTAAAAATTAAAAAAATAAACACAGAGGCACAGAGATACAGAGAGAATATTATTAAGTAATTAATAAGATACAGAGAAAAAAACTCTGTGACTCCGTGACTCTGTGTTTGACAAATAAAACTTTGTGGACTTTGTTTAAAGCAGCTTTGCTGCTCTCTGTATCTTCCTTAGGCAGAAAAAGAGTTCTTTGTATCTTTGTGTCTTTGTGTTCAAAAAAATAAAAACTCTGTAACTCCGTGACTCTGTGTTTAAAAATTAAGAATTAAAAATTAAGAATAAGAATTAGAAAACAATGAAAAAGGAAATAAAACAATTGGCAAAACTAATCAACTCCCCTCTCTCTTGGAGAGGGGCAGGGGGTGAGGCTTTTTTTCTTGCCCTATTGTCCGTCTTGACTCTCACGTCCTGCTTCAGCGACGACACTACATTGGGCGACCGGCCTTTGACGGAAATCATCATTGACGAGGGTTCTGTGAAGGATGTGTATAACATCAACAAGAACGAGACTCTCGTCATAACGCCCAAGTACTCGCAGACCAATGGTCAGAAGGACGTGAAGACCACTTGGGAGATTGACCAGAAAGTGTATAGCACGGATGCGACGCTCAACTTCACAGGTAAGGAGTTGGGTAGTTGGAACTGCCGACTCATCCTCGAAAACGAGGACGGCAAGACATTCTTCCCCTTTAAACTGAATGTCAACTCCCCATACGAGGAAGGTATCACGATTATCAGCGAGGACGCTGCGGGCAGACCAATGCTGTCCTTTATGCAGACTCCCCTCGATGGCGAGACGGCGGCTTTCTATGACTACGACTGCCTGTCGAAGAACAACGATGACATTACTTTCGCATCGCATCCTGCCGACATCGTGCAGAGTGCGGGTAGCCTGATTATCGCATGTCAGGGTGCAGGCACAGCAACGGATGTTCCCACCTTATATTATATAAATGAGAAAACGATGGTGGTGGAGAATATGCTGCCGGTGACGGAATATCCCGACTTCAAGCCAACAATCCTTGGCATACCGTCGATGGATGCCTCGGGAGTGGCTTATCCCGTGTTGTGCGAGAATGGCAAGATGTATGAGTTCTCAACGACTGAGGGCGCACTCGTGCCACCCACTAAACTGAAATACACTTACGAGCAGAGCATGGTGGTAAGGGACAACGGTACTGGCTGGAACTACGAACTGTTGGTATGGGACAAGGAAATCGGTGCATTAGCGCAGATATACAATGGCTACGGACCTTATTTCTGTAGCAAGAACTATCATCAGACCCGCGACAACTGCACCGGCACCGACAACTATTTCGACGGAAGGACATTCTGCAACATGACCTACGTGAGGATGACCGCAGAGCAGGCGGCAACAAACGACCCGCAGATTCTTGTCATCGTGAACAACGGACAGTTGGTGCAGAAGGTTGTGCTTACCACATCCCTCTGGAAGTATAACTTCGACACTGCCGAGACAATGCTTGTCGACAATGGCGGAACGAAGATAGCCTGCATAGGCGTGTCGCCTCTGCAACCGACAACACCCGCGATTGCCAACATGACATACTACTCGCTCCTCTTTGCCGACGGCAACAAGGTGAGGAAATGGAACTACACCACATCCCAACTGCTCACCGCTGCCGAGGTGCTGCAAACTGTAGGTACCGACGAGGCTGTAATCACGGGATTCGAGATGAGTGCTGACCACCGCAAGACATACATCTCGTTCTATGAGCCGTCGAAGGTGGGTAAAAACGGTAGTGTTTGGGTGATGGACACCGACAAGGGGGACATACTAGAAAAGTATGACAACGTGTGCTACAAACCCGTAAAAATGATATATAAGAAGAAATAAATAGGTGATTTTGTAATAAAAGTCGAAAAAATTAGGGTAAAACTGAAAAAAGTTGGGAAAATATTTGGTGATTCCAGAATTTCGCCGTACCTTTGCACTCGCAATCAGGGAACAACACGATTGCAACAATAAATTGGGATATGGTGTAATGGTAACACTGCAGATTCTGGTCCTGCCTTTCCTGGTTCGAGTCCGGGTATCCCAACAAAGAAGAGCGCAATCTTTTTATAAAGGTTGCGCTTTTTCTTGTACTGGATTTTAAGATACAGGAAGTTTCATACGCACAATACTATTGTCTTTAACTTCCTTAACTTCTTTAACTCCTTTAACTCCCCAAAGTTAATAAGTAAATAATAATAAAGAAAACATGAAACTGGTTCGCCCGAAGAAAAATCTTGGTCAGCACTTTCTGATTGACCTCTCAATAGCCAAGCGCATTGCCGACACGGTGGATGCATGTCCTGAACTGCCAGTACTCGAGGTGGGTCCTGGTATGGGTGTGCTGACGCAGTATCTTATGGAGAAACCGCGACCTGTGAAGGTTGTGGAGATAGATACCGAGTCGGTGGAGTATCTCAACGAGCATTTCCCGCGCCTGCGCGAGAATATACTTGGGGAGGACTTCCTGAGGATGGACCTTGACAAGGTCTTTGATGGCAAGCAGTTTGTGCTTACGGGCAACTATCCTTATGACATTTCTTCGCAGATATTCTTCAAGATGCTCGACAACAAGGATCTCATTCCCTGTTGCACGGGTATGATTCAGCGTGAGGTGGCTCTGCGAATGGCGTCTGCCCCTGGCAATAAGGCATACGGAATATTGAGTGTGCTGATACAGGCATGGTATGACGTGGAATATCTCTTCACCGTTGACGAGAATGTGTTTAATCCGCCGCCAAAGGTGAAGAGCGCAGTGATACGTATGACTCGCAATGACGTGACAGACCTCGGTTGTGACGAACAGCTCTTCAAGCGTGTTGTGAAGACTGTGTTCAACCAGCGACGTAAGATGTTGCGCGTGTCATTAAAGCAGCTTTTCGCCGGTCGTGAGGTCTCTCCCGACTTCTATCAGCAGGATATCATGACCCGTCGCCCAGAGCAGCTCAGCGTGGCCGAGTTCGTCGATTTGACCAACCTCGTATCAACGCAGCTATTTTAGGACGCAAGTTCGGGCTGAAAGCCCAAAAGCACATAGCCCAGGGCAACACCCTGGGTTTTTGGATGTTATAGCGATAAACGCCCTGAAAGGGCAAAAGCGTTATTCACTGCAATATTGCGCTTTTGCCCTTTCAGGGCGTTTCCACTTCCTCGGCATACAAACCCAGGGTGCCGCTTCGCTCTGCCCTGGGCTATGTGCTCATTGCCCTTTCAGGGCGTTTCTTTCAACCGTACAGTCTATGATTTTTCATTTTTCATTTTTCATTCTTCATTCTTCACTCTTCACTCTTCACTCTTCACTCTTCATTCTTCATTCTTCATTCTTCATTCTTCATTCTTCATTCTTCATTCTTCA
>SAMEA3663208__coassemble_71_pt1 | contig 68410 bp, 41 predicted proteins | sample SAMEA3663208__metabat2_low_PE_010 | metagenome-assembled genome bin SAMEA3663208 (sample SAMEA3663208) | pig gut metagenome | biome: pig gut; feature: pig-associated habitat; material: faeces | place: China | collected 2013
CGAAGAACACGCACAGGGCGAACACCAGAACGATGTTTATTATCCAAATCATATTCCTTAACTTCTTAACTCCTTAACTACAACATATTCATCCTCCAAATATACACTGATGGCGAGGAAATGGGGAAGCTCGATGATGAGACGCTTGCGACTGGTGCCGCGGATGCCCAAGAGCATTCCCTCAACCCCCTGGAGCGGACCGCTCACTATGCGGACGGTACTGTTGCGCGCACTCAGAGGTATCTCGTTTACAGTGAGGAATTTGGTCTCCTTGGATTCCTTGTTGGCGCGGATGAAGTCGTCCATCTGCTTTTGGGGCACTGTAATCGGTGTGGCGGGATGCACGCCATACTTATAACGATACTGAAACTTGCCCTTGAAGGTGTTGGTGAGTATCTTCAGTACTGATAACTCGCACTTGAGGAAAAACAGGTCGGGAAGGAAGGGACGCTCGACAATCTCTGTCTTGCCGTTCTTGCCTTTGGCCGGGGTCTTGACCGTGGGGGTATAGGTTTCGTAGCCCTTGTCGGACAATTCCTGATAGGACAACACTGTGCGGTGACCACGATGAAGATCGCGCATCACATACCATTCCTTATTCTCATCCATTTTCTTGATGCCATTTTGTGAAAAGAACATATTTCCAAATCCCACCCTCACGATTATCTCTCTTATTTTCAATAACTTAGAGAGACTGCCTTGAAGTTGGCAATACTTTAATACGTCAACAATAATAATCCGTTGACATTCTTGTCGGCTGCAAAGGTATAACAATTTCCGCTAATTAAAAAAAAAAAACGATAAAAATCGTTAATTCATTAGCAAAAATTAGGCAAATGCCCATTTTAATCTGTTCTTTTGGGTTGATTGCTTATTTTTTTAGGCATTTTCTTTGTGTTATGGAAAAAATGCATTATCTTTGCACCTGATTAATAAAACAGACAATAAAACATAAATATACTTAAAATGAAGATATTTGCAGTGGGAATGAACTATATCCAGCACAATAAAGAGCTGGATGGTGCGTTATATAAACCAGAGAGCCCCGTGATTTTCACAAAGTGCGACTCGGCATTGCTGAAGGACCGCAAGCCCTTCTTCATACCCGACTGGAGCAAGCAGGTGGATTATGAGACGGAGGTGGTGGTAAGGATATGCCGATTAGGGAAGAGCATTCCCGAGAGATTCGCACACAGATACTATGACGCGGTGACAGTGGGCATCGACTTCACCGCCCGCGACATACAGAAACCGATGAGGGACAAGGGACTGCCATGGGACTTGTTCAAGGGATTCGACGGATCAGCCGCCATCGGAGAATGGGTGGAGAAGGAGAAGTTCCTCAACCTGCAGGCGATGAGGTTCCATCTCGACATCAACGGAAACACCGTGCAGCAGGGGGTGACGAGCGACATGCTATTCACCATCGACCAGATAATTGCGTATATAAGCCAGTTCTTCACGCTGAAGACGGGAGACATACTATATACAGGAACACCGGCAGGCATCGGTCCTGTGCATATCAACGACCATCTCGAAGGGTATCTCGAAGAAAGAAAAGTACTTGACTTCTATTGTAAATGAAAAGAACGCTGATATTGGCATTCGTTGCCGTCTTGGGATTTGCGACATCATGGGCGCAAGAGTATTTTAACCTGACCGCCGAGGAGGTCAGCATAGGGGAGCGTCTGCCAATATTCAACCATTCCATTCAGTTGGGGCTTGATTATTCATCGTCGTCATACGACGTGGAACTGCAGTATCCGCAGTTTATCGACATGAGCAACGAGGACGTGGCAAAGCTGAAGACCGTGCTCACTGATTCATTGCCCGAACTACCCGTGGTGCACAAGAACCTGTCGGTGGAGCGAAAGGCGGGAACTATCGACGTGTGGCTGCTGCCTATTGTCTATCGCGACGGCAAATACCAGAAGATGGTGAGCTTCGGTCTTGGACTTGTCAGGAAACCCTTGGCACGCTCTGCGGCAAGGGCTGAGGGAGCGGGGGCAAGATATGCCGAAAACAGTGTGCTGAGGGATGGCAGATGGGTGAAAATCAGAGTGTCTGACTCGGGAGTGTATCAGATTACACAGGACCTGGTGAGGACGGCGGGATTCTCGTCATTGGACAAGGTGAAGGTATATGGTTATGGCGGTGCGTTGCAGCCGGAGAAACTCACGGGAGACTATCTCATTGCCACTGATGACCTGAAGGAGGTGGCGACATGCAGTGCGGGAGGCAGAAGGCTGTTCAAGGCCCAGGGGCCGGTGTCGTGGACTGCGGCGGGCGTGCGGGTGCGCAATACATATTCTAATTATGGTTATTACTTCCTCACCGAAAGCGAGGGGGAGCCGCTCACTGTGGACAGCGCAACATTCGTGAAGTCTTTGTATGCGACTCCGGACATTACGGTAGCGCAACCGACATACGCCCTCTACGAGGTGGATGACTATGCATGGTTTCACGGCGGACGACATCTCTTCGACAGCAAGACCTTCGGCAATGGCGTGAGCCATGACTACACGCTAAACCTGCGTTCGGACAACGGGACGGGAAGCATCACTGTGGCGCTTACCGCCGACGGAGCAAGTTCCGCTACTATCACCGTTAACGATACTACATACACAATGTCTATCAGTGCACCGGGCGGATATGATGCCGCCATGCTTTCCACAAAGACATTCAAAGTCAACTGCATAGCCAACGGCGACAACAAGGTGACAATCAAGCAGAACGGTTCATCGACGATGAGACTCGACTATATCGCGATGAACTCAACGGCGGTGATTGCCCCGCCAAACCTTTCCTCTGACAAATTCCCCACGGCTGAGTATGTGTATGGGATAACCAACCAGAACCACCATGCCGACCCGATTGCGGATATGGTGATAATCATACCGACAACACAGAAGCAGAGAGCCTATGCCGAGCAGTTGGCTGAGTTCCATCGCACCAACGACAACATGACCGTGAACATAGTGCCCGCGGACGAACTGTATAACGAGTTCTCGAGCGGAACACCCGACGCCACGGCTTACCGCAGATATATGAAGATGCTGTACGACCGTGCAGCCACTGCGGAGGAGGCACCAAAATACCTGTTGCTCTTCGGCGACGGGGCATGGGACAACCGTATGGTGTCATCTGAATGGACAAGATACAATCCCGACGACTTCCTGCTCTGCTTTGAGAGCGAGAACTCGCTGAACGACGTGAGCTGCTTCGTGTCTGACGATTTCTTCTGTATGCTCGACGATGAGGAGGAAATACAAAGCAATGCCAACTACAACAGTTGCACCGGCAAGCCCGACGTGGCTGTGGGCAGGCTGCCCATACGCAACGCAGCCGAGGCGAAGGTGCTCGTTGACAAGATTATATCGTATGTGAATAATCCCAATCCCGGAGTATGGCAGAATACCGTCGTGGTGATGGGAGACGACGGAAACAACAACGCCCACATGCAGGATGCCGACAAGGTGGCAAACGTGGTGGCTTCCAGACGTCCCGCCATGGAGGTGAAGAAGATTATGTGGGACTCATACAAGATGGAAAAGTCATCCACGGGTAACACATTCCCCGACGCGCGTAACCTTATATTGAAATATATGAAGGACGGTGCGCTGATGATGAACTACAGCGGTCACGGCAGTCCCACGCAGCTCTCGCATGAGACGGTGCTGAAACTCAATGACTTCACGGATGTGCATTCCAAGGTGATGACTATGTGGGTGACCGCTGCATGTGACATCCTGCCATTTGACGGCCAGGAGGACAACATCGGCGATGCTGCCCTGTTCAACGAGGAGGGTGGGGCGATAGCCTTCTACGGCACCACGCGCACGGTGTATCAGTTGCAGAACAGCTATATGAACCAGCTGTTCACGCAGTTTGCGCTTACCGACAACAACGGCGAGAGGGTGTCTATCGGCGAGGCTGCGCGACAGGCCAAGGCATCGTTGGCGGGCATGGTGACATCATTGCCTTCCGACCTGAATTTCAGCGACATGAGTGCCAACAAACTGCAATACACCCTTATCGGCGACCCTGCACTGAAGCTGAACATCCCGTCGAGGGCTGCCAAGGTGGATAGCATAAACGGCAAGCCTATCGACTCTGCAAATCTGACGATGCTCAGGGCGGGAGACAAGGTGAATGTGACGGGAAGCATGGACGACACCGCCTTCGACGGAACTCTCACGGCAATAGTCAAGGGAGCGGAGGAAACCATCGTGTGCCGTTTGCAGAACACGTCGGATGACGGTGCCGAGGAGGCTTTCATATACAAGGACCGTTCGAGTACGATTTATTCGGGAACGAATACCGTGAAGAACGGCAAGTTCTCCTTTGAGTTTGTCGTTCCAAAGGATATTACATACAGCGACGGAGAGGCGCAGATACTGATATTTGCCAACAGTGCCGACGGTAAGAGCCAGGTGAACGGTGTTAGCGGTGGTGTGGCGTTCAACGGCACTGGCGAACTGCCGCTCGACTCCATCGGGCCTTCGGCTTTCTGCTATCTCAACTCGCAGTCGTTCGTCAATGGTGACAAGGTGAACGAGACTCCTTATTTCTTTGCCGAACTGTATGACGCAAGTGGTATCAATGCCACGGGCACAGGTATCGGTCATGACATGGTGCTCGTAATCGACGGTTCGCCCGCAATGACATACACCCTCAACGACTACTTCTCGTTTGACTTCGGCAGCTATCAGAGCGGAAAGGTGGGATTCCCCATACCCAAGCTCACCAAGGGAATGCATAAGCTGATGTTCAGGTCGTGGGACGTGTTCAACAACTCCTCTACTGCCGAACTCTCGTTTGAGGTTGCCGACGGTGTGGAGCCAAATGTGGTTGCCATCGAACCGAGCGAATATCCCGTGCGTGGCAACACGTCCATCAATGTATATCACGACCGTGCCGGTTCGCAGGTGACCGTGGATCTTGAGATATTCGACATCAGCGGCAGGAAATTAGCAATGCGCTCAGTCAGTGAGTCGGCTTCGAGCGGTATGACCGTGGTGCCGTGTGTGTCCTACGGAAGCGGTTCGGTGCAGAATACGGGTATATATTTATATAAGGTGAAATTGACTACTGCCGACGGCGGTGCAACCACAAGTACCAAGAAACTTGTGGTCTTGGGCAATAAATAACCCGTTTTGTCGTTTTAATATTTAAGTATAATAAGTAACATAAAGATAAAAGATGAAAAAATCAAGAATACTGTCCTTGCTGATGGTTTTTGCAATGGCTGTGGTTGCGAATGCTGAGGACGATAAACTCAACAGTTTCAACCCCGTGGAGCATGCGGTCATCTCACAGACTATTGCCCCTGACGCAAGGGCTGCGGGTATGGGTGATGTGGGTGCTGCCACAGACCCTGACGTGAACTCACAGTTCTGGAATCCCGCCAAGTATCCGTTTTGTATCAGCCGTGCCGGCATCGCGCTCAACTATACCCCATGGTTGCGCCAGTTGGTGAACGACATCGACCTGGCATACGTTTCAGGTTATTACCGTATCGGTGACTACAGTGCTGTCAGCGGTTCGCTGCGATATTTCTCGCTCGGTGAGGTTTATACTTCAATGGACGAGAATGCGATGACCGTCAAGCCATACGAAATGTCGCTCGACGTGGCTTATTCGATGATGCTCAGTGAGCATTTCTCGCTTGCCGCTGCCATACGTTGGATTTACTCTGACCTCCGCTACAACTATGAGGAGGACTCCAAGCCGGCATCGGCATTTGCCGCCGACCTCGCGATGTATTACAACAACTACTTCAACATGGGAAGCAGGGAATGCCAGTTGGGATTGGGTTTGAACATCAGCAACGTGGGTAGCAAGATTTCCTATTACGGTGACGACCGCAGCCAGTTCCTGCCTGCCAATCTCCGTTTGGGTATGTCGTTGCTGATTCCCGTTGACGAGTACAACCGTTTTGCCATCAGTGCCGATGCCAACAAGTTGCTTGTGCCGACAGTTCCCGTACAGGAAGAAGGTGAAAGCAGTGCTGACTATCAGGCCCGTATCATTGAGGAGTACAGCAATGTAAGTTCAATATCAGGTATCTTCAAAAGCTTCGGCGATGCCCCGGGCGGATTCAAGGAGGAGTTGCAGGAGATACAGTGGAGTGTGGGTGCCGAATATGTTTATCACGACCAGTTCTCGCTGCGTGCGGGTTATCACCACGAGAGTGCCAACAAGGGAAACCGTAAGTACTTCACTGTCGGTGGCGGATTCAGGATGAACGTCTTCTCCCTCGACGTTGGTTATGTCATCTCAACAGCCCAGAGCAATCCCCTCGACCAGACCCTCCGTTTCTCCCTCACCTTCGATATGGACGGAATAAAGGATCTTTTCAGGCGATGATACGCCTGGAGTTAATGGGGGAGTTAATGGAGTTAATGGGGGAGTTAATGGAGTTAAAGACTATAGTCTTTACGATTGCTGAGGAAGTTTCAATATGCAAAACATTCGTCTTTAACTCCCTTAACTACTTTAACTCCTTTAACTCCCAATCTTCAGTAATAATTGAAACTTTAATCTTTTAATTTTTTCATTGCAAATGAAAATAAGAGTTGGTTTTGGATTTGATGTCCATAAGTTGGTGGAAGGCCGTGACTTGTGGATGGGTGGAATAAAGATAGAGCACTCGTTGGGACTGCTTGGTCACAGCGATGCCGACGTGTTGATACACGCTATATGCGACGCCCTGTTGGGTGCCGCCAATATGCGCGATATAGGTTATCATTTCCCCGATACCTCTGCTGATACCCTCGATATAGACAGCAAGATATTATTGAAGAAGACGGTTGACCTCATAGCTACTAAGGGCTACACCGTGGGCAATATCGATGCCACTATCTGCGCCGAGCGTCCCAAGATGAATCCCCACATCCCAGCCATGAAGTCATGTCTCGCCGGCATAATAGGCTGCGACGAGGACGATGTCTCCATTAAGGCCACAACCACCGAGAAACTCGGCTTCACCGGTCGCGAGGAAGGCATCAGTGCCTACGCCACCGTCCTCATCCAGAAATAATCCCCGAAAATAGGAGACGCAGCCCTCCCGCCTGCAATCATGCGCAGCCTCTGGGAACGCAGGCGTCCCGCCCGCGGTAAAGTGCGCAGCCGCCGTTATTGCCAGTTTTGCTGGCAATCCCTAATACTCAGTCTTATCCCCCTTTCCCCTCCACATCTCAAAGGCTCGGAGAGCCTCCTCTCTCATAAGTATCTCCGAAGGCTTTTGTCTTTCTTCGGGCGTCAGGGCGATCTCCTTGTATATGAAATCATCGTCGAACCCGATATCCGCCGCATCCTTGCGGTCGTTGGCGAAGTATATCTTGTCGAGATGTGCCCAGTATATAGCACCGAAGCACATCGGGCATGGTTCGCACGACGTGAATATCTCGCAGCCGCTGAGGTCGAAAGTCCCCAACGCCTTTGCAGCCTTACGTATCGCCGATACCTCGGCATGGGCTGTAGGGTCGCAGTCGATAGTCACCCTATTGGCGGCTTCCGCCACTATCTCCCCGTCCTTGGCAATAACTGCCCCAAACGGTCCGCCGCCGGCTTTCACGCTTTCCTCAGAAAGCATAATGGCCCTCGCCATCAATTCTCTTTTATTCATATCCTTATTCCTTTCTTTGATAAATATATCCTTCTGCAAAGATACAATTAATTCCCGAGAAATCATACAATTGTTAGCAAAAAACATTATTTGTTATATTTTGTTGTGTATTTCATCTCTTTTTTGTAACTTTGCAGCCGATTTTTCATATAGCAAAATAATACAATGGGAATAGAAAAGGGAATACTAAAGCGCAGCCAACTGCTTATGGGCGACGATACAATGGACAAGCTCGCCTCGCTCCGCGTCATCATCTTCGGTGTTGGTGGAGTAGGGTCGTGGTGTGCCGAGAGCCTTGTGCGCTCCGGCGTTGGACATATTACAATCGTTGACAGCGACAGGGTGTGCATCACCAATATCAACCGCCAGGCCATGGCCACCACCAAGACCGTAGGTCACGTGAAGGTGGAGGCTCTTAAGGAAAGGCTTCTTGAGATTAATCCATCCGCCGACATAGATGCAAGACAACAGATATTCTGCGAGGACACTGCGGGAGAATTTGACCTTGACAGTTATGACTATATAGTGGATGCCATCGACTCGCTCAAGGACAAGTTGCTCCTCATAGAACTTGCCTGCCGCAGCAAGGCGCGTTTCTTCTCATCTATGGGAGCTGCATTGAAGATGGACCCGACGAAGGTGCAGGTGGCTGAGTTTTGGAAGGTGAAAGGCTGTCCTCTCGCCCGTGCCCTGCGTCAGCGTTTCAACAAGCTGAAGCGCAAGCCAGCCCGCAAGTTCAAGTGCGTATTCAGTGAGGAACTCCTCCAGAACCGCGGTCACGATGCTACCTGCGGCACTGAGCATTGTATGTGTTCTAAGGCAAAGAACGGTCCCGGCGACGCAAAGCTCCTCAACCACGAGTGGTGCTCAAGCAAGGCTCAGATAAACGGCTCCATGATGCACATCACCGCCATCTTCGGACTCACCATCGCGGGACTTATCCTCAACGAGGTGTATGTTGGAAAATGAAGAGTGAAGAATGAAGAGTGAAGAATGAAGAGTGAAGAATGAAAAAACATGATGGCAACAACTCCGCTGAGCTGCTGCCATCGTCACCTATAAATAAGTAAGTACTTGTATGATGATTACATGAAATTCCTTATTCGTCTATGCCTTCGATAGTCTGAATCTTGCCGTCGGTATCGTATTCTATCTCGCATACCTTCAGGGAACGGAGCCATGACTTGCCGCCTGAGGGCACTGAGTCGTGATGGAAGAGATACCACTTGCCCTTGTATTCGAGGATGGCGTGGTGGGTGGTCCATCCCACTACGGGAGTGAGGATAACGCCTTGGTATGTGAAGGGACCGTAGGGATTGTCGCCCACTGCATAGCAGAGTAGATGGCTGTCGCCGGTGGAGTAGGAGAAATAATACTTGCCGTTGTACTTGTGCATCCATGATGCCTCGAAGAAGCGGTGCGGGTCGTCTGCCTTCAATGGCTCACCATTCTCGTCAACCACGAGGATGGGACGCGGAGCCTCGGCGTAGTTCATGCCGTCCTTGGTCAGTCGGACGCAACGGCTGGGCAGTGCGTCTTCCTTGCCTTCGGGCAGATGCGGAGTCTCGAGGTGGATGTTGTCCTTATAACGCTGGAGCTGTCCGCCCCACAGACCGCCGAAATATACATAAACCTCGCCGTCGGCATCATCCTTGAATGCGCACATGTCTATGCTGTAGCTTCCGGGCACTGGAGCCGGTTGTGGAATGAACGGGCCTGCGGGATTGTCAGCGATGGCAGTACCCCAATGGAAGACGTCGTTGCGGTCCTTCAGTGGGAAGTACATCACGTATTTCTTCACCTTCTTGCTGAATCCCATACCGGCAGCCTGTTCCTCGGCGTTAGTGGGAACCTCCTGCTCATATTCCTGCACGTCGCAGTCCCAGAGCTGGCGGCCAGCCCATGGAATATCCTCCTGGCGGAGCACACAACCGTGGTCAGTGACAGTACCCGTCATCGGGTCGCCGTCGATAGAGAGGACGTGGTAGTCCTTCATGATATACTGGTCACCGTTGTCGTTCTCGACATTTGATGCCTCCCAGTCGTGGCTGGGATAGATATAGATCTTGCCGTCAAAGATATGTACTGACGGGTCTGCCATATAGTCGGCAGGAAACAGATAACGCTTTTCCTTTTTCATATTTTCTTAATTCTTTTATTTATTCAAGATTCTAACTTATTTTAGGGAGTTAAGGAGTTAAGGAGTTATCGCTCCCTGCGGTCGCTGAGGAGTTAAGCCAATAGTAATGAGCATAGAAATCCAGCGCAAAAACATTTGGCTTAACTCCTTAACTCCTTAACTCCTTAACTCCTTAACTCCTGCTTTCAATCTCCTTGTTAATCTTGTCGATAGTGGCATCGTCGAGTTCATACTTTGAGATGATGAACATGGCGAGGAGGAGAAGGGCGGCGGGCAGAACACATACGAGCCAGAGGATACCTTCCTCGGCAAGAGGGCTCTGAGATACGCTCTTCGGGTCGTAAGCTACGTATGCAAGGATGGCGGGAGCCACAACACTGCCGAGAGTCATACCAGCCTTGAAGAATATACCTGTCAAGGCGTTCACGATACCTGCAATGCGCTTGCCGCTCACATATTCGCCGTATGAGATAACCTCAGGCACAAGAGCCCACATATAACCAGTGGCAACAATCACACCGGTGGATTTGATGAACTGGGCGATATATACGTATATCATACTTGGATTCTCCATCTTGGCAACGATGTAGAGGATAGCCATACCCACGATAGCCACCGAGAGGAAGATGTAGAACATGTTCTTCTTGCCCACGGCATTCTTTATCATTGGCACGAGAGGCATGAAGATGAATGAGGGAGCAGAACCGAGACCCATGAATATGGATAGCTGTTCGGATGTGCCGTGCATGTTGCTGTTGATGAAATATGCACCTGCGGCATTACCTATTGACATCATAGCAAATGCCGTGATGAAGAAGAAGGCAATCACGCGCAGAGGACGGTTGTGGAAGAACTCCATCCACAGGTCGCTGATCTTCACATTGGCACTCTCTTCGGCATTCATCACCACCTTCTCCTTACACTGTGAGAAGCAGAAGAGCAGAAGCACGAGTCCCACGATGGCATAGATGGTCATTGTGGTGAACCAGGCTCCAGGGTCCTTGGGCAGACCGTCGGCTTCCTCGTTAGTGAAATATGAGATGAGCAGTGGCAGACCGGAACCCACGGCAAGACCGCCGCAGTTGGCCATGAACATACGCACTGAGGTGAGAATGGTAATCTCGTTGGTGTCACGTGTGAGCGATGAGTTAAGTGCTCCGTAAGGCACGTTGATGAACGTGTAGAGCAGTGTCATCGCGATATATGTCACGTAGGCATATAGAAGTGACGGTGCAAACCCGTTCCAGAAGCACAGGATGGCAAATCCCGACAGCGGAATACCCACGAAGACGAGATAAGCACGATACTTGCCCAGTCGGGGATTGTTCTTGTCGATCAGGGCACCCACGATAGGGTCCCAGATAACATTGGCAATATTACCCACGGTGAACATCACCGACACGTCAACGGCGTCGAGACCGTAGATGTCAGTGTAGAAGAAAAGCAGATACATACAGGTAGTCTGGAAGATCAGGTTTTGAGCCAGGTCTCCAGAACCGAATCCGATACGCTGTAGCCATGAGAGTTTGTAGAATCCCTTCTCGGCGGAAGCGTTGTCATTAAATTGTTTCATATTCTATGTTTTGCTATTGTTTTAATTTCGGTGCAAAATTACTCAATTATTGCCAAATATCGTCCTAAAAATGTAACCTAAACGTTTTGATTTGTTTCATTTCTGCATTTTTTTGGAAAAAAATGATGAGATGCAACAAAAAATGATTATTTTTGCACCAAAATCACAATATCGGACGAATGAAAAGACGGGTGACAATCTTTTTGGTTCTCGTGATTTCCTTGGGAATCGCGTGGGCTGACACCGGAAAACTATATACCTCTGACAAACTGTCGAGCAGTCTGCTGACATCAGTTTGTCAGGACAACTATGGCTATATCTGGATAGGATCTGAATATGGTCTTAACAAGTTCGACGGATATAATTTCACATCTTACCATACCTCTCAGGGCGACTCCACCTCTATTATTAATAATAATGTGTCGGCTCTGTATGCCTCTTCCGACGGCAGTCTGTGGGTGGGTCTGAGCAAGGGACTGTGCCGTTATGACTATCATAACAGCTGTTTCGTGCGTTATACCTTTCCAGAGAACCTGCGCCCGAGGGTTAATGCCATCATCGAACACAATGGAGACATTTTTATAGGAACGGCGGGATATGGCCTGTTCACTATCCGCAACGGCGGCACGAGGATTGTGCGTGAGAGGAAATTCCGTCAGAGTGCAAACGAGGATTATTGCAGCCGTCTGTTTTTCGACGTCAAGGGGAGACTGTGGCGCAGCAGTCATGGTTCTGTAGTTTCAAGATATGTTCTCGACGGCAATTATATTCCAAGGAATACCCGTCATTATGATATGCCTTGCGGACCGGTTGTTAATTTCATTCCCTTGGGCGACAGCGGTTTCCTTGCCGTGTGTATGTATGGAATCATGCGCTATGACTATGCCAACGAAAGGTTCATACAGTCGGATATTGACTTGTCGCTCCTGAAGGAAAAGGTCTCAATACGCACTGCCTTCAAGGATACACATAACAATATATTGATAGGTACATCGGGCAATGGACTAATGCTCATACGTAAGGGCAGCAAGAGGCTCGAGATGATGAAGAGTCCCGATGACGATGGAATACTCACCACGTCAAACGTCAATGACATCATTGAGGACAAGACTCATAATATATGGGTAAGTTGCTATAACCGTGGACTTTACAAACTTGGCTGCGGCAATGAGCCTTTTGTGACATGGAGCTTGTCAAAGCATAATGTAAAAACGGGCAGCAGTATATCGTCCATTGCCTTGGGCACAGACAATGACGTATGGTGCAGTGTGCAGAACAACGGACTTTACGTCTTCGACATGGATGGCAGGATAAAATCCACACCGCTGTCGCCACCTGGTACAGGGTTAGTGTATTTCGACAAGCAAGGCAAGCTCTGGCTCGCTACTGAGAATGCCATCTATTCATCGGATGTGGCTACGGGCAAGTATGAGAAGAAACTGTATCTCAACGGATGGGGCATCAACTGCATTGCCGATGACGGCAAGGGTACGCTCTTTATCTCCAATTTCGGTAAGGGACTGTGCGTATATGACTCAAACACAGGCTCTCACTATACGCTCACCATGGATGAGAAGCGCAGTAAGGGATTCCTGAACAATGCCTGGATAAAGTCGTTGTTCTATGACAGTGACGGCTTGCTGTGGATAGGAATGAGTGAGGGAGTGTCGTGTTTCAATCCCCGCAATGTCAGTTTTATGACATACGGTTGGAACTCGATGCTGGATGACCTTTCTGTGACAGCCATAACCGAAGCCCCTGATGGCCAGATTATTGTGGGAACGAATGCCGGGGTGTATAGCTTTAATAAGAAGACGCGCAAAATGCATCTCTTGGATGAATTGTCGCCATTGGCAGACATTGACATCTATGGATTCGTGTTTGACTGGCGCGGCGACCTATGGATAAGCACCGCCAATGGAATATGGTTTTATAGCTATGACAAGAAGACTCTCACGAGCTATGTTCATGGCAACGGGCTTACCACCAAGGAGTACCGTCTTGGTGCAGTGTTCCATACACCCCAGGACATCATAGGTTTTGCCACTACTGACGGTATCACCGTATTCCGCCCGTCGGAAGTGAAGAAGATAGGCGACACCTTGGGTGAGGTCTTCCTCACAGGTATGACCATCTCCGGCGAAGCTATTGACTGTCTTGCCTCCGAATGGACAATCCCTTACGGTGAAAGCACATTCAAGATGGAGTTCTCGCTTCTTGACTACAGTAATACCGACAACATCACTTTTGAATACCGATTAAATGGTGGAAAATGGCAGGTTGTTCCCGATGGAACCAATGCTATTTACTTCAACAGGATGATGCCCGGTACATATCGCCTGGAGGTAAAGGCAACAAGCAGTGGTGCAGAGTCGCCTGTGAAGACCTTTATGTTATATGTGGAAGACCCATGGTATGCCTCCTCATTGGCTTATTTCATTTATTTCCTCCTTCTGCTTTTGGCAGTGGTTCTTGGTTTTATGTATTACCGAAGGAGGAAGCATGCCGAACTTGAAGAGGCAAAGATGCAGTTCCTCATCAATGCCACGCATGACATTCGTTCGCCGTTGACATTGATTATCGGTCCCTTGGAGCGACTTAAGAATATGGTCAGTGAGGCAGATGCCAAGGACTGTATAGAGGTCATCGACCGCAATGCCCAACGGTTGTTGCTGTTGGTCAACCAGATACTCGACGAGCGAAAGATTGACAAGAAGCAGATGCACCTGCATTGTTCCGAGACTGACCTTGTGCAGTTTGTGCGCAAGCATGTGGTGCTTTACAAGTTCCGTGCCGAACAGCGTGACATCACCATACGACTCTCTTCCGATATGCCTGAGCTGATGGTATGGATAGACCGGATTCATTTCGACAAGGTGGTGTCCAATCTCCTTTCCAATGCCTTCAAGTTCACGCCCGACGGCGGTGAGATTCTTCTCTCCTTGCGGACTGACGGCCCAAATGCCATACTCGATGTCATCGACAGTGGTGAGGGTATAGGTGAGGAAAAGGCGGAAAAGCTGTTCGAGCGTTTCTATCAAGGTAGCAACTCCCGCAACTTGAATACCGTTGGCACCGGAATAGGACTCAACCTAAGCCGTGCCATAGTGATGTTGCACGGTGGTACCATCAAGGCAGCCAACCGCACTGACAACAAGTCGGGAGCATGTTTTACTGTTGTCATTCCTTTGGGCAACGGGCATTTCCGTCCTGAGCAAATCGTCGAAGATGAAAGCGATGAGGTAATAATGCCTGAGTCGGATGTACGCAAACGCCAGCCCTCCAAGTCGGGACGCATTATGATTGTGGATGATGACGAGGAGATTGCCGAATACATAAGGAATGAGCTGTCAGGCAGTTATCGTGTGACTGCGTTGACTGACTCCCGTCAGGCTCTTAAGGCTGTTATGGAGCAACATTATGACCTTGTCATCTCGGATGTCGTTATGCCGGGACTTGACGGTATATCGCTTCTGAAGACATTGAAGTCGAATGTCAATACGAGTGATATTCCGGTTATCCTGCTTACCTCAAAGTCGGATGTGGAGGATAGGGTGGAGGGACTCAAGCGCGGTGCCGATGCCTATATAGCAAAGCCATTCAACATTGAGAAACTTGCTGCACAGGTGGATAATCTCATTGACAACGTCCGCCGACTGCGCGGAAAGTTCAGTGGCGTACAGGCACAGGAGGAGAATGTTGAGAGTGTAAAGGTGGAGGGCAATGACGACCTGCTCATGAAACGCGTGATGAAGGTGGTCAACGAGAACTACACCGACCCCGACTTCAATGTAGAGGCATTGAGCAAGATGGTGGGAGTGAGCAGGGCGCAGCTCCACCGCCGAATGAAGGAGATTACGGGAATCACCACCAGCGAGTTCCTGCGCAATATCCGTATGGAACAGGCTGCACGCCTGCTTAAGGAGGGCAAGATAAATGTCACCCAGGTGGCATATAGTGTGGGATATAACAACCAGACCCATTTCTCCACTGTGTTCAAGGCACATTTCGGAATGTCGCCTACGGAATATGGAAAGAGTTAAATTATCAAAACATTTATAATATGCTAAAACTACTGTTATCAATCGTATTGCTCGCTGTAGGATTTGAAGCGAGAGCTGAAGACGGGTCGCGACTGTGGTTGCGTGCCGAGAGAACCGTAAAGGCAAAGGATGTCGTGAGATTCAACGGCAAACCCAATGCAACAGTGAAAATCGCTGAGGACGAACTGCGCAACTACTGGCGCGGACAGCTTGTCAGTATGCACCTCGACTCCAAGTGTGGAATTAAAGCCGGAGGATTCCGTCTTGCCGTTTCTCCATCCAAGATAGACGTCACTGCATCCACGGCTGACGGTCTCCTGTATGCGGCATACGAACTGCTGCGCCGTCAGGAAACGGGTGAACAACCAGTCTCCGGTGACAATGTCCCGGCTTTCGACATCAGAATACTTAATCACTGGGATAATCTCGACGGAAGCATTGAGAGGGGATATGCCGGAAAGAGTATATGGCTTTGGGACGAGATTGCCGAGTGCAAGAAGGGTACGTCGCGACGTGCCTCGCTTGGCAAGACGTGTTATCAGTGCTCGCCGTCGTTGAGTGCCCACATCACCGAATATGCCCGTGCCAACGCCTCCATAGGTATCAACGGTTCGGTGCTTAACAATGTGAACGCGTCGCCGCAGATGCTCTCCACTATATATATAAATAAGGTGAAAGCCATATCGGATATCCTCCGTCCCTACGGAATAAAGACCTATCTGTCCGTCAACTTCGCCACACCGATGGTTCTTGGCGGCCTTGAAACGGCTGACCCTCTCAACCCTGCCGTGGCGCAGTGGTGGAAGGACAAGGTGAAGGAGATTTACTCTATCATCCCCGACTTCGGCGGTTTCCTCGTAAAGGCGAACTCCGAAGGACAGCCAGGGCCCGGCGACTACAACCGCACTCATGCCGACGGTGCCAATATGCTTGCCGATGCCCTCAAACCGTATGGCGGCATAGTGATGTGGCGTTGTTTCGTCTATGGCAACAAGCATAAGGGTGAGGACCGTGTGAAGCAGGCAGTAACTGAGTTCCAGCCTGAAGACGGACTCTTCCGTGAGAATGTTATCCTGCAGGCAAAGAACGGTCCCCTCGACTTCCAGCCCCGTGAGCCATACGCTCCTGTTTTCGACCAGATAAAGAAGACCCCGATGATGGCGGAACTTCAGATTACCCAGGAATACCTCGGTCAGAGCATCCATCTCGTATATCTTGCCCCGATGTGGAAGGAGTTCTTCTCCTTCGTCTCTCCCTCCAAGCTGAAGGGAGTGGCAGGAGTGGCAAATATAGGAGACGACACCAACTGGTGCGGTCATCATTTCTCACAGGCCAACTGGTATGCCTATGGTCGCCTGGCATGGAATCCCGCCCTCTCCTCAGAGGCAATCGCCAAGGAATGGCTCCTCCAGACCTTCACCCCGCAGTCCCCGTGCGAAAGCCGTCAGGCTTTCGTCTCCTCACCCTTCCTCCCTACCGCCCTCGACATCATGCTCCGCAGCCACGAGGCATGTGTGGATTACATGATGCCCCTCGGTCTGCATCATATCTTTATGGCAGACCACCACTACGGTCCGGAGCCGGGAGGCAACCAGCCCCACTTCCCCGAGGAATGGAAGCCCGTGTATTACCATAAGGCAGACAGTGCGGGCATAGGTTTCGACCGCTCGTCCAATGGCACCAATGCCGTCAGCCAGTACCGCCAGCCCTTCTGCCGACAGTATGACAACCTCGCCACCTGTCCCGATGAGTATCTGTTGTGGTTCCACCACGTGGCATGGGACTATCGTATGAAGAGCGGCCGCACCCTTTGGGAGGAGATGCAGTATCATTACAACCGCGGAGTGAAGGAGGTGGAATCCTTCGTTGAGACATGGCATAAGTTGAAGCCTATGGTGGATGAACAACGCTATCGTGAGGTGGACGAACGCCTTCAGAAGCATCTCGACAATGCCCGCGAATGGCGGAGCGTATGCCTCGATTACTTCGGGAAATATGCAAAATAGCGGCATTTGTTACAAAAACTTTGTCGTATGATACAAAAATTAACTACAATGCGACAAATAATGATGAAACATATCTTAATTTTGCCTACCTTTGCAGCGGCAAATGCACATAAGAGGCAATAAAGACCAAAAAGTAACTAAGTATTAATAAAAACCAAAAGAAAATGGAGTTCACTAAAAAAGTGTATTCGACCGTTATGATTCTTTTGTTCCTGTGTATGTCGGTAATGACTGCACAGGCGCAGACGAATACCGTAAAAGGTACGGTCAACGGCAGTGACGGCCCTGTAATAGGTGCCACTGTCAAGGTGAAAGGGTCATCGACGGGTGTCGTGACCGATTACGATGGTAACTATACCATCAAGGTGAAACCGGGTGATGTCTTGACATTCTCTTATCTTGGTATGTCAACCAAGGAAGTAAAGGTGGGCAAGCAAACCAAGATTGACGTCACGCTCGTTGAGGACGACAAGTTGCTCGACGAGGTGGTTGTCGTGGGTTATGGCAAGATGAAGCGAAGCGACCTTACCGGTTCGGTGGTGTCGGTCAATTCCAAGGCCATCGAGAAATCAGTGCCCACGAGTGTTGACCAGGTATTGCAGGGACGTGCTGCCGGTGTGCAGATACAGGCAAATACCGGTACGCCCGGTGGTAGTTCCACCATCCGCATCCGTGGTACCAACTCTCTTAACGCCACATCCCAGCCTATCTTCGTCATCGACGGAGTTATCATCGACTCGTCAGGCTCTGATGACGGCAACTCCAACCCTCTCGCCTCTATCAACCCCAGCGACATCGTGTCGATGGACGTGTTGAAGGACGCTTCCGCAACAGCCATCTATGGTTCGCGCGCATCCAATGGTGTCATCATGATCACCACCAAGCGCGGTTCTTCATCCGAGGCTTCCATCACCTACGACGGTTATGTAGGTTGGCAGGCCATGCCCGGCAAGCTCGACGTGATGAACCTCCAGCAGTATGCCCAGCACTATAAGGACATCACCGACGCTGGTATCAAGCCCGCTTCGAGCACATGGATCCGCGGCGACCTTATGGGTGAGGGAACAGACTGGCAGGACGAACTCTATCGCAAGGCTCTCATGACCAGCCACAATGTCTCAATGTCAGGAGGGTCAAAGGAAATGACATACGCCATCTCAGCCGGTTATCTCGACCAGGACGGTATTGCCATCGGTTCTTCTTTCCGCCGTCTCACCCTGCGCGGTAACATCGACGCCAACATAAAGAAATGGCTCAAGGGAGGCATCAACTTCTCGCTTGCCGACAGTAAGCAGAACACAGCCTCTACATATAATATCATCATGACTGCACTCACCTCGCAGCCTTCTGTTGCCGTGCATAACCCGAGTGGCGGCTATGACGGTCCGGATGACCAGTGGATGCCCGATAACCCCGTGGCCCTTGCCGAGATTACCGACAACCACAACAAGAAGACCAACTTCCGCATCAACACCTATCTTGAGGCTACCTTATTCAAGGGACTTACCTTCAAGACAGAGCTTTCAGCTGACTATAACTTCAACAACTACTATTATTATCAGCCCGACTATCAGTTTGGCGTGAAGACCAACGACATACGTTCGGGACGCTGGACCAAGACCAACACCAAGTACTGGTCATGGCGCAACATCCTTACTTATAATGAGGCGTTCGGCAAGCACAACATCAACGTGATGCTCGGACAGGAAATGAGCCACAACCGTTGGGAGACACAGGTGTCAACCACCACGGGCTACCTTTCCAATTCCGCCACCGACATCTCTGCCGGTAACTATGACGACAGCCGCACCACGGGTTATCAGAATGCCAACTCGCTCTTCTCTTACTTCGGACGCGCATTCTATAACTATGACGACCGCTATATGCTGACCGCCACACTGCGTCGTGACGGTAGTTCCAAGTTTGCCAAGAACAACCGTTGGGGATGGTTCCCCTCAGCTGCACTCGCTTGGCGTGTGAGCAACGAGTCGTTCCTCAAGGACGTGAAGTGGCTAGACAACCTCAAGCTCCGTCTCGGATGGGGTACCACGGGTAACCAGAACGTGGAGGACTGGGCATACACAGCCATGCTCGCCAACTATACCACTCCTTGGGGTGTGGGTGTGCTCAATGCCAACAATGCCAATCCCGACCTGAAGTGGGAGACTACATATTCCACCAACATCGGTCTTGACTTCACCATCCTCGACGGACGTATTGAGTTCATCGCCGACTGGTATTACAAGAAGACCGAGGACCTTCTGCTTAAGCTCGACCTTCCCGCATTCCTCGGCTCAGGTGCCGGTTCGGGTTATGGCACGGCAAGCAACCCGTGGGGTAACGTAGGTTCACTGCGCAACACCGGTTTCGAGTTCACCCTCAATACCGTGAATGTAGATTACAAGGGATTCCAGTGGCGTTCGAATGTGGTGATGTCCATCAACCGCAACAAGGTTCTCTCTCTCGACACCGAGACCGGAACACTGCCACAGACACTTCAGATAGGTTCTGAGACAGCCACCGTAACCAACACCATAGTAGGCCAGCCCATCGGACAGTTCTGGGGATATAAGGTAATAGGCCGTTTCGACTCTCCCGAGGACTTCTACTATAAGGATGCCGACGGCAATGTAAAGCAGGTTGCCCTGCCCGAAGGCAGCACAATCGGCAAGAACGACACCTGGCTTGGCGACTATATCTTCGCCGACCTTAACGGTGACGGAGTTATCAACAATGACGACCAGACCTTCATTGGCAATCCCGAGCCTAAGTTCACATGGGGATTCGGCAACACCTTCTCATATAAAGGCTTTGACCTGACCATCCAGTTCAGTGGCTCTTACGGCAACAAGTTGCTCAACTACGGTCGCCGCTCGCTCGAAGTCAGCGGTGCCACCAGCAACCTGCTCACTTCTGTGCTCGACTATGCACGCGTGGAGAAGATTGACCCCAACGGTCCGGATGACTTCCGCAACTATTATGTGGTGAACACTTGTTCAACCCAGCCACGTCTCTACACCTCCAGCGGCAAGAACCGCAACGACCGTGTGAGCGACGCTTACATCGAGGACGGTTCATATATCCGCCTGCAGAACATCTCATTCTCCTACACCTTCCCCAAGGCATGGATGAAGAAGCTGTATATCCAGAACCTGAAGCTCTACTGCAACCTGCAGAACCTCCACACCTGGACCAAGTACAAGGGATATGACCCCGAAGTGGGTAGCCTCTGGGGCAACACCCTCATGAACGGTATCGACTATGGTCGCTATCCCTCACCTAGAATATATACATTCGGACTTAATGTAACTTTCTAAATGAAGAGTGAAGAATGAAGAATGGCTGCGCAAACCGAAGGCAGAGCCAGCTATCTACAATGTCAATTAAGTAATTATGAAAAAAGCATTATTATATACAATAGCACTGGCAGGAGGGATGACACTCACAAGTTGTGTCGGAGACTTCCTCGACCAGGAGAACTCATACCAGCTGAGTCCGGAGACATTCTATGACTCCGAGGCATCACTGCTTGCCGCCACATCACCATTATATAATTATGTGTGGTATGACTTCAACGACAAGTTCTACTATGGTATGGGCGACGGACGTGCCAACAACATCACGGCACAGTATTCTGACTATATCTATCCCTACACCAACTTCACCGACAACTCGTTGTCGCAAGGTCTGACACAGGCGTGGGGCGCTCTCTACTCTGTGGTGTCGCAGGCTAACAACACCATCAACAACATCAAGAACTACTCAACTTCCGACGTGACCGAGTCTATGCAGCAGAAGGCTATCGCCGAGGCACGCTTTATGCGAGGCACAGCCTACTGGTATATCGGTACACTCTGGGGATGCGCAGTTCTGTATGAGAACACCTCCGATCTCGTAAATAACTACGTGGTTCCCGCACAGCCACGTACCGATGTCATCGAGTTTGCCATCCGCGACTTGGAGTATGCTGCAAAGTATCTGCCCAAGGCATCTGCCGAGGAAGGTCGCGTGAACAAGTATTCCGCCTATGGTATGCTCAGCCGTATGTATCTCTCAATGGCTGGACTTACCACATCAGGACAGTATGACGGCACCAATGCCGCCACCGACTTCAACCGCGGCACCCGCAACGAGTATTATCTCGACCTGGCCAAGAAGGCAGCCAAGAAGGTTATCGACGAAGGTCCTGCAAAGCTCGTGGATGACTATGCCACACTTTGGAGTGCCAAGACCATCAACAACAACTCCGAGGTGCTCTTCCAGTTGCAGTTCATCGCCGGTGACGGTGTGGGCGGAGCCGGTCAGAGCATGACCCGATTCCTCGCTTGGAGCACAACAGTGGCCGACACCAACGCATGGGGTGGAGCTACATATTGCTCTTGGGACCTTTGGGAGGAATTCAAGGAGTATGTGGATGCCTCTCTCGGCAAGACCATCGATGATGCCGTTCGTCGTCACCACTCAGTGGCTTCTTACGGTGAGGAATATCCCGAACTCAGTGCTGATGCAAGCAACCCGTATGTTTATGGTGTGACTGAGTCAGCCGGAAGCCAGGGTGCCAACATCAAGAAGTATGTCATCGGTACAAAGAAGGTGAATGGTTTCTCTACAGTCAATAACGCCGGTATCAACACCTATATGCTCCGCCTTGCCGAGGTTTATCTCAACTATGCCGAGGCAGTGCTTGGCAATGGTGAGAGCACCACTGACGCCGATGTGCTGAAGTACTTCAATATGCTTCGTCGCCGTGCCGGTGTTCCTGAGAAGTCGAAGCTCACGTATGAGGACATCCGTCATGAGAACCGTGTTGAGTTTGCCTTCGAGGGTCTCTACTGGTATCAGCTCGTTCGCCGCGGCTACTACAAGCAGCAGGAGGTTGTGAACTACGTGAACAACCAGAACCGCAACGCCAGCTACTATGAGGCTTCCACTAATTCATATAAGCTTAGCGACACCTACGTGGCTCCCGGTTCAGGTGTGGCAACAGCCACGGCAGAAGACCTCATCCTGCCTATGGCAGACACCGACCAGGCAAAGAACCCGTATCTCAAACCCGATGCCAATGGTGAAATCACCACAAAGAGCTATGAGTTCGGAGAAAGGGAAGTGAAAGTGGAGGAACTCTTTTAAGGATTAAAGAATTTAAAAATTAAAGTTATGAAGAAATACATATATATGCTGATTGCGTTGGTTGCCCCGTTGCTTACGGCTTGTAGCGACGACGATGATGTGCAGTCAGTGCAGATGACAATCAGTAAGGTCTATCTGCAGGATGTGGACGCTAAGGACGAGGTATATGACCGCGAGGTCGATTTCGCACGCCTTGGTCAGATGATCCGCATCGAAGGTTCGGGATTCACCGGACTGAAGAAAGTCTTCATCAACGGCTATGACACATATTTCAATAATGCCTTGATGACCGACAACAACGTGTGGGTGACTCTCGACAAGAAGACTCCCGTGGATAAGGCGGACGAAAGCGTGCGCAACACTATCGTCTTCGTCAAAGACAATACCCAGACCACATACCAGTTCACTGTTCGTGCCTCTGCACCGAGCATAACGAGTGTTGACAACACACTGCCCAAGGCTGGCGAGAAGGTGACTGTCTATGGTGCCAACCTCCAGGAGACAACCAAGATCACCTTGCCCGGTGGTGTTGAAGTGACCTCTGGCATAGAGAGCGACGAGGATGGCGAGTGGTATTCGTTCACTATGCCTTCAGGCGTAACAGCTTCCGGCTCCATCATCTCAGAAGGAGCCAACGGTACAGCCATGACTCCTGCCTACTTCAATGAGTTCCGTGCCTTCATCATCGACTTCGACGGAACCGGCGAGATGGGAGCATGGAGTGCAACGTTCGGTGCCGAAGACCTTGTGGATGACCCGTTGAACTCAGGACGTGGAAAGGTATGTCAACTCATTCCTGAGAGTTTCCTTGCCAATGGTCCGGTGGCTGATGGCGTGTCAAACATCAAGGGATTCTGGACTGCGGGCAATGGCAATGACAATGATGACTGGAACCGTATGACCTCTGTTATCCCAGGCACAACTCGTGTTGACTCAGTAGCCCTCCAGTTTGATGTCTATGTTCCCGAGGCTTGGGATCTGAGCGGACAGATGGTCATCACCATCCAGAACAACCTTTCCAACTATGGTTATGGTTCTGCCTGCACACAGTACAGTGCACAGTATATCAACCAGGCATACGCATGGGTGCCATGGTTCGACCGCGAGACCGGCGACCACAAGGCGTTCACCACAGGAGAGCGTTGGCAGACTGTCACCATCCCATTGTCCCAGTTCGGTAACTACACCAACGGCGAGATTGACTGGACATTCCAGAATGTGATTGAAGATCGCAACGCAGGAAGCTACCGCAACTTCGGTATTCTCTTCTGCAATGCCGACATCGAGTTCAGCGAGAAGATTACCTATCCATCCTCACCATTCTCGCAGAAGATATATGTGGATAACTTCCGCATAGTTCCCAACACTGCGATAACGGTATCCGACTTCTGATTCTAAATGAAGAGTGAAGAATGAAGAATGAAATTAAGAGTTATAATTATGAATACATATAAGATAATGCTACCGGTAGTGGCATCGGCGATGCTCCTTACCGCTTGCGACGAACAGATAATGGAGTGGGGCAGGGATGCCGACAAGGGCACTGTCACCGCGGCTGAGATACCACTCGCCGTCAAGGAGGTCATAGCCAACTATGATGACATCAAGGCCTATTCCTCACAGTATATGCCCAACACAATTGTGGGTATTGGTATGGGTGCCGACATGTTCGTCACCAATGCAAATGGCGAGGGTGACCTTGCCGCCGCCAATTTCCAACTGTTCACCCCCGGCAATGCCATGAAGCATGATGCCATCGTGGGTAACAGTGGTAATCTGAATTTCGCCACAGTCGATAATCTCATTGATGGTCTTCAGGCTGCTGGTATGAAGCTCTATGGACATAACTTCTTCTGGCACACCCAGCAACAGCAGACTTACCTGAAGTCCCTCATCGCTCCTACACTCGTTGTGGAGAGCGAGGGTGATATTGCCAATGTCCTCCCCGGTGATGCCTCCGACTTCAATGGCGGCACAACAGGTGGTTGGGGCTCTTGGGGTTCCAATAAAGACAATGTTGAGGTAGTGGCTGGTGCCGGACAGGACGGCTCTGCTGCCGTGGTGCTCACAAACAAGGGCGACGGCAACTCATGGGAGGCACAGTTTGCCTATACCTTCGACTCATATCTTGAGACTGGCAAGACCTATGTGATGAAGTTCAAGGCCAAGTCTTCTTCTCCTGCCGGTTATCTCCAGTTCCAGTATCAGAACGGTTCTACCTACGGTTCTCAGGGTGCTTATACCGACTTCTCCGTAGGCACCGACTGGGTTACCTGCGAGCGTGAGTTTGAGGTGGCATACGACGATGTCAACCGTATTCTCATCAACTTCGGTAAGGTTGGCGGAACATACACCGTGGATGACATACAGTTCGGACTCAAGCAGGAAGACCCGATGGACAACATCCTCGGCGGCGATGCTTCCGACTTCGAGGGCGGCACCAATGGTGGTTGGGGCTCTTGGGGAAGCAACAAGGAGAGTGTAGAGGTTGTTGAGGGCGAGGGCTACAATGGCTCGTTCGGTCTTGTATTGAAGAACAAGGGTGACGGCAATGCCTGGGAGGCACAGAATGCCTATACCTTTGACTCCTATCTCGACCCCACCAAGAAGTACATCATCCAGTTCTATGCCAAGTCTTCATCAGCTGCCGGTGAGATTCAGTTCCAGTATCAGAATGGTTCTACCTATGGTTCCCAGGGTGGTTACAACTCCTTCCCTGTGGGCACCGATTGGGTGAAGTGTGAGTCGGAGTTCACTCCAGCATACGACGATGTCAACCGCATCATCCTCAACTTCGGTAAGGTTGGTGCCACATATTATGTTGACAACATCAAGTTTGGTATTGCCAAAGACCAGGGTGAGGCTGCCGGAGCTTCATCACGCCAGACCATCTATCGTCGCAGTGCTCCTGCCCGCGCGTCCAAGATGTATTATATATTGAAGTCTGCCGACGAGAAGCGCGAGGCTCTTGAAGGTGCAATGGAGGCTTGGGTGAAGGGTATGGCCGAGCATCTCGCCGAGAAGAACATCGTGCCTTACGGATATGATGTCATCAACGAGCCTATCAGCGATGGCGGTGGTGTCCGTGGCTTCGAAGGAGTCTTTGGAGGTTCATGGCAGGATGGCGATGCCACCTACTATGATGCAGCTCCCGAGGAAACCGAGACCGACGGCCTCTCGCTCAACTGGGGCAGCGGACATTGGTATTGGGGATATTACGTGCCAGATTATCCTGTAAAGGCATTCCAGTTGGCACGTAAGTATCTGCCTGCCGAGACCAAGCTCTTTGTCAACGACTATAATCTCGAGACCAGTCCAGCCAAGTTGCAGCAGCTCTGCGACTTCGTCAAGAAAATTGACACCGACAACGGTTCACCCATCGTGGATGGTATCGGAACCCAGATGCACGTCTCTCTCTCATGCTCAGACGATGTTAAAAAGAACGCCGAGAACATCGCAGCCCTCAAGGAGAAAGTGGATGCCATGTTCAAGACCATGGCTGCCACCGGCAAGCTGGTTCGTGTCACCGAGCTTGACATTGCCCTTGGCACAGGTTCACCCTCTTCTGCCCAGTATCAGGCACAGGCTGACTGCTACCGTATGATTGTAGAGTCGTTCAAGGCTAACGTTCCTGAAGCACAGCAGAGCGGTATCACCATTTGGAGTCTCTCCGACAACGATGCAGAGCACGAGTACTGGCTCAATGGTGAGAAGCCCAACCTCTTCGACTCCGACTATCTGCGCAAGTGGGCTTACAAGGGCTTCTGCGACGGTATTGCCGGCGAGGACCTTGGATTGAAATATGGCGGTGAGGACTACAATGCATATTACGAGAAGCAGAATGTGTCTTCCACCGTTAAGTAAAACTACTGTGAAGTAGCTATATTAATTACTAATTATTTGGTGTTACCCCGCGGCTGTCCTCTTTGCAGCTGCGGGGTTTTTATTAATTGAATAGATAGTATTGAAGGGCAGTGGTTGCCCTTTCTTAATTTTTCATCCCGCCTGTTATATATGTATAACGAAGGCAGTATTGAATGTGTCATAATAGCGCTTGCGTTGTCTGTTCCCCACTGCGGAATATATATTCCGCAATGGAGAACGTCTATTCCGCAGTGGGGAACAGACATTCCGCATTGAGGAACAGAGTTATAAGCCACTATAGTGGTACATTCCAAATACCTGTCCACCAGACTTTAGGATAGGTATTATTATAACATTAGAATACCTTATTCAGGTTATAAGTAAATAGTCATTCTGAATATCACATAAGTTGAATAAAGTGACAGCACCTCGTTGTCCATTCCTTTACGCGAGCGTGCGCATATTGTAATTTTTCATTTTCTTCTATCACTTCTATCACTAAACATATTAACATACTTATAATCTGATAGTTAAATAGTGATAAAAGAGTGATAGAAGGGGTGATAGTAGTGATAGAAGAAAGGTTTTTTAACTAAAAAAGCGGGGTTTTTACAAATTCTTTTAGGGTAAAATGTTACTTCTCTCATGCCATTATTTTGATTTCTCTCTACGTAGGCTGCGCCTAAGAGGGACAGTCTTTCCGAGTCAGAGGGACAGGTACATTGGTTCGCTGAGGGTAAGAGGAACCTGTCCATATGATTCTCTTTTCGGCATAAGTGTGAGTGCGGACTGCGAAGTGGATGCTGGCATTTACGAAGTTGGTTTGCATGATCTGGGGTTTTTCCTTACTTTCTCAGCGGATTATAGGCGAAATTGTAGCGGAAAGGCGGCTAAAAACGTTAAATTGTTGTAAATACAAAAATAATCTGAGCATTTTAACATTTGTTTAAGAGAAAATTTGTACATTTGGAGCGCAGTTATTATATACTGCACTATCTCTTATTCAAAATTAAGCCAGACAATGTGGCATATTTAATAACAAAAATAGCATTACCATTATGGCAAGAATGATAAAAGAAACTCCAATCCTCTATGGTGAGGAAGCCCGCCTCTTCGAGTTAAGAGCGGCAACAGTCAAGCCTTTTCCCAAGGAAAGGATTGAAAAAATTCTCGCTGATTACGAGTTCATGCGCAAGAGAGGTGTAAATTGTACTTTCTGAGTATGTCACTTAATCAGAGTAATTTAAAATATCGAAGACTTGGCTTGGAAAAATATGTCAAGTCCTTCGATTGTGGTGATGAAGACCTTAACAACTTCATCCTAAAAGATGCACCCTTATTTTACAAAGTGCGTTTATAGACGACTTATGTGCTTGAAGACTCTGAAACAGCCGAGATATTAGGCTATTTCAGCCTTGCCAACGACAGGATATCGCTAACTGATTTTCCAAGCAATTCTTCCTACAACAGGTTTCGCAAGCAATACTTTGCCCAAGGAAAGATGTTCCGCAGTTATCCTGCTGTCAAGATTTGTCGTTTGGCTACAAGCATAACCCAGCGAGGGAAAGGTCTTGGTACACTTATTGTAAACATGATAATATCTTCATATTTGCAAGATAATAGGGCAGGATGCCGTTTCATCACAGTTGACGCATACGCCAATGCCATGCCATTTTATTTAAATTTGGGATTCTTGCCACTCTCGAAAGAGGATGAAGGGGCAGAAACAAGACTACTGTATTTCGATCTTAAACAATTGGAAATATAAGAACCTCACTCTTATACTATAACATATTTTTATATATGAAGAAGATGGAATATACAACAAAGACTGGATGTAATCCCCTGAGCCTTAGGGTTTTATGGGGGTATTAGCTTTGCCGTAACGTATTCATTCACATATAGATACAGAGCCTTCCGCAGGTGTCAGACAATGGCACAGGCGGAAGGCTTTGTGCGTTTTAGACCTCCAGATGCGGATGGGATGGCACACAGCCAAGACCGCTGTTTACTGGCAAATTACTGCCGTTCGGTGGATAATACAGCCGTATAGTGGTAAAATTTGGTTGAGACAAGCAAAATGGCTTAACTTTGCATTAACATATAATAATAAAACATAGAATATGAACAAGAAACTTACACAATTCAGATGGCTCGCTGCGACGCTCATGCTCGTGGCGGCTATGGTGATGCCCTCCGTGGCGTGGGCTTACAATCAACCGAATGGCAAAGGGACAAAAGAAAGTCCTTATCAGATTAGCAATGGAGATGAGCTTTATTGGTTTGCAGCTTATGTAAATGGCGACCCTGGTGAAGAAAACGGAAATTATACCGCCTGCGCAGTGCTTACGCAAGACATCTCCGTAAGCGGAGAATGGACTCCAATCATGGGCTTTGAAGGAACCTTTGATGGCCAGGGGCACACAATCAGCGGATTGAGAAAGATTATAGCTAGTGGTACTGGAGTTTTTGGTCTTTTCGAAAGTATAGGAAGCAACGCCGAGATACGCAATGTTGGTATCGTAAATTGTAGTTTCAGTGTAAGGACAGGAGGTTTTGTCGGCGGCATATGCGCATTTAATGGTGGCACAATTACAAACTGCTATAACACAGGCAGTGTTGAGGGTGATAATGGACAAGTCGGCGGCGTGTGCGGATTTAATGGCGGCACAATTACAAACTGCTATAACATTGGTTCAGTAAATAACGGACAAGGAAGTGGCGGAATATGCGGACCTAATAATGGCACAATCACAAACTGCTATTACCTTAGCGGCACAGCCACAGCCGGTATATATAGTGGAACTGGCTCGGCAGAAGTCAAGACCGAAGAGCAGTTCAGGAACGGCGAGGTGGCATGGCTGCTCAACAGCGGCAAGACCGACGGAAGTCAGGCATGGTATCAGGCACAAAGTGGTGAAGGATTTCCAAATCTCAACAAAAATGTACAATACAGAACCGTATATAGAGCTTATAAACATGGAGAGACTAGCCCTACATACAGCAATAGTGCAAATGTTCTTACGATGCTTCATGCCCATGCCTACGATTCAAATGCCACAGACGAGGCAAGCGGCAACCACGATATGTCTTGCGAACAAATTGAAGACAATCCATATACTTGGGCGGACAATGAAGACTATTCCAATGCCACCACAAAATGCAATTTCTTCTGCTCTGTATGCCAAAGCGAGGTGTCAAAGGATATGACTGTTACACACGATGAAGGCAAAACGAATGTGCCTGCAAAATGTATGCAAAAAGGCTATAACTATTACGTGGCATCATTGACGTTTAATAACACGCCATATACAAACTACTATACCCAAGAAGTACCGGCTCTTGGTCATGACGATTCTGGTGACGTAACGTTCAATTCCGGATATACAATCTATGAGAAGCATTGTAAAAGATGCAGTGAGTTAGTGGGATATTATGCCACAAGCGACGGAAGTGTAGAGGCAATTGAGGATCCGGAAGGCGTATTCACCGCCAATGACCTCACGTTGCAGGATGCCACGACGTATGACAATCAGGCGGTGTTCACAGCCGAAAGATTCACCTATACCCGCAAGTTCAGCAATACCAATTGGACCACATGGTATGTGCCTTTTGACTTGAAGCTGACCGCCGATATTTGCGCACATTATGACTTCTCGCGCATCAACAATGTGCATCAGTATGACACCGACAACGACGGCACGGCAGACAAGACCGTGGTGGAGAGCTTCCGACAGATGCCAGGCGTAACTCTAAAGGCCAATTATCCTTATCTCGTTAAGCCTGTAAGTGAAAGCGACTTGAATATGGTGTTGAATCTCGAAGGTGTGCAACCTGCATTGGCAGAGAGAAACAGCATCGACTGCCAGAGCGTGGATTATAAATACACATTCACGGGCACATACGCCGGAATGGGCGACAGTGGTTCTGCAGACACCGACCCATATACACTTTGTGAAGGTAACAAGTGGCTACACTTCTATAGTCTCTCTCCCATGCGCCACTATCTTACAATCGAGTCGCGCAACGTATCATCGCCATCTCCCGCTTAAATGCGCAGCATCATGCTCTCCGTTGTCGGCGACGAGGATACAACGGGCATCGTGAAGTTGTATGATGAAGAGCACAAGTCGAGCGAGACCTACGACCTCTCAGGTCGTCGTTTGCCGGTAGGCAGCCAGCTTCGCGGTCTGATTATCGAGAACGGAAAAGTAACATTCAAGAAATAATAAAAAAACACATGAAGAATATGAAAAAGTACATCAAACCAGCAATGAATGTCTATGAGGTAAAGACATTCCAAATTCTGGCAGGCTCTCTGAAAGTTGACGAGACTGAAATTGGCTCTGGATATGGCACATCACAATAGACGTGTGCGGGATATTCAGAATGTGCATTATCGACACGCAGGCGAGACACCTGCGCCCCCAGTGGCTCCGCATTGAAACCGACTGAATAAAAATGCTGCAACAGGCATTGCGCCTGGTGCAGCATTTTATTTTTCTTCCGCGATGAACAGGGGATAGACTCTGTTCATGCAAAACGCACTATATATTTATTTGGCGATTATTTTGATTACTCTCTACGCAGGCCGCGGGCGGGACGCCCACGCTCCCAGAGGCATCCGCATAGTATGGCGGGCATATGGTAAGGCTCCCTCTGCTAACCGTCAATTCTGTTGTTTATAAGCGTGGAGAATAGTCGAAGTCGTTGACTGTGCCCGTCTCCGACGAGAAGCTGATGCCTACCTTATATATCTTACGCGCGTCGGCTGCGTATGGCAGGGCGTAGTCCTTTTCCTCAATCTGCTTCAAGGCTACCTCGGCGGTGGAGTTGAGTTTGAACTCGAAGATATAGACATATTCGGGACATTCGAGTATGCAGTCGATGCGCCCTTGGCTTGTCTCTTTTTCGATGTATGTGTTGTATCTGCCGAGCAAGCACATGATGAGATAGAAAGTGTATTGGAAATGACGCTCGCACTCCATCGCGTCCTGCTTGCGCTGGAATCGGTAGGAAATGTTGGCAAGGAAGGCAGTGAGCTGGAGCTTGAACTTGTCGAGGTCGCCTGCCTCCAATGAGTCACTTACGTCATCAAGCCATGTCGAAGTGCGGCTTTCGCTGCCAAAATAATCACCTGCAAGAGCAGATGTCATACCGCTTCTTACTTCCTCATTCGGGAAATCAAGCAGATAAGTGTTTCTGCGTCGGTTGTATCCCTTGATGGTCAGATAACCGCTCTGATAGAGCATAGGCAGAGGTCTTTGCCTTGTTGCCTTATAATCAACAAACTCAGGTGCAGGGTAATATTTGCCCACCAATTCATTGACATTCTCATTGTTGTCTGACAAGAGGCGCATCAGATATGTCGGAGTGCCGGTGGAGAACCAATAGTCCTTGAACCTGCCTTTTTGCAAACAGTTAAGCAGACTAAAAGGATTAAAGACATCAAGCATGTCTTCACTAAAATGATAGCCGTCATACTTGCGCTTAAGTTCTGCTATGGTTTCCTCATCGTTCATACCATTAGCCTTGCCTAAATCTTTTATCTGCTCCTTAAATACAGTCAGAAGTTCGTCCTTGGTTATGCCACAGAGTGCATCGTACCTGCCGTCGTAACTAATGTCGTCGGGTTGGTTGAAACCGCTGAACACACTGACTTGCGAGAACTTCGTCACGCCTGTCAAAAGGACAAACCTAAGATGCTTGTCGGCAAGTTTGAAAACACTGTAGAAGCCTTTCAGTATATTACGGTTATAGTCTTCGAGTGTTTTTACATCTCCCTCTATCACAGGAGAAGGTATGCCAGTATTCATCACTTCGAGCAGGGGCATGTCATATTCATCAATAAGAACCACGGCACGCCTGCCGGTCTTTTCGTGGGCGCTCTCCAATATTTCATTAAAGCGGATTCCCGGCTCAGATGTATCGGGATTTATATTATACCTTTTCTCGCCATCCTCAAGGAATTTATTCAAGGTCATTTCCAATGCGTCTGATTTCTTGAAGTTAATTCCATTAAAGTCCAAATGAAACACGGGATATTCAGCCCACTCCTTCTCAAGAGAGTCGATGGCGAGTCCACGGAAGAGTTCCTTGCGTCCGAGGAAATAGTTCTCGAGAGTAGAAATGAGCAGGCTCTTGCCGAAACGGCGGGGGCGACTAAGGAAATAGATAGAGCCTGTGCTAACTAAATCATACAGCATTGCAGTCTTGTCAATATAGACAAAACCACCTTCTCTTATTCGCTCAAAGCTTTGCATTCCAATTGGGTACTTCATAATCGTGCTTTTAAATTTTCGGCAAAGTTACTCATTAATTTTCATATATCCAAACAAATATGCCGATTTTTTATATACTCAACTTTCTGAAGTAAAAAAACAGTTGAGAATCCACCCTACAGCGACGGGCAACCTAATATACATTATTATTCTAAAAAAATACAAAAATATTTGGTGGTTTCAGAAATAATGTGTACTTTTGCTGCACGTTAATTGAAATAAAACCCAAGTATTGTATTGTATGAAACGATTAGTACTGATAGTTGTAATGATGGTAATGGTGCTTTCCGGTATGGCTAACCCCATGCTGGACAATTATCGGTATAACGTCTCTTTTCTCGACATGCAGGCAGGACTTCCCCACAACTGTGTTAATTCTGTATATGAAGACAGTCGCGGGTTTATATGGGTAGCTACATACGGTGGCGGTCTCGTGCGCTATGACGGTTATGGCTTTACACGTTCTTTTCCCTCTGAATCCCATACAGTTCTGCACAGTAATTCATGTAGAAATGTTGTTGAGGACAAGTTCGGCAGAATGTGGATTGTGTTTGACGAGGGAGTGTCGGTGATAAGTCTTGATACCTACATGACTGTTGGTGAGGAGTCGTTCGGCACCGATATATCGCAGATTCTCCAGCAGGAGGGTATAAAGGTGGTGCGCGACCTGCGCGATAATATATGGCTTTTGGCAGGAAAGAAAGCATACAAGTTCGTTTTTGACGAGCAAGGACGAATACAAAAGAGCTATTCCTTGGCTTTTGCAGCAAATACGCCCGATATAACCATGTCTGATGTTGACGGAGACGGAACGGTATGGGCAGCCATTGATGATGGCATTTACAAGCTCGACGTAGTGAGAGGAAAGCTTGTGAAACGTCCGGTCAAACAGCTTGCCCCGTTGTTCGGCAAGGCATACTTTACTGGTTTTATGCGTCATCAGGGTGATATATGGGTTAGTTCCAACGACGGTCTATACCGCTATTATACATCCTCGGGTCTGTTGCGCCGCTATTCCCATGATTCATCTTCGGGCAGTTTGGCACATGACTTCACAACCTGTCTTGCCGTGGGTCCCACGGGCGACCTTCTCATAGGTTCGCTCGGAGGTATTAACGTTTATGACTATAACAGCGACTCGTTCTCGCATATACGCTCGGAGCGCCCGTTTGAGGGCATCCGTCTGTCGAGCAACTTTGTTCATTCCATTTATGTCAATAATGGCACTATATGGGTGTCCACCGACAACTGTGGAGTCACCAAGTTGTCGGCGCGTCAGTTGAATCTTGAGAATATCGTTCACTCTGAAAGCGATGCCTCTTCGTTGTCTCCCAATTGTGTCAATGCCTCATACGTGGAAAAGAACGGAACGCTGTGGGTGGGAACAGTGGATGGAGGTCTCAACAGGCGTGCCGCAGGCTCAAAGGAGTTTACCCACTATACCACGTCAAACTCCAGCCTGACCCATAACTCGGTAAGCACTCTTACTGCCAACAACCGCACTCTGTGGGTGGGTACATGGGGCGGAGGAGTGTATTGGCTTGACATGGACAATCCCGCCAAGCTCAACCGCCTGGAAGTTCAGCAGGAGATGTCACACCTTATATTATATATAGGCGCGCTTGCATACGACCGCCGCAACAACGGTCTGTGGATAGGCAGCAACGACGGACTCTTCTTCTATGACTTCCGCACGCGCCAGTTGCAGATGCCGTTTGAAGGCTGCGACCTCGTGAGAGGTTGCATCGGTTCGCTTATAGACACCAAGGGCAGGTTGTGGATAGGCTGTATGACCGGTATGAGGGTGGTGGATTTGCGCTCGCGCAAGAAGGGAAAGTTTACGGTTGAGACATATATGTACAAGCTCGACAATCCTGACTCCAAGCTGATAGACAAGATAACTTGCTTCTGTCAGTCGCGCGACGGGAATGTCTATATAGGCTCCAATGGCAACGGAATGTATCGTATGACAGGTGTCAAGGATGGAAAGATGCAGTTCAAGGCACTCACCACAAGCGACGGACTTGCCAACAACAGTGTGAAGGGCATTGTGGAAGGACGTTACGGCCGTCTGTGGATAGCCACCAACAACGGCCTCTCGGTGATGAACCCCAAGGATGAGGCATTCTCCAACTATAGCGAGGTGGATGGCCTGTTGTGCAGCCAGTTCTACTGGAATGCGGCAATAGCCGACGGCAGCTATGTATATCTCGGCAGCGAGAAGGGACTTACCGCCATCAATGTCAACGACATGACTACGCGTGCCGCAAGCAAGGTGACCATCACCGGTATGCATATCGACAACAACACGATAATGTCCGACAGTCGCTATCTCGACGAGGATATCTCTGTAGCAAAGCGCATTACGCTGCACGAGAGCGACAAGTCGTTCGAGTTGTTCTTTTCCACACTCCGCTATGATGACGACGGACGCTCGGTGTATTGCTATCGCATGAAGGAGTTTGAGAAGGAATGGATACAGACCAGGGCGGGCGAACACACGGTGCGCTATACCAATCTGCCCGCAGGCAAATATACCTTTGAAGTGAAGTGTCTGTCGGCATTGTCCGACGACGAAGGCAATATCACCAGTATCGAAGTGGTGGTGGAGCCATATTTCTACAAGACATGGTGGTTTATGCTCATAGTCATGGGCATAATAGCCATTGTTGCACACTGGTTCTATAAGTCGCGCGTGGAGAAACTGAAGCGTGAGGAGGGCGAGAGGATGCTCCAGCCTATACGCGAGGCATTGGAGAGTGCCGAGAATCCACAGGAACTGCAGTCGCGCATCAGAACCATCCTCGAAAACCAGAGACATTTCCGCCGCAGTGCAGCCAAGAGCGTGGAACTCGACCAGGAGAAGGAACTTGAGCACTCACATGCCTTTATGAATGTGTTGTTCAAGGCTATGGAAGAGGGCTACAAGGATTCCGGCTTCGACATCGAGCAACTCGCCGAGAGTATGAAGATTAGCCGCAATGCACTGACCAAGCGCCTGAAGGAAGAGACCGGGCAGACCGTAAGCCAGCTTCTGAAGGACTACCGCCTGAACATTGCCCGCGAGATTTTGCTGCAGAACAGCGGCAACAGAAACATTACCGAGATAGCCTATCGTGTGGGGTTCAACGACCCGAAGTATTTCACACGCTGCTTCACCAAGAAATACGGCATCAGTCCGTCGGGATACGTGGAAACAGTGGATAAAAACCCGAAAAATTGACGAAAATCAATGTTTGTCCACCTAAAACACGTGTTTTTCCACCTAACTATGCTTAATCTTTACTACCTTTGCGACCAAATTTAAAAAACAATAAGAAACAATTGTAATTAAAAACAAACCTAAATGTATTAAAAATGAAGAAACAATTATTCTCAGTGATGCTCTGTCTGGGCGCCATCGGAAGTGCTTCTCTAAGCCCTATGCCGGTAATGGCCTCAGTGACACAGGCACAGACCGTAAAGGTCAAGGGACAGGTTGTTGACGAAACAGGTGAACCTCTCGTTGGAGCCACCGTCAAGGTTAAGGATTCCAATGCGGGTACTATTACCGACTTCGACGGCAATTTCCAGCTGGATGTTAAGTCTAACGCCACTTTGGTGATTAGTTACTTAGGTTACAAAAACCGCGAGATTGCCGTGCGCGGACGTGCAGTGCTCGACCCTATCAAACTCGAGTCTGACAACAACGTGCTTGAGCAGGTGGTTGTTGTGGGTTACGGTACACAGAAGAAGGCCGACCTCACGGGTTCTGTGTCTATCGTGAACGCAGAGGAAATGAAGAAGGTGTCTAACAGCAACATCTCTACCATGCTGGAAGGTAAGGTTGCCGGTGTGCAGATTACTTCTGACGGACAGCCAGGTGCCGACCCGTCCGTACGCATCCGTGGTATCGGTTCGTTCGGCAGCACCGCTCCTCTTTATGTTATCGACGGTGTGCCTATGGGTACAACAATCCGCGACTTCTCTCCTAACGACATCGAGACTATCCAGGTGCTGAAGGATGCCGCCGCAGGTGCAATCTACGGTTCGCGTGCCGCCAACGGTGTGATCATCATCACCACCAAGAACGGTAAGAAGGATCAGCCCCTGAAGGTTAACTACTCAGGATATTTCGGTGTTGACCAGATTCCAAGCGACGTGTATGACGTGATGGACGCTGACCAGTACAGCAACTATATCGGTCAGGCTTGCGCCAACTCAGGTACTACACTGCCCGGCGGATATAGCCTTGATGCTGCCACGGGCAAGTACAAGTTCCAGGACAACACCAATACCGACTGGTTCAAGGAGGTGTTCAAGACCGGTACACGCCAGAACCACAACGTGAACTTCAGCGGTGGTAGTGCAAGCAGCACTTACAATGTAGGTCTCGACTACTTCCAGCAGAAGGGTACACTCGAGGGTGCTGGTCCTAACTATGAGCGTTTCACCGCCCGTGTGAACAACACCATGGACACAAAGTTCGTGAAGTTCCGCACAAGTATAGTTTATTCTCACTCCGACCAGGACAACATGGGTCTGTCGAATGCCTCTGAGTATGTTCAGGGTCTTTATGGTGACGTCACCAACGTGCTCCGCGGTACATTGCTGATGCAGCCTACCATCAAGGCTTACGACCCATCCACATGGGTATTGGACGACAAGGTAGGTCTTGCAGGCAACTATCGCTACGACGCTTACGGATATGGCGTTTACTATGATACAATCCACGGCGATATCTCGGCTTCCAACCCTCTGCTCGTCAACAATATGCTCGTGCGCAACACACGCGTTGACCGCTTCGTTGGAACTGCATCTGCTGACGTTGACCTCTTTAATATGGTAGGTCTGAAGAGCAAGAACCACTCTCTGCACTACAACATCAACCTCTCTTACAGCAAGACTCACTGCAAGGACTTCACTTGGATTGGAGCTTGGGCACAGAGCAACCGTGTATATCTCGACAAGAGCAACGAGAAGCTCACCAAGGGTTCACGTGACTATAGCGACGCCCTGATAGAGAACACTCTTACATACGATGGCAAGATTGGTAAGCACAATATCAACCTCGTGGTTGGTCAAACATACGAGGAGGAATATACCGACAATCTTACCGGTTGGGCAGTAAACTTCCCTGAGCCCTACTTCCTCCAGCTCCAAAACGGTGCAAGCACATATTCTGAATCTTCTGAGTACAAGCACGCGCTGACTTCGTTCATCGGTCGTTTGAACTACAACTACGATGACAAGTACCTGCTCTCTGCAGTTGTACGTCGCGACGGTAGCTCACGTCTCTCCAAGAACATCCGTTGGGGTACATTCCCGTCAGTGTCAGTAGGTTGGCGTTTCGATCGTGAGGAGTTCTTCCCCATCAGCCATGATGTGGTTAACATGTTCAAGGTGCGCGGTAGCTATGGTGTGCTCGGTAATGAGAACATCGGTGAGTATATGTACCAGACTACCATGAACCGCAACAACATGACCTATAGCTTCGGCAACAGCCCTGTCACCGGTTCTGCCGTTTCAACATTCGTTGACAACAACCTCGCATGGGAGAAGAAGAAGACTACCAACGTGGGTATCGACCTCGCCATGTTCCACAACCGCTTGGAGTTCACCGTTGAGTGGTATAAGAACAAGTCAGAGGATCTACTTTATGCCGTTCCTGTTCCTACACAGGCAGGTGTAAGTAACGCAACCGTTACCATGAACGCTGCCTCTATGGAGAACAGCGGTTTCGAGTTCTCGGCTACTTATCGCAACAACGACCACGCCCTGAAGTATCAGATTAGCGCAAACCTCAGCACACTGAAGAACAAGGTTACGTCACTTGGATTCGGTACTGATTCTTATATCTCAGGTGCATACATCACTGAGGTAGGTCAGGAAATCGGTAAGTTCTACGGATGGGTATATGAAGGAATCGCACGCACACAGGCTGACATCGACAATCGTGTGAACGACAAAGGCGAGCATGTTGAACAGTCTGGTGTAAACGTTGGTGACTGCCTCTACAAGGATATCAACAACGACGGTATTATTGATGCCAACGACCAGACAGTCCTCGGCAGCGGTCTGCCAAAGATTAACTTCGGTCTCAGCGGTCGTGTTGAGTATAAGAACTTCGACCTCAGTATCTCTACCTACGGTGCATTGAACTATCACGTTTCAGACGATATCTACAACAGCTTGAACTCTTGCTACGGATGGGCTAACCGCGACGTTGCTATGGCAGACGCCAACCGCTGGTCAGAGGACGGAACAACATATCTCTCAAGCGTTCCCCGCACTTACGCAGCCAACAACGCCACCCTCCCATGGAACGACCTGTTCAGCGAGCGCAAGATTCAGAACGCTGCATACTGGAAGATTGCAAACATCGAGCTTGGCTACAACATCCCCGACAAGATCTTCGGTGGCGTTGTAAATGGTGTACGTGTATATGTATCTGCCCAGAACCTCTACACCTTCACAGGCTACAATGGCTACAATGTTGACTATGCCGGCGGCACATTCACCCCGGGCTACAACTTCTGCTCGTTCCCAAGCGCACGCAGCTTCATGGCTGGTCTGCACTTCACATTCTAATTTCTCACATTATATATAATATAAGGAATCATAGATATGAAACTATATAAATTATCCTTCGCCCTGTTCCTGGGCGCTTGCACACTCACCTCTTGTGGTGACAAGTTGGATTTGATCAATCCCAACCAGCAGACAACAGGAACCTTCGGTAATACAGCCGATGACTTGGAGGAAAGCGTTATCGCTGCCTACAACCACATCCGTATGGAGGGTACATACGCACGTGTAGGATATAACATCGACGTGTGTCGTGGCGATGAGGTGTGGAACTCCTCACAGGTATGGTATCTGCCGTTTGACGACCTCAACGAGCCTATCACCGACGAGATTGGCATGTGGTCATGGCGTGACTGGTACTACACCATCAACGTATGTAACTTCATCACCTCTAAGGTGGGTGACGACAATAGCGCACTCAGTGAGAAGCTGAAGCGCATCAAGGGCCAGGCGGTGTTTATCCGTGGTTTGGCATACTATAACCTCGTGAACTACTATCAGGCCCTGCCGCTTATCACAAGCTATGAGGACTATAGTTCGCTCGACAAGCTCTATGGAACAAACAACACCTACGACGAGGTGCTCGACCAGGTAGAGAAAGACTTCTCAGAAGCAATGACTCTCCTGCCTTCGCGCGATGAGGGCGGCGAGTGGGCTAAGGGACGCGCCACTTGCGGTGCTGCCGCCGGTTACTATGCCCGCACCCTGATGCAGCGTCACAAGTTCAGCGAGGCTCTCGCAGTGCTTGAAGACATTATCAACAAGAAGTATGGCACATACAAGCTGATGGCTAACTATGGTGACAACTTCCGCGAGGGACCCGCATACGAGAACAACGACGAGAGCCTCTTCGAGGTTCAGTATCTCGACTACGGTTCTCAGGGTGTTGACGATGAGTGGACTCCGGTGAACACCTCACCTAACGCTACCCAGGGTCACGCCATCGAGTCAAACTTCTGCCCCGGTAACTATGGTGGCTGGGCTGACCTCTCAGCTTCGCCATGGCTCTACAACCTCTTTAAGGAAGAGCGTACCAAGGAAGGCAAGCTCGACCCACGTCTCTACTGGACCATCGGTACATGGGAGGCAGACTGGGAAGGATTTGAGAACGGAAACGTTTGCTATACCCAGGAAATGTCTGCATTGGAGCCTGTCGTAACAAACAATATCAATGGTGGTCTGCCTATCGCAAAGTGGACTAACATGCGCACAAATGTAGTAAGCACCGTTGTTACAGGTCTTCACTGCGGTATCAACCTCCGCCTGATGCGCTATTCAGACGTGCTGCTCCGTGCAGCCGAGTGCGAGAACGAGGTTCATGGTGTTACTGACAGAGCAATTGAATGGATAAATCAAGTGCGTCGCCGTGCAAATCTTAATGATCTCAAAAAGAGCGATTTTGCCGATGAGAACGAGTTGTTTGAGCAGATTGCCAACGTGGAGCGTCCGAAGGAGTTCGGTTGCGAGTACGGACGTGGCAACGACCTCATCCGCTGGGGATTCTTCTATTCAGCTGACCGTGTGGCACAGCTCAAGGAGCACGGAACATTCCGCAAGACTAAGACTGACCCGAAGTCACCTGTAAGCTATTCAGAGGTTAATGGCGACGACGTGAAGTGCTCATACGACAACTGGCTTCCCGGTCATGAGTTCCTGCCCATCTATCAGGGTACTCTCAATGCCAACCCCAACCTCAAGGGTAACTCAGCTAACGACGGTACCGACAACACAGCCGACTTCACTTCAAGAGGCTGGAAGGTGCGTCCTGTAGTTAATTTAAAATAACTTGTCAACTTGTTGACTTAAAAAACAAAGAATTATGAAATATCTAAATAAAATATCATCCATTATGTGCTCGGCAGCCCTTGGCCTGCTCGTGCTTACAGGATGTGAGGGTGCTGACCTCTATGGAGTAACCGCGCCCGACTGGATTTCAGAGAAGATTGATTCTATCGAGAACTCCAAGAAAGGAAGTGGAGAGGAAGTGCTCGAAGGTATGCAAGAGGATGTTTATACCGTCGGTGCAACGGATTTCTCTACCGGATGGTGGGCACAGTTCTCTAAGTACTATGTCATTCCCGACGGAAAGAAATTCCACCTTCAGTTCAACCTGAACATCAACCCGAGTGCCACCAACACTTACAAGAACTTCGCCATGATTCTGACAAACGACGAAGACAGAGGCGCTGCTGATTACAAGGAGTACGGTGCTATCCGCTACGACAACCAGCCCAGCGGTAACTCAGAGTGGGGTGACTATATCGACCGCAGCTGCGTGGAGAGTACCCTCACATTCTCAACTGACACAGACGAAGGTGTAGATAAGCTTGGCGGCAAGGTTACAATAACAATTGACCGTTCAGTCCCCGACGCATTCACCGTGACAATGACCAACGGCGTTGTGACAAAGACCTACAAGCAGAAGTCTGCACTTGCCAACCTCAATGCCGACCCGTCGAACACCAACATGCGTATCTTCCTCGTGCCCGAAGGTTCATACATCAACTTCCTGGCTGCCAACATTGAGCCGATAGGTGGATATACCTCTGCATTGGACAAGAATCCTGTTTCAATGACATTGGAGAATGTTCCCGACGAGGTTGTTAAGGGTACAACCCTTGAGGATGCAATGGCCAATATCTCAGCTACTGTCCAGTTTGAGGAAGGTGTGTCTAAGGTTGTTCCAGCTGCCGAACTGTTGTTCTCAGCTATTCCTGATATGGACGAAGTAGGCGAGAAGACTCTTATCGTCATCTACAATAAGACCTTCAAGGGTGAGAACTGTGATGCTCCTATCGTAGCCTATGCTAAGTTTAAGGTGGTTAATGAGATTGCATCTATCGCAATGACTCAGGCTCCTGTACGCACCACTTACTATTTCTATAACTCTGACGCTACCGACGGAATGGAAGGACGCTATCTGACATTCGACCCGACTGGCATGGAAGTGGTTGCAACTTATTCAGACGGAACAACAGCAGTTATCGACAACTCTAAGCTGACATTCACTACTGTTCCCGCTATTCCTGGTTCAGAGAAGGTGATTGTTTCTTCTGCTAACGGCAAGACATTCGAGGTGAATGTTAACGTGGAGGTTTCCAATAGCGCAAAGGCAACTCCATCTACCACTATCGTAGGTGCTGAGGATAACTCTACTGGATTCTGGGGTGCTCATGCTGAGGACATCAATGTCCCCGCAGGCGAAACACGTGAGTTCAACTTCACAAACTACAGTACCCTTGGAGCTAACTGGAACAACTTCGTTCCTATCCTGCGCAGGGCTGACCTCTCGGAGTATGCCGTGGTACGTGCCGACAACTTCGGATGGGGTGCCGGTTATGACGGCAATCCAAACCTTGTAACCTCAGGTGGTCAGGCTGACTGGGCTACATGGCTCGCTGCAATGAATGGTGCCAAGTGTACTGTATGGGTTACCAACTGTAACAACGGAACAGCTGATGTACAGTGCATCATGCACGGAACTGACGGTATTGACTATATCCAGTACTATCTCGGTATCCGTTACGTTGATCCTAACGACCTGTTCGTTTCATTCACAGTTGACGGCTGTCACCTTGTATTTGAATAATCATTCATTACAGAATACGACCTAACTGTTTTGAGAGGCTTTAGGCTCGCGGTTAACCCCGCGGGCCTCCCTCTCAATTTCAAAATCATTGTATAATATTATAAAACAGATAGTAATTATGAGAAACTTTTTCTTGGCTTTTGTGCTGCTATGCACTACCGCTGTAAATGCTGCCGATTTAAAATGGGCACTCATCACGCAGGATGGGAAAAACGTGTTTATGAATCAAGTGGGATATATCCTCTATACTGACGGAAGCTCCACGATGAGCATTGTCAAGACTGACAATAGCACTATTGAGGATGTAACTAAAGTGAGTTTTGCAAAACTCGATGCCACGGGTATTACAAATGTAGTGGCAAACAACGGAATTTCCTTGCTCTCAAGAGTGGTGGAAGGCAGTATTACTGTCACTGGTTGTAAGGAAGGCCAGACTGTGACTGTTGTTTCAGCCGGAGGTGCAGTGAAAGTACAGACAGTAACAAGAGGCGACCATACAAACGTTGATGTTTCTCGTCTTGCTTCTGGTGTGTATTTGCTTAACGTGGGTAAGACCACTGTGAAATTTATCAAGAAATAACAATTTAACATTGACGTGATTATGAACAAAAAAATCCTCTCTTTGATATTGATGTGCTCGTTGGGATTCGCTTCCCTCTCGGCACAGGAACTCGTGATTAAGAAAAAGGACGGCTCGGCGCAGACTGTAGGTGGAAAATTGTATTTCAAGCAGAAAGGTGATGCCGACAAGTGGTCTGTGACATCTGATGCAAATGGTGAATACACTTCGGCTAATGATTTGTCAAAGATACAGAGTGCGTCTGTGCTCGATGGCATCGACCTCGACCTCGTGAAGTATTCAGCTCCTTCATATATTGACTATTATATCTCTGCGGGTAGCTCATGGGCTGACCGCGCCAAGTGGAATCTCGCCAACGTGCATGACCCGACGGTTATGAAGGCTGACGACGGATATTACTATATGTACTGCACTGACGCAGGATATGGCAATCCTCATGTAGAGGACGTTCAGGGCAACAAGCACGGACACTTCCAGTGCCGTCGCTCAAAGGACCTCGTCAATTGGGAGTATATGGGTGCAACGATGTACGGCTTGCCTTCATGGGTGCAGCCCAAGCTTAACGAGATTCGCAAGGCTATGGGACTTAGCAACAGTACGGCAAACTTCGGCGATGACCTGCAGTTCGGGTATTGGGCACCATGCGCACGCAAGGTGAAGGACGGACTTTATCGCATGTATTACGTGATTACGTGTCCCGGCTATCTCGACCCGACGAAGACTTCTTGGGGTGAGCGAGCATTTATCGGATTGATGGAGACATCCGACCCGTCAGACCTCACCAAGTGGGAGGACAAGGGATATGTCATCACCAATTATTCCGACCGTGACCTTTCAAAGATATATGTGTCTCCGACTGCGTGGGAGAGTTGCTACTATAAGTACAATGCCATCGACCCGTCGTATATTATAACTCCCGAGGGTGAGCACTGGCTTATCTACGGTTCATGGCACAGCGGTTTCGCAGCTGTGGAGATTAATCCCGAGACAGGAAAGACCAAGGCAGAACAGGGAAATCCATGGGGTGCAGAGAACGAGGCTGCATACGGCAAGCGTGTATATACCCGCAACAAGTCAAGCCGTTGGCAGGGTTCTGAGGCTCCCGAGGTTATATATCACGACGGATATTACTATATGTTCCTGGCATACGACGGACTGGACATTCCTTATAACACACGCGTGGTGCGTTCGGAAAATATTGACGGCCCGTATAAGAGCATGAACGGAGTGAACGTGTCGGACAATGGCGGCGATGCCTTCCCGATTGTCACTCATCCCTATCAGCTTGGAGGCAACCACGGTTGGGTGGGTATCAGTCACTGTGCAGTATTTGAGGATGGCAACGGCAACTGGTATTACGCATCCCAGCAGCGTTTCCCTGCCAACTATAATGGCAATGCCTATAGCAATGCGGTGATGCTCGGTGGCATACGTGCCATACGTTGGACTGACACAGGTTGGCCTATCGTTATGCCCGAACGCTACGGTGCCGTGCCTCAGGCTCCTATCACGGAGGAGGAACTCATAGGCAAGTGGGAGCATATAAGTATTGCCTACAGCTATGGCAACGTCCAAAAGTCAGTGTCGATGACTCTTGGTGCTGACCACAAGGTGACGGAAGGTTGGAACAAGGGATATGGATGGAGTTTTGACCCTACAGATAATGTATTGACTATCAACAATACTAAGTTGTATCTTGCCCGTGAGGTTGACTGGGAGGCCACTCCACGAAAGACAACCATAGTATATGCCGGTTATGGAAAGTATAATACTACAAGTAACCAGAGAACATACTGGGGCAAGTGGGTAGGACCGCTCGACGATGATGAAGCTGACGAAGAGGAAGAGGAAAAGAACGTTCAGATTGTGGGTGCCCAGGACTTCTCATCAGGTTTCTGGTCAACCTTCTCTGACACTTATACCATCCCCGCAGGCAAGAAACTCAAGATGAAGTTTGTCAACCACTCCTCTAAGGGCAATAACTGGAACAACTGGGTGATTGCATTGAGCAACGACGTGCAGCGTCAGGGAACCGGTTATCTGGAGTATTTCGTGCTCCGTGCCGACAATTATGCTTGGTGGCCCACAGGAAATACAATGGCTAATCCCGATGCAGGTTTCACATTGACAAGCAATTTCAATTGGGATACGTTTAAGGATGATATGGACGGTGCTGACGTTGAGTTGACTGTGTCGCGCAATGGGGCTACCATCAGTGTGGATGCAGTGATGACTACTACAACCAACAAGGTGTTGACAGAATCCTTCTCAATGCCTAACTGTGGAGACGGCACCCAGCCCGTGCGTGCCTTCCTCGTCTGTGATGGCACATGGTTTGAAATTGACCTCGACAATACTTATATCGAAGATGTCAGTTCTGGTATTTATGGAACATGGGTTTCCACTCTGGACGATGGCGAAGTCGTTACTGTTACCTTTGCCCAAAACTCGATGAAATTGCAATGGGCAGATAAAGAAAGCTCAGAGACAGAGATTTATGACTCGTTCAATTATGATGAATCTACCCATAAAATCACGGCTCACCGCTGCAAGACGATTTACGAGGCAAACGGAAAGTCAAACGAAGTAGATGAGGATGATATCCTGATGTTTTATGTTAACTGGATTGACAATAACCATATTACATGTGGTGACAATCCTGGAGATGTATGGGAAGACTATGGCATTCTTACAAGACAATAAATGTCAAGTTGCTATCCCTTTTAGATAGATTTATCCGTACTAATTACTATCAATAAACAGCGAAGAGGGCGACTGCGCAGGGATGCGCGGTCGCCCTCGATTTTTATCATTCAAATAATGATTGTCGGTTATTGCTTCTTATGCGTAATCCTCGGGAACATCTTGCGGAAACGCACAAGGGGGGCGGTAATCTTGCCGCCCGCCACAACGATGCTTACTGCCGTGATTATCATCACAAAGCCAAGAACAATGCGGGGCGTGAGCTGCTCGCCGAAGATGGTCACTCCGAAGAATACGGCAGTCACTGGTTCGAGGGCACCGAGAATGGCGGTGGGGGTGCTGCCGATATACTGGATGGCTCCCGTGGTGCAACCGAGTGATATGGCAGTTGGGAATACCGCAAGGGCAATAAGGCATAGCCATAGCCACCATTTGTCGGCGGGTGGAGTTTGTATGCCGCTCTCGCTCATCAATGCCCGCACGGCAAACATCAGCCAGCCTACAAGCACTACGTAGAACGTCACCTTTAGCGTAGCCACATCCTTCAGGCTGGTCTTGTTGATGGCTACGATATATATGGCATAGGACGTTGACGAGGCTATCACGAGCAGGGTGCCTGTAAGTGAGAGAGTCGTGCCGTCGCCGGCCTTGTAGAGAAGTCCTATACCGCCTACAGCCATCAGAAGACAAATGACAGTGCTTATTCCAAGTCGTTCCTTGAATATCACAGCCATGATGAGTGCCACGAGGATGGGATAGACGAAGAGGATGGTGGAGGCAATGCCGGCATCCATGTAGTTATAGCTTTGGAAGAGAGTGAGGGATGAGAGGGCGAAGATGATGCCGAGAACAAACATCGGCATTGCCTCGCCTTTCTCAATCTTGAAACTGCGTCCCCTTTGGCGGAGCATCAGTCCGAGGATGGGTATGGCGAAGAGATAACGGAAGAAAAGCACCGAGTCAGGGTGCATTCCTTCCGCATACAATGGGAGGGTGAATAGCGGGTTTGTGCCGTATGCCGCCGCCGCTATCGCCCCCAACAGATATCCTTTTACTTTTGTATTCAATTTATTTATTATTATTTTTACATTAATTCTTTAACTGTCCAACGTATAGTATTATTTAAACACAAAGACACTAAGGAACGAAGTTTTTATTTAGATACAAAGACAACAAGCGACTTAGAAGTCGCCACAAAGCCTTCGGATGGGAAACTTTGTGGGCTTTGTTTAAAGCAGCTTTGCTGCTATTTGTATCTTCAGACAGCGAAAAATACTTTGTTTCTTCGTGTCTTTGTGTTAAAAATATAATAGCTGAATAATTCTTGATTCTTAATTAAAGAAAATGCTTCTTTCAGCCCAGTAGATGAGGATTCCGGCGAGATATCCCACGAAGGCTATCCATGTAATCTTCTTCATGTACCAGCCGAAGGAAATCTTCTCCAAGCCCATCACAACAACACCTGCGGCACTGCCGATGATGAGCATCGAGCCACCAACTCCGGCGCAGTAGGCAAGCAACTGCCAGAAGATACCGTCAACTGCCATGTCGCCTGTTGCCGCCACGGGATACATACCCATACATCCCGCCACGAGAGGCACATTGTCAACGATGCTCGACAACACTCCGATGATACCTGTAACGAGGTAGTGGTTGCCGTGGAATGTGGTGTTGAGTCCGTCGCCAAGGAGTTCGAGTGCTCCTATCGTTTCAAGACAAGCCACTGCCATAAGGATGCCGAGGAAGAAGAGAATGGTGCCCATGTCGATGCGCGACAGCATGTTGGTGACACGTTTCTGCATACCTCCGTGCTCTTCGGGAAGCGCAAGGTTGGCGTAGAATATCTCAGTGACAGTCCAGAGGATACCGAGTATGAGCAGGATGCCCACAAACGGTGGTAAATGGGTGATGGTCTTGAAGACTGGAACAAATACCAAACCACCGACACCAAGGAAGAACACCGTCTTGCGCTGCACCTCCGTGAGATGGTTGTCAACACGTTCGTTCTGGCTGAAATCGCTTACTTCGAGTTTGCCGTTGAGGCTGAGCGAGAGGATGTAGGCGGGCACAATCATTGACACGAGCGAGGGGATGAATATCTCCATGATGACACCGGCGGCAGTGACAAGTCCCTTGTTCCATAGCATGATGGTTGTTACATCGCCGATGGGGGAGAATGCACCGCCTGAGTTGGCAGCTATAACCACAAGGGCTGCATAGACAAGGCGGTCTTTTCGGCTCTCCACCAGTTTGCGCAGAATCATCACCATCACGATGCTCGTAGTGAGGTTGTCGAGCACAGCCGACAGGATGAACGTCATAAAGGCAATTCGCCACAGGAGCTTGCGCTTGGTACGGGTCTTGAGCATATCGCGCACGAAGTTGAAACCGCCGTTCTGGTCAACCAATTCGACGATTGTCATGGCACCCATGAGGAAGAAGAGGGTAGTGGCAGTGCTTCCGAGATGCTTCTCCATCACTTCGCTCACGGCGAGTGCCTTCATGTCACCTACTGCCCCGGAGATGTATTGTCCAGGGTCGATCATAAACAGTGTCCAGCAGAACACGAACATCAGCAGGGCTATGGCCGCCTTGTTGATTTTTGTAACGCTCTCAATGGCTATGAGCAGATAGCCGATGCAGAAGACCGCTACGATAATAATACTTAGTGTAGTCATTTTTGTTTTTTAGAGTTTAAATTCCTAATTCCTAATTCCTAATTTCTAATTCCTAATTAGAATTCTATAATCAGCGCTTGTCGCGACTTGAGACTGAGTTTCTTGTCGAGCTTCACGGTGCGGCCCGTGATTACGTCGCGTGCGGCAGTGGCATTGCCGATTACCTCGGCATAGCGGTCGAGCTGCATCTCGGCCTGCTTGTGGTTGCCGTTGAGGATGGTGAGCACTGTCTTGCCGTTATATTGGCGTGCGATGACATAGATGCCCTTGTATGGGATGAACTGTGTCTGCTTGCCCTTGATGATGACATCGTTGCCCTGGCGCCAGTGGAGCAGGCGGCTGAGCCAGTCGAACATGGCGTTTTCGGCTTGGGTGCGTCCCTCGCGGGTGAAGCAGTTCTTGGTGTCGCCGGGGAATCCGCCAGGGAAGTCCTTGCGCACATTGCCGTCGGTGACGTTCTTCGTGCCGTTCATCAATACCTCAGTGCCATAGTAGAGTTGTGGCGTGCGGTTGACGGTAAGCAAGAGGGCGAGTGCCTGTTTGAGTGCCACTGTGTCCTTGCCTTCGCCAAGGAAGCGGTCGGTGTCGTGGTTTTCAAGGAAAGCCATGACATTCGATGGTTTCTGGTAGAGATAGTCATAAACGAAGTTGTTGTAGATGCGGTTGAACCCTTTCCACCAATCGTCGGTCTCCTCATTCTTGGCCTGGTTGATGCGGTCATAGAAGGCAAAGTCCATAACGGTGGGCAGATAGCTGTTTTCCTTTGCTATCTTGGAGTCTTTTTGCCATGCGGCGGTGTATGCCGGTTCGGTCACCCAAGTCTCGCCCACGGTGTTGAAGTTCGGGTATTCCTCACCTATTACCTTCATCCAGTGTGCCATTGCCTTTGCGTCGGCGTATGGATAGGTGTCCATACGGATGCCGTCGATGCCGACAGTCTCTATCCACCATATACTGTTCTGTATAAGATACTTGATGACATGGGGATTGCGCTGGTTGAGGTCGGGCATGGTGGGCACGAACCAACCGTCAACGGTCTCGTGCATATCTATCTTGCTTGCATACGGGTCAACCACGGGAGTGAGCTTGTATGAAGTCTGAAGATATTTGTCATTCACCTTGGCATCGCCGTCCATAGTCTTCAATGCCACAGATTGAGCCTGGTTTTCGGGCAGTAGCCATTCTGGAGTGTTGAACCAGTCCTTTGTGGGCATGTCTGCAACCCAAGGATGCTCAAATCCGCTATGGTTGAATATCATGTCCATCACAATCTTCAGTCCTTTCTCGTGTGCCTCGTCACATAGTTGGCGATACTCCTCGTTAGAGCCGAAGCGTGGGTCAACGCGGTAGTAGTTGGTAGTGGCATAGCCATGGTAGGTGCTTTGTGTGCCATGGTCGGGAGAGTCGTTTTCAAGCACGGGGGTGAACCACAGGGCTGTTACGCCAAGTTCCTTGAAATAGTCAAGATGCTGGCGGATTCCTTCGAGGTCGCCACCATGACGCAGGCTGGGCTGTGTGCGGTCGTTCTTATATGTACGCATTCCCTTTACCTGGTCGTTGTCAGAGCGACCCGAGGCAAAGCGGTCGGGCATAAGCATATACAACACGTCGGCATTTGAGAATCCTTCTCTCTCATACCCTTTCTTCTCGCGAGCCTTGAGTGTGTAGTTCACCTTCTTTTTCTGCTTGCCTTGCTGGAAAAGGAGAGTCATAGTGCCGGGCTGTGCGCCCTTTAGGTTCATATATACCAAGAGATAGTTGGGCGAGTCGAGCCTTACGAGCGAGTCAATCCTTACACCGGGATAGTCGGTGGTGACATCAGCAGTCTTTATGCCCTCGCCATACACCATGAGCTGGAGGCTTGCGTCCTTCAGGCCAACATACCAGTCGGTTGGCTCTATCCTGTCGATTTTCACTGCTGCGTTCATTGTCAATGTTGTGCCTAATAACAAGGCGGTTAATATCTTTTTCATTTTATCGTTATTTTGCAACACAGAGACACAGAGGCACAGAGAATATTTATTAAGTTATCTGAAGATACAGAGAAATAAACTCTGTGACTCTGTAACTCTGTGTTTAATATAAGATGAATTATTTAGTATATATAATCAGAGCCTCCTGTGGAGCAACCTCAATATCTGAGCCTCTGTACTCCGAGATGCCGGCGAGATTGATTTGGCCTCCCTCGCATACGGATGTCCATGTGCCTTCGGGGATGCTCACTGTTTGGGCAGTCTTGTTGGAGTTGAGGATAACCACGATATTGCGCCATGAGTCGCCGTTGGCGTTGTCCTTCAGTCGGAATGCCACAACGTTTTGTGGTGCCTTGATGAACTCGAGCTTCTTGCATACCATGTCGGCATCTGTCATGCGGAAGGCAGGATGATTGCGTCGCAGTTCGGTCAAGCCGCGGTAATAGTCAAACACCTGCGGATATTTCTCGAGATTCTCCCATGGCAACTGGTTGATGTTGTCGGGCGACTTGAAGCTGTTGTGCACGCCCTTCTTGTCGCGCAGCATTTCCTCGCCTGCGAGAATGAACGGAACACCCTGTGCTGTGAATACTGCCGTCTGTGCCAGGAGGTCAAGACGGATAAGTTCATCCTCCGTGATGCCGGGGATGCTTGCCTTCAGACGGTCAACCAGGCACATGTCGTCGTGGCAGCTCACATAACTGATCATCTGAGCAGGCGAGTTTGTCCATGCAGCCTTGCTGTAGTTCACCTTGGTGATGTCAATCTGGGGATGTGAGATACAGCCTGCGATACCAAACTTGATGCTCTCCTCATTGCCGGGGATGGCACCGAGGAAAGCCGACTTGTGGTCGTCGCTGAACGGACCGCGGATGGCGTCGCGCATATCGTCGCAGAATGCACCTATGCGGTCGAGCTGGCGGGTGTTGGCTTTCATGGCGAGTTTCTCCGTAGGATAGGCACAAGCACCTGCGCTCCATCCCTCACCATACATATATATGGAAGGGTCAACCTCGTCGAGGGCCTTGCGAATGAGATTCATGGTCTCGATGTCGTGGATGCCCATGAGGTCGAAGCGGAATCCGTCGATATGGTATTCCTTTGCCCAATAGAGCACTGACTCTATCATAAACTGGCGCATGAGCGGCTTTTCGCTTGCCGTCTCATTGCCGCAACCAGAACCGTCGGAGATTTTTCCGTCTGCGGTCATACGGTAGTAATAACCGGGGTAGGTGAGGTTGAAGTTGCTGTTGTCGATATCGAAGGTGTGGTTATACACCACGTCGAGGATGACGCGTATGCCGGCTTTATGCAGAGCCTGCACCATCTGCTTGAACTCCTTGATACGGGCGATGGGACATGTGGCGTCGGTGGAATAAGAACCTTCGGGAACGTTATAGTTGAGAGGGTCATATCCCCAATTGTATTGGGGCACTTCGGGCTTCGACTCATCCACGGATGCGTAGTCGTAGGAGGGCAGGATGTGGATGGCATTTACACCGAGGTTCTTCAGATGATACACCGCTTTTGGCTCAGTCAAGGCAAGAAACTTGCCCTTGTGTTCCAAACCTGAGTTGGGAGAAACGGAGAAGTCGCGATGGTGCATCTCATAGATGACGAGGTCGGTGGGCTGTTTGGTCAGTGGGCGCTGGTCGCAGCACCATCCATCGGGATTTGTGTCAGCCATGTCGATGATGGCTCCACGGCGTCCGTTTACCGCAACGGCTTTGGCGAAGACACCGGGAGTCTCGTTCATCACCTTGCCTTTGGTTTCCACCTGGAAGGTGTAGAATCGTCCCTTGAGGTCGCCTTTGATGTCGGCTGTCCACAGGTCGTTGCCTGTGCGCTTCATCTTCACGGTCTGCACTTTCTCGCCGCCTACACCTTTTTCATATATATGCACCTTCACGCTCTTGGCCTTGGATGGGGCATTGAGCCGGAACGAAGAGGCATCCTTGGTGTAGGTCAGTTCATTGAATGTTTGCTGGGCACTTATTGCTCCCCCAGCTAACATCAAAGAGACTACTGTCGTTGTTATTTTTTTGTTTATTCTCATAATATTATTTTTTGGGGAGTTAAGGAGTTAAAGGAGTTAAGGAGTTAAGCCATTAGTTTTGGGCATAGGCTTTATTGATATGGGTTGAAACATAAAATGTTTGCGCATATACATTTGGCTTAACTCCTTAACTTCTTAACTCCTTAACTCCTGTTAATTAATCGCTTTGAGTGAGATTGCGAAGCCGCCGCCGCGGGCCTGCTGAATCTTTAGTTTCTGCCCCTGCTTTATAGTTTTCTTTGTGATTGTATAAGCCTTGGGGTTCTTCTCGTAGTCGGCATCCTTGGCATCGGCATAGATGGTGGCCTCATACTTGCGTCCCTTGTCAAGGAAATCGAAGGTGAGAGTGGTGAGGTGACCATCTTCATTGCACTTGCCGCCAATAAACCAGTTGTCGCTCTTCTTGTCCTTGCGGGCCACGGTGATGTAGCGGGCAGGCTCTGCCTCGAGATAACGGGAGTCGCTCCAGTCGCAGGGCACGTCGCGGATGAACTGGAAGGCATCGCTGTACTTCTCATAGTTCTCGGGCAGGTCGGCTGCCATCTGAAGCGGTGAGTACATCGTCAGATAAAGGGCAAGCTGGCCTACGAGAGTGGTGTGGATATAGTTGGGATTGTCGCTCCATGTGCTGAGTTGGGTTTCGAGAATACCGGGAGTGTAGTCCATCGGACCGCCCTGAAGACGGGTGAACGGCAGGATAACCGTGTGCGAAGGAGCCGAACCGCCGAATGCCTCATACTCAGTTCCGCGCGCACTCTCATTGCCCACAAGGTTAGGATAAGTGCGGCAAAGACCAGTCGGACGCACCGCCTCATGTCCGTTCACCATGATATGATGCTTGGCAGCCTCCTTGATGACGTGCATATAGTGGTTGTTCATCGACTGCGAGTAGTGATGGTCGCCACGTGGGATGATGTCGCCCACATAACCCGTCTTAACAGCATCGTAGCCATACTTGTTCATAAGGTTGAAGGCGGCTTCGAGATGACGCTCGTAGTTTTGCGTACTTGATGAAGTCTCGTGGTGCATCATCAGCTTGACACCCTTGGAGTGAGCGTAATCGTTGAGATACTTGATGTCGAAATCGGGATATGGAGTAACGAAGTCGAACACGTCGCGCTTCCACATGTTTGCCCAGTCCTCCCAACCTACGTTCCAGCCCTCCACGAGAATCTGGTCGAGGTTGTTGGCTGCGGCAAAGTCGATGTATCTCTTCACCTTCTCGGTGTTGGCGGCATGGCGTCCGTTGGGTTTCACCTTTGAGTAGTCGGTCTCGCCAAGTTTCACCGAAGGCAGACCGCTGGTGTATTCCCATGTGCTCTTGCCGACAATCATCTCCCACCATACTCCGCAGTATTTCGTGGGATGAATCCATGATGTGTCCTCAATCTTGCATGGCTCGTTGAGGTTGAGTGTGAGGGATGTGGAGAGCATGTCCCTTGCGTCGTCGCTCACCTTAACCGTGCGCCAAGGAGTGTGGCATGGAGTCTGCATACAGCCTTTTAGACCTGTGGCATCGGGAGTGAGCCATGACTCGAATACGAAGTTCTTGTCGTCGAGGTTGAGGTGCATTGTGGCATAGTCCTCGCAGGCAGCCTCGTGGATGTTGATATACAGACCGTCGTCGCTCTTCATCTGAAGGGCGGTCTGCACACCGGTCTCAGAGAACACTGATACAGATGAGTTGTCCCAGTTGACAGCCTTTTTGAAGCGAGCGCGGATCTCAGAGAGCTTGGTTTCTTGGGTTTCCTGCTCCTGGGTGTCGTAGTCACCGGGCAGCCACCATGCGGTATGGTCTCCAGCCATGGCAAACTGGGTGTGCTCCTCCTTGATGATGAAATAGTTGAGCGACTTCTGCTGTGGGAACTCATATCTCAGTCCGAATCCCTCGTTATACACGCGGAAGCAGATGATGATATTACGGTCGGCAGAAGGCTGGTTGAGGTTGACCTCAAGTTCGTTGTAGTTGTTGCGTATCTGCGACCACTCGCCCCACACGGGAGTCCATGTCTCATCGAATGTGGATGTCTTGGTGTTGGTGATCTTGAATCCGTCCATAAGGTCGGTTTCGTTCTTGCCCTTCGAGGCATGTTTGTCCTTGGCAAGTTCAAGACCCAGTCGGCTTGGTTTCACAACAGCCTTGTTCTTGTAGGTCATTTCATAGGTGGGCACGCCACCGTCGGCGAGAGAGAACTTAACAGTTACGTTTCCGTCAGGCGAGCTGACGCTCTGAGCCATTGCCATCAGCGGCAACAGCAGTGCAAAGGCCCACCCCCAGCCCCTCCCAAGGGAGGGGAGGCAAGAAAGGCTTATTCTTTTGACCATAAAAAAAATGTTGATCTTCATATATAATAAATATTATGTGTTAATAATTTTACCTGCTTAGTTACCCTCCCCCTGGGGAGGGCAGGGAGGGGCCTATCTTCCGCTATTCTTCACAAGTTCCTTCACTGCCTGATTGAAATTATCGGCAGCGAGGAGCTGCTCTATGGTGAGGTGCATGCGGTAACGCCAGTAGTGGCGCGGGTTGGCGGGGATGTTGATGCGCTCAGCATCGGCATCGGCAAGGCGCAGGGTCTCGTCTATTGCAAGCCAGTCCTGCAGCGAGAGCAGGCAGAGCATCGACGGACTGGTGAGATGGCGAGACACAATCTCCTTGGCAAGCCATCCGGGCAGCGGGTGGGGAGCCGCTCCGCCACGATGGAGCATGGAGTTGTAGTAATCCTGTGTGCGCTCATAGTCCTCGTCCCACCATTGGCGCAGTGTTGACATGTCGTGGGTGGAGATGGTGCATACGGAGCGGTAGGGATTGCGCGAGAGATGACCGAAGCGCACGGTGTCGTCCTTCGGCATCGACTGTATCTCGAGACTCAGTATGCGCAACTGGTTCATCACCCATGGCACGCAGTCGGGCACCATACCAAGGTCCTCGGCACATACCAGCATACGTGTGGCCTGTGTGAGCTTCGGCATCTTCTTCATCGCCTCCTGATACCAGAACTGGTTGTTGCGGCGATAGAAGTAGTCGTTGTACAGACGGTTGAAGTTATACTTGTCGTTCTCCCAGAGTTGCTCATAGATGAAGTCGAGCTGCACTCCGATACGTGGATGGAACTTGTTCGGGTCCTTGTGGTCGCGCAGGAAGAGCACATCGCTGATGAGGGCATAGAGTCCGTCGCGAAGGGATTCGAGATTAAATGAAGAGTGAAGAATGTAGAATGAAGAATCGGGCTGCGCAGTATTTTCATTCTTCATTCTACATTCTTCATTCTTCATTTGAAAGTACCACGACTCTACCTTGCGCTGGGTGTCGAATTCCGGCTTCATCTGATAGCGCTCGTCGTCGAGGCGGTCGAGGAACTTCTCCTTCACCATGTCAGCATTCTCGTGGAATATGCGGTCGAGAGTCCAGTCGGTGATGAACGGACGGGTGTAGCGGTCTTCGTCGAAACGGAGTCCGTAACCCTCTATTTCCTCTTTGGTCATGGCAAGGGCAGGGGCAAACTGTCCGAGCAGTCCGTGTACGGCATGTGATGGTATCTCCCAGATGCGGAAGAAACCGAGTACGTGGTCGATACGGTAGGCATCGAAGAACTCCGCCATCTTGCGGAACCGGCGTACCCACCATGAGCATCCGTCCTCAAGCATGGCATCCCAGTTGTATGTGGGGAAGCCCCAGTTCTGTCCGTTGGCAGAGAAGGCATCGGGTGGGGCGCCCGCCTGGCCGTTGAGGTTGAAGTACTTAGGCTCAACCCATGCCTCCACGCCGTCACGGCTGATGCCGATAGGAATGTCGCCCTTGAGCAGCACACGGTTGGACTGTGCATAGCTGTGTGCATCGCGCAGCTGGGTGTCAAGAATATACTGGATGTAATACCAGAAGGCCACCGACTTGTACTCCTTTGTCCCTGGAGTGCCCATCTTCTCACGTTCGTCCTCGGGCAGTGAATGATGGTCGGGCCACTGGCTGAATGTTGCTGTGCCGTAGATGTCGCGATAGTGGCTGAATGCAGCGTATGGCACAAGCCAGTCCTTGTTGTCCTCGAAGAACTTCTTGTATGTGGCTTTCTTGCTCGTGGCGGCAAATTCCTGCTCGAACAAGAGGCGAAGATATTCGCGCTTGGCATTGTTGACGCGTTCATAGTCAATCTGTGGCAAGGCGTTGAGTTCCTTGCGCAATGTCTCCATGCGCTCCCTTGTCTCCTCGTCCTTAAGTTCGGGAAGCTGGCGCAGGTCGGCATATTGCGGATGGAGTGCATAGATGCTGATGCTGTTATAGGGATATGAGTCTGTCCATGTGTTAGTGATGGTGGTGTCGTAAATAGGCAGAATCTGTATGACGCGCTGATGGGTCTTGGCTGCCCATCCCACCATCATCTTCAGGTCGCCGAAGTCGCCCACTCCGAAACTGCCCTCAGAACGGAGTGAGAATATGGGCACAACCACACCCGCAGCCTTCCATGCGAAGATGGGGAAGAAGGCAATGTCCAGTTCATACACTATGGTTTCGCCGTCCTTCATCTCAGGTATTTCAACTATGCGGTTGTCGCGGGTCTCCCAAAGCGGAGTATAGTCAATCTTCTCGTTGAGAGCTACGAACTTGAACTCCAGTCTGTTGCTCTTCAGTTTCTTTGCGTCGATAACAGCCATCCACTCGTTGGGGGCAAATTCCTCCATGGGGTATGCCTTTGTAGCCTCCCATTCTCCCAAGACCTTTTCACTGCCCATAACGGCGAGACGTTCAGAGGCCCGCAGCTGTGGAGCCTTGGTCTTGATGATTACGGATTGGGAGGAAGTGGTCTTTGCCAGCTTGCTCTTAGAGCGCTTTGCCACGCAGTCGGTGATGGCGGAGCTGTACATATAGGCATCCTCGGGGATGTCGTTCCAGTGGTCATACGCAATGAATGATTCCGACTTTGAAGCCGAAAGTTTTATGTTGTGTGGCTGCAACTGCCACTCCTGACGTGAAAGCACGCCATTCTTTTCCACACTATAATAATAGCTGACGGCATCCGTACCCTCGGGTGTGTTTACGCGGCAAGTCCATTCGCTGCCGTTCACTGTATTCATCCTTTGTTTTACGATGTCTTCAGGTTTGTCACCCTTGATGAAGTTTGCCACCAGTTGCTCGCCGAATACTGTGTTATACGATAGGTTTAATAGTATTGTCATAATTCAAACTGTTATTATTTTCGTTGCAAAATTAGAAATTATATCTCAATAGGTCAAAATATGTTTGGGAAAATTGGGTGGAAAGATGCGCAATCGATTGCGCACCTTTCCACCTCTCCCGTCTATTTAATGTCTAACAAATCTTTCGAAGGGTTAGCCTTTTCCACCTGTTTCAGTGTTCGGTCTTTTATCACAAACACACAGAAAGCACCGATGACAAGCAGTATGCCCGCAACCATAAGCATGTCGCACTGGCGACCGCCAATCAGCTGGAACACAACGCCTCCAGTGGCGGCAGCAACTATCTGCGGGATGCAGATGGTGCCATTGAACAAGCCGAGATACACACCCATGTGTCCGTGGCCTTCAAGGGCATTGGTGACAATGGCAAACGGCAGTGCAAGCATTGCAGCCCATGCGCAACCGATGAGCAAATAAGGCACGAAGAGCACATACTGGTTATGGATGAAAGGTATCATGATGAAACCAATGCCTCCCAAAACAAGGCTTATGCAGTATGCAATCTTGCGGTCGCTGATCTGAGGTATGATGACAGCCCAGATAACACTGCCTATTGCCTGTACGGCAAAGAGCACTCCCACCCAGTTGCCGGCATCCTGATATTCGAGCGATGCGGTGTCGGTGGTGTTCCAGCATGTCTCGGCGATACCGCCGTTGGTATAAGTCCACATATACATGAATGCCGCCCAGCAGAAGAACTGCACGAGACCTACAGTCCAGAATGCCGTAGGAGCGTCCTTCAGGAGTTTGAAGATATTCACCTTCTCCTCGTCGAGTGGCTTGTCAAGCCCGTGATATTCAGCATATTCCTTCGGTGGCATCTCCTTCACCTTTGCAGTGGTGTAGATGACACAGAGGATAAGTATTGCGGCTCCGATATAGAACGAGTAGATAACAGAATCGGGCACAACGCCCTTGGCTGCCACATTGCTGATGCCGAGGAATGTGAACAGGAACGGGAACACGTAGCCCACGAGCGAACCGGCATTGCACAGGAAACTCTGGATGGAGTAGGCGAGGGCCTTCTGCTTCTCGTTCACCATATCACCTACGAGCATCTTGAAAGGTTGCATGGCCATATTGATACTGGTGTCGAGGAACATCAGCGAGCACAGTCCGAATGTCATTGCCGTGCTCACTGCCATTCCGAACGAACCGGCATTAGGCAGGAGGCACATCACGAGCACAGCCACCGCGGCACCTATAAATAAATAAGGTATGCGGCGTCCGAACCGGCACCATGTCTTGTCGCTCAGTGTTCCCACGATAGGCTGCACCACGATACCCATCAGCGGCGGCAGTATCCAGAAGTAACTTAGTGAATGGGGGTCAGCCCCAAGTGTTGCGAATATGCGTGAGATATTCGCACTCTGGAGAGCGTAGGCAATCTGCACTCCAAAGAATCCGAAACTGATGTTCCACAGTTTCATAAAGGATAAATCAGGTCTTTGCTTTTTCATATCTTTATTTTTTAATTCTTAATTTTTATTTTTTAACCCCGAAACTTTAATTCTTTAATTTTTTAATTCTTTAATATTTTTATTTTAATAAAAAATCACCTCGTCGTCCCCCTGAGAATCAGCCTTGTCCTTACGATTCTCTTCTCCACCTTGTCAATGGGGATAGTGCCCTCCACATGGGCTATGAGGATGTCGGCGGCTTCCTCGCCCACCCGCTTGCCTCGCTGCTCCACCGTGGTGAGCATGGGGTCGCAGGCTATGGCACGCTGTCCATTGGTGAAGCCGCATATCGAGATGTCTTCAGGCACCTTGAATCCCATGCGCTTTGCAGCATACATAATACCGATAGCAGTGTCATCGTTTACGGCAAAGAAGGCGTCAGGACGGTTTTCACCCTTAAGTAACTCAGGCGTAATTACCTCGGCGTCAGAGCGGTTGTCGCAGAAGAGAGTCAGCTTGTCGTCATATTCAAGACCATGGCGCTTCAGTGCGTCCTTATATCCGTTGAACCTGTTCTTGGATATTTCAAGAGTCATAGGCGAACCGAAGAAGGCGATGCGCTTGCATCCCGTTTCGATCAGATGCGACACGGCATTGAAGGCACCTTGATAATCGTCAACCACCACGCGGTTGGCATTCACTCCGGTGCAGATGCGGTCATAAAATACGAGCGGCACACCGTTTTCCAACAGTTGGTTGAAATGGTCATACTTCACGGTGTCCTTGGCCTGCGACACGATAATACCGCAAACCCTGTTTTCATAGAACGACTGGCAAATCTTCACCTCTCGCTCATATTTCTCATTGCTCTGCGCCACCATGATGCGGTAGTCCCTTGCCCTTGCCTCCTCCTCGATGCCCGCTAATACCGTGGAGAAATAGTAATGAGCCAGTTCGGGAACAATCACCCCAATAATCTTAGGCTGCATCACGCGGCTGTTGCGCAGCGACTCGGCAATCATGTTAGGCGAGAAGTTATGCTCCTTGGCATACTGCTGTATGGCGCGCCGTTTCTCCTCACTGATTCTCGGCGAATCCTTGAGAGCCCTTGACACCGTAGCCACGGAAGTGTTGAATTCCCGTGCAATGTCCTTCATTGTCAGTTCTATATTCTTTTTCATCGTGATTGACTTGATTTCGATGCAAAATTATCGCTTTTTATTAATATAACAATGTAAACACTAAATAATATTGCATTTATGATTGTGCAATCGTTTGCGCAGAGATTTTTTATGATTTATATCAAAAAAAGGAACAAGATATGCAAAATAATCCTACCTTTGCAGCGAGAAATCGAAAAATCATCGAGAACAAGACCCAAAGTTGAGTTTTCAATAACTAAAGTTTTAAATAATAATAATGTATGATGAAGCAGGTAAATTTTAGAATTCCGCTTAGGATGATGGTCGTGTTGTTCGGCCTAATCCTTTCAATCGGTGCCTACGCCCAGATTACAGTCAAAGGACATGTAAAGGACTCCGCAGGCGAACCGGTCATCGGTGCAACCATCCGTGTTGCAGGTACTAACGGTGGTACGATTACTGACTTCGATGGTAACTTTACTATCAAGGCAGACCAGGGTGCCACTCTCAACATCTCTTATGTAGGCTACCAGCCCGCCAACGTTAAGGCTGCCGCCAATGTGGAAGTAATCCTCAAGGATGACGCCCAGGTGCTCGAAAACGTAGTCGTAATCGGTTACGGTCGTGCAAAGAAAAACGACTTGACAGGTTCGGTGACAGCTATCAAGCCGGATGACATGAACAAAGGTGTACAGGTAAGTGCACAGGATATGATTACCGGTAAGATTGCTGGTGTTAATGTTCAGAACTATGGTGGTGAACCTGGTGGTGGTGCGAGCATCCGTATTCGTGGTGGTTCGTCTCTTAGTGCCTCAAATGACCCGCTTATCGTGATAGACGGTTTGGCTATGGACAACTATGGAATGCAGGGTTCTTCTAATGCCCTTAACCTTGTTAACCCTAATGATATCGAGAGCTTCACTGTGTTGAAGGATGCTTCTGCAACTGCTATCTACGGTAGCCGTGCTTCTAATGGTGTGATTATCATCACCACAAAGAAGGGACGCAAGAACATGAAGCCAACCATTTCTTATAATGGCAACGTTTCAGTTAGTGCTGTTGCAAAGAAGGTTGACGTGATGAATGCAAGCGATTTCATGAACTATATCAAGACAAACAGTGGTATGAGCGACGAAGAGTGGCAGGCAAGTGACTATTATAAGAACATGGGCTACTGGTCGAAGTACAATGCCGACGGTACTCCAGCTGATGGTGCCCAGCATCTTTTTGCCGACACCAACTGGCAGGATGAGATTTACCGTACTGCAGTTTCCACTGACCAAAACATCACTCTCACAGGAGCATTGAAGAATCTTCCTTATCGTGTGTCTCTCGGCTATACCAAGCAGCAGGGTGTACTCAGAACTTCTGACTATGAGCGTTATACTGCAAGTGTCAGCTTGAACCCGACATTCCTCGATGACCACCTCACCGTTAATTTCAACGCTAAAGGCATGTATTCGAAGACTTCCTATGCCAGCACAAGTGCCATTGGTGCAGCAGTGTCTATGGATCCAACAAAACCCGTTTATATGAACGACGATTTTTATAAGCAGCATTTCGGTGGCTATTTCCAGTATCATAGTGTAGTTGACCGTGGTGACACCGTTTGGGGCTTTTCACCTAACTCTCTTGCAACTCGCAACCCGATGCATTATCTGAACGAGGCTTCAGACAAAGGTAAGGGCAAGGAATTGACCGGAAATATCGAGCTTGACTATAAGATACATGGATTTGAAGACCTTCACCTTCACATGAACGCAGGTATGGACTTAAAGTCTGGTAAGAGCAACAAAAGCTACAGCCGTTACTATTATGATAACTACTACTATGGAAGCCAGGGTTGGAACACACAGGACACATACAACCTCTCGCTCAACCTCTACGCACAGTATCTGAAGGACTTTGCTGAGATTCATCACATCGATGTAATGGGTGGCTATGAGTGGCAGCACTTCAACAAGGAGACCGACTACTATTACTATGGTACTTATCCTGATACAAGCATTGAACATGCAGGCGAAATCTATCAGCCTTCAGAGAACACTCTCTACAAGACAGAGAACTACCTCGTGTCGTTCTTCGGCCGTTTTAACTATTCGCTCCTCGATCGCTACCTCTTCACATTCACTATCCGCGACGACGGCTCATCACGTTTCCATAAGGACCAGCGCTGGGGTGTATTCCCATCTGCAGCTCTGGCATGGAAGATTAAGGAAGAGCCTTTCCTCCGCGACGTAAAGGCCATCAATGACATGAAGCTCCGTCTCGGTTGGGGTAAGACAGGTCAGCAGGAAGGCATTGGCGACTATTCGTATTTTGCTTCCTATACGACCAATGGCCTTGGAGCTTACTACCCACTCATTGGCGACGGACTCACTTATCGTCCAGACGCCTACAACGCAGCCCTCACATGGGAAAAGACAACTACATACAACGTAGGTCTTGACCTCGGATTTGCCAATGACAGACTGACGGCAAGCATCGACTACTACTATCGCAAGACCACCGACCTCATCAACACCGTTACCGTGGCAGCAGGTTCAAACTTCCGCAACAAGGTGACAAGCAACGTAGGTGAGCTACACAACCAGGGTCTCGAGTTCTCGCTCACTTATCGTCCTATCGTTACAAAGGACTGGCGTTGGGAAATTGGATATAACCTAACTTACAACGACAACAAGATTGACAAGCTCGTAGCAAGTAACGATCCTAACTATAAGATTCTCCACGGAGGACTTGCAGTGGGTGACGCTGGTTCTGATGGTATTCAGGCATGGGCAGTTGGACATCCTGTTTCTGCCTACTATACATATCAGCAGGTTTACGACAAGAACGGTCAGCCCATCGAAGGTGAGTTTGTTGACAGAAATGGTGACGGTATCATCAATTCTAACGACCGTTATTTCTACAAGAAGGCCGATGCTGATGTTCTGATGGGCTTCACCTCAAAGCTTATTTACAAGAACTGGGACTTCAGCTTCTCTCTCCGTGCAAGTCTTGGCAACTATGCCTACAACGCAGTTGAGGCCAATAGCTCAAATGTTGACGTTGAGCGTCTCTATAATGGAAGCTCTTGGCACAACGTACCAACAATGGTTTTGGAAAAGAAATGGAATTATGTGTCAACAGAAGATGCTCTTTCCGACTACTTCATCCAGAACGCTTCGTTCTTGAAGTGTGACAACATTACTATTGGATATAGCTTTGAGAAACTCTTCAAGTTGCCTATCAGCGGACGTATCTATGCCACTGCACAGAACGTGTTCACAATAACAAAGTATAAGGGAATTGACCCGGAAATCAATGGCGGCTACGATGGCAACATCTATCCACGTCCATTCACAGGTGTTCTTGGTCTTAACCTTAATTTCTAAATCCTTAAACAATGAGCATTATGAAAATAAGAATGTTTAAATCAATTATACCTGCTGCGGCACTGGCTCTGACAGTCAGTTTGTCGTCGTGTGTCGGCGATTTGGATGTTGACCCAATCAACCCGCAGCAAACAATGCAATTCGACAACGATGCCGTTTTCAACAAAATATATGCAAGCTTTAGTTTGACTGGACAGTCGGGACCGAATGGAAACGGCGACTTGGATGATGTAGATGAAGGACGTTCGGACTTGTTCCGTATGATGTTCTACCTTAACGAGTTTACAGCTGACGAGGCTCACTGGGTTTGGGCTACTGACGCTGGTCTGCCAGAGCTTCTGCATAACTCATGGGGTGAGAGCTGCATTTTCTCAGCAGCACTCTACTATCGCTTCTACTTTACCATCACAATGTGCAACTTCTATCTTGCACAAAATGGTAATGCAGCCGATCAGGCCCAGAGAAACGCCGAGGTTAGATTCATCCGTGCCTACAATTATGCGCAGATTATGGATCTCTATGGCAATGCCGCCTTTACTGAGAACGTATCGGCCGACTATGCCGTTAGATATACACGTCCAGAGTTCTTCGACTATATAGAGAAAGAATTGCTCGAATGTTCTGAGGAAATGGCTCAACCTGGTCAAGCAACATACGGACGTGCCGACCGTGTAGCTGCCTGGAACTTGCTTTCAAGAATTTACCTCAACTCTGAAGTATATACCGGCAAAGCCCGTTGGGACGATGCCATGACCTATGCCAACAAGGTAATAAGCAATGGCTACTATCATTTGAATACTACAAGTGCCGTCAATCCAAAGACTGGTGAGGTTTACAAACCTTATCAAATGCTTTTCTTGGCTGACAACGACAAGAACGGCGCACAGTATGAAAACATTCTTGTCGGTATGTCTGACGGTGTTAAGACAAAGAGTTATGGTGGAATGAACTATCTCATTCAGGCTTCTTACTCCAACAAAACCGACTATCCAACTGAAACTTATGCACCATCAGGTGCCAACAACAGCTGGGGTAAGTGTTTGCGCATACGTAAGAACCTTGTTGACAAATTCTTCAACGAAACACCAGCAGAATATAATACCCTGAATGAGTTTATAACTGCTGCTGGCGATGACCGTGCCCTGTTCTACAACCATGGTATTAAACCAGCTGTTTCTGACGAGGGTACTGACGAATCTCTCGGTTACAACTGCGTGAAGTTCCGCAACGTCAACTCAGATGGTTCTAACAACGATGTCATTGAATTCGTAAATGCCGACCTTCCAGTTATGCGTATTGCTGAGGCTTATATTACCTACGCTGAAGCTTCTATCCGCAAGAATGGGGCCGCAGGCAATAGCGAAGCAAAAGCAAAGCTCGACGAACTTCGTGCACGCTCAAGTGCAACTCCAAAGAGCACTTACACTCTTGACGATGTTTGCGACGAGTGGAGCCGTGAGTTCTGGTTCGAAGGTCGCCGTCGTATGGATTTGATTCGCTTCGGTAAGTTTGGTGGTCAGTCAAGCTACAAGTGGGAATGGATGGGAGGCGTCTATGAAGGAAGCCAGTTCCCAGCATACATGAATATCTTCCCTCTGCCTGTTAACGAGATTTCAAATAATCCTAACATCAAACAGAACGAAGGTTATAACTAATTTAATAAAGGAAAATAAACATGAAAAAGTATATTTTAGCTTCATTGTTTGCCGGTGTCGCTTTCTTCGGTCTGACATCGTGTGAGGATGACAGGGATTCAAATCCTACTTTGAACACTCCCGAAAGCTTCGTCCTCAATGAACCAGCCCTTGCCGGCAATACCTATGACCTTGAGAACTCTGATTCTCTTGTGTTTACCTGCAAGCAGCCTGACTACGGCTACACTGCAGCCGTCACATATTATGTGCAGCTTTCGCTCACTGATGTATGGGAGAACGAACTCGATGCCGATGGCAAAGTGGTTGGAAATCCGAAGATGATTGAGTTGGAGAACTATTCAACAACAGCCAAGGTGAAGGCAAACTCCAAAGACATGAACAAGGCCATCATGCAGATGGGTGGATATGCCGCCGAGGAGGAAATGCCAGAGACTCTGCCTCTTTACGTGAGACTGAGGGCAAAGTTGGCTTCTGGAGCAACTTGTTATTCAAACACCATTCAGACAACTGTAAAGCCATTCTTCGCCGTGCTTGTAGCTGCCGACCCGGAATTGTGGTATCTCATTGGTGCTTGTGTCGGCGATGGTTCTTGGGGTTCAGCAATTGGTACTGCCGTTTATCCGATGTCACCTGTTGAAGGTGGCGACTTCAACGACGAGACAGGCCGTGGACCTCTCACATTCACAGGCTACTTCACACCAGACAAGGGCTTTAAGATTGTTCGTGTTCCTGGCGAATGGGCAGACCAATGGGGTGGAGTCGATGGTGATATCAACAATCCTAAGCGCAAGGATGATTCTGGCGAAGGCGGCGATTTCAAGGTGCCGACTGCAGGTTACTATCGAATCGACCTCAACACCAACACCAACGAACTGAAATTTACTGCTCTTGAAGAAGATCCAAAGGAGTATTCTCAGATGCTCGTTTCAGGTGCGTTCAATGGTTGGGGTGCAGATACCAACATGACTCCTTGCGACACTTACGACGGTGCTCGTCCACACGTTTGGATGTATGACATCAGCACAACTGACGGCACAGAATTGAAGTTCCTCGTTGACAGTTCATGGAATCCTAACTGGGGTAACAGCACCTTCCCATTCGGTTGGGGTGTAGGCAATGGTCCAAATATTCCGGTAGGTGCAGGTGACTATAGGATAATCTTCAACGATATCACTGGTTACTATCACTTCTATAACAAGTAATAATCTTCAAATTTAGAATTATATGAAAAAGTCATTAATATATGGTATGGTTCTTGCGACTGCTCTCATGAGCAGTTGCAAGGGCGACTACGACGACTGGGCAGCTCCTCAGGGCTATGATGCTGAGGAAGCGCAGAATGTGTCTTTGTCAGCCACGGCAGGTGCCGCTATCGACATGAATAATGTGTCAGGCGAGACTATTAATTTATTCTCTACAAGCTATGAAGCTCCTGAGGGATTCTCAGTTGTTGGCTATGAAGTTGAAATTGGTGCTACGGAGGATGATGTGGATGTATTCCCTTCTGATGCTAATGGCTCAATAGCGGCTACCGACCTCGTTTCTTTAACAGAGTCATATTTTGGTAAGGCTCCCGTAGAAAGAACTCTTAAGGCTGCTTCTGTTATCTATTTGTCAAAGGATGGTGAGGCTTTCTATGCACACTCCAACTTTGTTGACGTTAAGGTGACTCTCGTCACGCCCGACATTTCACAGAACTACTATCTCGTAGGTGACTTCTGTGGTTGGGATGAAGCTGGCATGATGAAGTTTGACCACAGCGACATAAACATCTACGACGATCCTGTATTCACCATCAAGTTTGAAACCACCGCTGCAAATCAGTATTGGAAAATTATTCCTCAGAAGAATATCGACAATGGCGATATGTGGGCAAATCCGGGAGTCGTTGGTGTAGCTGTTGACGGCGATACCTCTACATCAGGCTTCCTCGTAACAGAGAATGCAAATGCCGGAAAGATTGAAGAGCCAGGAAAATATATCTTGACGATTGACATGATGGCCGGTACTTATACCCTTTCAAAGCAGCCATTGGAACTCTATATGACCGGCAGCAACTACGGCTGGGGAGCTACATGGTTGCCAATGACTCCATGTTACGGCTCTGACGTTGATTATTGGACTATAATCTATCTACACGATGGTGAGCAGTTCAAGTTCGCTCCGCAGGCTGACTGGGGTGACGACTTCGGCGGTCAGGCTGCAATCAACGATGTGGCTGGTGCCAACATTACCGTTGATGGCACAAACCTCGTTGCAGGCAAGGCCGGTTGGTATCTCCTCCACATTGTAAATGGCGACGAGCGCAAGCTCAATGTCTATAAGCCTGAGGTTTATTTGATTGGTTCAGTTGCTCCGGTCAACGACTGGTCAGTTAATTCAAGCAACCTCTTCTCAATACCAGCTGATGAGAATGAAGAGTTCGTTTCTCCGGCATTTGGCAGCGACGGTGAAGTGCGTATGTGTGTGAAGTTTGAAGGATTTGATTGGTGGATGACTGAGTTTGTCGCATTCGACGGCAAGCTTGAGTTCCGCGGACGTGGTGGTGACCAGGCACGCGTGAATGTAGGCGCAGGTCAGAAGGCATATATCAATTTCGCAAAAGGAACATGTGTATTCAAGTAATATGATTCCCCTTCATCAAAATTAAATACTAATCAAAACGAGGGTGGCGACGGCAATGCAGTCGCCACCCTTTATTTTAGTGAATATTCCCCCGAAATGTTTGGCAGTCTCATTTTTTCTTCGTAACTTTGCGGCGTGAATTAAAATAAGGAGTTATATTATGGAAAATAAAGAGTCATTTACACATGACGATTTCATTAAGATG
>SAMEA3663208__coassemble_75_pt1 | contig 65386 bp, 84 predicted proteins | sample SAMEA3663208__metabat2_low_PE_010 | metagenome-assembled genome bin SAMEA3663208 (sample SAMEA3663208) | pig gut metagenome | biome: pig gut; feature: pig-associated habitat; material: faeces | place: China | collected 2013
ATACCCCACACTCGCACACAGAAAGGACATACGCATCTGCCTCAATGATGCAAAAGTAGTAAAGTACATAAACCGCAGGAGAACACAATGAAACAGAAGAAATGGCGAATAGAGCTTACCGAGCATCAACTGATGCTGATGGCTCAGTGTGTTGAGGATATACATAGGTTTATCGGTGGACAGATGGAACTAAGCAACTCCACCGTCTGCCTCAAACACTATCACGACCTATGGGAGAAGCTGAATGAGTTACAGCCGCTTGTGACCCCCGAGCTTGGACGTGGTGCTTCTTATGGTTGGAATGGAAGTTCTTGCCCATATAAACCACAGCGCAAGTTTATTGCTGAAACATACTATCTTTATCGTGAGATATACCACCAACTGACCCTTGATGTGGCAAAGCACAGGAATATGGGTTGGAACGTTTATCTCGGCGAGACGTTAACTTGTAGCGAAAGTGGTGAACCTATTAAAGTAGAAAGGGTTGAATGATGTATAGAATACAACAAGGAGAGGCATACTCTGGCTGCATACCTATAACAGTCTGGTTTGTGCAAGTTAGGCGAGAAACAAGATTCGGTTACGAATGGATTAACATCAAAGGCTATGACAGTTACGATAAAGCAAAAAGATTATTGCATATACTAAATGGAAAGGAAAAACTATGAGCAATTTTAATCAGAGATTTTCAGAGATTTTTGCTCGCAGAGAAGTGGTAGAAAAACTATCCGAGAATTTTTCGGAGCAGGAACAGCATGAGAGAGAAGAACGTCTTAAAATGATTGAAAACTTGATGAAGAATGGAGAGAACAAATAGATACCGAAATACAACAATTACTGATTATGAATTAACAAACGTTTATGCAAGTGGTAGTGTTGTACAACAAGTGAGCATCAAATCATCAACATCTGCCGATGGTTGGAAATATCACAAAAAGAACAAACGTAAATCGAAGAAATAATGGAACTGACAAAGCAAGACAAGAAGAGCATCCAGGGGGAAGCCAACAAAACACTCCACCTTGTACTGAAACGTAAATGGTGGGATATGATAGACTCAGGTGAAAAGACTGAGGAATATCGAGACGTTAATCACTATTGGGCGATACGTCTGCTTGATAATCAGTATAAATGGTACTCCCAAAACATTGACTATCCAGATAATTTCATAGATTGGTTATGTTTCGGACTGGCGCATAACGATATAGCCTTCCGTAGCTACGAGAACGTCTGCTTCCACCTTGGATATACTAACACGACAATGACATATCGGGTTGAGGATATTTGTATAATTCACGGTTCTGCCTGCAACAAGGAATGGGGCGCAGAGGAGAGCAAACATTATTTCGTAATCAAACTTGGAGAAAGGATTGGCTAAATAAGTTTTCTATGATAAAGAAAAGTGATATACAGAGGTTTACCCCCAATAACTGCCTCGGATGGACGGAAGAGCAATGGCATAGATACTGGTACGATATGTATCATAACAACCTCATGTCATGTATGCCACAACCGCCAAACATAGTAGTGCATTACAGCAGGATACCAACTAAATTGATAATTAAATTCAGCAAGAAAAAATAAAGCTATGAGCGGAGGACATTTTGATTACGCGCAATACCATATTTCCGATATTTATTGCAGCATAGAAGAATATCTTGACGGAAGAGAATTGGATGAATGCGATATTGAATGGTATATCAAAGAACACGATTTAAGCGAAGAAGATATATCTTACATACGAGAGCATCATCGCACAATACCAAATGAATCTGAGTTCAGCAAGGAAACACTGGCAGAGTTAAAAAAGGCCGTGCATATCCTCAAACAGGCAGAGATATACGCCCAGCGCATAGACTGGCTGCTGAGTGGTGATGATGGCGAAGAGGGCTTTCACGAGCGTTTGAATGAAGAATTAGGAAAGTTGGAGAAAGATGAGACTACGACAAGCGAAGAAGATAATGGGATGGAGCAAGGGTAATGGGGATTACTACTCCATCCACCGCTCGAAAGACCACAGGGAGAGTTTTTGGCGGTGGTGCAACAAGCTACGCCCAGGATATTATAATGAAAAAGGCAATTGGGTGCAACCATCGTGCCATGATATTGACATTATCCGCAGGGCGCACACAAGGCTATTCCGATGGATAAGGAAAGGGAAGAAAAATGGCATATTGTAACATCCAAGACCATTTCCAGTGTTGTCAGTGCAAGAGTGCTGCCGATATGTACGGAAGAGGATGCAAGCATGGCTTGATGTTCCCTGTCTTACTTATGATTGGGCAATACAAGCACTGTCCAAACTACGAGTTTGACGTAAACAAAGTGAAAGAGCAATTAAGCGAAAAACAAAATAGGCAATAGTGCAACAAACAATAAACGAATGACAGTGGCGGAATTGGCAGACGCTATTAAGCAGTAGGATGATGCCCTAAGCCGAGGTCGGTAGGAAATGACCGATGGGAAAGGTTGGCGAAAATGAGACCAGCATATCAGGTAAACGAATCGAAAGAGGAAACCAAAAACCTGCAACGGCGAGCCTTAGTAGTAGTAGGCGATAAAAGACTTAAATGGGCAGCAATACATCTATGCGGGTTCGAATCCCGCCTGCCATTCGTTTATAAAAAACCAATACAAATATGATTAATAATCTTACGCAAAGGCTGCGGGAATGCCCATAGCCTTTAGGCATGGGATGAGAGCAGCCGTCATACTTTCTTTTGGTCTTCAATGTATCTTATAATTGTATTTTCTGATATATGACCTATTGTCTCGCAATAATACGAGCGAGTCCATAATGTCGGGAGACGGCTTTTCAGCCAAGGGAATTCTTTTCTCAACATGTATGATGAATATCCTTTTAGCTGATTAACAATGAAGTGGACAGCCAGAGTGGGTACAGCCTTGACAAATATATGAACGTGGTCAGGCATAATCTCCATTCTTTCTATTGAAACGCCAATGGATTCAGCCTTTTTGATTAGCAACTCTTTTAGTCGTATGTCAACACCATTGATAAGTACTTTTCTTCGATACTTTGGACACCAAATTATATGGTAGCCAATATTGAAAACACAATGTGAATTGTAGGTGTATCTTTTTTCTGTGGTCATGTGAAAATATATCTAAATTCACTTGCAAATATAAGAAAAATGATATATATTTGCAACTCTTATATCATAAAAATGATTTCATACAAATATAAACTATATCGGACAGACAAGACGAAGCACATTGACAGGCTGCTCCGTGAGGGTGCGTTTGTATGGAATCGTGCGCTTGCCATTCAGAAAAGATACTATCGTTTGTATCACAAGTATGTTTCGGTAGTCAATATGCAGAAGCATTTTAGTAAGCGATACAAGTTTGCACTATTGCACTCTCAATCAGCACAGGAGATTATCCAACGGCTTGATATTGCATACAAGCGTTTCTTTGACCATATTGCAAAAAGGCCACCAAAGTTTCGTAAAGCTATAGATTTTTGCTCTGTAGTGTTCAAACAAGGAGGGTACGCATTGAATGGCAATAAACTTGTCATTAACAAACTGAAAAAGAAATACAAGTTTTCACTTAGCCGTGAATATAGTGGAAAAATCAAGCGGCTGACCATCAAGCGAAATCATTTGGGAGAATATTTCGTTATCATGTGTATTGACAGAGAAACCGAGAAATACAGAAAGTCACACAATGGTGCATCCGTAGGCATTGATTTCGGACTCAAAGTGTATATGACGATGAGCGATGGGGCTGAGATTGAAAATCCTCAGTTTCTTAAATCTAACTTGATAGAGCTGAGACGCAGGTCGCGTAATCTTTCCAAGTGTGTGAAAGGTTCTAACAACCGGAAAAAGAAACGTCTTGAATTGGATAGGCTGTATAACGACATATTCAACAAGAGAAGTGATTTTCAGTGGAAATTAGCGCATCAGCTTTGCCGAAAATACGACAATATTTTCTTAGAGGATTTGAGCCTCACAGGAATGACAAGACGTTGGGGTAGAAAGATGGGCGACCTTGCACATGGTGATTTCGTATTGAAACTGGAATATATCGCGTCTAAGTATGGATGCACCGTACATAAGACAGACAGATATTTCCCTTCAAGTCGTCTGTGTACTTGCGGCTATAAGAATGATAAGCTGACACTGAAAGAACGTGAGTGGACTTGTCCTGTTTGTGGACAAACCCACCAACGAGACCTCTTTGCAGCACAGAATATACTTCGGCAGGGCATTGCCGAATTGGGGAGTGGTAGTAAGTCACCAAGGCAGTCGCCGAGACGCAGCCGCGTTAGCCACCCAAGAATCTCATCCCTTCAGGGGTGAGAGTATGTCAAAGAAGAACAATATAATTCATATAAATTTGTAGCAGATTCATTTACTATAAACCATGAATATAGAAGAACAAGTACTGAGCCGTGAACAGATGGCTCATTTAGAAGAGATGGGCGTTGACACGTCCGATGCAAGCATGGCATGGTATCGTTGTGACGATGGTAATACAGAAAGATGGTATCTACAAATCAACAATGAGGTGCTACAGAGTTTGGCAAAGATTATTAATGGCGTGAACGGTTGCTTAGTGCCGGCATACACCATCGGCGACCTTATCGAAAAATTACCAAAGGAGATAGATTTAGGAGAATTGATAATCCGTTGGGATAAAAACCAGATTGGTTATGGCTATTGGGTGCATAACGAATTAATAAATGTAGAGCCTTGGCAAATTAATTTCAGAGAGCAATCTATACGTGATGCTTTATACGATTTACTATGTTGGACAATTAAAAATCACAAGGAACTAATAAAATGAGGATATGAAACATAAATATTTTGTTTGGTTATTTGCTGCAATAGGATATGTTTCACTCGTATCGGTAGCATTTACGAAAAGTTTTGAGGATGGGCTGATTGCATTAGGATTTCTGTCTATGTGTTATTCGGCAATAATTTACACAACTAATCAAAAAGATAGACTATTTTAAGGTATGGAAGAATTGATTAAGGAGGCTGAGGGTCTGTATTGGCAGATTGATAAGGTTATATGGAATCTGATTGCCACAAGGGAAAACAAAGATGATGAAGGGAAGAAAAAGGCTATCTCCGATATGGAGACTGCAATGTGTGGCACGCAACAATTCTTGAAGTGCATCATCGAGCGCAAGGACAATATCGTTGACCTTGTGGAGGTGTGGCATACATTAGACTTTAAAGCCAAACACAATATTGATGTAGCTTATCTTGACATTGTAGCAACAGTGGATAATGAAATCCTTCGGAAAGTAACCACGTTGAACTCTCTCTGTAATTGGCTTAGATATAATTCAGTAGTGGAAGGACAAATCAAGTGGGCGTACGTTAAAGACTTATTGCCGAAAGGAGGTAAATGATGGAAACGTTAGATTACAGTTTTGTAGAACAGCATAAAAAAGATGATGTAGAGAAAGATGAAGCAATAAGACTATTTAAGTTCCTCAAAGGAGTTTACGAAGGGAATCAAGTACAAGAATACATTTGTGGGTCTTGGGTAGATGTAAAACTTGGATATGATGTATTAGGCGTATTTGATAATTTCAGAATAAAGCCAGAAGATGAGAAACAGAAAGAGACAAAAGATATGGAACAGAAAACAGAATTTGACAGGATTCAAGAAGAAAGGGATAAAATCATACAAAAGACGGATTTTATTATCGAGGGTACGGACAAAGTGTTTGCAACTCACGTGGGTAACGTTCAGAGCGACGAGGAAATATACGGCTCGTTGCTCGACAAGTTGTTTACAACATACAAGGCGAAGGATGCAGATTACGGAAGTAGCTTTGCCGAGATGTTTGACGAGCTGGGCATTGATTATGCCTACGGAAAACTGCGTGAGAAGATGAATCGTATAAAGGTGTTGCGTAACAAGCCTAATATGGTCGAGAATGAGGGATTGGAAGATGCCTTGCTCGATACGGCAGGATATGCGATACTTACACTTGTGGAACTTAAAAAGAGGAAGAAATGACATATTATCACAACTTGAAGGTGCGCCGCAAGAATATGCGGTGTACCAAAGCGGAATGCGATATGGCAAAGGCTTTTGCTGGAGCATTTCAGAATGTTATTGAGGACAACAAGAGAATGAAGGATGCCTTGATTTCCTTTCAAGCATTGCTTGACGGAAATAACATACTTTCGTTTCTGCTTGATTGTCATGATGACGAGTTAAACAAATTAATGAATAGCGTTTATAAAGGTATTCGAGAACTAAAGGAGAAATACAATGAAAATACCAAGCAAGATTAGAATCGGCGGTCAAGACGTGGAGATACGTATCGTAGACCGCATAGAGGGAGAAAAACTCGGACAGATTTGTATGGCAGAGGGGGAAATTACTCATAGCGGATAATTTCTCAACGAGGAAACAAAGCGAATCCTCTAAGGCAAACACGTTTATCCACGAGGTCGTCCACGGCATTCTCGACACAATGGGCGAAAACGAGCTGTCAGGAAACGAGAAGTACGTGTCAACATTTTCTTCTTTCATGGTGGATGTTATAGAAGAGATAATAAAAACCAATTGATGCCTCCAACAAGCAAAACAGGGGCGAGCCAAAAAACAATAGGCTCGCCCCTGCACACCAAACTATACGGCTTGCGAGAATAATCCCTTTATCTCCATAATGTCGTCTGCCGTGATACACACACTCCCAAGGTCACCAAACACAAGGTCGAGCATGGGGTTGTGGGGAATCGTAATCCTCACCTCTCCCTTGCCATACTCCACAGGAAAAACGCCAATCATCGTCTCTCTCGTGTCCATCTCCCTAAACATGCGGATAAGGTCTTCCATGACCACATCCACATCTATGTTTCCGTTCTCGTCCGTGATAAACAGCATACTATTGTCAATTATCTTGTTGATGCGCATATCCTCCCTGTTAAGCCAGTTGTTAAGGCCGCGTTTGAGATATACGGAGACCGATTTCAGCCTCGGCCTGTCCGCACATAGCGCATCAATCTTTGATTCCATCCATTGCTGCAAATTCGTTTTCAGGTCACATTTGAATTTGCTTATCTCCTCTTTCGGGTACATATCATATCCTCCTTTTACTTGTTACGCTTCATTTTCAAAAACTCAGAATAGGACATGTCAGGATAGTTCTCCGTATATTCCTTAAACAAGTCCATTGTCTTGTTATTCTCGTTGGCGGCATCTTTCTTCAACCGCTTCACAAGACTAAGATGGCTTTCCAGTGCCTCCTTGCCGTCCTTTGTGCTTTCTACAATCGGGCGCATCATCCTGAGCTGCTCCCTTTGCAGGATGGCAAGGACTTTCTGATTGCTATCGGCAAAATCACTGCTACCGTTGAGATATTCCACCTCTCTGTCCGACATTTCGCCGATTATTTTGTCTATCTCGTCCCACACAGGAGTACGGCTCTGTTGCGGAACGGCCATCTGTGTGCGTGCCTGTTCCATCTCCATCTTCTTCTGCTCGAGCATCTGCTGCATCTGACTCATCCTTGCTATCTCGTCGTCAAGATTCCTGCTCTGATAACCCTTGCCCATGTCGAGCAACGGGTCAGCTCCTCCTAAAAATATGTTATTCTGCATGGCTATATCTGTTTGGTGTTGATAATGGTTTTTACGAATCGAGGGCTGTCCGGGTGGGCTTTGATTCACTTACCGTCGCCGGAAGCCCTCTCTCTTTGCGAGACTACTTCGTCTTTCGCCTCATCACACGTTTACGTGGTTGTTCCTGTACTTGCGGCCTGCTGGTTGCAAGGGCAGGTGATACTCTGAAACCCGGTGACCGTTGGAGTGCTCGGCAATACCAAGTTACCCTGAATCATCCTACAGGTCTTGCGGTCGGTGTAGTTGATGCCAGCGGTGTACGCCTTTTCAATCTCACACTGAATCAGCTTGTCCTGATAGGGACGGATGGCGGCACCCACGGCAACCCTTGTCTCCAGCTCTCCAAGTCTTGCGGCCATCTTGTCGTAGTTGTCGCGCTGCTCCTTGTAAAGGCCAAAGGTGGCGGCGTTCAACTTGTCCGAAATGGCATCGTAACTGTCCCGGTTGGATTTGTACAGACCGAAGTCGGCATCTACCTGAGATTTCCAGATACTGAATTTCTCGGCAATGTCGGTCTGACGATGGTCGTACATCTGGGTCATGGTGTTCATCTTCAAGCCCCACATCTCATTAGTCAGCGCAAGTCTTCCCTCGCAGGCATTCTCCCATGCCTGGAACGCAGTGGGCGCGGCATTTGCACCACTCACACCGCCGTAAGTGTTGATGTTTACATTCTCGGGCATGCCGCCGTTGTAACCGCCAAATCCAAAACCGTTGCCTCTGCCCCAAAGTGCAAGTGCAGAAAGACCGCCAAGCACCAAGGCAGGAATACCTACGCCAAGTGCAGTGCCCTTAGACGCATAATCCTTTTCTTTCTCATCGTGTACATAAGTCTTATGCTCCACGACTTCCTTGTTGGTTGTTTCCATTGTACATAGTGTTTTATTGTTTCTCCCGTCATTGGGATTGATGCAAAGTTACAACACCTGTCGCCATTTCTTCCATATTCCTTGCACGTTGAGGCGCATTTGTTGCACGGGGTGGTGCAACGGCTACATTACGACCCATTCAATATGTATTGTATGGTTCTTACACTTAGCCCGGTCTTCTCCTTTATCTTGTCGTAGATATACGATTTGGAGACAAAGGATGCAAGTTCTCCAAGACCTGAAATGATGGATTTATACAGCTCTCCCACCTGCCTGTTACGGATGATGGTACTTTCTCGTTTACTAAAATTTAAATTTTTCTTTGCCATAACCTAATTTTTTTATATTTTTGCACAGCCTTAACTTAATTCCACACTTTTGCTTCGTTGGATTGTTGCAGCGTCCATCCGAAAGTAAGGTGTGGTTTTTTAAATTTCCGCTTCCTCAATCCCTTATCGTAGACCTCGCCCTCTTCTTGTGTACCACGATTATCAGCACAAGGGATGCCAAAAGAATGCCTATCACATAACCGCTATAATCTACCTTGAACTGCTCCCATCTGTTGAGTTTCTTCTCCACAGGATAGGGCACTTGTACGCTGTCTTTCCTGCTGACGAATACGGTATCTTTTATGTACTTGTTTCTCCACCTGTCGCGCCATTTGGTGATATAGAGCGTGTCTCCGTTTCGGTAGACAAACGTGCTGTCGTGGATGACCGTGGTGTCGCGAAGTTCTTTGGTGTGCTCCACATATTCCGTCCTCACCGTCTCTACGGGCACATATTGGGTCTTGCAGCCGTACAGAGCCAAAAGCAGGGGCAAGACTATCATGCACGACATTCCGATGTTTAGTTTTCTCAGCCATGCGAAATGCGCCCTTGTCTTGTGATAACCTATCTCATATTCATGGCAGTAAGCCTCCTGTTCAAATAGGATGGCTTTGTACGCCTTTTTCGTGTCTCTTGTCAGACATAGCCTGATAAGCCACTCCACGACATACCAAAGGTAATACAACGGGAATAGATACAGCAGGTCGCCCATCTGTTTTGTATGGATTCGCTCATGCTCTATCACATTGGGTTGCAATACGGCACCTTTCCTGCAAAACAGCACACCACAGATATTGATGCACTTGAATCCCTTAAAGGGTATCAGCTTGTTTCTCACCACTATCATAACCACCCCTCCTCAAAGAATCTGTCAGCTTCCCATTGTCTTCTCCTTACCAGTCCGGGTAGTTTCTTTCCCTTGCAGTACACCCATTTGGCAAATTCTGCCCGGATGGCATTCTCCGAACCCCTGCACCTGACACGTTGTAGTAAGTTGCTCTTCTGCAGGCTTCCCTGCCCCAGATTGAAACAGAAGTCCACAAGCGCATCAAATTGTGCCTGTGTACCGCAAACACCGAGGCCGTTCACATATTTCTCGCACGGCAGTATGTCTCCACGAAGCAGTGTCTCCGCTTGCGACATGGTGATGACCTGTCCGGCCTTTACGCCTTTTGTGTGACCTACGCCTATAGTCAGCAGACCGCCGCTGTCTCGGTAAGCCCTTAATCGGCATCCCTCAAACTCCTTAATCTTTGCGACGAGGATGTCGCTTACCCTGTAATTCGTCGTTGTGTTCATATCTCATTCCCTCTTCTACTGCCTCGCCTACTATCATGCTCTTCCGCTTGATGATGGCGATGACAAAATTCTTTACACTAAAATTCCACTTCACACCATGCAGACTGCATACATGCCCCATGATGCTGTCCAGCTCCCACACGCAACCGAAGCCAAGACCTACCGCCGCCGTCACCGTATGGGTAGCCCATCCCAACGGCTCAAAGATGCCCAGACCGAGCAGTGCGCCGACAAGCAGGTAGGTGATATAGTCCACAAGTTTGTTGCATGTCCTACGTCCGGCACGGGAGAATCTGAAATCCTCCTTTTTGTGGATGCTGTCCGATACGCCAAACCAGAAGTCTCCGAGCACCAGCACGACTATCAGCACCAGCATCCATCGTAGGTCATACAGCACCTGCAAGGCCTCGCCGCCAAACATAATCCATGATAGGGTCTTGGCGGTTGCGTTGTTCTCTATTACCATCTCGCTCCTCCTTTCCTGTTGCGCTACATGGCGAGAAATGCGCCAAGCATGGCTCCATAGCAGTCTGCCCGTAGGTCGTCATAGTCAAACACATAGTCCATAAACTCCTTGCATCCTCCTACCACCGATGCCACAAGGATTCCGCACAAAGCGGAAATTCCATACATGGTGCCGCATTCCATCAGCGTTCTCGTCACCGCCCATGCTATCAGCATGCAGACGATGAAATGTACATACTTGTCAGACCCTATCGCGCACAGCTTAGAGGCCAACTTCCCATAAATCTCTTTCAACTTCTTCATTTCCCTTTTTCCTTTCCTTTGTGGCCACAAAAGGCGGTTTCCTGCCTCCCGTGGCCGATGGTTAAACACTTTATCCTACTTCTTGTCTCTTTTGGCGATAAACCAAACAAAAGCACCTACAACCAACAGGTTGCCTACGATAGCCATTACTACATTCAAAGTCTCCATTTTCTTTTTCCTTTCTTTTTTTTAAGGGGTTAAACATTATTCTCGCTACAGGCTTACCACCATCCTGTCGGGGTATCCTGTCTTGTAGTCGTATGCAGTGATGTCCTCCACGCTGTCCATTGCCATGATGGCCGCCTTGTGGCTCTCCGTCACGTTGTAGCACTCCAGGGCGTACAGCTCCAATTGCGATAGCAGTTCCAATGCCATATCTATGGGCACCACATAACTCACGCCCCCGTACCACAATGTGGTCTCCGTCCTGCCAGCATCTTTCTCCACGCTGACACTGTTGCGAAGCCCTACCCTTGTATCTTTCGGTAGCCACATTTCCTTTCCGTCCAGAACAAATGAATTGACCGCCTTAGATGTGTCATACTGTCCTATCAGCCGGATAATGTTGCTCTTTACAAGGTTCAACCTTTCTTCCTTGGTTAGCTCTATGCCACTTGCCTTTTCTATGCCGTCGAGTACGCCCGCTATCACATCGTTGGGTATCACTACGTCCGACAACTTGCTGCTTATAGCCTCGTAGCTGCCATTATCCACTGTTACCGATTCTTCATCACCCCACAGCACCGTATAGATGTCGTGTGCGTTCCTACCATAGATATGAGTCGTTATTGTTTCCATACCTTTTGCTTTGCTTTTACTTTTATGTTGTTTGCCAAAATGAAATATCTATACCAGTCGTCCGTAAGCATGGCCTTGATATGCTGTCTGATTCTGTACGACCGTGTATGTGCCAAAAACACGAAAGAGGACGTATGCCAATCTCGATGCTTCCCTGTATACAGGTAATTGTGCCGTTGACCTTGGCTTGCGTTCCTTTGGGTCGATTCCCCTGCTTTCCCTTACTACCTCTACATCCATCTTGTGTATATTTTGCTTGTTGTTGTCTTGTTGTTACGGCGGCTTCAAGATAGCCGCCTTGTTAAAGGTTAAAGTACAAAGTTAAATGCTGACACCGGCCTCACACGACACATGTAGTCCTTGCCGCTGCTGTTCACATTGCCATAACTCATGCCCACGTACCACGCGTTGCTGGCGCTGGGCTCGGTGCTGCTCCAATGATAGGTTTTTTGATACGTCATGACCTGCTGTCCTGCCTTGCTTGCGGCGTTGGCGAATATCGGGGTCTTTGCCTCCTTTTCCTGTGTGAAGTCTGCACTGGCGGCGGTAACGCCCAATCTTAAGAAATTGTAGAATCTCGCCAATTCTCCACATCCGGGCAGATACCATTTACCGATGCCGAAACGCTCCGATAGCTTGCCTTTCACCGTAGGCTTCCATAGGCTGCACATCCATGCAGGGAGATAGTACATCTGCCGCCATCTTGCTTTTTGGTCACTGCTACCCTGCTGTAACGCCACGGCATCATCCCACAATTGCTGCAAGGTCTGTGGCTCCCGCTTGCCGAGATATTCCGTCACTATCTTCTTCGCATGCTCCACTATCAGCTTGGTATTCTGTTTGCCATCATAGTCCGTCACGGCAACGATACCCGAAAATACCTTGTAGCCATCATCGGTGGTCTCGTCTATGTAGTTGGTATCGTTGATGCTTCCCGTTCCATTGGTGGTTATATTCGAGATAGTAGGTATGTCGTATGCAGCACCAAGTCCTGTTGCCTCCTTTATAGCATTTTCCGTAGCTGTGTTGAATCCGTTATTGTTATTATTGTCTGGATATAACCCCCACACTTCTATACCATCCATAACGGCGCTGCCGTCGGTACTTTTCACGGAGATGTATTGTTCCTTACTCACCACGCGAACGTCATATCCTGTCAGATTGTCCTCACTATCCTTGATGGGCAATCGCATGAAGACAAATCCCACAAGTTCATTGTCGGCCATCCATTCCCCGTACACGGTTCCGTCTGCATAGCAGAAATCTCCCACTTGTGGCACATGGCGGGCTATCTGCACGGGTAACGATGCTTTAAGTTCCAATCCCTTGGTGGTGGTCAGACTACATGTCACAGCGTGCTTTATCTCCGCTTCTGCCAGCCTGTTTACGTTAAGCACACCGCTTCTTGCATCGTTAAATGAGGCGTAGGGTTTGGCCGATGTCGCTATCGACCATGCTATCTGTGGCACGCCATTCACAAATGCAAGGTTGTTTCCTGCTTTGGGTGTTGTCGTCACGGTGTAGACATAATCTCCTGTCTCCTCTATCAGCATTGCTCCGCTGACGGATATTTCTGTAATGGCGAGTATTTCATACACCACCCTCAGTGCATTGCTGTCGCTGGTAATGTCGCCGTACACGGCCATCAATGCGGTAATGTCCGATAGGGTCAGATACCTGTCGCTGTTCACGGATGCCATTGTGATTCTTCCTTTCAGTGTGGAAGGAATGGATGCAAGCCACAGCAATTGGTTGGCCACCACATCCGTCCATTCGATGTTCTCAAAATACACCTCTTGCAATTCTTCCGGCTTCGCCAAATACAGTTCCACGGCGTAGGGATAGCTGTCGAGCAGATTATTGTTCTTCACTACAAACCTACGTAGGCTTTCATATCCTTGCAGGGTCAGTGAGGATAGTTTGGGTTGTCCGTCCACCACCACATCGGAAATGACAGAGGGAAGATATACATCGGTGAGGCTTCCTGTCTTGGGCAAGGTTACGCCTGTAATCCACGTGTCTTTCAGCGATAGGGTACGCAAACGTGTTTTTCCCGATAGGTCTATCTGTCCTGCTGTTGCCGTCATACCGTCCATGTTGATGGTTTCCAAGTTGGCTGCACCGAAAGAGATATTAAGCGGTCTGAATGCCGGTTCTGTACGCTCCACGCCGTCCGTTCCCGTGTAGGTGTAGTATTTAGTCGGATTGGCGGTAAATTCCACCAATCTACTACCTTTTACGGTGAGTGCCACAGAGGGAGGTACGGAGAGGTCGCCTATATTGCCTATAGACCTGTAGTAGTTGATTCCGAGCACACTCATACCTGTATCGTTGGAGGTGGTGGTGCCCAAGTCGAGCGCAAACTCCTCGCCAGGCGCCACACGTACATGGGGGTCGATATTGGTCTGGCCCATGATACCCGTTGGCCATAGATACTGATGAGGACGTACCTTGAATGTGTAGTTGTTGTTACTTGTGTCTTCTCCGGGCAAATGATAGGATTGCAAGGCAAACGAGTCAGAGGTGTCTGCAATGCCCAAGTTGCCAGATTTGTTGTCGAAGAATGCACCCCACGCCGCATAAGAGGCAATATAGACAAGTCTTCTCTTCGTAAACTGCAACTCGCTCTGCAACAGAGAGCCATTGCTCTGTGTGATGGGGCGCACGCCTCGGGCTCCGGCTCCACTTGATACAAAACCTATCATCTCTGGGTATTCGTAGCGGATTCTCGCCGTCTCATTGTAGGCCATTTCGGGGAAGTATTTCTGCACATAGAAGATGTATTTCCACAAGCATCCCCATACGCTTGCCTTGCTTCCGCCCGGCCAACCGATGATATAGTCGCTCTCCTTGACAAGACCCTCCATGGCTGTCAGTATCGAGCGCATCATCTGCTGCATTTCCCTTGTGCCCTCGTACATGGCTTCTAAAAGATTCATGAGTACATTGTTCATGCCCTCATACTTGCTGGTGGCCTTGTCGCTGTCGTTGTACGGGTGCATGCGGTCGATGTAGTACTCCTTGGTGTCTCGTCCGTTATTGTCGGTGGGAAGTACGGTATCCACATCGTCACACGACATGTAGCATTGGTTCACTTCCTTGGTCACGCCTCCGATGGCGACAGAGGTTTTTGCATTGTCCCATGTGTAGTAGGTGTTCTTGGAACAGCTGTCGGTACCGCACATCAAGAAGACCACGAAGCAGTAGTAGAACAACAGCGATTTGGTGTTGAAGTACCATCCCATATAGGTCTTGGCATCGGCCACGATGGCAGATATAAATTCTTGGTTCAGCAGGTTGTACTGACTCTTGTTGGCCGAAGCGTCATAGGCGGCTTTGGTCATGCTGTCCGTCCGCAGGTCTATCTTCGCCCATGCCTTGGTACTGCTGTCCCACAGTCCTGCATCCACCCACGCGCCGTTTACATGGTCATAGCGTTTCAGCAGATAGGCATCCTCGCCACTCGTACACCACACTTTCTTGAATACATCCTTGGAGGCATCCGATGCCAAGAACGATTGGAATGTGCCGTTGTAGTAGGTGAGCATTGGGGCGTGGAGGTAGAGGAAATTCCATGTCCCGGACAGATTATCCGTCACATTCTGCACGGGTGTCTCTTCGGCATCATTCTGTGTGGCCCCTCCGTTAAAATCCAGACATTGCTTGCCGTTGTAGAAATAGCCCTCGTAGTCGCCTCCCTTATAGGTCACAGCCTCTGTGCATCCATCCTCATTCCACGTAAACGGCACGCGCATGTCGGTCAGCTCATAGTTGTTGTCGGAGCCCTCTATCATGGCAAAGTCGGGATGCAGCTTTTTGACATAGCCCCATGTAGGCTTGTCCATCTTGCCGCCACCAAACGTGCAGTTGCCTCTGAATGTGTACACGCCTGTTGTGTCGTCACAAGTAAAGAAGAAGAATGGTTCCGTATATTTCGACATTCTCGCCGTAGGAGTGTCCTGCTGCATGCCCATTCTGCCCACACAGATGTTGTGGAGGTCGGTGTATAGGTTATTGACACCTGTAAGGTGGCTCTGCATGCTCGACGCATAGTTGATTTTGTTCACCAATTTGGAGGCCAGCGGGGTTCCTGCCGCTACCATATAACCCATACCGCGATACTTTCCGTTGCCGTCTATCCATCCGTCGGGTACTGTCACTTTATTCGTGGTATTGTCATAGGCATAGGCCACGGCCTTGTTTTCCACGGGGTCGTACTTGCCTAAATTGCCACCATAGATGTCCACAAACCAACTACCATCTTCTGCCTGATAGGGCTCCGATACCGTGATGCTTGCGTGGATGTCCGCAAGGGCTACCTGTATGGTGGATTTTACGTCACCCAACTTGGTCTGCAGGTTGCTGTAGTAGTAAGTGTTGGCTGTACTTCCCTGTCGCGAAACTACAAGGCTCTTTGTCTCCTTGCAGATGGTGCCACTATATTCAGGCAGATAGTTGCCCTGTGCGTCATACTGCCGTATCTCCCACCATCCTGTCTGTTTCCCCGTAGCCTCGTGGTAGGGTTCCACGCCGTGCCATGTCAAGGTACGCTTGCCTGTTGCCCACACCTTGGCAATATCCACCTTGCCACCTGTAAGGATGTCGTTCTGCCTTTTCTTGTCCTGCTTCTCTGCCGTGGTGGGTAGGGATGATATGTGGTTGTCTACAAGTTCCTGTGATTCCAATGCGGTGTTTTGGTAGCACCGTATGCTGTAGATGTCAATGTCGGCACCGGGGGAGCCTATCGTGAAACCACCGTTGCTCATGGCTCCAGTGCAAAACTCGTTGCCGTCTGTGATGCTATATTTCAGCTCTCTTTCGATGTCGCCGTCTATCGCCACACGTACCAGCGCAATCTTGTTCTTAGAGGTATCAAGGGAGCCGCCCGTGGGTACAATGGCATCCCCCTTGTTGGGACTTACGGCGTTATGGATATTGATGGCCAAATGGGTACGCACGCCCTCACTCCAGCCAAATCTCGTCTCGTCGTCGATCGTATTGCTCTTCACGTAGATATTTCCTTTCAGAGGCTTCATGCGCAGACCTCTAAAGGCGGTTGATACGGTCTCGTAGACACCCAATATGGGGCTATCCTCGTCGGTCACGTTGCGCACCATGAAGTCTATCTCCAGGGTCATGGCGCTGTCCGCTGTGGTGAGGAATTGGGCAAACGGGTTGTATTGGAAGTTAAGGCTGGCTCCCGCCGGAACACGCAGTACCTTTTGGCCGTCCACATCCGATGTCACCCATCCGTCGTTTATCATGCCGAATCCGCTCCATGTTGATGCTATCTCGGCTCCGTTGGCTCTCGCGTTCAATATTCTGTAGGGATTATCCTCGCTATTGTTCCTTGTCTTTGGATTCAGCAGGAAGTCGGCTCCAGCCTTGGGGGCATAACTCTCGGTGTTGTCGACGTTGATGACCACCACGCTGTCGTTTTGCGCCTCCTGCATGGCATTCACCTCTCCATCCTCTGTCTTGCGCCATACACGGAAATAGGCAGGTATCATATCACCTGCATCCTCGCTCTCTATCTCGATCGTCGTCCGTAGGGTGTTGGTGGTACCGGGTTCCACGTTGTCCTCGATACGGATGTACTGCATCGGGTTGTCGGCAGGGAAATTCTCGGCATAGGCGGTCAGATAGAAGACCACGGGCACGGCGTCGCCCTTGTTCACGATGTTGCCTGTCTCGTCCGTGGAGGGGGAGAATACGGCGTACTCGCAGATGTCGGCCTGTGCGTAGTTGTCGGCATCGGTCACAATGTCCTGCAACATCACATAGGGTTTGGCAAAATCGGCTCCCTCTGTGTCGGGATTTATCATCATGAATCGGCGTACCACCGTCCGGCTTTCGATGGTGCCTCCCAGTCCGTCGTCACAGGTCAGCCACGCCTTGACCGTCCGCACGCCGTGTTTTAGCAGCTTGTAGGTGTCGGCTCCGTCCAATATATTCTTACTGATTACGGTGCTGTCGTCGCTGGCACTCAATGGGTATTGTATCTCGGGCATCGTGGTGAAATTACCACCCGTTATCACCACATGCAGGGTCTTGGGTACGGCTCCGTAGACCATATAACTGATAGGGAATCCCTTGCCCTCATAGTTGGAAGCATACAGAGGGGTTTGGTAGTTCAGCTGGCACGCCAAGTCAAGATTGGTCTTGGTGATGGTGTTGCCCACACTTAGATACACTGATACGGCGGTCTTATCCACGCCCTCCTCGTCGGCATAGTTGTAGGTGGCTCTCAGTCTGATACGCTGTGACCCGTTGGCCAAACAACTGCCCAATTCCACGTTGGTATAGTTTTCTGTGTCGGTGTAGTCTGTAGATACGAGTACGTTCTTTCGCTCTTCCACCGTCACCCATGAGGCACCCCCATCCACACTACGCTGTATCTGCAAGGTACCGGGGACACCCATATTCAGACGCTCACCCGATGATGTCCTCACGGCACTGTACCGCAATGGTATGACCATGCTGTCGCCGCTTACCACAATATCCTTGGTGGCTCCGATATTTGTAAACAGATAACTGCCATAACTGTCGCCCTGTACCGTACTGATAGGCAACTGCTCGTTTACCAGCAGCAGGGCGGCGTTTGCCGTGGGGTCGCTATCATAGGTGTCTGCCGCATTGCTATCCACAAAACCTTGCAGATAGAAATAGTCGCCATCCTTTACCCAACGCAGATAACCCGTATATTTCTTCATCCGCTCCTGCAACGCCTCTCTCACCGCCTTGCCGCTATACGGCAATCCGTTACGCTCGTCCTTGCTCCATATCTCCTTGAGCACGTCAACGATTGCATTCAAACTCACTTTCTTAGCCATATCCTAAAACACCGTTTACTTTTTACCGTTTTACCTCTTTGCCGTTTTATCTTTCCACAGCCTTTACTATTCAGCCCATCCGTCCGTATCGCTCCAAGGCTTATCATCATCCCAATAACCGCTGCCGAAGCAGCTCAATACTGCCCGATACGCAGCCATGATAAATCTCCGAAACAAACTCATACCTCTAAACCATTCTGTTAATAAAAACCACCGTTCCCACAGGTTTTGCCCGTGGGTAAATTCGGCGAATCACTTTTTCAAAAACCCTGCCCATACCGCCAAACCATTCAGCACAGACACCTGATAGGTGTAGCCGGATTCAAAATCGGGTTCTTCGTCCCACATCCACGACACACCATCGGGGAGCGAGAATGTAAGCGGATTATCCCCACAGCTGAATTGCATCATATATTCATTGGCCACACCAGCCTCGCCATCGGCGAATGTCACCGATATGCGCTCCATATCTCCCCATACATTCAGTACATTGGGATGTATCTCCACCTCTTCCAAAGTGTGCGACACCACGGCATATTTGCCCATGTCCCCCTTTTCTCCCTTGATGCCTGTAAAAGAGAAATGCGCCTTGTTATCCACCACGCTCACCGTTACATTAGGGGTTCCGCTTGTTCCGTCCACCTCGGCCGATGCACCAGTCACCATCTCGCCCTCCTTTTCTGTAATGGTGGTGATAGCCTCCTCTGCTCTTATCACCGCATTCTCGGCCTTGGTGGCCGCCTGTTCGGCCTTTCCTACTGCCGTACTCGCGCTATCCGCAGCAGTCTGTGCATATCCTGCTGCCGTCTCTGCTTTTCCTGCCGATGCGTTGGCACTTGCAGCAGCGGTAGTCGCACTCCCTGCTGCCGTGTTCGCCACCTCTGCTGCATTGTTAGCTGCATCCGTTGCCGATGTAGCCTTTGCCGTAGCCGTGTCGGCTTTGGTGGCCGCAGTGGTGGCCTTGCTTACTGCTGCATCCGTCTTCGTGGTCATGTCCGTGACCGCCGCACCCACCTGTTTCAGCGCTTCCTCCTCGGCCTTTTTGGTGAAATCCTCCACCGAAGCCGTCACCAACTTGGTGCCGTCCGGACTCACAAACGGCAAGGTCACACCCTCAATGGATGTCGCCTTTTCCAAGTCCGTCACATTTACAATCGTAAAGTCTGCCATATCCTCTTGCCTTTTTACATTTTTACCTCTTTACTTTTTTCTTTCCTCACAGCCAACGTTCCCACAGGTTTCGCCTGTGGGCATAGTTACGTCCAGTTGTTGTCATGATACCCCGCAATAAACGTGTTCTTTCCCGGAGTGAAACTGCTCGTCTGATACATAAGGCTATCATGCAGCAGTATCGCATGGGCGCACGCACCACCTGCCATACCAAACCATCCCCCTACATGGGCGATATTTTGTGCCACACCGTTATTGGCATTAACCAGTATCACATGCTTGCCTATCTCGGATGCAAGCGAATAGTTGTATGTTGTGTTACCCTTGAATACAACAAGGTTTATCGGGAAGTACCGCGAAATCTTATATCCCTCAATGTGGTATAACAGCGGGATGTCATAATATCTCGCACCACCATACGTGTAAGACATGAGATTTACAGCCGTGTAGTTGCTGGTGATGTCCGTAGCTTGCTGTATGCCTTTGTTGTAGATATGCATCGTGCCCGCAATGACGACAGCCATAGCGAGCTGACTCGTCCCGAACAATCCCTGACAGATTATATTATCAGGAATAGTCATATTTCTGCCTATGGATTGGCCAAACCCCCGTGAGCCAATATAGAAGTCGGAGTTTACTCCCAATTCACCATCCGAGTTGAACACGAGGCTACCCTTGACAGCCCCACTCCCATCCACAGCATCCAGCCGCTTGAAAGTGCCCGTCACACCTTTCAGCACACCGCTCACCGTCACATTGGTAAACGTGGCCTCTCCGCAGTCTATCGTCTTCGCCCTGATGGCTCCTGCCACATCCACCAAGTCCGAGTTGATAAGCGTGCCGTCAGCAGAGAATACGGCTATCACACGGCCGCTGTTGTCCAGCAGCTGTGTCTTGTCGGCTGTCAGCGTTATCTTCTTGTGCTCGATGTCGATGCCAGTTGCCAGCAGTGTGCGCTTGTCCACCAAGTCGTCACCGCCCTCTATCCATCCCGTGGCATGGGCACCAATCTCCAGCTTTGGCTGGCACACCACAGGGTCGCTGTCGCTGTCCGCAGCACTGATGCTGACAGAGGTCGGACTGCCGCTCTTCACATGCCAATGCACCCAGTACCGCTGCCATGTAGGACTGATGGTTAGGGATATATTTCCGCCCGATGAGGTTGTAAAGTCATTCTCTTTCCCCATGCCCTCCACTGTCACCGTGGCCGAACCGCCCAGATAGGCACTGATTTTCAGCTCCGATGTCGATGACGAATTGGCCGTTCCCTTAGCCAAGAACGACAATACCAGCTCGTCACCCGACAGATTCTTCCCCGACAAGTCCCACTCCAGACATGCAGGCCCAGCAGTCAGTATCGTGGCCGCGCAACCGTCCACGCCATCCGTATAGGTACCGCTGTTCTCCGTCAGATTTCCCGTCACCACCAGCTCACGGGTGCCGTCCAGCAGATTGCCGCCAGTGTAGTCATAATCCTCTTCCGACAGCGTCCATCCTGCATACGAATCCGCTTCCTCCAGCATCGGCTTGCGCAGGTAAAAGACAGGGTTGGTCGTGTCGTTCACGGCCACACAGATGAAGTTGCACTCGATATACTCATATTCCGCATCATCGGGTATCGTCATCTTAGCCGTGAACAGCGTCCACTCGCCTGGTGTGTCTATGTACAATCGGTTCCTTGCCATGGATGGACCCCCATGCCTGGCCGATTCCACGGCATTCGCATGATAGTAGCTTTCTATATAACCTTGATAGTTCTGCCCCGGACTCCCATAGGTCATGATTTCCACCGAGGCAAAGTAGGTCTTCCCTTTCTCTATCTTGATGTTCCCGCCTTTGTCCCAACGCCAGAACAATCCGCTGTAATTCTCCGATGTCGACGATTGCGTGGCCAGCATGTTATACCCCTTGTTCGTGGCGATAAGCTCGCTCGTGAGAGTTCCGACGACATGCTCCCGCTTGTACAGCTGGCTGCCCTTGAGCAGATTCCTCCTGCCCACGCTCTGGTTCTGCACCCGCATACTGATACGCTCTGCCGTCTGCTCCACCTCGCTCTCTGTCATATAGCCAGCCCCCTCGATGTTCGTCACGCGGGATGTCAGACTGTTGGCCGTCTGCCGCAGCGTACTGATGGCCGTCGAGTTCCCCTCCGCCGTGGTCTTCACGGCCGCCACCTCAGTCTTTATTTCATCCGCACTTTGGCGTATGCGAGAGATGGCTTCCGTTACCGCTACATTCTCGCCATCCATCTCGACCGTGGTCTTCTCTGCTATCTGCTCTTTCACATCGGCCATGATGGACTCCTTAAAGGTGCCCATGTAGTTGATGTAGATGTCCCACGTCAGACTATAATTCGTCTCGCCCAAATACTGCACGGTGATATACACCTGCAGATGGGTGGGCTGCTCGCTGCTGATGTCAAGGCTGTTGCATCGTATCACATTGTGGCCATTGGAGTTGACATATCTACCCACTGTCAAGATGGCGTTGCTCGTGGATAGCGATTTCACATTGAAGTCTCCGCTGATGTCTGTAGTGCCCAGCATTGCCCTCACCGTGGTCTCCACGCCTGTAAGTTCTATCACGCCATCGATAGATTGGTTGATGATGCTGTTTTGGGGTTGCAGATAGAGGGTCAGTCCTTTCACGTTCTCACTGTCTCCGTCTTTTCCGTTTCGCATCATGGGTATGGCCGTTGTAGCCACTACCTTGCCGCCAGCTGTCGCGCTAAACTCGGCATAGGTCATTTCGGCCTTTTCCTTGTTCTCTATCGTGATGATATAACTGCTTGCTCCCTCTTTTTGCAGCGTTTTACCCGTCCCGTCAGCATAGTGGTAGGTTACATCCAATGTAAACGGCGTGGCAGCCTTGCTCTCGCCCTCTACACGGTATAGGGTCAATGTCACACTGTCGGAGGTCAGAAGATTGCCGTTTCCGTCTGCCATCCAATAGTCAAGGCTCTTATCCAATTGCCACCACACCATTGACGCAGCAGCTCCGCTGGCTACTTGCAATTCCCATACGGTACTGCCCTCCACAGGCTCGTCACCTGCCGATGCCCCCGTCTCGCTCACGCATAGCCACAGACTGCCATTGTGCGATACCCTATCGTAGTAGTCGTATGCCTGTGCCTGCCACTTGCCTTTGTCCACAGCTATCGGGGTAACAACCACCTTGCCGTCCACCTTGGTCTCTATCCTGAATCGGTTGGCGGTAATGTCCACCTCGTCGGGGGATATGATGATACGGCGCTTTCCTGCCAACGAAAAGGTATTGATGCCCCTGTACACGCTCACACCATACTCGGCATCTATCAGTATCAACCCCTGTCTTCCTGCACCATAGGCATCGATGGCTCCCTCTTGTACAATATCGTCGCCGCTCTGTGGCAGGTCATTGGTCACGGTTCTGTCATAGCCATCGGCCACCACCACGCCGCTCATGTCCGTGATGGCAGTCCATCCCGTGGCACTTACATCGGGGGTGGTGGTCACACCGTCACTGCCGCACCACCATGCGCTGTCTCCACTTACATACACATCGCCCTTGTCGTAACTCGTATAGAGTTTGTCGGAGGCATCCTCGTAGCGGTGCCATCCCTCGGTACCCGTGAATCCATGCCTGCACACCCTCGGCAGGTTGCATAGCGTGGCATAGTTGTAGGTCTTGCCGTCCTCCAATGTCTCGCTGCCCGTGTCGGTCACCAGTCGCCAATAATAGCGGTTGGCGGCATTGTGACTGATTCCCTCTACCAAGTTGGCGGTCTGACAACGGGCAAGGTCGCCCATTCGCCAATCATTGCCGATATTCTTCTCACCGTCGGTCATGACAAAGTAGCAGCGCAGGAATCCGGCATCCGCTCCCTCACTACCGTTAGAAACGCCAAGAAGCCTTACACCCGTGGTGTCCACGGCTATCGCCATGCCATCCACCACAAACAGGGTCTCGGCCTCTATCTCCGAATGCCCTATCTTGATGGGTCTCACGGCAAAGATTCTGTTTCCGGCATGACCCACCGAAAGGGTGCCCGATGTGCAGACACGGCGCTTCACCTCCAGCTCCTCAAACTCGGCTTTCTTGCGCACCATGAGTCTGTCGACCTCCAGCACGCTCTCGCCGCCTACCTCTCGCAACGAGAAACCGCTGCCCGCCATCGTGGGCGTATAGCCCGGACTCTGCATATACGAGGCTATCACACGGTATAGGCGAGCTGCACCCGTGCTGTCTATCTTGTATATCTTTCCTGCCCCAAACGTAGCACTATTAAGGGCGGCATTACCCATTGCATCGATGCCATAAGCTCCGCTTCCTACCGTAAGTCCTGCCGCAAAGCGGATGAGTGCCATAGCCACGTCCCTTTGCTTCTTGGATAGGTATTGGTCGCTTCCCATAGCAGGTAGGTCTCCTGTGATGGATGAGACGGCAGATTTTGCGGCCTCGGCTATCTTTGCGGCCATGCCCGAATCGCTCATTTGCAGGTCTTCGGACAGTTCTACGCTTACCTCCTCCAGCACATCATCTGTCACATGACGGGTGAACGAGGTTGCATAAAGCAGGATGTCGGCATCATTGTAATGCACCGTGAGGCGCGCGTTCTCATTCAGCAAGGCCGCAGTGTCGGGATGCTTCTCTAAGTAGATACGGGAGAACGAGATGGAGAATGTGAATTTCTCCCTGTTGCTTTCCCACATGTCTTTGACAAGGGCTTTCACAAGCCTGTCCTCGGCATTGCGCAGATAGGCCACAGGAAAACTGATGTTCTTGATGACGAATGTGTCGCCCTTGCTCGGCTTGTAGTTGTTGGTGGCATTGGGCATAACCACGCCAAAGGTGCTGTTTTCCTTTTTGAGGGCTATCCATACCTCATTGGTGGTGGTGTCCTGCTGCTGTGCCTGCAGGTTGTTGAAGTTGACTTTATCCGCATAGTCGCCGGCAACGATATTGCCCGATGCGTCCACCTGTACGGGGTTGTCAAACTCGTAATGGTCTTCTACCAAACGGGGCTCTGAAACGCCTACCTCAAACTGGCACGATGCGCAGTTTCCGCTGGTCATGCCGATGGTCATGGCTCCACTCTCTAAGGCGCATTGGAAGAGGTTAAAACCAAATTCTCCATTAAACAGGCGCAACTTTACATAGAAGTAGGAATGTACATAGTCCATCGAGTTCTCACTTCCGTTTTCCTCCAGCTCGTCACTGTCGTTGTCGTCGAAAGCCACATCCTCAATGACTCCGATAAGTTGCCCTGATGCGTTGGTAACGTCCTTAATGGTGGGGTATATGTCTTCGTGATTGACAATGCCCTCCATCGGATTGTCCTCGCTGTATTCGCACGGGAATACATAGAAGTCTCCGTTTTCGTCCTTGTAGGTATTATTGGCAGCAGGATAGAACCTTTCCGCTCCTTTGGAGGTGACAAACACGGGGGGCATGATGCTTCCTGTTGGGGGGACTTCCAGATTGTCCGCGCTGTCGTTGGGGTAGTAGTACGGCACATTATCGCTGCCTCCTGCTCCCGTTATCCTGTTGACAATGCGGTTGTTGGTGTTGGTCTTGGTGATACTGATAAGGCCGTTGTCCTTTCCGTATTCAAAGGGGTAGGATATGGCATTCTCGGTATAGCCCACATGACAGGTCTTGCCAACCCAATAATAGGGAACACCGAAAGTATTGTAGATTTCCTGTAAGGCTGCAGTGAAATAGGAATCCGAAAAGCTCACCTCCTTGGTTTCGGTAGTGATGTCTCCGTCCACGACAATGCGATACCCCGTATTCGTGGTGGTGTCATACAACTTGGAATAGACAAGGCTATCATTGAGCCTGCCCACCATCTCGTGGATGTCGCCATAAAACTTAAAATCTGTGGTGTTGGAACGGTATCTGTCACCATATTGCGAGTCGGTGTCCTCGGTCACTACATCGAAGAAATAGATGTTCTCCAGTATCTGCCGTTCGCTGACAAAACTAATCTCATGCTTGTATCTCGCATCATCATTACTCTTGGAGGATGTGGGTATCTGCTTGACGTAATACTTTTCACCATCCAACTCCACGTATTCCTTGCGTGTCCACAGGCTGTCAAGGCACATGCTGTGCATGAGGGTGGCCGTGATGCTCGGGGCACCGCCCATCCTGTCGGCCTGATACGTCCAATCCGAAACTTTGGCGGGCTTGTAGACATTGGGGAATGGCTTGCCGTTTCCTTTTTTGATATATAGGGCTTTCGCTTTCATGGGCTATTATGATTGGGTCTGCAATGCAGTGCCGCTTGTGGCTCGCTGCGCGGCGTTGGATTCTTCAGTCTCCACGGCGATTCTGGCCTGCTCGTCTGGGGCACTGATGGTATTCTTCTCAATGGCTGTCTTGGCAGATATGATGCCAGCGCCCTTGAGGGTGACGAGCATCTGGTTATACTCCGTCTCGTTGAACGGCCTCCATACTTTCAGCTTGGCACTCATGCGAAGACGGGCAAACTCGGTCACTGCATACTCGTTGATGCCTTTCTTGACAAGCTCCTTGGCCAATCCTTGCATAAACAGGCGGAGCATCTTGTCCATGAAGTTCTGCCACTCGGCGACGTCCCTGTTGGCCTCTTCCAAATCAAGCATCTGGGTGAGCATGACGGCAAGGCCACTGATGTCTCCGCTACTCCTGATGTCTTCGGGCAGGATGAACGTGGTGTTGCTGCAACGCATGATATTCTTCCAAAGGCCGTCCAGATAATCGGTGATGCCTTGCGAGGAGGGTGCCGATATGGATTCCACCTTGCCGTTACCATCCACGCTTGTGTCATTGAGAATCACATTTCCGGCTATCTCTTTCGCCTCGTCCTTAAACTTGCCTCGGACATACAGGATTCCCCATCCATGACGCTTCTCTATCACGGTGTAGATGTTGTACATGATTTCGTACACGTCGATAAGAGACTGTACGTCGTTCCACGCTACATCGCCGCGCTTGGTGACGAGGGGTATCTCGTCGAAGCCGTGTTCAATATCCATACGCTCCCATCCGTCGGCTGTCTTGACAAGGCGGTGGAGATAGGTATCGTCGTAGCAGTCCACGGTCTCCAATCCATCGTCTCCGTAATAATGCACACACTCCAATATGTGTTCGCCGTTGTCGTCCTTGTGCGTGATGATGTCGTATCCGTCCTCATAACTGATGAGCCGGCATTTTATCTCCTGCTTTTTGTTGGTGTAAAACAGCACGCCGGCATCGCCAACGCCATTCTGGGTATGTACGGCCTTTGTGCGCACTCCGTCGATGTTTCGGTCTGCCCAGTATTCCTTGATAAGGTCGTAATTCTGCTTGTCTCTTTCGGTGGGTGTAGCTCCTCTCAAGGTGAAATAGGTGGGGTTTCCACAGGCATGCAGGGTGTGGCTGTTGCGTATCATGTTCTGTATCGGCAAACCGATACGGGTGGAAGTGACGCGCTGCATGGTGCCGTCTGCCAACTTCACGCATATATCGGGGATGTTCTGGTCAAACATTACATCATGACAGGCAGGGTCAAGTTCCTTGAGAAACCTATTCTGTGACACGATGCTCTGTCTACGGGCGGGTATCTTAGACCGAATCTTACAATCCGATGTCACATCCAGCTCGTCGTTGGGGTCTTCGGTATCGAATGTGGGACAACCGCGGAAGAAAGGCTTCTTCTCCAGCAGCTTGTCCACGTTGTTCAGCAATTCTTCTACGCTTGTCATATTATCTCGTTCTTCGTTTTGTTTCTTTTGTTTCGGATTCCACAAGGTTGTAGTACTTCATGCACACTTCCTTGGGGGGCATATTGCTGCATTCCCGGTTGGTATGGGGGCATACAAAGAGGTGCTTGGCGGGCACGACAATCACACGGCGTTCCTTGTCGGATTTCTCCATCTCGAACTTGTCATTCAGCTTTACACGGATGTCGCGCTGCAAGGCCATGGCATCTTTGAATGATATTTCTCCGCGGAGTCGACCCTGCTCTATCTCGTCGAGCATGTCGATAAGCCGCTGCTTGTTCTCTTCCCTTGTAATGGTGGCCTCGTCGATACCGCCTCCTGTCTTGTTTCTTCTTGTCTCTGCCATCTTTGTTATCCTCCTTTTCTAACACCATAGGGTTCTGTCGTAGATGCTTCTTGTCCCGAATCGGGCTACAGCAAAATCTCGTTCATCATCATCGCTGTCTTCAAAGCCGGATTTCAGCTCCTCGCCATACGGGATGCTCGCACAGGGGTACATGCGCATGGCGATAGGGTCTACAAAGTCCATCGACCTGTCCTTGCCCAATGTGCGGTTCATCTCTTTCTTGCCGAACAGCTTGCGGCCTCCGTTGGGCAGCTCCCGGAACCGTATCACGCTGCACTCTTCCAGAAACTCCGTCTGTACGGTTATCACAGAATGGATATTCTGGTGGATGTAGTTCTTTGAAGCCACCTTGTCGTCGATAGTGATAAGCCCGGCTCGTATCATCTTAACCATCCGTAGATAGCACATGTCTTTTACGGTTGGGGCTTGGTTCTTATACAGGCCAAAGGATGCCTTGGAAGACAGATAGCAGATGGCATCGGGTACATAGTCGTTGAAATACCTGCCATTCGTACCGTCGTAGATGATATGCGATTCCGCTACGTTGTTTTCCTGTGCAAAGGCCAGCACCTGCATGGCGTTCTCTCTCGGTGTGCTCCGCATGAGCACAAGGATGTCCACCACGTGAAATCCATTCCATGCCAAAGCTACAAGGTTGTCGGTGCCGTAGTCGGCCAAGTCTGCCGTGACCCATCTTTCACCATTCACGGCAGGGTCGTTGACAAAGACCATACGGGCATCCTCGCTTGGGATGGGGATATTGGTCTCCTCCTCGGGGTCTACATTCCAGTTTCCCTCCAGCAGCATCTGTGAGGTCTTGCCTCCCGAAAGGGCGATAGAGCCTACATATCCGGCATTGTTGTCGAGCAGACTCCTGTTCTCCTTGATAAGTCCCTGGTAAAACACAAAACTCTTGATGAGTTTGTCGTATGTTACTACGCCGCCCAATGTGCGCAGCTTCCTGTCGATGTCGATACGGCATTTTCTGTAGACCTCTTCCTTGCTGTTCCCCCACACCACATCCTTTACAGTGGAGCCGTTCACATAGAAATAGCGGACACGACCGTTGCGCTCGGGGATGATATAGCCGTCGTCGCCTAAATACCAATCGATGAATACGCGCACCCAATGTGACCGCTTGGGGTTCATGGTGGCATATATCTTTCCGGTGCAGGTCTTCGATTTTCCGCGGTTTCGGGTGGAGATATAGGTGAATCCCTCCCACGACATTTCGGTGAGTTCGTCCACGGCTATCACGTCATATTCCCATCCCTTGGCTCGCTCCCTCAGTTTAGGCATGTTGCTGTCGTCGATATAGGTAAGGTCGCAAAAGGCTCCGCTGTCGAATGTCACACGGGGAGAGTCGCTTTCCTTGACACTGCAAAACTCGCCGTAAAACTCCTTGAACTTCTCCACGAACCCTCCTCCGGCCTTTTGGTTCTGCAACGAACGTCTGGAGATGAGCATGCGGAAATCGGGGTCTGTCATGAGGGAATAGGCGGGGGCGAGTACAAGGGCGACGGATTTTCCGCCACCTGCAGCTCCTCCTCCAAATATCACATCGACATTGGATGAGCAAAACAACTGCTGAAATCCCTCTTGTGGCTGGATGATGTTGCCCTCTATTTCCTCATTCATAAACACAAAATTAGGTACATTTTGTACGTTTTTATGATAGTAAAAACAACTTTATTGGATACGTATCCAATAAACTCTAAAAAAATTAATAACTATTGTTTATCAGTTTGTTAAATTTGTTTTCGTAACAAACATAAAAGCGCAAAATATGAAGTTTACAAAGCAAGAATTTTCAGAAAAACTGAAAAACAAGCTCACGGACGACGGCAAGAAAAAACTTGTGCAGAGTGAGAGGACTTTCAACAGTATGGTGGAAAGGATTTACCGTAGGTTGGAAAATGCGGATGACGAGACGGAGCTCGACGATGCGGTCAGTGAATACCTGCCCGATTTCGAGGACGTAGAGGGCAACATGAGGCATGATAATGCGGATTTTGCCAAAACCTACAAGGAGCAATGGGAAAAGGAGCATCCGCAGGACGGAAAAGGCAAAAAGTCCAGACAGAAAAAAGAGGACGATGACGAGCCAGATGACATGTACACCATCCTCTTGAACAAGCTGGAGGCAATCGAGAAAAGGGACGAGGAACGCAGGACTTCGGAACTGGTTGCCGAAAAGAAAAAAGCCATCCGTTCAAAACTGGCCGAAAAAGGCGTGAAAGACGAAAAGTGGGTCTCGGGGATGTTCGAAATCATGACGATTTCCGCAGACACGGATGTAGATGATTTGACAGACAAGGTGCTGAAAGCATACAACCGAAAGGAGGCCGAGCCCAACGATGTCACAACCCCGAAATCGGCCAAAGGGGGCTCGTCGAAGATAGACCTGTCATATCTCGACTGAGGCCATAGGAGAAGAAAGAAAAGGATAACACAACAAAACAAGAAAGAAAATGAGCAACATCTATGAAGGCAGACAGAGTTTTGGCACATTCGCCGGCTCTGTATTGGCAATGACCAAGGATGGCATCGGCGGTTTCAGACATGTTTTCTACAGCCCGGACGGCGGTAGGATTCACCCGGTACATCCTCCTTATGGCGGCGTGCTTGTCAACCCGTTCCCCGGACATGGCAAGATTTACGCTGGTGACCTTATCGAGCACACGCTGGACGGCGAGTGCAAGCTGCTGAAATCCTATGAGATTATGACTACATCGGGAGATACCGATACGACCTATGCCATCTCCAGCGGCGCTTGTGCGCAGGGCGAGGTGTTCCGTCATATCCCGTTTGTGGGCGATAACATCATGGTGGCTCCATCTACTCTTAACGGAAAGGGTAAGGCTGTGACCGTTACTGCCGTAGTGAAGACCTACGATGCCAAGGGCAAGCAGAACGGATGGAACGTGACGGTTTCCGAGACGCTGGGCAAGCTCAACAAGGGGGATGTCCTCGTGGAGGCAAGCAAGGCCGGCACATCCGTACAGGCAATGGTCACTAACCCCAACTGCTACGCAGAGGGCGACTATGACTGCCCGTTTGTTCCCGCTACGGGTGACGAGGATTTCGACGGCTCACGCTACTTCTTCACCCCGGCAATGATGTACGGCATGGAGAGGGCATACATCTCTCGCATGCAGCCGCTGCCCGCATCAATCCTCGGACTGGAGAAGTTCAAGACCGGATATAAGGAGTTCTTCAAACTCTAAGGTTTAACAGGTAAAAAGAAGAAAGGATAACACAATGCCTAAAGCAGATTTTAATAACAGCAACGCCGTGAGGATGTTCGGCAACTCGACTTACAGCCGGCAGCTCCTCACATCGATTGTGAACAACGAAAAGGTGGTAGGGGTGAATCCGGCATGGTTCCTTACACAGGGCTCCATCAATCCGACACTGACCCCGATGGACGAGCACGGACTCGCCACATTCACCGTGTACGAGCGCAGCCTCGATGCAGACCCGCTGGCTTCCCTCCGTGCTCCTCTCGGAGATGCGGAGACAATGGACTTCGCAGGGGTTAACTCGTATGCTGCAAGCATACCCGATTTCAACACACGCAAGTTTGTGATTTCGGCTCCCATGCGAAAGGACTGGGAACGCTCGTTTGCCATGCTCGGCTCGGATGCCGCCATCCTCAAGGAGATGTGGGGGCCGAATGTACAGCGACAGATACGACAGATGCAGAGCACCATGAACTGGATGACTGCACAGCTGATGACAACGGGTAAGATAGTCTACGGCAAGATTGGCAGCGACCGCGTGGGTGGTATCTACTCGCCTATCCACAAGGCTGACATTCCTGCTGCCAACTTCGTAAAGGCTGGCTCCGTGGCATGGACTGACCCGTCCGCAAAGATTATCACCTGCATGCAGACCATCGAGGGCAACTTCCGCGAGCGCACGGCATACGACGGTGCCATGGTTTGGCAGTTCACCAAGAAGTTCTTCCTCAATGTGTTCATCAAGAATGCCGAGGTGCTCGAAAAGGTGAACGAGTTCCGCAACCTGCAGGACTTGATTTCTGTGACATTCAACAACATCAATACCGATGTGTTCAACAATGCATGGGAGAATGTGCGGGCAGCCTACGGCCTGTCACGCATTGAGATTGTGGAGGAGAAAGAGTTTGTGGAGAACAAGGAGACGGGCGAGATGAAGGCTGTCAATGGATGGGCTGACAACATCGCCGTGCTTCGTCCCGCAGGAGATGCCGTGAGATTCATGCGCAAGGGCATCCTCGACGAGGAATATGCCGACATGCTCAACAGCGCCACGCAGCGCAACTTCGCGCCTATCTACAATGGTTTGGGTACGCTTGTCAACAGCACCGTTGCCGAGGGTATCTACAACTCATGGCAGACGGTGGTATTGTTCTCGGCAGTGCCCGCGCTCGTAGAGTTCACACATCACGTAATCGTAGACACTTCGAAGGCAGGATAACAAGCATTAGCGGACGGGATGGCTAACATCCGTCCCGTCCTAACCAATAGGATTGTCACATGAGTGGAAGTTTCACCATACTGAATTACCTTGCCGGAATGACCGGTTTTGTGTTCGACAGGGATGTCCTGTACCGCATCGCATTGGATTGCGGGGTGTCGGAGACGGCTCCAAAAGACCTTAGCGAGGAACAGAGGGACAGATGCAAGATGGCCTTGCTGAAAACCATCCTCGAAACGCCATACAGCACGGCTTCGCATACAAGCAAGCATGGGGAATGGCAGGAGCAGACAGGGTCACAGACACTGACAGAGGCATACAGAGAGGACATAAAGGCGCAGCTCCAAAGACTCGCGGAGAAATACGGCGAGGAGGAACTGCTGCAGGAATTGGAGGATATGGGGGCTACCCTGCAATGGTTGCCATGACATGTACATAGACAGAAACATAAACCAGCAAGAATATCCCTACCAAGGTACTTTCTACACCAAGGGGGAGATGGTGATTCCCGACAACGGAGACTTGTTCGGACAATCGACAGACGGCGGGGAGGCTATCATTCTTGAGACGGCATGCGACGTGATAGAGACCAATAGGAGTTTCTCGTCGGGTGCCATATCGGCTGGATATGATGTCTATTTCCCTCACCCAGAGGGAGTCGTGGTGGAAATCGAAAGGGGTATGATGTTCAGGTGCAACGCACTTGGGTTCCACATATCGGGAATGGTGATTAGTATCGGTGCTTCCAAACTCGGAGGGGTACACGCATACGTAAAGAGTACGGAGATTTAGGGGATGGCTGGATATAAGGAAAGGATGACGGAGGCGTTGGTCGCACAGCTTGCAGTCGAGGGGGATAGAATCCTAAAGGAGTGTGAGCAGGAAGCCGACTATACGCACCGAACCTACAACCTTTACGACAGCTACGGATATGGGATATATGTCGATGGAAAACTGAAAAGGAGTGGGTTCCTGACCAACACTGCCACGGCCACAGAGGGCAATAGGTGGTACAAAGATACAGTAAAGGGCAGGGAGAGGCTGGAAGAGTTCCTATCAGACGAATACAAGGCGACAAAAGGCATCGACATGGTGGTGGTGGCGGCTATGCCCTACGCCCACGCACTCGAAAACCAAAGCAGCGGACAGAAACGGAAATACAGGGTCATATCCATGTCTTTCGACAAACTGAAAGCGCTATCCGAAAAAATCCCCAAATCTGCCGTGTATAACATCTCAGCAGGAAAAAGGGAAGTGAAATGACAGGCAGACAGGTACAATTCGCAAGGGTTTCGAGGGTGGAGAACTTCATGAGCATGCTCATAGCCAAACAGGGTATTTCGAGGCATGTGTCCATCGACAGCATGCCCGTGACCATTAGGGCTGAATGGGAGGACATGGTGTTGATTGATGTGGGAAAGGGCAAGGATATGGATGCCTATAACCAATTCTCGGTGAACGTGTTCCTATACGCAAAACCCAAAGGCGACTTGCAGCAGAAAGACGTGAAGAAACTGGACTGGATGGAGGAACTGCTCGACAAGGCCATCGGGGAATGCAACGATACCCACTACCACCCATCCATCAACTGGAGGGATTCTGACTATGACGATATACGCAACTTCCACTTCAATGTGATAAACCTATCGGTGACGGTAACAGAATAACAGGATAACAAAAAACAGAGAAAGGATAACATTATGGCTAACGTAAAAAGAACAAGTAAGACCTCATGGCAGCTTATCAAGCCCTACTGCTTGGTGGCTACCTTGTACACAGGAGGAGAGGGAGAGACTCCCGACAACCCGGCTGGCGATACCTTTATCTTCGACGAGGTGGTACGCGACACCACAACCATCTCGCAGGATGACAACGACACCACATCGATTGAAAACGAGTTTGCGGATGACCCCATCCTCGAAATCGTGTCGCTGGGCAAGTTCCAGCTCGCCGCAGATGTGGCCGACGTGCAGAAGGATATATTGGTGAACTTCGCCAACTACGAGTACGATAGCACCGCAAAGAAAATCTATGCGCCATCATCCTACGAGATGACATACGCAAAGATTGACCTCGTGTTTAAGAATGGAACGAGCCAAGAGGGCAATGACCTGTACAAGAGCCTTTGCATCCCCAAGTTGCAGCTCAACTCAAAGCTCGCAGCAGAGAGCATGAGCTCAAACCTTGTACGTCTCTCATTGGCAGGAACCGCGAAGAGCGTGGCAGTCACGGTAAATGGCAAAACCAAGAAAAAGGCGGCTTACGTCAACGAGAACTTCACAATGCCCTCAGAATCATAGGCTGGTGCAGTTGGTTTCCATACGCAAAAGGGCGGGCGGTTGTTGTTCCGCTCGCCCTGTTTTTTTTACAATAACATCATAGCAGGGAAATGGCAGTTTATAGGTCAAGGAAAGTCAACAAGGACGAAGATAAGACAATCAAGGCGAGAAAGCAGCAGGTGTCGGATGATGCCATGTCGAAGCTCGCAAGACTGATGAATGACAGCCCCACCATCTTGAAGCTAAGAGGCACAGAATGGGAGGTAAGGTCGCTAAAGCCTGGCACGCAATGGCTCATAGCAGAGGAAGCATGCTGTATCGTGGACAAGGAGAATGCGTCGATGGGGGATGTTTTGAAGCAATTCGCCGTGAATATGCCGAGCGTTTGCAGGGTGCTCACTTTGGCATTGCTCAACGACAAGCATAGAATCAACGGGGATGAGTACGAAAAGGTCTACCAATGCCTCATGTGGGGAGACTACGATATGAAAGACTGGGCAACATTCCTTGCCGAAATCCTCAACCTCATAGACGTGGATTTTTTTTTCGCGAGTACCAATGTAGTAAAGATGTTACGCCGAAGCACCTTAGACAGAAAGATGACGACGGAGGAACAAAACTGATACCATCCCGGACGGCATACGGCCAGATGGTAGACTTCCTACGGGAAAACAATTGGTGCTCGCTGGAGCAGTACAAATGGGGACTTTCGGTGGCGCAGATTAGGCTCATGTCGGTAGACTTCACGCACATCGAATACCTCGACAGGGAAAAGGTGGAAAAGGAAGCGCACACGGTCAAGATAGGAAGCGCGGACGACCTCGCCAACCTCAACGACATGGGATTGCCCATCATAGACAAAAACACAATAGGATAACACATTTCAACATACATACATTATGGCCGGAGAGAATACAACAATAGGCAGCGTGCTCGTGATACCCGAAGGGCTTCTGAATGACATGGAAAAGGTCGACAAGAAACTCAAAAGCATACAGGAAAAATCAGAAGAGACAGCAAAGACTTTCAATACATCGTTCAAAGGCATGAACGACGCGCTGGTTCCGTTAATACCCAATATCGACAAGATAGTAAGCGGACTCACAAAGGCCGCAGAGCAGTCCGAAAGGATGGGCAAGAACATGGGGGGAGCGGTAAACGGGATAAACAGCCTAAACGGCTCCATAACTTCCGTGTCAGAGATGTTGAACCGATTGCGGACATTGGTGCAGACACCAACATCCGGCAACGGGAACTTCATGTCCCACGTTTCCACAGTGATGGATGCGGTAAGCGTGCGCATCAGTGGCCTGGGTACCAAATTCAGCGATTTCAAGAGGCAATTGCTCGCACTCGACGCAGCAGCAATGCAACAGGCCATGAAAGCGCAGTCTGATGCAAAAGTAAAGCTGGCCAACGAAAAGGCAGCAACGACGCTGGCAAAAGTAAATCTTGAGCAGGAGAAACAGAATAGGCTATACGCACAAGCGGCAACGGAGGCCGCAAAACTCGCAAGAGCACAGGCGCAGCTCGCACAGGCGCAGGCAATGGCAGCAACGGCACAGGAAAGGGCTACGGCAGCAAACGAGCGTGCGGCAAAGAATGCAACCATACGGCAATATGGAGCAAGTGCATCGTCTGCATTGTCATACGTAAACGACAAGGCTAATACGGGTACCTATCACCAAAGAGCCATCGCAATTAAAGTCCTTGAGGATGCAATCAAAAATCTTAACAAAACAGATGCGGACTATCAGAAAAACCTCGGGGCTTTATCCGAAAGATACAAGCAATTGAAATCCGAGCAGGATGCTGTAAATAATTCAATGGGCAAGATGCACGAATCCCACCGAAAACTCATGGACACATCCGGGCAATTGCAGCGTGCTTTCGCTCTTATGTTCTCCGTGTCCCAAATCAAGGGATATATCGGACAAATCGCACAGGTGAGAGGCGAATTTGAATTGCAGCAACGCTCTCTTGAGGCCATCCTGCAAAACAAGACCAAGGCTGACGAGATTTTCAACAAGACCGTAGCATTGGCCGTGCAATCCCCATACCAAATCAAGGATTTGGTTTCGTACACAAAACAGCTCGCAGCATACCGAATAGAATCCGATAAACTATACGACACCACCAAACGCCTTGCGGATGTGTCGGCTGGATTGGGCGTAGACATGCAGCGAATCATTCTTGCATACGGCCAGGTAAAGGCGGCGGCATATCTCCGTGGAACTGAGGTAAGGCAGTTTACTGAAGCAGGAATCAACCTCTACGGCGAATTACAAAGATACTTCCAAGAGGTTAGAGGGGAGGCTTACACTACGGCGCAAATCGTAGATATGATTTCCAAACGAATGGTAACATTCGAGGATGTAGAGCAGGTCTTCAAAAGACTTACTGACCAAGGCGGCTTATTCTACAACATGCAGGCCATACAGGCAGAAACACTCCAAGGCAAGATTTCCAACTTAAAGGACTCCGTGGACATTATGCTCAATAGTATAGGAAAGAGTAATCAAGGCGTTTTCAATTGGGCAATAGACGGGGCCAATACACTGCTTAGAAACTGGGAACATATTATGGATGTGGGACGAGCAATTATCGCGGTACTGGTGGCGATAAAACTGAGGTCTATGGCGGCTGGATCTACCATGAAGATGGCCTTTTCGTCTGAATCAGCCATGAAATTGGCCATCGAATTGGAACAGGCGAAAATGAATATAAACGGACTTTCGGACAGACTTAATATCCTTTGGACGAGATTCAAATTGCTTGCATCTTCTGCAAAGGCGGCTGGCATAGCCATAAAGGGCGCATTCATGGCCAACCTCCCGATGATTGCCGTGGGGCTTGCCGTGGATGGTATCGTCCGCATAATTTCACATTACAATACGATCGCCGAGGAAAAGAAAGAACTGAACAGGCAATACAACGAAGAGATTGCATCCCTCAATGTCATTATAGCCAAATACAGAGAGCTGGAGGTGGCATCCAAGAGTGCCAACAATGCGCAAGCAAGCGGGTTGGATGCAAAAAGCATCAAGGATAGGAGAAACATACTGCAACAGCTGATTGATAAGGCAAAGGACATGGGTATCAGCAATGTGGCAGGAATCGGCAATGTCGAAGACATGGATGCCATGACCCTGTCCACTGAGAAGCTGGACGATGCGATAAAGAGTACCATTGTATCCATACAGAAAGCCCAAAAGGCTACCATGTTGTTCAAGGATGCCTACAATGACAACAAAAATTCAATACGGTTCTGGGGATTGCTGGGCGACAATATCGACAACGATACCGAGGACTTACGCGAAATGGAGGACGAGCTGATTACCAAGACGGCCAAAATGAATGAAATCCTGTCTTATGTCGGCGCTAATTATGACAAGCTATCAGAGAAAGCAAGGGGATTCTATGATAGTGTAAAAGAGGGGCAGGATGTCACCAAGGGAGAAACCGAAGTGGAATATCTGGAGAGGCTGCATGATGCCTTGAATGATATAGAGAATATAACAGGCGGAGCTATGGGGGAGAACATGCGACGCATGTGGATTGCCGTTGATTTCGATTGGGGCGGCTATAAGGACAACAAGAACGAGTTCATACATGAACTTGAAAAGATGAAAAGGGATTTGGAAGCCAAAGGGGTCAAGGACCCTGTGGCTATCAGCGCAGCCATCGATAGAAATGCCGTTGACCTTGAATGGTCGGAGACACAGAAGCATCTTGCAAAGAAAGCATTCAACGTTCCCCTAATATTCGACCCCAAGAAAACAGAGGAACAAATCAAGTCTATCGGACAACAAATTGACGATTACTTCCGCAACAATGACTTCACCGTAAAGATGAAACTTGACTGGTCTGAAACAGACCCGAAGACCGGATATAAGGATTACAAGAAAACGGCAGAAGAATACGTGAACGAATACGTGGATTGGTACAATTCTATCCAGGAATACAACAAGGCAAGGGGGAGAGGTAACCAATGGCAGAACTACGACATACTAAATGCTAACAGACAGCTTGAAAGGGTGAAGAAACAACTGGTAGAGCTGGGTTACTACGAACTTGCCCTGTCAAAGGTCAACCAAAAGAACACATCGGCGCAAAAGGCACAGAGGGACATTCTTTCCGAACAGATTGCATTATTAAGGGAAATGCAGTCGAGGTACGAGGACTTGCTGCCTCTCATGGGTACGGGGGATGCGGCCAAAAAGGTCATGCAGGACTATGCCGATTCCCTTAAATACGTGAAAATGCCAGAAGCTGTGAGCGAAAACCTCGTTCCAAGCAAGGAGGGCATGATTAAGGCGCTCGAAAATCTTCTTCCGTATGTTAATGACTTCAAGAAGAAGATGGAACTGAAAAACCTCATTGCGGAATACAATATACGAATCAAAAAGGAAAGTCTAAAAGAGGAGATAGATAACGCCAAAAAACAGATAGACGATGCCTTTAGCGGACTCGACGTGTTCCAAGACCTCGCAAAGGCGGGTCTGGGAGAAGAGACCATAAGAAACCTGTTCGGAGACCTGCCGAAGACACTGGAAGACGTGAAGAAGAAGATTGCGGACGTTTATGCTGGAAAGGATGGCAACGATTGGATGGAGGCCAACAAGGAAGCCAACAAGAAACTCGCCGAAAAGGAATACAAGGACAGGCTTGATAATATAAACAGGCTTGTCAAGGCTTACAAGGACAACCTGTCGGAGCAGTTGCAGCTCGACAACTGGTATTACAGCGAGCGACTGGCCATCGAGAAGAATATCACGGATAGCGTGCTGAAAGAGCAGATGAAGCGCAACCTCGACAAGCAATACGCGCAGAAGAAAGACCTCAATACGTGGAACGATTTCAAGGAGTCGGATATGTACATCCGTATTTTTGAGAATCTTGATTCTACATCCACAAGGGTGTTAGAGGCTATGAGGGACAAGTTGGAGAATTTACGGGGTAGCCTTAGCAACCTGTCACCCGAACAGCTCAAACAGGTGGTGGAGCAGACCGAAAAGGTGAACGAGGCTCTCACAGAGCGCAACCCGTTCAAGGCGATAAAGGAAAACTACCAGCAGATGATTAAGTTTGCCAAGGAGCGAAACAGACTTGAATTGGAATGGGTGGCAAGCTCCAACAAGCAAGATTATCTGAAAGGACAGGCCGAGGCACAGAATGCAACGGTAAACTCCGCGCAGAGAAACTACGACCTCGCAAAAAGCATATTCGGGGAAAAGTCTGCACAGGCCACCAAGGAAAGGCAGATTCTTGACCTCGAAAAGGAAAAACTCAATACCATCCTAAAGGAACTTGTCGCGCAGGACAAAATAACACAAGAACTTGCAGACCAGATTCGAAACGGAGAGGCAGCGACGGAAAAATACAAGAAAGGCATTGCAGGAATCGCCCAAAGGGCACAGGTCATGCTCGGCTCTATCAGAGGGGCTTTCAGTGATATAGGACTGGAAATGTCGGAAAGCATGACGGGGGCACTCGACGGATTGGATGGTGTGCTCGGCGGCATTCAGGAGTTTGCCACCGCGGAAGACACATTCAGCAAAGTGGTGGCAGGAATCAAGATTGCAGGCGCAGCAGCCAAAACCATCGGATCCATCTTCGGCATCGGCAACAAGGACAAGAAACTCGAAGAGAGAATACAGAGCCTGCAAAAGGACGTGGAGGGTCTACAACATGCCTACGAGAAACTGAAAGATGCCATGGATGATGCGTGGAGCACGGCCACACTCAATCAGGCTTCAGGGGCAGCAATAGCCAATCTGAGGGCGCAAATCAACAAGCTCAACCAGATGATTGCTGCCGAATACGACAAGAAGAAGACGGACTACGACAAAATCACGCAGTACCAGCAACAGATAGAGGCCAACCTCGACACCATTAAGGAATTGCAATCGTCATTGGTGGAACAGGTAGGAGGTTTTGGCTCTGAGGCGAATTTCAAATCGGCGGCGCAGCAGTTTGCGGACGCATGGGTGGATGCCTACAAGGAGGGAAGCAGTGCGCTTGAAGCACTCAATCAGACTTTCTCGGATTTCGTCGAAAACCTCATCAAGAAGCAAATCATGATGAAAGTTGCCGAACAGATAATACGGCCTATCCTCGAGTCGTTCGACGACCTGACCACGGAAACGGTGGTTTCTGACCCAAAAGCGGCAGCAGATATGGAGAAACAACTGAAAGCGGAGCAGCAATATCTCGAGAAGATGAAAAAGCTCCCCTATATCTCCAAAGAGGCAATCAAGGCACAGGAGGAAAAGGTGGCATCGCTACAGCAACAACTTGCTTCTATGTACGACGTGGTGGCCAAAGACCTTACGCCCGAACAGCTGTTGGATTGGCTCCAAAACGGCGACTTCCAAGAGAAGCTGCAACAATTAGATGCAGCCGCTTCGGCATGGGGTGAGGCACTGAAAAAGATTGGCATCGGAGCAGATTCATCCCTATCCAAACTCCAGCAGGGTATCACATCCATCACAGAGACACAGGCATCGGCACTCGAAAGCCTACTCAACTCCATACGCTTCTTCGTGGCGCAGCAGACCTCGGATATTACGGCTATCAGAAACATCCTCGCTTCCACGTCGAGCATCGAAACGCAGAATACGGATTCGCCTGTTTTGCTGGAACTGAGGACACAGACGGTGTACCTCGGAAAGATTCAAAACATGCTGTCTTCTGTGATAAAAATGGGAGGACACCCCAAGTCTGGGGCTGGTTTAAAGGTTTTTGTGGACTGATTTAATATAATATAACTTTTCAAAGTAAAAATATTAAACAAAACACCCTAAATTTGCGCAGGGTATAGCTTATTAGGGATAGCATCATGGAGGATTTCAAGTTTTATATGAAGAGGGTGGTCACGCTCGAGGATGGAACCGAAAGCGTGGGGGAAGAGCAGGATATGCTTACCCTCTTCAAGGGTATGCAGTACAAGGAGGCCAAAGGCATCAACAAGTACGGGAAACCGAAGACCTATACGGAGACCTATGCGGAAAGCAGCGAGGCTGACGTGTTCGTGACCCCGGAAAGGGAACAGACGGACATCACGCTGACGCTGTATTTCTTTGCGCCTACCAAAACGGGCAACGACAGGACGGACTACGATGCGGCGGATAAGATATACCACGATTTCATGGAGTTTGTCAGCAATTGTAAAATTATCTATCGAGACAACTTCCGTAAACGAAAAGTAAAAATGTTCCTCGCAGATGCGACAGAACCGACTACCGACAGGCTGTATGGCATCCCGTACAAGGAGGTGCAGTTCAAATTCAAGAACATCTACGGGCAGTCGTTCCCGCTTGATGATACGACATTCTGAGAATCAAACACTATATGCGTATGGAAAATATCAAGGAATCATCATTGAAAAAGGCTCTCAACTTCGTCATGCTCCAAGAGTTGCCGAAGCAACTAAGGGCTACGGATAAGGGCTATTGGGTGGAATCCATCGCCCTTGTTAGAAAAAGGAACATGTCTACTTCCTATTGTGTCGCCAAACGGGGAGGGGACGGACGTATCAGATACACGGCCGACTTCGGGGATATATCGCCCATAGCCGGACTTGTATCAATCCATCCGTACCTTGTGCTTGATACGGAGACAATGATACCCTACGACTCTATAGAGGAGAAAAGGGCGGCAATCATCGACACGCTCGGCAGGGATGTTGCTCCGATGGTGGAGGCTATGACTCCCGAAAAGGTGGAGGAGACACTGATAGACATCGCTATCTCCAATGTGTTGCAGAAACGGGAGGATGATGCACAGGCCATAAAGATGAGAAACGTCGTGGACGGCATCATGGAGGAGAGAATCGAAAAGGGAATCGTAAACCTCGATGATGGGTCGATGGGCAAACAGGGCGTGGAGGACATACCCGTCGCAAGGGCTGCTAAAAGAAAAACAACAAGGAGGAAATCATAATGGCAATAGCAAGAAAGAAAAAAGTCAACAACAAGGCGGGATATGTCATCAAGCCCGTTGCAGTAAAGGACGTTATCAAACAGGCTGATTTCGGTACATTCGTACTGACAATCGCCAAGGATTGCGCATGTTATACCAATTACCTCGGCTATTCAGTCGTCACAAAGCCGTACACTACAACCCCGGAGGGTAAGGCCACGGAATTGTCGCTATATGCCTGGATGGCCTATGCAGTAGACAATAAAGAATATTTGGAAGCCCACAAGGATGAGATTCACCCTGAATTGGGCATTAAAAACAGTGAGTGGCTTGAAAACATCAAAATTATCACAGAGGCCAACCTAACCAAACCGTGCGTGGTGTTTACGGATGCTACCTATGCGACCGAAGAGGCGACACGACACATGGATTGGCTGAGGAAAAAATCCGATGAACTGATGAAAGCCATGAACACGACACCGCCCGAGGAGGACGAGAAAGCCAACGCGGAGGCTTTCGGCGAGGCCATAGACACGGAGAACTTCTTGAACGTAATGCAGCAGGAGGGATAGAGGCATGCTTGACAAGGGCAGAATGCACCATACCGACTTCTGTGCCGTCATCGAGTTTGCGAGACTGAGAGGTACAAGAATGTGCCTCATGGAAGACGGGGACGGAGATATGAGTCTCTGCCTCGTCGTTCCAACCAAGAAAAACGGAATCGACTCGCGCAGGAGATTCGGGTGGAGATGGATGCTGTCGGTCATAAGAAACGATGCCATCAAGCACTTCACCCACATGCTCATGCCCTTTGTCGACATGAAGATGTTTAAGTATCTGATATGGCTCCGGGAACAAAAGGGGTACAAGTCGCTGCTGCCGATTGTAGGGAACATCACGCCAGACCTCGGACTGATAGATAACCCGCCATGTAGACAGGCAAAGACATACAACGAACTCACCATCAATGGAACCGATGCACTGAAACCGTACATTACACGACTCAACTCCGGGGAAGTGTACAAGGAAAAACCAAGAGAGCTCGACAAACTTAAACAAAAGATTCTGAATGGAGGATAACAACATACTGGCAAAGGCAGGAAAGGTGGAACGCGCTGTAAGGGAAACGTGCTACAACGTGCGAGGCGAATACCCGGAAGACGGAAACATGTACCTCGCCATGAAGCCAAATCTTACCACATCCATCGCAAGGAGTGTGTCGCTGACAATCCTGCATGACGAGTACGGAATCAGCTACAAGCTGCTGTCGGCATATTGTGGCATGACGGAGAAATCGGTCATGAAAAGGGTGGCAAAAGTGAGGAGCCACAGATTCATGGATGCAGAATACTCACAGATTTACAATAAGACATTGGAAGTTTTATGACATACGCGAGAGATTTAACGGAACTTATGGATAGGGCAAAAGAGCTCGGACTGTGCGCAAGATATGCAGAGATGTGGGGCAAGGCAAGGGACAATATGGCAATGGCCGTAATGGCCACGACCATAGACGGTGCCGATTTCATGTGCGCGTCAGCACAAAACGGATGGGGGCTGTCTTCCGCCTATATCCGGCGAGTGTTCCCGGACTGCATAGACGGAAGACCGATAAGGCACAAGGGATATACGTCGGGGATGTGGATCGACTTCGACGACAATATTGTAGCATCCTACACTGTAAACGTCGTGCTATATGGCAAACAAGGTACGGAAATTTACGTGCCGGCAGGCAGTGTGTCCCATATATTCATAGCGGCAACGGAATCGGCAACCATCACATGCGACGGCTATGCGGAGGTCACGCTGTACGACAGGAACATGGACTTACAAGTCAAGGGGCAGGGAAAATGTATCGTATCATACGCCACGGAGGACGGGGATTCATGGATAGGGATGTGAGCAACACAGAGGACAAATGGGAGGTACATATCGGCGATAGCATCAAGGAGCCGGATTACACGTTCTTCATGGAGGGTACGGGCACTTGCCCGAGAGGGGACATCATAGCCATCAAGGCAAAGAGCAAGAACGGCAAGACGTTCCTCGCCACGGTATTCGCCTCTGCCATCCTCGGCTCGGGATTCGCCTCCGCTAAGGCGGCAGACAGCGAGACATCTTCCGTCCTCTTCTTCGACACGGAGCAGAACAGGGCGAACACGTGGAAAATCCTCAACCGCATCATCATGATGTGCGATGGATGCAAGGACATCGACAATAGGGTAAGGGCGTATTCACTGAGGGAGATGGATGTGTCGGAACGCCTCGACTTCATAGAAAGGACGGCACAGGCGCACACGCCCACGGCTGTATTCGTCGACGGCATAGCGGACACCATACCCGATTTCAACGACATCGAGCAGTCGCAGGAGGCCATACAGCGCATGATGGCCATGTCTGCAAGGCTCCATTGCGCCGTCATATTCATCCTGCATACCAACAAGGCCGACAACAACATGAAAGGACATCTCGGAACACTCGCCACACAGAAATGCTCCGACGTGTTCTCCGTGGAGAAGACGGGCGACATATTCGCCGTGACCGAGACGGAATGCAGGAACGTGCCCATACCCGACTTCTTCTTCGCCCTATCGGAGGAAGGAATACCCATGTCCGCAGAGGGGAAAATCAAGGAATCGAGGACTCTCGACGAGGGAGAGGCCATCATCCGCTTCATATTCTCGACCATCGCACGCTCCGACACGATGAGCAACGCCAACCTCGTGCAGGAATACATGGCCATAGAGGGAGGAAGCAAGAGAGCCGCATACAACACCATCAGAAAGGCAGCGGAAAAGGGAATCATATCCAAGGACGAAAAGGGCACCGTCAGAATCCTGCAGCCCTAATCACACACGCACACACGCGCATATACCTATTTCTATGTCCTTTGTGCATGTATATATTATATATAAATATATATACATGCAAAAGGACAGTAATATATACTAAATATCAAGCAGCAAAAACATACCGCCCGAACTTAGTGAAATCCCATCGGGATTGAACGTAGGGCGAAACAACCCACGACACAACAAAAAACCAAAACGCCCGAAATCTTCGCTGTAACGCCACAAAAACATCATACCCTAATAACTACACGTAAAACAAGAGAAAACCCGTCAGAAGCAAAATAAACCACTAAAAACGCAAAATTACAGCACTCAATGAGAAAATAAAAAAATAAAATCAAGAATCAGAATAAAAAAAATAAAAAATAAGGGAGAGGGTAGCCCCGGAGCGAAGCGTCCGGAAAAGGGGTACCCCCCCCGCAAGTCCAGGGATGCCGTCACGATTCCCACAGACCCACGCCACAAGCCGCACAATCGCACGAAAACCAAAGGACGTGTAATTTATCGTTTTACCAGAAATAAGCCGTCAGAACGCAAGTATTTACATAAGTAACGTCCGTTACATACGCAAACAGACCTAAAACCACGAAAACCACGCCCCGGATGCTTGCAGCACGACCACATAGAACCCGGGCGGCCACAAAGCGGCACGATCCACGCACAACCCCACGCCCACTCCTCCGCGCACGCCTCCCACAAAAATAATAATACAACCAACACCAAGGCGAAATATATCAATATATTTCCGTTGCCGGATGTGTTTTTCCATGATTTGGGTTAGTATATCATTTTGCAAAGTGTACATTACAATTTAGCACATAGTTTTACAATTTTGTAAAGAAACAAGAAAAATCATATATTTACATAGTAAATATATCTATATATATTTGTTTTGTATTGATATTTTTGCTACCTTTGTAACGTAAACATAAGGGGATAGGTTTTAGCAAATCAAGCCCGGAAGTTTTACAAAGACATATAAACCAGGCCGCACGGCTGCCGAAAGCGGTATATAAGACAAGGCAGATAATCCCACTGTTGCCCGTTGACGTGTCCGGACAGTACAAGGAGAAGCGAAACAGGTAGGTTTGAAAAAACCCTCCGGCAATAACCGGAGGGCGGGGAACGCCACACGAACAAAAACAAAGTGCGGCGGGTTTTAGCGGTTGCAAAGATAGCAATACCTTTTGAATGCTGCAATACCCGCGTGTTACTTTTGCAATTGTTTAACGTTTGGCCTCCCCTGAACCCTATAGGCGCGGATCGGCTCCGACCGTGTGCATTTGATTGCGTCCGCGCCGCTATTATTAACAATTAATTAACGACAATGGAAAAGACAGGTTTACAAGTTTTTTACAATCACGCGCGTATTATGCAAGACGCGCGCCGCGGCGCGGAAATAGTCAACTCCACGCCGCAGGGCAATGAAGTACAACTGTATAATGTCGGCGACGTGGTACGGTCAACGGAACACAGTACATACAGATTTGCGCGCGGCGTGATAATTGAAGTGTACACTGCTAATTGCTTCTGTTATTATGTGTGCGACCTTAACGGCTGCACATACACGGCAAGAGCAAAGGATATAAGGAGGGTATAGAGATGAGACAAGTAGAATGGTATGTAATGAGAGAGGTGTATGTTTGGCAATTTGTCGAAAACCTCAACATGTTTTGTTGGTGCAATATATCACGCGAAAAAGTAAGCCCAAACCGCCAACTCGTTGCGGAGGCAAACGCCGACTTTGAAAAATTAGGTTTTGCGTTAAAAGGCGGTCCGGGCGTTGTGGTGCAATGCCATGATGATATTATACCGCAAAAAAAGTGGGTTCGATATATCGTACAATGCGAACAACAAGCCGTTGCAACGGCTTAAAATAGGTTATTAGGTTGCAAGCGTCCGGGCGGTGCATCCGTCCGGGGTGAACGAATATTAACAACAAAGATTATACGATTATGAAAAGGATTGATTTTGACAAAGTGGCTTATTTGCTGCTGTTTGTGTTTGCCTGTATGATGCCCATGGGTCTTATGTGCTATGTGCTTTTGGCCTTGCAGGGCGTTAACGTGGTTACCGTTGCGATATGCGCCGTTATGGCTATCGCCGTGTGTGTTGTGGCATGTAGCATAATGATGGACGAGATAAAGGGCATATAAGATTATGGATATAAAGATACGTACAGCCATCTGGATGGCCAAGAGGGCAACAGAGGCAACGGCATCCATGCCGGACTATAAAGTGCGAAACAAGGCCTTGAAGGCAGGCCGGGAACAGGCCCGGGGGCTGCTTGAAAGAGGAGGCTACGATATTATAGACGGCCACATTTACGGTTACATGTATAACGACATGTGGCGCACGATCCAATTAACAATGATGAGATAATGGCACTTATAATTATTTCGGGCGCTGCCTTTTACGCCATCGGCCTGTACATCGGCCGGAACTGGGACAAATATACGAGTGAGGAGTAAATAACAATTATAAAAGTTACGATTATGACGACGAGAAAATACAACATGATCAAGAGGGCAACATATCTGGACGGATATACATTTAGCGACATTTACAAATATGTTATATCGGTAATAGACGAGTCTAAATATACGGCCAAACAGATAGCCGAAATAATGGAGATTTGCAAGGCGCAAAGCGAATATGGATACGACAAATGCGCCCATGAGAATAGTTTATATTAACTTATAAAATACGACTATGAGAACGAGAAGGAAAAAGAACGTCGTGCAAATCGTCGCACAGGTGGCGCGAATCACGACCGCAAGGATGAGCGATGCAAGGTTTAACAAGGTTGTACATGCAGCCGGGCGCTATATCCGTTGCATCCTTAAGAGGTTCGGCGACCGGGAAAAGGCGGTATCGACACGTTACTACATGTACCACGGCGCATAACGCGCCCATCTGGAATCCCCGCTAATTTATGACCGATATACCACGGGCGGAACGTGGGCGGGGAGCTAACAATGGCTATGTTTTTGTGCGTGTGCTTTTGAGAATCAGCCGGGCGGCGTATGCTGCCGAATCTGAAAACGCGCCGGAGTAATCGCCCTACATAAGGCGAGCGGAGCCAACCGACATCAAAACCAGCCGCATGGGCTTAAAACTACCCGGGTGCCGGACGGGGCAAAACAAATCGGCACGCCGCGCAACAGGGCGTTAACTTGGCGAGCGAGGCCGCATAATGCTTGCGGACGTTGGGCGCGAACGTACACCCGCACAAATGAAATTATTTAACAATTAAACAGTTGAATCATGACAGCGAAAAAGACATTGGAACGCATAGACATGGAAGCAAAAATGCACATCCACGCATTTTGCGAAATCGTACCCGACCAAATAACAGGGCGCAAATATGCAGTTGTGCGGAAAAATTGCGATGGGCAAATAATTCATCAATACACGAATTATTACACGCCAGAACAATTAAAAATTGCCGTTTCTAACTATATTAACGGAATGTGGGAGGAACGAAAGAATAAAACACGAATTATAAACCCAAACAAACAAACAACTATGAAAATTAGAATGAAAACCCCGGAAATGTTGTACCAACAACTTGACAGAATTACGGACTACCGTTTTTGCAGGAGAGAATATACAGAAGAGGAAAGGGCAATGATTGTTGACTGGGCGAAAAAAATGTACGAAACGGCCAAACGGTATATTTCCAACATCTATGCAATAGCAGGAGTTGAAGACGTACGGAAATGCGACGTGAACCGCAGTAACGACATTTACAGTCACTATTATGTGAGCACAGAGGAATACATGAATTATAAAAGATGTTGAATTATGAACAAGGTAATAATTTACAGCCGTGTGTCAACGGAAAAGCAGACGCTCGACCAGCAGGAAAGAACCGTTTATGAATGGTTGCAAGCGCATGGCATGACAGCCACGCACACCATATCAGACGAGGGCGTAAGCGGCGGCGTGAGCTACCGGGACAGGAATCTGGGCAAGCAGGTAATACCCATGTTGCAAGAGGGCGACACGCTCATAGTGTCCGAAATCAGCCGATTGGGGCGCAGTATGTCGGACATAAATAAACTTGTGGCCGACGAATTGAAGCCCCGAGGTGTGCGCCTTGTAGTCGTGCAAATGGGCATCGACCTCGATTGCGCCAACATCAAGGCATTGGATGAGATGCTTTTGTTTGCCTTTGCCTTTGCCGCGCAGCTCGAAAAGGAACTTATCCAGAACCGAACAAAATCGGCCATCGAGATACGCCGTGCCAAGCTGTCCACCGATGGCAGCTTTACCAGCAAAAAAGGCCGAACCGTTACCCATCTGGGCAACGAAAAGGGATGCAGCATGTCCGAGGCTGTCAAGGCAAGCGCACAGGCGCGAACCGAAAAGGCCAAAAACAATCCGGCCAACCGAATTATATGGGGCATCATCGGACAGTCAGGCACGCCCACCGCCGAGGACACCGAAAAAATGTCCGTCCGACTGAATCAGATGGGCGTGAAGACATCCAGCGGGCTCGATTTCACTGCCGCCCGTGTGCGCAGCGCGTACCACAACCTCAAGAAAATATACCAATCATGAGCAATATTATGGACAATCAGGCGTTATACCAATCAAGTATAGCACGACACAGAACAAGCTCAGTAACCACCCATGAGGTAGCCGACATGCTCGCACAGCTTACAGGCGTGGCGCAGTCCGGGGCTTGCGGATTTATCACCCTCACGGCCACGCGGAGACACGCCACGGGCAGACGGTCGTACCTTGTCGAGGTGGCAGAACCCGACACCATGACCTTGCGAATCACGGCAAGCAGCACGGGCGCATACATCCTCACGGGGATGGGCACGGCAAGAAGATGGCTGTCCATGCTGTGCGACACGGGGAATATCAAGTCAATCAAGTTGAACCAATAACCAATGGAGGACGAAATTATGATGTACATATTAGTCATGATATGGGTAGTGTGCCTTGTGTTCGACCAGGCAACAGGCCGAGGAAAATAAACCAATCAAACGAATTATCCAGCCCTACGCAACACGGTTAAGCGAATACAATATGACACAAGAGAAAAAACAAACAGCTTATGGCGACACAATGTTACCAATAGAAAAGCGAGAAATTCTTATTGACAAGCTGGAAACCATGTCCACAGGACAGGTACTATCTATACTATATAAATATTATGGCAACAGAAACCTGTTGTCCGAAGAATTGTATAATTTTGCAGTTGAAGATAACTTGTTGGAAAAACTTTGGTAATATTGAAAGCAAAAGCACAGGAGCCAAAATACAAGAAAGGTTATTTAAGCACAAACAACAAAATTACAATAACACATCATGCCATTACTATCAGATACCGCATACCTCGAGAGGTTGCACAGGATTTACCCTAATGTCCCTTACAATGAGCTGAAAAAGCCGTAAGGAGATATAAGGACGAGCGAGAGCAAAACGAATATTTACGAAAACTAAACGATTTAAATAAATGAAACAGCAGAAGAAATACGTCGTATATTACAATGACGAAGTGAACGAGATGGCCGATGTATTTTCGGCTGACACACTCGATGAGTGCCTGGCATGGATTGATGAAGACCTGAGAGGCCGGACACCCGTAGACGGAGATCATCCATGCACGGATGATGTGTTTTACTCCTCCAGCGTATTTCACTACGAGGTCTACAATCGTCCCATCGTGGAGGTAGTGGGCGATGAGGATATATTCAACGAGCCGGTGTATTCCACCGATTATTACTACGCAGATTAACAACAACCCAGCCCTCGACAACACGGTTAAGTCAATTTATTATGAATATAAAATTATATAAGGTAAATACTTATCAAGCATATAGAGCGGACGAACAAGGTGTTAGGTGGTTTACATACAAGCCATGCGACACAATCGACTATAAGTGTGAAATTGTTGACGAGGTTGAGGTCGAATTACCTAAAGGTATAACTTACGATGAAATCCTTATGAGCTTTGACGACAGAGGACACGATTGTCAGTTGATTACTGAAAACGATGGCTCTGCATTGCTTGTATCATCTGAAAGAATAATTGAGTTGGTGAAATAAAAACAGGGAGCCTGAAAACTCCCTGCCAAATCCACACGGACGAATCCGTGAACGGTTGAACCGCAATCTACAACAGTAGAAATTATTTCGTTTCAATCCACAGCCCCGTGGGGCTGACATCCGTAAAGGATGCCGCAAATATAGGGATTTATCCTGCAAAGACAAAAATATCACAAACAATTAACAAAACATTAACACAACTATGAAGAAAATTTTATCATTCCTGCTCCTTGCCGTGATAACGGTGGGTATGAGCACGGCGCTAACATCATGCAGTAGCGAAGACAATGAACCCGAAGTAAAAACATACGAAATCAAACTTAAAGTGGGAGAAATTTTCGATGTGACAGGTTCTGGAGATTTAATAAGCGAGGACAGATTTATTGCTACAACAAATGGAAGTTCTGTCAAGGCTTTGCATGTTGGCAAAACCGTTCTCCATTCGTCTACCTCCGTCGTCGAAATAGAAGTGTATTCACAATACAATATGTTTGACGAGCCATATTTGGGCTTCGGTGAAACCAAAGAAGAGGTAAAGAATTACGAGAAAAGAGTTTTAATGAGCGAATCCGATTCGGAATTGTTTTACAAAAGCTCTGGGGCATTTGAACACGGAGTTGCTTACATGTTCGACAAAGATGGCAAGCTCAAGGCAATACTTTTGATATTTAACCATAAATACGATGCGGTGATAGCAAACAATCTTGGGCATCACTTTGCGGATAGATACTTACCTTTATCGGTTAGCGGTAATGTTTCATACTTTCTGAATAACTACAAAGACAAGGCAACCGCCGCAATAGCCATCGAGCTGTTCATAAAAGGATATGACGGTTGGGGGCAAATTAAATACATCCCATTCAATGATTAATTGTTAAATCCACCATAAAGTTTGGAAATTACGATAGTTTTGCGTATCTTTGCATCGGATCATAACTTTGAGGGTACGAGCGCAAAGGACGCTCATTAAACGATGGGCATTTTTTTATGTCTGTTGGTCGGATGATATAGGCGGCTGTCTGTATTGCGTAAATTTTGATAGAATGCTCGTGCGTATCGAAGTTTGTGATCCAGCGCAATATGGCAGCCGCTTTCCTATGCCTGTAACGTTCAAAATAAAGGATCACAAAATGAACGATTTAGTATTTATTGGTCAGAACGACCGAGTGTTAACAACAAGCCTCAAGGTGGCAGAGATTTTCGGAAAAGAGCATAGCAAGGTTATGCGAGACATCACAAACCTCTATTGTTCCGATGATTTTAGAGCAGCCAATTTTGGCGGCTCCTCCTACACAAGCGAACAAAACAAGCAATTTCCCATGTACGAAATGACCAAGGACGGCTTCACGTTCCTCGTCATGGGCTACACGGGCAAAAAGGCGGCAGCATTTAAGGAGGCATACATCAAACGATTCAACGAAATGGAGGCTGAGCTCCGCAAAAAGGACAATCCCACCGAATTACTCATGGCCAGCGCAAAGGCATACCTCGACCAGCGCGACAGAATCGACGAGATAGACAGGCGCGACCGAAACCACGGACTAATGATAGGCAACCTGTGGAGCAAGTTCTGTGACATGTTCGCCGATGTGGAATATCTGAAGCAGAAAATGTCCACCGAGACGAATTATTTCACCGTTGCCGGATATTGCTCATACAGGGGCATCCGTATCACCTCGCAGACCGCATCACGCTTAGGCCGCCGTGCATCCAAGATGTGCAAGAGCCTCAACCTGCCCATCGAGCAGCTGACCGACAAGCGATATGGCAAGGTCAACGCCTACCCATACGAAGTCCTGAAAGAGATAGTCCCGGCTTAATTTCTTTTCTTAATCATATCTGTCATGTCGGAGAGGGAGGCATCATCATCGAGCTTCCCTCTTTTTTTTGTTCACCAAAATCAGTCACCGTGTCGAATCGTTTTGCGATTCGAATCACCCACACATAACACACAATCTAACACACTTGCTAACACACTTGCTAACACACTTGCTAACACACTTGCTAACACACCTTTAATGTATTACAATTTGTTGAAATTCAATAATTTACAAATGCAAAAATTTTACATCTAACACACCATCTAACACAGTATCTAACACACTTACTAACACAGCATCTAACACAGCATCTAACACACCAACTAACACACATTTTCGCGACCATTCATCCCGCCAAACACATAATCAATCACCCGTTTGTTCAAGTCATTGATGATGCCGAAATCTTTTTTAACGTAGACATCCAGCAGCCTATTGGTCATACTCTTGTGGTTCAGCGCCTCGTCCACCGTATAGGCATCAGCCCGTAGGTCATTCCTCGCGATACTCGCCCAGGAGTGCCTGAATTGGTAAAATTGCAGCTTCTCCATCCCCAATCTCCGAGCGATAAGCCTCAGCCCGGCATTCAGCGCAATATTAAACCCGTTGATTGAGTTGTATCTCGCTGAGAAGTTAAACACACACTTCCCCGTCCTGTCCCTGTATTTATCCATCAGAGGGCGTATAATGCCGTGTACCGCCACCTCTATATGTGCCCTATCACTTCTTCGGTCTTTCGTTTTCATGCGGTTGTACGCTATCCTTTCCCCGTTATAGTCCGTTGCCGTGTATAGGTCTGCCGCATTCATCCCCATCAGGCAAAACGACAGCATGGCGCACTCCTTGGCCAGTATCTCCCTTTTTGTCTTAGCTCTATAGGAAAACACAGCCCTAACCTCGTCCAGGGACAATGCCCTCTGCCCCACATACTCCGATTTTGGCACCTTAAACCGCTCAAACAGCATCACACTCAGCACCATATCCGTGTCCGTGTTATATTTTAGGCAAGCTGTCCTGTACAGGTGCCGGATAATACCGAGATACATCGATTGTGCCCTCGTAGTAGCCCCAAGATACCTCTTGAATCCGTCCAACACCTTTACGCTCAGGGCATTCATCGGATAGCTCATGCTGCCAACATACTTGCCAAACGCATTGAGGGCAGTACGATAGCATGGCGCACTCTTCGGCTTATATTCCTCCAGATACCGCTCTCCGAACACAAACAAGTCCAAATCATCCTCGCTCACGATGTTCTCCCCGGCTATCAGGTCGGCAAGTATCTGTTTAGCCGTCGGGTTCCTGAATTGGTAGTTGGTTACTATCTTCCTCATCTTCTTCTCGTAGTCGTTGTACAAGTCCATGATGCGGAAGTAGATTTCATCCTTCAGCACCTTTACCCTCCCGTCCGGGTACTCCTTATATTCGCCTTTACGCAGGTCGATGTGTGGGTTAATCTCCGCACTCGTGGCACCCGAGCGTATGCGGAAGCGAACGATCATCCCTCCGTCCATTCTCGTGTGCTTGTACATGATTGTCAGTGTTGCCATAACTTATTTAGTTAATTAATTATAAATATCACTTTCCACGAAAAATCCCATTTAGTTCCGAAATAGAACAATTTGCCCCAATCGTAAAACTATCACGTTTCCGTCACGTTTTTTCTTGTAAAAAAACGGCAAAATACCCCCATTTTTTAAAAATCCACATTCACAGATAGCAAAAATATAGCTTTTTGTATAACTACATAAACCATTGTGTATCAAATATTTAAACATAAACTAATAAACTTTTTATTTAATAAAATATACACTTGTCTCTTTTGCAAACTTATATATATAGTATAACTAATTGATTTCCAATTACTTACAAATTTGATATATTTTTTCTGTGACGATTTTATCACAAAAACCACTTCGCAAACAGAACAATTTGAACCCCCAAAATCGTACAAAAAGGTAATAAACAGAACAATTTTGTCACACCCAAAACTTTTCGTCCCATTTTGAGTTTTCAAAAACTCTGTATATCTTTGCGCCGTCCGTGAGACCAAAATCACGGAACCCGGCAACCGACGCGATATGCGATAATGTAGCAAAAGGCACTCGGGGTTGCATGAGGAAAGCCAGATACCGGGGGACTGCAAATCTGGACACCAAGGCTTAACCAATGGGACGGTGGCAGCGCCTGCAAGTAAGGTGACAGAACCCATAGCGACGTGACTTGCTGAATCGTCGCCACTGCGATGGGGGAACTCGTTTCGAGGTGTTGAAAACCAAAGCAGCTGCATAGGAAAAGGTGCAACAACCTTTAAAGGAAAAACTATGCAGCAGCTCCAAGAAAATCTGAATCTCAGTGTTTTTTTCTTAGGGTTGGAATATTTATTGATTATTGATTGATAATAATAAAAATATAATATAAATATATATACGCGTGAGAGTGTTTTTTGGCGTTGGCCGCGATTTTGGCCGTTTTTCGCCGCTTCTCGCGCCTCCAAAAACATCAACAACAATGTCAAAAATCGAGAAATCATGCCGTTTCGCCTCTCCGCACTATCAGTGGATGCACCGCCGTTACGATGATACCGTTGCGCCGGACAAGCATTTTGTCTGCTATACAGATGGTTCATGCGATAATCTGAAAGCCCCCCATGTGGGCGCATACGCTTTCGTGAGGCTGCACGATGGCGTTGAGGTGGAGAAATTCTCGCGTTCAGGGGTAAACACCACCAACAACCGCATGGAGATGCTTGCGATAATCGAGGCCATCGACCACTGCCCGGACGGTTCTGTGATAGATGTGTATTCCGACAGCGAGCTATCCATCCGCGTGTTCTCCTACGAATGGGCGTGCAAGACCAATCAAGACCTATTGCGCCTTTTCGTGGCATCCTGCAAGAGGCATGAGGCTGTCCGTCTGCATTGGATAAAAGGCCACAACGGCGATAAGTACAACGAGATGGCCGACAACTTAGCATACTCCGCATATTGCGAAAAGTGCAACGAATTAGGCGTAGAGGTGAATCCGCGCCACTGACCAGGGGCAGAACCGATACGATGCTCACCGCTTCAATCTTCATCACGAAACATATATCTAATTGTTTTTTAGTACCTAAACATGATTATCTTTTTATATACCGTGATAATATCCTCCTTGGGTATCGTCATGTCGGGAAACCGATCGGTGTTGGCGCTCCTTGCCACGATGCTGCCGTTATCCCCGTTGTACATGTACCTTGTCACAAGTCCGTTGCTCTTCGTGTCCACCACGTACAATCTTCCGGGTATAATGTTCATGTCATCCTTCGGCATCGATTTCAGTCCCAGGCAGTCCCCTTTCTCGTATCGCGGTTCCAGCGCATGGTCGGTGATATAGTGCCAGCAGTCGATATTCAGCGTGCCTGAGTAGAGCTTCTCGATATTCCCACCCGTCATCTGCTTCTTTATGTGTCCGAGAATATCAAATTCCGGCATGCTTGCCATTCCTCTCGGCACCACGGGCACCCATTTCCTTTCCTCGCTTGGGCTGTCGTCATATCTGTTTGCCATCTTGATATAGTTGCCATCCCCTCCCATGATAACACCCTCCACGCTGTTGTTCCCGTTCACATTATTCTGCGTGATACGTTGTGGCATGGGCTTGGCAAGCATCTCGCCCCTGCCGTACAATAGCCAGTCGAGATTGAACATATTATCAAACGACACGTTGAACCTTTGCAGGAATTGTTCTGTTAAATACTTGGTATCACCTGTCATGGCTCTTGATATTGAGCTTGCATGCGCGTCCATTTTTTCTGCCAATTCCTTCTGATTCCTTACATAACCCAATGTGTACAGGTACCTGTAAGCGTTCCAAAATCGTTCTTTTACGCCTATATCATCCATATTTGTATAAACAATTATTAAAATACTGCCATTTGTACACAACTAATGTTAAATACTTGGCAAAAATTTGGATGATACCAATTTACTTTGTATCTTTGCACTCGTTGAGACAAACAAACAGAAAGCAGGGTGGCGGTAAACCGCAACCACAACATCCGAAACAATGCAAAGGTAATGGTTTTGCACCACTCCGCAATCTGTTGGTCGTTTAAAAATAATTAAAACAGATGCAAACCAATATGAGCGTATCAGCAGCACAAATCAGGGCGATAAGGCCGGGAACATCAAAGGGATTCCTGTGCGCCACCAACGAGGCGGTGAAATGCGCCCAGTCCGTTGTGGGCTACTGCAACAAAATCAAGAAGCCTGTGGACGTTGAGCGGTACATCAGCCGAGCCAATTGGCAGGACAAGGTGATTACCGTCACAGCCGTAAGAAAGGAGGTGGATCTATGACAGCCCTCAAATCATTCTTCGGAAATTGGCGTACCTACATCATCATCATCCTTACACTCGTTTCCGTGTTCCTTATCCTTTGCGAGGCCGAGCATGTCATGGCATTCATAGCATCCAAGGCAGCGGGCATGATTCTCGCCCTTGTCACCGTTGAGATGGCAAAGATGTGGTACGACGCCGGTAAGTTAGACTACATAGACGACATATCAATAGACGAATAATAGTGTGTTTCATTAGTTTTTAGTTTAGGTTATTAGTTTTCGTTATTTCATAGGGTGGCGACCCTGATACGGAAAGAATATGCCGTGAGGCAGATATAATATACTCGTATATACACTGAAATTTGTTTTGTGCATAAGCGTTGCCTGGACCATACCTGTGAAGTTGTGGTGCCGGAGGTTAGGGGAGAGAAATCAAAAGGTCTCGCATTGCCTCTCGAGGAGGCACCTAACCGCTAATTACAGACCGATGCAGTAAGCCGCAAGGATAGCCCATGATAGGGTGAAGCCGAAGCGCAAGGGAGGTCGAAGAGGTCATTGACTTTCTGGGACACGATGAGACGGAAGATGAGACGGGAATGCCATCACGGGTGGGGAGTACCGACTTTAGGTTCCGTTATGGCGCAGGGTGGCGGATGTACTGCCCTGTTTCGCGGACGGTTGTGAAAAAGATGCAATGGTGCATGAGCGTAAAGCCATCCCCGATGATAGCGTAAGCATTTCCCTGCGCCTATATCCGTGGTAGTAATGTCGCCGTTGCTCGTCCCCAGCCGAGATGCAAAAGACAGAGGGCTTCCACTTACTTTTTTTGATGTAGGATACTCATAAAATCAACATAGCGTTAATAGTCCCATCATGCAGGCGTGCATGGCACATATTCAATTTTTCTTCAATAGATCGTATAAGTGTAATTTAGTTTTTTATGGGTTGCTGCATGCGAATGTAGTGACCTACAGGGGGCTCCAACCGGGTTGGGATTGGGTTCGACTCCCAGAGCCCCACTAACTATTTCAGACATGGAAAAGGTATATATAGGCATAGACCCTGGTTCGCAGGGCGCAATCACGGCCATGTACCCCGATGGTGGCATGGACTTTTGCCATATTTCTGATGTTACCGCAGAGGGAATTTGTGTCTTCATACGACGTGTGCATTCACGTGCATGCGGCTTTGGGTGGGGCTTGGTAGCGGTCATAGAGGATGTACACGCCATATTTGGCTCGTCTGCCAAGTCCACCTTTAACTTCGGATGGATTAAGGGGCTCCTGCAAGGGTTGCTCGTGGGCAACGAGATACCTTATAGCCTCGTAGCCCCCAAGGAGTGGCAAAAGGAGATATGGACGCGTCAGGACAGGGTGGTCAAGGACAACCGCGTACAGACCAAGCCCACCAGCATCAACGCCGCTTCTCGCCTGTTCCCAAACGTCGATTTGAGGCGCACGACCAAGTGCAAGAAGCCCGACGACAACAAGGCCGACAGCATCCTGTTGGCCGAATACGCAAGACGGAGAAATCTTTAGTTACTTATAGTAGGTTCGATTTGTTAAGTTTAAAAGTTATTTATTCATTATTTTTTTGTTTTGGATATGGCTGCATGCGAATGTCGCCATATCTTTTTACAGATTACACAAGCCCATGGACAGCCAGACATTGGATAGCCTTATATGCTGCACCATACAGCGCATACAGGCCGAAAAACATCGCATGAACATACAGCCGGAATACGTGGAGATGGAGGAAATCCTACGCCACGTCCGTAGCGCATCCATCCAGTGTTTGCGCGACATGGTGACATCCGGCACCGCGAGATACCACAAGACTATCAACAGCGTGTCATTTGAACTTACATAGCTAATCATGCCTATGACAGACAGGTTAACCGAAGTCATTGCACAGGCCATCGCGCTTGGCATGGCGATATACAACCGCATCCACACGCCACGACGAGACATCATCAGCAAGTCACAGGCCATCAGATACCTCAGAGGCAATGGGTATAGCAATCCCGACAGATACCTTTCTGAATGGGAGGAATCAGGCAGGCTGAAGATACGTCGACCTACGGATGCTAAAAACGGCAAGACCACCATCAGCTATGCCGAGCTGCTCCGATGCACGCTATACGAGAGGATGAAGAATCTTTAAAAATATAGATAACATGAATTTAGAAAATTACGAGGTCGCCCAGATACAGACAGGCGACGCACAGAGCATTATCCAGCTCGATTCCATCGAAAAGGCAAACGTGGACACACAGGTATCTACAGCCAAGCAGTACCCGAGAGACATCACCAGGGCACTCAACAATTCCATCGTCATGGCTACCATTGACCAGCAGACGGCGCAGACCATGGGATATGCGCTGCCTCGTGGCGGCAAGCCCATTACGGGTCCTTCCGTACATCTTGCCAAGCTCATAGTATCCAATTGGGGCAATATCCGGGCAGAGGCCAAGGTGGTGCAGATTACCGAATCGCAGGTGGTGAGCCGTGGAACATGCTGGGATTTGGAAAACAATGTCGCCACGGCATTCGAGGTGCGCAGAAGCATCAAGGGCAAGAATGGCCAGCGGTTCACGGACGATATGATTACCGTGGTGGGCAATGCGGCCAACGCCATCGCCTACCGCAATGCGGTGTTCTCTGTCATACCCAAGGCCATCACCGACAAGGTTTACCAGGCCGCACAGCATTGCATCACGGGCGACCTTTCCGATGATGCCAAACTCCTGCAACGGCGCACACAGTGCCTCAAGTTCTTCAACGACGAGTACGGAATCACCGAGGCCGAGGTTGTCAAGCTGTGTGGCAAGCAGACGGTCAACCAGATACGGGGCGAGGAGATTGCCCTGCTTATAGGTATATACCAGTCGCTAAAGGATGGCGATACCACGGTGGACGAAATCATGAAGCCCATCCGTAAGGAGGAGAATAAGAGCACTATCGCCAATGCAGCCATCGAGGCGGCAGGAAAGAAGACGAACAAGAAAGAAGACCTCTTCGCAGAGGAAACCAATACAGCCAATGCCAAATGATAGATAACAGCAACAACCAGCGTACCCTTGAGTGGTACCGCGCACGTCTGGGATGTATCACAGGCAGCCGGGTGTCTGACATCATGAAGTCAGGGCGCAAAAAGGATGTGCTCTTCGGAGACACGGCTATGTCTTATATCTATCAGGTGGCGGGTGAGCGTATGCTCAATGCGCAGTTCGTAGAGGACGATGGTATCTTTGCAGACTATATCGAGCAGACACAGACCACATCCAAGGCCATACAGTGGGGACAGGAGCAGGAACACAATGCCATCGACATTCTCCAGCGCCACCATCCCGAATGGGATTTCATGGAGGTGGGAAGCTGCCGGCACGACTCGATCGACCACTTTGCGGCATCCCCCGACGGACTTGTACGCATGGCCAACGGAGACCTGTATGTCATCGAGGTCAAATGCCCCAATGTCAACACCTTTATGCGCTATGCCACGGAGATAAGCAGCGGGGCAACGCTGTTGGCATGCAAGCCCGAGTATTATTACCAGATGCAGGCAGAGATGAGCTGCACGGGTGCCGTGGCGGGCATATTCGTCACTTATTGCCCGTGGCTGTCCTATCCTTTCCATACGGCCATCATCGAGCGCAGCAGCGACATGATAGAGGCCATAGAGGATAGGGTGCGCAAGGCCAACGATGTGATACAGGAGATTATCGAAACATTAGACAATTAATCAAGATTAGACGTATATATGCAATTCAGCGGAGTTATATCCAAGATTATGCCCGCACGCACGGGTAAGGGGGCTAAGGGCGAATGGGTGTCGCAGACATTCGAGCTCACCTATCAGGATGGTCAGTTCCCCAAGAAGATAGCTTTCGATGTGTTCGGAGAGGAGAAGCTGAGGGAGACACATATTTCCCTCAACGAGAAACTGCTCGTAGACATCGACTTCACCACGAGAGAGTACAAGGGTGGCCTGTACAATAGTGTCAACGCATGGAGAGTGACCCGTCTCGACGAGACAGAGAACAAGAACGAGGCTCCTACCGTGGCAGCGTCAGACCGCCCGCCGTTTTAGGTTCATGTTGTTATTTTATTAGATTGGTTTGTATCAGGCGGGGCATAGCGTAGGCATCCCTATAGGGTGAATGGAGTGCCCCGCCCATTTTTTACACAATTCGTTAAGGCTTATGAAACATACCGTTTCAGATGTGAAATTAGAGATTGCACCTGAATTTAGGGATATAAAAGGTTTCGAAGGTAAGTACCAGGTGTCAAATACTGGCGAGGTACGATCGATTGACCATTATGTTGAACAAATTTCGTATTATGGTCGCCATCAAAGAAGATTAATGCGTGGTAGAACATTAAAACAAAATAAAACACGGAATGGGTATATGTTGGTGTATTTGTCTATTGGAAATAAATACCAATGGTTTACCGTTCATAGGCTTGTCGCTGAAACATTCTTACCTAATCCTCAAAATTTTAGCGATGTAAATCATATAAATGGCAACAAATCGGATAATAGGTTAGGAAACCTTGAGTGGTGTAGTCGTTCCGATAATATCAAACATTCTTACGATGTTTTAGGAAGAAAGAGAAAATGTTGGGAAATACATTGTAAAGAAACTGGAGAACTTATAAAAGGAAAATGTATTTTGTCAAAAATAACTATGATGCCTATATCTTATATAAATAAACATATCAATGATAATGTTTTCTTACACAATGGCAGGCATTATCAATTTATTAAAGTAAACTTGTTATGAAACACAAAACAAGAATGGGGAAAGCGAATTGGCTGGTACTGAGTTTTTCGACACCGACAAGGATTTTCGCCCTGCTGAGTTTATGCACTTTTGCTCGCAGATGCTACGACCCGAGCCTAAAGAGACTGGCAAGGCTCCCTGCATGGTGCTGTTTTGCGAGTGGGCACAGCAGTTTTATTATAAGGAGCTTGCCGAAAGATACGGCTTCCGGGGCTGCATCCCGTTGGTGTTCCGCAAGAATTGGTCTGCACAGGTACTGAAAGCCAATATGAGGGTAGTGGGCAATTGCGAATATGGACTGATTCTGTACCGCGACAAGCTGCCCAAATTCAACAACAATGGAGAGATGGTCATGAATTGCTTTGAGTTTCCGAAAGAATTAGGCATGCCACGGACACATCCCACACAGAAACCCATTGCATTGCTCAAACGGCTTATCGGACTGTTCACAGACCCCGACGATGTGGTCATAGACCCCACGGCTGGCAGCTGCAGCTCGATCGTGGCAGCCGCAAGCATGCAGCGCAAGGCATACGGATTCGAGATTAAAAAGAATATCTACACACAAGGCGTTGAAAATATCAAGCATTATATTAGCAATGATATGTTTGAATTTTCGCCCCAGTTGGAGAATAGGAAGAAATACATACAGGCAAATTTATTCTGATGGAAAACCTGAAAGAAACCCTCGACAGCCTTGTCGAGAAATACGAGACACCCCAATTCATACTCAACGACCCGATACAGATACCGAGGATGTTCACATCCCGTAAGGACATTGAGGTGGCAGCGTTCCTCACGGCCACGATAGCGTGGGGCAAGCGCGACATGATTCTGGCCAACGGATACCGCATCATTCGAGACATCATGGGCATGAAGCCATATCTGTACATACAGCATGGACTTTGCGATAAGGTGCCAAGCATGGTCAACCTGCACCGCACATTCTTCGGCAGGGATTTCATCTATATGTGCCGGGGACTGAAACATGTCTATGATATGTGCGGAGACCGAGGCATGGAGGCCATATTCTCCGACCAAAAAAGAGACTTGTTCACATCCATAGACCTCATGCGTAACATGTTCAAGGATGCCAACGGAGGCATGGACAACCGAAATTTCGCCAATCCTGCCACATCGGCATGCAAACGCATGTGTATGATGCTCCGATGGCTGGTGCGGAGAAATAGCCCCGTAGATTTGGGATTGTGGAAGAATGTTTCACCCAGTAAGCTAATGATACCGCTCGACGTGCATGTTCTTGACACGGTGGAACGGTTGCAGCTGATAGACGGAAATATATACAACAACCGCAAGACAGCGGAGAGGATTACAGAGGCACTCGTGGGGATGTGCCCTGAAGACCCCATTAAGTATGACTTCGCCCTCTTCGGATATGGCATAGACCATATCGGAGATGGTGAGGAGATTGTGGAATGAGGACTTTGCCCAACAATATCGTTGACGACCTATTGCGACATATCCCCATCATCTTAGATTGGTCGCAGCGTGACGGAAAATGCACCGACACGAGGGTTGCCAACGCGATTAGGATTACACGCAAGCACTTGCAGAGACTTAAAAGGATTAGGGAAAATGATACAGGATAACAGCTCATTCGAGATTGACATGTATGTGTTCAGTTTCGACTTTTGCACGAGCGATGAGAAATACATGCTCCGCGATGCACTCAGAGAGGCATGGGAGTGGGGCACTAAAGACAGGAAAAGCGATGTTGACACAAGCACAGAAGGCAAGAAAATCCGCTTGCGATAGGCAGCGGTACCTACGCAACCACGAAGATAGGTTGCGATACCAGAGAGAATATTATGCCGAGCACAAGGAAGAGATTAACCGTAGGCGTATCACCTACGGATTCATGACCTACGGCACGGCAAGGAAATACAAAGAGATGAATGGTGAATGAAAATGGATTGCCAGTACAATAAACATAATCCCCTACGGGTATTCACGAGCTTTTCGGGATATGACTCACAAATGATGGCGCTTCAACGCCTTAAAGACAATTTTCCCGAATTTGATTTTGTATGTGTCGGATGGAGCGAGATAGACCAAAATGCCATTGTCGCACACAATGCTTGTTTTCCTGATGATAAAGATAAAAACTATGGGGATATAAGCAAGATTGATTGGGAGAAAGTTCCTGATTTTGACTTGTTTACTTATAGTTTCCCCTGTACTGACATATCGGCGAGCGGCAAGCAAGCAGGACTTGAAGAGGGCAGCGGAACACGTTCTTCCTTGCTATGGGAATGTCGCAAAGCTATTGCGGCAAAGCACCCAAGATATTTGCTGATGGAGAATGTAAAGGCTTTGGCAAGTGGAAAGTTCGTGAAGTACCTTAACAAGTGGCAAGCGTTCTTACATAATGAGGGGTACGACAACTTTACCCAAATTCTTAATGCCAAAGACTATGGCGTGCCACAAAACCGAGAACGGGTATTCATGGTATCTATCCTCAGAACAGAGCAAGAGCTTAATCCATGTTATTATTTTCCCAAGCCGTTCAAACTCGAAAAGCGTATAAAAGATGTTTTGGAGCAAGATGTGGACGAGAGTTTCTTCCTTTCTGACAAGGCTCTTGAATATTTCTGCCGTGTTAACAACGACAAGACGCACAATCACAACTTCCAACCCAAAGAGGGGGGGGGGATTGCGTTTACAGTAACATGCAAGAGCGGCCAGAGAGCGGACGACAATTTCATAAAATTACACGATTAGGACGAGTGAATAGCTCACAGGATGGAATGGTAATAAACCAACATGGCATTTCCTGTACACTGACCGCAGGACACGCTAATCAGCCGAAAATAATTTATGAATAACAAAATACCCCCCCCATCCCGATGGGTCACAGAAGACGTGCTTCCTATGCTTGAATGTGCGGACGGAAGTTCGCCTACGGTAACTGCAAGATGCGGGAATGCAGGGATTGTGAATATGATGGACTTAGGCCATTATCCTATCCAAGGGGTGTTAGTTCAAGGACATTATGAGTGAGAGAATAGAATGGCTTTGCAATATCTACGGAGCAAAATGCGGTAGCGGATATGCAGGTAATGTTTACGGCATTAACGGAATTACACCTACCCTAACA
>SAMEA3663208__coassemble_76_pt1 | contig 64066 bp, 49 predicted proteins | sample SAMEA3663208__metabat2_low_PE_010 | metagenome-assembled genome bin SAMEA3663208 (sample SAMEA3663208) | pig gut metagenome | biome: pig gut; feature: pig-associated habitat; material: faeces | place: China | collected 2013
GAAACCATTGGCAAAAAATGCGTAGGTTTTTGAAGCCTATTTTGAACACCCTACCTTTCAGGGCGATTTATTACAATCACATCAAAAACCCAGGGCGTCGCTTCGCTCTGCCCTGGGCTATGTGCTTTTGGGCTTTCAGCCCGAACATCTGAATTCTGAATATCCTAATTCTGAATATCCTAATTCTGAATTCTGAATTCTTAATTCTTAATTCCCCAAACTTACTCCCCCTTCTTCGCCGTCTTCTTTGCGGCAGTCTTCTTTGCAGCGGCAGGCTTGGCAGCCTTCTGCTTCTCCTCTGCTGCTTCCATCTTCTCTATCTTGGTCTTCAGACGGGTGATTTCCTTGTCCTTAACCTCGATTTCCTCACCCTGATTGCGGATGGTAGTGAGAAGACCGTTCAGCTGGTCGTTGTCGATTTCCTCGGGATAAAGACTGTTCACCCTGTTGATGAAGTCACCAAGGATGTTCATATAGTTGGTGAAAGCATCGAATGCTCCGCTGTAGATTCCTCGGTCGAGACCAACGCTTGTAGCCTTGGTGGTCATGAAGCGGAAGTTGTTGCTTGCCTGCAGGTAGTCCCAGTCCTGGTTGATACGCGGGTCCTGAGCAATGCGGATGCGGTCGGCAACACTGTAGAGCTTGTTGAAAGCCTCACGCTGCATTGCGTTTCCAAGCCATGTGCTGACGTCGCGCTCCTCGTCCACCCATGACAGTGTGTCGGGCACGTCGAGCTGACCAACGCTCTTCGACTTCATGCATATCTCAGAAGGAGTTGAGAACTCGATTCCCTTTTCCTTGGCACAAGCGGGCAGAGCCTTGATGAACTCCAGGATGTTTGAAGACAGAGGCTGTGCGATGCCGAGTGCCGACAGCTCCATGAAAATATTGATGAACTGCTCCTCTTCGGGCAATGCAGCGATGCGGTTGATATAGTTGTCAGCAAAGAGAGGATAACCCTCCCAACTGGTGTTGCTGAAGCGCAGTGAGATGTCGTCGCTGAGTTCAACGTCGCGGAGCAACAGCTTGAGGTTCGGAGCTATTGGGCAGTGATAGATATAGTGGGGAGACTTCCATCCGAGAACATGCTTTGCACCCTCGGTCAGCATACCCTTGAAGCCCATGGCAGCCACCTGACCGCCGATGTCGTCGCTATAGATGAGCGACGAGTTGCGCAGGATGGTAGGACGCTTGCCGAAGTAGTCTTCCATCTTGTCGCACTGCTTCTTGACGTCAGCGGCGAACGACTCCTCGTTTGCCAGTGATGAAAGTCCGTGGCTATAAGGCTCGGCGAGGAACTCCACGCAACCTGTCTCGTTGAGTTCCTGCAGTTTGGCGATAACCTGCGGAGCGTGCATCTCCAACTGCTCCATTCCCACACCGGAGATAGAGAACGCAACCTTGAAATATCCGTTGCCCTGCTTAATCATTTCCTGCAGGGTTTCGAGTGCCGGCATATACGAACGTGCGGCGATATCGGTGATACTGCGCTCATTCTCATAGTCATCATAGTAGTAGTGGTCGATGCCTATGTCGAAGAAGCGGTATCTCTTGAGATGAATAATCTGGTGTATCTCAAAATATAAGCATATTGTTTTCATAATATATACTTCTTTAATAATCCTTTAATTCTTTAATCTTTTAATTTTTTAATTCTTCAGACTGCTACCACCCCAAAGTCCTCAGGTAGAGCGTGCGAATCCATGCACCAACTTTCTCCCATGTAATCTGGTCAACTTCCTTCTTTCCTTCTTCCTTGAGATACTGGAAGAGCGAGTCGTTGGCGCAGATTGAGTAGATGGCGTCGGCAAGGGCGTGAATATCCCAGTAGTCAACCTTGATACAGTTGGTGAGAATCTCGGCACAACCGCTCTGCTTGGAGATGATGGACGGTGTTCCGCACTGCATGGCCTCAAGCGGAGAGATTCCGAAAGGCTCGCTCACAGAAGGCATTACATACACGTCGGAATCCTTCAGGCACTCATATACCTGCTTGCCGCGCATGAATCCTGGGAAGTGGAAACGGTCGGCAATACCGCGCTCGGCGGCAAGGTATATCATGGCATCCATCATATCACCTGAACCTGCCATGCAGAAACGCACGTTGCGGGTGCGGTGGAGCACCATGTTGGCAGCCTCTACGAAATACTCCGGACCCTTCTGCATGGTGATACGTCCAAGGAAGGTCACCACCTTGTCGCGACCGGTATGGTCGGGACGTGGTATCTCGTCATACTCCTTCTTCAATGGATAAACGGCATTGTGCACGGTAAAGCACTTGCGCGGATCCTGGTGATACTGGTTGATGACGGTCTGGCGTGTAAGCTCCGACACACACATGATGCAGTCAGCCCAGTCCATACCGTTCTTCTCAATAGAATAAACGGTGGGGTTGACCTTACCGCGTGAACGGTCGAAGTCAGTGGCGTGAACGTGGATGCACAATGGTTTGCCGCTCACCTGCTTGGCATGTATGCCGGCAGGATATGTGAGCCAGTCGTGGGCATGGATGATGTCAAACTCCTCAGTGCGTGCCACCTGGCCCGCAATGATTGAGTAGTTGTTGATTTCCTCGTGGAGGTTTGAGGGATAACCGCCTGCAAACTCCATTGCTCCGAGGTCATTGACATTCATATAGTTAAAGTCGGCGTAGATATGGTCGCGCAACTTGAAGTAGTAGTCGGGATCCATAACATTGCCGATGCGGTTCTTTACATAGTCATAGTCAACGTCGCGCCATGCGATAGGCACGGCATTCATGGCTACGATACGACAAGCTGACGTGTCCTCATCGCCGAAAGGACGAGGCAGACACAGTACGGTCTCAATATCTCCCTGGGCATATAGTCCCTGACTGATACCATAGTTGGCTGTTGCGAGACCGCCGAATACGTGAGGAGGATACTCCCATCCAAACATTAAAACTTTCATATCTCAGTCCTCCTTCTTTATTTCTGGTAAACATTTTGCTGGGCCAGCATCTTGGATGCGCGCAGAATCTCTGCCACGTTCATGGCAAACGACATGGCACCGCGTCCGTGGAATGGCGGGTTGCCGTCGAAAAGCTCTGATATAGAACCAAGTGCATGGTAAGACATCTCGTCCTCGAAGCCCACGAGCTGACGCTCGATGAAGCTTAGGCGGGTGTGCTTGTACAGCTTGATACATGCCTCGAAGTAGAAGCCCTCGAGCCAAGGCCATGCCGTTCCCTGATGGTAGGCATAGTCGCGCTGTGTCTGCTGGCCCACGTACATCGGGTTGTAGCCACCGCTCTTAGGCGACAGCGAACGGAGACCCTTGGGTGTAAGCAGCTCACGCGTACAGATGTCGAGCACGCCTCTCTTCTGCTCCTTGTTGAGCGGAGAGTAGTCAAACGCCACGGTGAACAGCATGTTCGGGCGAACGCTCCAGTCAACAAAATTGCCATCCACATAGTCGTAGAGATAGCCGTATTCGTTGAGGAATGTGCTTACGAACGACTCACCTGCCACATCGGCCAGGTCATTCAGCTCGGCAGCCTCGTCGTTGCGTCCGTTGTCTGCGGCAATCGATGCACAGAACTTCAGGGCATTATACCACAGGGCGTTGAATTCAACGATATAACCAGTGCGCGGCACCACGGGACGCCCGTTGGCAGTGGAGTTCATCCATGTGATTGCCCTGTCGCGACCATCGGCATAGAGAAGTCCGTTATCGTCGAGACGGAGGTTGGGATGATTGCCATCTATAATATAATGTATAAGGTCCTCGAGCAGCTTGCCGTACATCTGCGAACACTTGTCACGTCCTGCCGACTTGGCATACTGCTGTATAGCCCATATAGCCCAAAGAGGCACGTCGGGCTGCTCCATCTCGTAGATTTTCACGGTGAGCGGCTTGCCTTCCATAAACTCGCGGAGTCCCTTCTCGGCAGTCTGCATCACAAGCTCGAAGTAGTCCTGCTCGTCGATGGCGAGCGTAAGACCGGGCAATGCGATGAACGTGTCGCGGGCGCGGCACTTGAACCACGGATAACCGGCGAGGAGATAGCGGTCGTCGTTCTTCTCGCGCTTGTGGAACTGGTGGGCAGCGTTCACTAAGCAGTGGAAGAAGTTGTCGCGCGGCGCGCGGGCTTCAACCTCCTTCTCGAAGAGAGAACGCAGGGTGGTGGTCTTTATCTGGGATGTGGATGCCGAGAACACGATGCTCTCGCCCTTCTTAATGTCCATCTCGAAATATCCCGGTACATACAAGTCCTCGTTGGATGCATAACCACGCTCCTGCTCCTTGGGGTACTCCACTCCGCGATACCAGTCAGGCTGGAAGACAAACTGGTTCTTCTTGCTGAACTGCATGTAGAGGAATGGATAGCCGGCATACATCTTCGTGCGGATACCATTGTCAACCTCTTCGTAGGCGCGACTTGCCGTAGAGTTCTCATGTGTGAACTGGCGGACACTCCTGAATGCCAGGAACGGACGGAAACGGAGAGTGGTGGCCGAATGGGCGTCAACGAGGGTATAACGAATCAGAATGCGGTCCTCATAGTGCTGGAACACCACTTCTTTTTTTAGAATAACACCACCTACTCGATACACTGTTGTAGGCACTTTGTCACAGTCAAACTCTCGAATATACTTGTGACCTTTGGGACTGTAATTATTGCCCTGGTACTTATGGAGTCCGAGATTGAACTCCGCCCCATGCTGGATAACGGTTGGGTCGAGCGACGACAGCAGAACATGGTTCTCGTCGTCCAGTTCAGGCACGGGCACGACTAACAGACCGTGATACTTGCGGGTATTACAGTCAACGATGGTCGAACACGAGTATGCACCCGAACGGTTCGTCCTAAGCAGTTCCTTACGGAGGCTTTCCTCCAGGTTTGTCATTACAGCTTTTTCAAATCTTAAATAACTCATAGATTCCTGCTATTTGGTACAATTAGTTAGTTTCACGCTCAAAGGTACGCATTTTTCTCCAACTGACAAAACTTTTCCCCACTTTTTTGAATAAATACCTGTTTTTTTATGTTTTTGACACACTTTTTTCATCATTTCTTTCATATTTGAAGGTTTTTTTGTATTTTTGCACTCGAAAAAGGTTTATGATCAAGATAACGATGACAGTGAATTCAAAATACAACAAACAACACGTGGCACAGTCGATGACTGGCATTTGGGAGCCCATGACTGAGGAACAGAGAAGATTCTTAGTGGATAACATCGTAATCCGTGAGTACGGCAAAAACGAGGCTATCTACCTTGAAGACCATGCCCCTCAGTATCTTTTGTACGTGCTCGAAGGGAAGGTGAAAGTATATAAGACCGGAATGGCGGGAAGACAACAAATTGTGAGAATGATTAAGCCCAAGGAGATTTTCGGCTACCGTGCCGCCTTTGCCGACGAGAACTACATCACCGGTGCCACGGCTTTCGAACAGAGTGTCTTGTGCCAGATTCCAACTAATGTCATCAAGAAAATCATTCTTGGCAATGCAATGGTGGGAGTTTTCTTCCTCAGGCAACTGGCAGCCAAACTCGGCGATGCCGACGCTCTCACTGTCACGCTCACACAAAAACACATACGCGCCCGACTGGCGGAAGCCATCATATCCATCAAGGACAAGTTCGGTTTGGAGGAAGACGGAAAAACCCTCAAACTCACAACAAGCCGCGAGGACTTAGCCAACATATCCTGCATGACAACAAGCAATGCCATACGCACACTCTCTGCCCTCGCCGCCGAAGGTGTCATCAGCCTTGACGGAAGGGTGATACGCATTGAGGACGAAGCCAAGCTGCAACGGATTTCGGACTTGGGGTGATTAGGGTATCAGGAAGTTTATCACTTCCTGCTCAACGGTGATGGTGAACGCGCCCTGAACGCTGCCGAGCATACGGCCGTCTATTCCTATCAGGGCATGGGCGGCACTCTCAAACTCCACCTTCCCGGTTCGGAAGGGCAACACGTTACGGTGATTCAGGAAACGCCCTGTGAAAAGCAACCACAAACCATGGAACAACTGCGTTATCTCCGTATGACTCACTATCGACACATCCACCAGTCCATTATACGGCACCGCATTCGGGGTCTGACCATATCCCGGACCGCTTCCTATGCACACGTTCATCAGCTTGCGCCGGATGCTCTCCGAGTTTATCTTGACGCTCATCTTGTACTCCATCCTGTGGAACAACATCAGCAGGGCTGACACCACGAAAGACAATGTGCGCGAGCCTAACAGCTTGTGAGTCTGGCGTCTCAGATTCATAATGTCGGCAATGAGTCCCACATTCACACAGTTCAGGAAATATCGGTGACAGTCCTCGCCGTTCTTGTTAGTATATCTGATACATCCCAAGTCCACCGTCCTCACCCTATGTGCCACGATGGCATCCACGGCTCCCTCTATGTCGCTGTCCTTCAGTTCCCAGAACTTGGCAAAGTCGTTGAGCACGCCATTGGGTATCACCCCTAAGGAAATGCTGTTGCGCTCCTCGGGATTGATATTCATGAGGCAGTTGACCGCATCATTGAGCGCAGTGTCACCGCCAACAATGACAATCGTCTTGTAGCCATTGTTGACAAGCATGCGCACCAGTCGCTCCACACTCTCCGTGGATTCGCTCTGCACGATGTCATACTCCACCTTGCGCGATGCAAGCACGCCCTCCAACTTCTCGCGGTGCTTGCGCGAACCTCCATTTGACTTTCGGGGGCAATACAGTATGCCCCATCTTGATGAATCTACTGCCATAATTTCTTTATCTCCATTATTTTTTCTTCCATCGGCAACGACGAATCGACCCAATGGATTGTCACTCCACGCTTCTCCATACCACGGAACCAGGTCATCTGACGCTTGGCAAACTGGTGGATAGCTATTTCAAGCAGGCGGAATGTCTCGTCGAAGTCGCGCACTCCAATCACGTATTCCGTCACATATTTATATTCCAGACCATAATATATAAGGTCTTCCGCGGGCACGCCGCTGTCGAGGATGCGCCTTATCTCGTCGGCCATCCCCTCCTCGAATCGCGCCTTCAGTCTCCGGGTTATCTTGTCCCTACGCTGCTGCACGTCAATCTGCAGGCCTATCACGAGCGAGTCAACGGGATGGATGTCCTCCGTTTCCTCGGGATGCTCCCCCTGGTATAGTTCAATCTCGATGGCGCGGATGGCACGCTTGGCTGTATCCACGTCTGTGGAATTGTGCATCATCTGACCGCTTCGGCTTTTTATCTCCCTCAGCATCTCAGTCAGTTCAGCCAGGGTCTTACCCTCAAGGCTCCTGCGCAACTCCTTGTTCTCCGGCACCGGTGCCATACGGTATCCCCTCAGCACCGCCTCAAGATAAAGTCCAGAGCCTCCGCATAATATGGGAGTCACTCCACGTCCGCGGATGTCATCATAGGCACGCATGAAGTCGCGCTGGAACTGATATACATTATACTTCGTTCCCGGCTCGACGATGTCAATGAGATGATAAGGCACGGCAATATCCCCCACCTGATAGTCAGCCAGGTCCTTTCCCGTACCGATGTCCATGCCACGATACACCTGTCTGGAGTCGCCGCTGATAATCTCCCCATGGATATCAGCTGCAAGTGCAGCCGCAAGCGAAGTCTTTCCGCAGGCCGTCGGGCCAAGTATGGTTATCATCTTTTTCATCATCCAAAAACAAAAAGCTGCCCGACATGAAAGTGTCGGGCAGCCAATTAAATCTTTTTTGAGTTAATAGGATTAACCGTTAACCTTCTTCATGTGTGCGATGAGTTCGAGCACCTTGTTAGAGTAACCGATCTCGTTGTCATACCAAGATACAACCTTTACGAATGTATCGGTAAGAGCGATACCAGCCTTGGCGTCGAAGATAGAAGTGCGAGTGTCGCCGAGGAAGTCAGAAGAAACGACAGCGTCCTCAGTGTAACCCAGAACACCCTTCAGCTCGCCCTCAGAAGCTTCCTTCATGGCAGCGCAGATTTCCTCATACTTGGCAGGCTTAGCCAGGTTCACAGTCAAGTCAACAACAGATACGTCGAGAGTAGGAACACGCATAGACATACCAGTGAGCTTGCCGTTGAGCTCAGGAATAACCTTACCTACAGCCTTTGCAGCACCTGTTGAAGACGGGATGATGTTGCCAGAAGCAGCACGACCACCGCGCCAGTCCTTCATAGAAGGTCCGTCAACAGTCTTCTGTGTAGCAGTTGTAGAGTGAACAGTTGTCATCAAACCGTCGGTGATACCGAACTTGTCGTTCAGAACCTTGGCGATAGGAGCCAGACAGTTTGTTGTGCAAGAAGCGTTAGAAACGAACTGAGTGCCCTTCACATACTTGTCGAAGTTAACACCACATACGAACATAGGAGTAGCGTCCTTAGAAGGAGCAGACATCACAACGTACTTAGCACCGGCCTCGATGTGAGCCTGAGCCTTCTCCTGAGTCAGGAACAGACCTGTTGACTCAACAACGTACTCTGCCTCAACCTCGTTCCACTTCAAGTCAGCAGGGTTGCGCTCTGCAGTTACGCGGATCTTCTTTCCGTTTACAATCAGCTGGCTGTTCTCTACGTCTGCCTCGATTGTTCCCTCGAATGCACCGTGCATAGTGTCATACTTCAGCATGTAAGCCAAGTAATCTACTGGGCAAAGGTCATTGATACCTACTACCTGAATGTCGTCGCGAGTCTGAGCTGCGCGGAATACGAAACGGCCGATACGACCAAATCCGTTAATACCAATCTTAATCATTTTACTACTTTATTTTTTATTAAAAGGGTTAATATAATCACTTTTTCTTAAGAATTTGGCGCTTTTTATGCACTTTTTCTTCTTTTCGGGCGCAAAGTTACAATTTTTTTTTTAATTTTGCACCAAAAAGTAGTATTAATTAATATAAAAAATCAAAATCATGGGTAAATTTATCAACGAATTCAAAGAATTTGCCGTAAAAGGCAATGCTGTTGACATGGCTGTCGGTGTAATCATCGGCGGCGCTTTCGGAAAAATCGTCACCTCTATCGTCAACGACATCATCATGCCTCCTATCGGATGGATCATCGGAGGAGTCAACTTCTCCGACCTCAAGTTCGAGCTTCCAACAGTGAAAATCGGAAGTGAGGAATTGGCTGCCGCCACCATCAACTATGGTGCCTTCATCCAAACCATCATCGACTTCACCATCATTGCCTTCTGTGTCTTCATGCTCGTCAAGGGTATCAACAAGCTCGCCAAGAAAAAGAAGAAGGAAGAAGAGAAGGCTCCCGCCGCTCCTCCCGCACCTTCCAAGGAAGAGGTTCTCCTCACCGAGATTCGTGATGCCATCAAGGAGCTGAAGAATTCCTAATTCCTAATTCCTAATTCCTCATTCCTAATTATATATAATAAGGTATGCCACAGCAACAGTCTAATGTCAGGGAGCGGCAGAGGAATCTCTTGAAGGAACCGCGCCGATATAAAGTGATAATCCACAACGACGACTTCACCACAATGGATTTTGTGGTGGAGGTACTGAAGACGGTTTTCTTTTACAGTGATGAGAAGGCCGAGGCGCTGATGCTCCAAGTGCATCACTCTAACAAGGCCGTTGTGGGAATATATACATACGACATCGCCGTGTCTAAAGCCAACAAGGCCACAAATATGGCTCGCGAGAAAGGCTTTCCATTGCGGCTAACCGTTGAACCGGAAGAGGAATAAACATGGCAGAAATAATACAGACAGAAAGAGTGGCCCATGTGATGACATCGGCCTTGGGGTATTGCAGAAAGTTCAGGCATGAATTTATCATGCCCGAACATTTGCTTTTAGCCCTGGTAGATGACTCCAATTTCAATACTGCATTGGCAGCTTTTTTGAGCCCGCCCGCTTTTGCCAGCAAGATTGAGAAGTTTCTTGCGGGCATTGAGACTGTACCTGAGGGTACTGACTACGAACCCCAGTTGTCCACGCAGACCGGGCAACTGCTGAAAAATGCCGTTTGGCATGTGGAGCGCAGCGAAGCGGAATCATTGGACATACCCCATTTGGTGAGCGGGCTGATGGAACTTAAGGATTCCTGGGCGGCATACTATCTGAATGACTGCATTGGCGACCAAGAGCATTATTTCATGAGCGACCTGATTGATTACTGCGATTATGATGATATGATGTCGGACATGGATGAAGACAATGGCAATGAGCATGAGGCTAAAACCCAAAACAAGTCATGGAAGAGGCTTGTGACTTGCATGAACGACATCTACCAAAGGCATAATCCCCTTATCGGAAGGGAGCATGAACTGCGACGCACCATCCAGGTGCTCTGCCGCTGCGACAAGAACAATCCGCTGCACGTGGGCGAACCGGGCGTGGGCAAGACTGCCCTTGTATGGGGGTTGACACGGCTCATCGAGGAAAACAAAGTACCCAAACGACTACAAGGCAGCAAGATATACCAGTTGGACATGGGCACTCTTCTTGCAGGCGCCCAGTTTCGTGGCGAATTCGAGAATCGCATCAAACAGATAATGGACGGCATTCAGGAAGAAGGCGACAACAACATTGTGTATATCGACGAGATACATACTCTTGTTGGGGCGGGAGCCACGGGCGACGGGGCTATGGATGCCTCCAACATGCTCAAGCCATACCTTGAATCCGGCAAGATACGATTCATCGGCTCCACCACTTACGAAGAATACAACCGTCATTTCTCACGCTCGAAGGGACTCATACGCCGCTTCCAGCAGATTGACATCCTCGAGCCCTCACTTGACGAGGCAAGGCATATCATCATGCAGTTGAAATCCCGATACGAAGAGTTTCATGGTGTGGAATATACCGACGATGCCGTCTCGTTTGCCGTGGAGGCAAGTGCAAGGCATATCAACGACCGGTTCCTGCCCGACAAGGCCATCGACCTCATCGACGAGGCGGGAGCTGCAATGGAAATAGAGGAAAGCCGGAAAACCATCGGCAAAAGGGAAATCGCCGAGGTATTGTCGAAGACATGCAAGGTGGATGCCCTCTCGGAGGCGGAAGACGATGACTACAGGCAACTGGAGACGCTCGCCGACCGCATGCTCTCACAGATCTACGGACAGGACGAAGCCATCCGCCAGGTGGTTGAGTCAGTGCAGATGTCGAGGGCAGGCCTGCTCGACGACAATAAGCCCTTGGCGTCCTTGGTTTTCGTGGGTCCCACGGGTGTGGGCAAGACTGAGGTGGCACGAGTGCTGTCCAACGAACTCGGCATACCCCTCACACGTTTCGACATGAGCGAATACACCGAGAAACATACGGTTGCCAAACTGATTGGTTCGCCGGCGGGATATATCGGATATGACGACGGCGGATTGCTGACCGACGCCATACGCAAGTCTCCCAACTGCGTATTGTTGCTCGACGAGATCGAGAAGGCCCATCAGGACATCTACAACATCCTGCTTCAGGTGATGGACTATGCACGACTCACCGACAACAAGGGGCGCCAGGCCGATTTCAGGAATGTGGTGCTGATAATGACTTCGAATGCCGGTGCACAGTATGCCTCGCAGGCTTCCATAGGATTCAACGGCTCAGTGAGTCGAGGTGAGGCAATGATGAAGCAAGTGAAAAAAACCTTCAAGCCGGAGTTTCTCAACCGACTGTCGGGCACAGTGGTATTCAACGACATGGACAAACGTATGGCCACCCTGATATTACAAAAGAAATTGCGTGAGTTGGATGCCAAACTGTCGGCAAAGCAAGTAAAGCTGAATCTCAGTACCGACGCTTTTGGATATCTGTTGAAAGAAGGCTTCACTCCTGAATACGGGGCACGCGAGATGGACCGTGTGATTGCCCAAAGGCTCAAGCCATTGCTCATGCGCGAGATTCTGTTCGGCAGTCTGAAGAATGGTGGTGAAATAACAATTGGCATAAAAGATGGCAGTTTATCAATTGGATGAAGACCTATGGTTTCCCGACCCGCATTTGGGTGAGGAAGACGGACTTGTGGCGGTTGGCGGTGATTTGTCCGTCAACCGTCTGCTCCTTGCATATAGCAACGGCTTTTTCCCCTGGTTCTCATTCCAAGAGTGCAAAGAGCCATATTGGTATTGTCCCTTAGACCGTTTCGTTATATTTCCCCAAGAGATTCACGTCAGCCACTCCATGAAGCAGTTGATGCGCCAAGGGAAATACGTCGTCACCATCAATCAGGATTTCGAGGGAGTGATTCGCGGCTGCTCCACAGTTGACGGGCGTAATCAGGAATATGGTGCCTGGTTAGGTGCGGACATGATGAAGGCCTACACCGAGTTACACCGTCTCGGCTATGCCGCCAGTGTTGAAGTATGGGAGCCTGCGGACGCATCTTTCTCCTGTGAGAGAAAACCAAAGCTCGTGGGAGGATTATATGGAGTGGCCATCCGCAATGCCTTCTTTGGCGAGAGCATGTTCTCATTAGTGCCCAATGCCTCCAAGTTGGCATTGATTCATCTGGCAAGCGCCCTCTCCAAAATCGGCGCAGTCCTCATCGACTGTCAATTCGAGACCGCCCATCTCAAGTCGATGGGAGGCAGGCACATCACCTACGAAGAGTACATGAGCCTGCTCGCGAAGTGTGTAAGAAAGTCACGCATTCCTTTTAAACCACATAGCGAACACGGGGTCGGTTATATATAGTCTGCGACCATTCATTTCCACCAAGTCCTTTTCCACCAAAGCGGTCTTTAGGCGAGTGATATTGGAGACACTACCGAGATTGTATGTCTCACGGATTTCAGTTTCGCCGAAGTTGTCGTGATTGCCGTCGATGATACATCTCAGGAAGTTCATCTGATAGGCAGTCAGAGGTTCTATCTGCTGCATAAACAACTGCTCCTGACTATTCAACAAACTGTCAACACCCATAGCCAAATGCCTTTCCTCAACACTCTCGCCCTCATCTATCAATGAGAATATCAACCACGAGAGTTGCTGTACGTATGACGAATGATTATCCACTGCAGCACATATCTTTGCAGCAAGGTCCTCAGATATCACACGGTTGCGGTCGGCAAAATGTGACACTATATACGCAGTCCACTTCTCCGTGGGAATCTTTCCAAGAAACTTGAAGTCTCCGAATTGATACAAAGGCATGTTCCTTTTCTGGAAAACATTCATCATAGTATGTTTCTTACTGCCAAAGAGACAGTATGACACCATTTTCTGATGCTGCCACACGGAGCGCAGTCTTTTCTGTATGCTCACACTGTCGGACATCTCCCCTATCTGTTGAAACTCATCAATACATACCACTATTCTCTTCCCCTTGCGCTCGGCAATGGTTTCCACAAGTTGGAGTATCTCCTCTGGCGTATGCGTTTTCGGACTTATGCCAAGACTAAGCGCAAATTCAGAGTTAGGTTCTGGCGACACACTGATTTTTGGAGTTAGCCTCGCAATAAAATCCCTGGCGTTTTCCATCCACAAGTCCGCCTTTGAGGCAGTTTGTTTCAGGACAGCTTCTGTGAGGGCATTGTAGAATTCATATTCCGTCTTGCACTTGAATATGTCAATAAACACTGTGATGACCTTCTCCTTGTCCACTTCCTGACACACCCTCTTCACCAATGAGGTCTTTCCCCATCGGCGAGGTGAAATCAGTATTGTATTTATCCCCTCCTCGAAGTTCATCCTCAGTTGTCTGATTTCATCCTCTCTTCCGATGAAGTTGTAGTCAGACACCGAAACTCCGAACACGAAGCTTTGGTTATGTTCAGTCTTTCCCATAATATTATTGCCAATTCTATTGTTGAAAACCAGTGCAAAGATAGTAAAAATACACAAAATACACAAGGTTGTGTTACACAAGGTTGTGTATTTTGTGTATTTTTAACGTTATCTTATATTTTCTTGTGCAAGAGTGCGAGTATGTACGTCTGAATGAACGTATTTCTTTGATGCGTATAGCAGGAATGATGATTGGATTAGAGGACTTGCTATACCGAAAAGTCTATTTGGTAGAATCCGGCAGACTCCTCCCATTCGCACAAGAATCTGTTAACCGGGATAAATTATTGGTTTATGAGAGAAATAATTAAAGATAGAACTAACGTATCTTAAATAAGAAAATAACAAGATTAATAACCTTAATAACATAAGAACCTGTAATATATATGATTAATAAACTTGCGAGTTATTACGAGATATTTATCCACAGATTATCACAGATAAAAATTATAGGCAGGCCGCGGGCGGGACGCCCACGCTCCCAGAGGCATCCGCATCCCCAGTGCTAAAAAGCCGTGTCTATACTTTAGTATAGCCGATAGCAAATAAAACCTCTACACATCGCGCAGCTCAGCCGTGTCTTTTTTAAAAGCAGTGTCCATCCGTGCCTAAATAAAAAATCCGTGATAATCCAATTTAAATAATTCTCTGTGTTAATCTGTGGATTAAAACGTCTCACCTCCCGCCGCGCCACGTCTCAGATTTTCTAAAGTCTCGTCTCAAAAATTCGGATGCTATGTCTGAGTGTTACCACTGTAGGTACAACTTCTCTATCACTACATCGGTGAGCCTTTTTAGCTCACTGATACAGTGCCTCTATCGCCATTTTGTTATTTTGTTATTTGTTATTTTGTTAAAGATAAGGATTTTTACACATAATCATAGATAAAGAAAATAGTCATATTATAAATATTATATTATATAATATATTATAATATATTATATAATATAATATTTTAAAATAACATACTGTCTCTTTACGTCATTATCATCTACTACCCGAAAAAGTCTTATCTTTAACAAAATAACAAAATAACAATAACATTTTAAGGGGTCATAACGGAGAATCATAGGGACTGGTAGCAATGATTCGCCACTAACTAACGAACCATCGTACCTGTTCCCTATGAATCGCTATGAAACGTTGAGTTATTTAGCCAAAATAATCAGTTGACTTGGAATTTCCCTTCGCAATAGTCAGCCAGGGGCACATCGAAATATCCGCCCTTGCTGCGCACAAAGTCCAGCAGCTTGCGGAATGTGACGTTCTTTTTGAGCATTGCGGGATTGCCTATGAGCACAAGACCCAAGCGCGCACGGGTCATCGCCACGTTCAGCTTGCGGTCAATCAACTGTCCGTCCTCCTCAAACACGTTGTTTGTGAGGAAATCAAGCTGGTAGGGTTGCTGGACCGTAAAGCCGTAGATGATATAGTCGCGCTGGCTGCCTTGATAGCGCTCGACAGTGTCTATCGTGATGTCGTGAAGACAGGGGATGCCATATTTGTCTATCTCGTTGCGTATAGTTGATATTTGGTTGCGATAGGGCACAATTACTCCCACCGTCTTTTCTGAATCATAATCATCTGACACCAAGTCATATACGGCACGCACCGTGGCGGCAATCATCTGTGCCTCAGTCTGATTGGTCTTGGCAGAAGGGGACAATGCCGGCGGTTCGGCTGCCACAAAGGATATGCGGCGGGTGGTGAGCATGGTGATGATACTGTTGGCGGAGTCCTTGCGCACGTTGGGAAGCAACTGATGGTCGAGCGGCACGATATCCAACTTGTTGCCATAGAAGGCATGGTTAGGAAATTCGGCAATGTCCCTGTGCATGCGTCCTTGCTTAGTGAGCATATACACGAACCTCTCGTCATATCCGCTGGGAGTCTTGAACCGGGACAACAGACGCTCGAACAGCGACAAGCGGCAATCCGTCAGGTTGATGGCATTGAGTTCTGGCTCTGTCACCAAAGACTCCGCCACGGTCTGCTGCACTACTGCGGGAAGTTGCTTGTGGTCACCTATGAGTACGAATTTTTCAATACGGCAACGGTTGTCCTTCTCCGCACTGAGCAGTCCTATAAGATGCGGTTCGAGAATCTGCGAGGACTCATCCACGATGGCAATGCTGAACTGCTTTACCTGCAACAGCGACATGTTGGCATTCAGTGCTGCCGTGGTTCCGCAGAACACCCTCGTCGAGCGGATTAGCCTCCTTACAGCATTGGCGTCATTCAGTTTCTTCGACTTGGCACTGAGCAGGAAATCGCGGTATTCCTTTGAGCAGGACAGGTCGGAGCCTATGCGGATAAAGTCGAAGTCGGGGTCTTCTTTCCTTATGTCCAATAGTTTGCTGCATATCTCGTCAACCGCACGGTTGGTGTATGACAGCAGCAACACGTTTGTGCCATCCTCCAACAGTTCCTCCTTCAGCAGGTTCACCAGTCCGTAGGATGTCTTTCCCGTGCCCGGAGGACCTATAATGAGGAATATGTCCTTGGCCTGTTTGGCATGTTCCACGAGGGTGTTGAACGGTCCGTACTCCCCCTTGCGACTCCTCGCCTTGTCACACAAAGGCTCACGTTGGGAGAGAATCAGGTCGCGACGTGACTTGGGTGCCGAGAGAAAAGAGTGCATCGCACTATACAGTCCTCCCGTCATCGACTCGAGCATATCGTGCTCAACTGCCCATAGCGTGCCTTCGGGACTGTTCTCTATGGTGTTCCTGTCAGTCTGGCTGTTGCGTAATTTCAACTCAATAACGTTCTCGCGAATATCCACAATAGACGCGCGGTGAACCATCTGCGCACAGGCATTGGGAGTCTTCGTATGGGTATTATAATTATAAGGATAGACGATGACAATGTCACCGATACGGAAATTGGTGGTGTCAGCCGACTGCGGCTCGTTGAACCGCAGTATGATTCCGCTTACCGATGACTCACTGCCTTCCTCAAGCCTTACACCCTCGATTGTCAAGCGGTCGTAGATATTGCCTGCCGTCTTCTTGTCTTCAAGCGTGTCATTCCATATTGACGCAAAGCCGGAGTCTTCCTTCAGCTTGTTGCCCACCTTCGATAGCAACTGCTCATTTTCGAGGAAACGCAGGAAGCGCAGGTAGTACAGGAGTTCGAGCCTTGTGGCTGAATGGATAGGCTCAAGCAGTGACGAGAGTTGGGGACGGATGTAGTTTTCCCACAGGCGACCCGACAAGTTTTTCTGGTTCAGCTTTTCGGGTGTAAGCGTTGTCAGTATGTCCAGTCCCTCCTTGGCATAAAGGATCTCGCTCCATGTTATCAGGTTGCGCATCCTTATAGCCCTGAGCAACAACCGCTGATTATTTCCCATCATCACCAACCCTCCCGAATATCTCGAATAAAGGAGCATGATGTGTTTCAGATCTTCGGCATACTTGCGGAACTCATAGTTGAACAGGGCGCGATAGAGCATAAGCTGCACCTCGTGGGTCTCTTTCGGTTGGGGGACATCAGGATTATAGCCTGGGGTGCGGTAAGGCACATATTCACCCTTTCCCGATTTCTGCTCTATGATGGTCACGTCCTTGCCGTTTTGATAGAGGAAGTCAAGACGCCCTTGAATGCCCAACACCTCGCTGAAGAACGACGGTTCGAGAACGACGTCCTCCTTGCGGTATTGTCCGATTGACTTGGGCAAATCGCTGCCTATCAGTTTTTCGATGTTTCGCTTCTGCGCCCGTGCATCCTGCCTGAACTGTCTGAAATTGTCAATCAGTTCCTGGCACGATATCATGCCTAATACATTCTTGTTGACAAACTCTTTCAAACCGCTTTCAAAAGACACTTCCCTGCCATGCACCGTGTCGTCGAGAAACTGTCCCGAGAGGTTACCGAGATGTATCGGCATCGTGTTGGGATTGGGCTTTATCTTGTTAATAAGATTCACGAAAGGCGACTCGGCGTATGACTCAAAACAATTAGCTATAGTGGTGATATTCACGAGGAAATCCGGCTCGAGAATGATTAGCTCGGGCATAACCGTCAATCCCCGCTCGTCCATACGTATTCTGACAAGGTTGAGCTGTGCGCCTTCCCAAAGCACAGTCCTGAGATACGACCAGTCAGCCTTGCCTTCGAGTGTCAGTATCTTGTTATCCTTGCCATAGCATATCTGCAGCGTGGTGTTGTTCTCTTCCTCCGTAGCCCATATATAATTGTCATCCCAACGCTCCACTACCACGCGCAACACGTTCTCGCTGAACTTGCCCCACGTGTTTTTCCTGTCGGCCTTGGGGAAATGGCTCTTCAGGCTTTCGGGGATTTCCTCCTTGCCGCATACGTGATACACAAGGAATGTCGTGGCCTTGAGGTTGTGGGGAAAGACACGCGCGAGTTCATCCTCCGGCAACTCTTGAAAGCTGTTCAGCTTGGGGAATATGTCCTTGCGCGCCTGCTGTAGCAGATTGGCTATTGTGTAAGGTATCTTGTATTCCTTGATGCAATAATCCACCTTTGAGAAGAATCCCACAAAGGCAATCTGGCAATCGGCAATGGCCTGTTCCACCGCACGGCGGAAGACATACCGCAGGATGTCATACCTTTCAGCGGTTGACTTGCCTTCTGCGCACGCCGCCTCCATCTGCATGTAGAAGTCTGCTGCAGATTCAACCGCCATGGATTTGCCCATACCGGCATTGATGTCATCTGTTTTTCTCTTGGTGTATGGAGTGAGTCTCATATATCACGTTCTTCTACCACGCCCATCCCATCTTGCGCTCTTCGAGTATGCCGCCTTTCTTGCCGCGCAGGAAGTGTGTCTGCGGCAAACGCCCGTCGGACAGGTGCTTGATGAAAAGCTGAGATGGCTCGGTACTCACAAACATGTCTTCAGTCACATCTATCGACTTGTCCTCCGGGGCAAAGGAGTTGTTGGAGAGCTTGCCCTTGGCGGCGTCATAGTTGATGAGATGTCCGCCGTTCTTGGTGTCGGTGAATGTCCACGACACATTGTTTGTTATTATATGTCCATAGCCAGCCACATCGATGGCCTCGTAGGTGTTTTTCCTGTTCACCATATTATAGTTTGAGCGGTTTTTCCACGAAGTGTTGTTCTCCCACTTGCTGCCCGCAAGATGGTGGTTGGAGTAGAAACCGTGCGCCTTGTTCTGATAAGCCATGGAATGGTGGATGTAATGCGAGGGGCACACATCGGGACACTTTGTCTTCCTTTTGTTCATCCCCCATCCTCCTGCCTTGAATCCGTTTCCGTCTCCCGCACTGACGAATGTCTCTGTGTCCTCGGGGGTGGCAGTAGGGCGATAACCGTTGTAGAAAGCCATGCAATTGTCAATCTCCACGGGGGCGGCACACGAGATTAGGTCGAAGCCGTCGTCGGAATTGCGCCATGCCCTGCATCTCCTGAACACATTGCCCACCTCAAAGGTGTCAAACACGTGGCAACCGAATCCATCCACATTGCCGCCGTATGGGCCTTCGGAATAATCATCGTAATTATTATAAGCGTCGCAATCCACAACGAGGTTATACGAGCCGCGCTTCTGGTAATAGCCTATCGCCATTCCGTCGTGCATGGCAATGTCCTCAACTATGCAATACGAACCCTTGCGCGCACTGACACACTCCGACTGGGTATGTCCCTTGATGCGCACCGGCACACCCACTATGTCGAAGTTGCGCAGGTGAAGGTAATCCGCCCCGAGATAAAATGCGCCGAAACGGTGTTTTCCGTCGAGCATAAGGGCTGAGAAATCAAACACGGGCCGCTCGCCGGGATAGCCCATGTAGCAAGTGCGACGACTGGCGGTTCCCGCCTTTTCGAGTGCAAACACGTAGGCATACATTCCCTCATATTTCATCACCTGGTCATCAGTGATTTTATAGGTGCCGCCACGGAAATAAATGGTGTCACCTCCCTCTGTCATGCTATAAGCCGCCGGCAAGGTAGCCAACGGATCGTCGATACTGCCCGATGCCGCGTCATTCCCCTGCGGCGCAACAAATATCACCTTGGCGTCTGCCGGAGCGAACACCGTCAGCAGCGATGCAACAATTCCAATAACCTTTCTTCTAAACATAATTTACACGGTTTATATGATTTTCGTGCAAAATTACAAATTTTCCTCATATAAACCAAATAAATCACAAGAAAAGCGCAATTGTTTATAAAACAAGTCCTCTAAATCTCATAAAGGACATGCGATTTAGAGGACTTTGCATTTAAGAGGAAATACTATATCGTTACTTTACAGTTACTTTCTCCGAACGGTTTCCTTGCTTGCGGATGTAAATGCCGGATGACTGCGGAGTGGTGACGGGACGACCGTTGAGGTCATAATATACACCATTCTTGCCGTCGGCATTTATGTCGCTTATGCCTGTGCCTGTAGCGGCACGCACACGCAGCTTGCCGTCGGTGTACAGTGTTGAAGTGTCCCATTCCAAGCCTTCGGCAGGCACTGCGGGTTCTATTGCGCCAAACTCTCCTGAATATGTCTTGGCAGAGAGGATGGTGAACCCGTCGCCGTCTGCATATTCGCCACCGACAAGTTTCAGGCTCAGAATACCGGCAGTTTTGAAGGTGTTGCTTACCGAAAGTTTGTCGTTGGTCTTGGCTGCACGGTCAACCTCTATCTCCAACACGGCACCAGCCTGCAATGTCACGTTGTTCTTGATGGTCAGGGTACCTATGCCAAGGTCGCCGGGAGCTATCGTACCTCCATTCACCGCAACAACAGGTGCCATGGTACTTCCCTTGCCGGCAAGAGTTGCACCGTCTGACACTGTGTATTGGCCTGGAGTGTAATAGGTGCCGGTATAGTCCTTGTCCTGACTGTGGGTACCGTTCTGGATAAGAGTTCCTGCCACGATACGTGTGGTACCGCGATACTTCTGCGCTCCAGTCAGTCGCCAGTAGCCCTCACCGTCTTTCACGATGTTGGTGAGACCGATGCGGCTTGAATGCTCGATGCCGTTGGTGATCTTGCCTTTGAATGTCTCGTCTGTGCCAAGACCGCCGATGCGCCATGTCACCGAACCTCCGTCGGTCTTTAGGAAACAGCAGGCAAGTGTCGTGGTGGAACTTCCAGTGAGTGCTCCGATGCTATAGGTCTTCGAGTTTGAGTAAGAACGCATCTCGAGTTTGCCCTGAAGGTCGAGACGGCAGTTGGGAAGACCGCCATACTTTGAGTTGTCAAGATAGAACTGGTTGCCTTCGTTGCCCGTCTGCTTGGCAGTGACATTGCCCACGAAATTACGCCAGTTGCCCTGATAAACCTCACGCAGGTATTCCACTTCAATGACTAAGTTGCCGTCGCCTGACACATCGCCCTTGACAAAGTTGCGCTGGTCGATATGCAGGTAGCTTGTCTCATCTCCCTCAACGACTATCGGCATTGACACAATACCCTCGGCTGACTTGTCGCCGCCCTTCACCTCAAAGCGTCCTCCCTCAAGATGGAGTGTGCCTTGCATGTGGGGATTGGTTCCCAAGGCGTCCTTGCCCTGTATGCTCACCTTGCCGCCCTTGACATAAAGGTCGCCCGTGGTGTTCATCTGTCCAAGTGGTATTGAGAGTGTGCCTGCGCCGGTCTTTATGAGGTCGCCGTCGCCGAGTATTGAGCCATTGTGGGTGAGAGTAACCTCATTGGCTATGTCGAGAGTGGATGGACGGAGGATGGTGAGTTCGCGGTCGGTCTTTGCCGTATTGCCGGTATATCTCACTGTACCGCCATTCCAAAGCCATGCAGGAGCCGCACCTATAGAACTTGCAGCACCGGCATTTCCAATAGACGCCACTTCCAAGATTCCATCCCATACCACGGTGCTTCCGGTGTAGGTGTTGTTGCCGTCGAGCACGAGAGTGCCGCTGCCGGCCTTGCTTACCTGTGCCGTTCCGCCGATTTCTCCCGTCAGCTTGACATCTGCCGATGTGTTAACCATCAGGGCTGAAGGCTTGACGGGCGAAGGAATGGTTATATTGGCGTCGCTATTTCCGCTTATCAGCACCTTCATGCCGTCGCTGTATGCAGAAGAGACACCATTCTCGTCTTCCCAGTTACCATCCGTGAAGTTCCATTCGGCAGACTCTATACCCTGCCAAATCACGTCAGCCTGGAAATCGTCAGGAGAGGTGATGTCGGGTGCCTGGGCACGGGTGGAAACGGTAAGCACGTTAGAATACTCCGAATACTCATCGCCATTAAAGGCTCTCACGCGGAAGGTGTAGTTTGTTGCAGGAGTAAGGCCTGTGATTGTCTTTGAGGTGACATTTGCCTTGGTGCGTGCTATCTCCCCGTACTCTCCTTCCGCATCGAGTTGCTCGATTACATAACCGGTCTCATGGTCGGTCATGTCGCGCCATTCCAAGGTCAGTGCCTCCGACTCCCTCTCGGCTGCCTTGAGAGCCACGGGAGCCTTGATGAAGTGCTGCGACTGTTCTGACGTGATGCTGTTGATGTAGTGCTCGATGTTGGTATATCCGTCTGCCTGAAGTGTCATGGCGTCGTCCTCGTTCACATTAGTGCCGTTGGCTTCCTCCCACCAGTCGGGCATACCGTCGCCGTCGGTGTCGGTGGCTTTAGTGCCTGTCCAGAGGTTCCATGTGTCGGGTGCGCCGATGTCGAGAGTGCGCTCGTCACTGATGATTTCGCCTCTTAGTCCCCATGTGCGCAAATCACTGATGAGCATCCAGTCGAGGTTGTCGCGATATGGCAACGACGCTCCCACATTTGGCAGCAGGTCATCCGTAAGACTACGGGCATCCACCGCTGGCAACACGGGATAGTCGTAAGGCTCGTCCTGGAAGGTTGGGCCTCCGCCGAACTCGCTTTCCTGTATGTCACGCAATGCCAATACTCCGTCGTGGTTGTCGTCGATGACATTGTCCTTGGCATATATGTTATACCTTTCATTGGCTCCGCTGAATGCGTTAGCCTTGCCCGTAGGTCCTGTGATGAACACATTGCCCGTGGCATTGGCGTAGGATGTGCCCTCGGAGTCGCCACCCATGATATATGCCGCCGTCTTCCAGTTATACACGATATTGTTTACATACTGGTGGCGTCCCTTGAACTTGGGGTTACGGGTGTCGTTGTTCATATAGAGCGTGCGGTAGATAGTCACACCGCCGTCGGTCTGTATCAATCCTCCCGCCGAGTGTCCGAGGAGTCCCTGCGAGATGATGGAGTTTTGTATGGTGATGTTCTTGGCGGATGCGCCGTTTATCGAGAAGGTCTCGTCCCTACCCCATGCCATACTGCAATGGTCGAAGATGATGTTCTCGCCATTGGCAATGCCCACGGCGTCGGCACCTGAGTCACCCACAATTCCCATTCTCACGCGCAGATAGCGGCAGATGGTGTTGCTTGCTCCCGAGAAGGAGAGCCCGTTGCCATAGAGGGTGATGCCCTCGCCGGGTGCCGTCTGACCCGCTATGTATATGTTCTTGCTGACAACCACTCGCGACTTCAGACGGATGACTCCCGCCACATCAAACACGACAATGCGGTTGGGGCTGCTCACGGCATCCCTGAACGAGCCGCTGCCGGTGTCGTTGAGATTGGTGACATGATACACCTTTCCACTTCGTCCTCCAGTGGCAAAACGTCCGAAACCCTCTGCCCCGGGGAATGCCAACTGCTGTGCCGATGCGGCGGCAGAGAGTGATAATGCGAATACTGATAGTATTAGTTTTCTCATGCTTGTTTGATTAATAAATAAAAGGAGGGGGTCCTTTAATGGAACATCCCCTCCCAAATATGATACAGTTTATTCTAAATTACTTAACCACCTTGCGTGTCACAACCTTGCCGTCGGCGTATGTTGTGCGAACGATGGAGATACCGCGTACGGCTGCATTTGCACGTACACCATTGATAGAGTAAACCTCACTGCGTACAGCCTCAGAAGACTGTACATCGTTGATTGCAGTGGTAACATCGCTGCTCTGTGAATACTCACCGTTGTTCATGATGTAGATGTCATAAACCTGACCGCTTGACTTGGCAGCTGTGTGTACGATACGCACATATACCTGGTCTGTTCCCTCATAGCTGAGGTGGGTCTTCTTGTAGTTGCGCTTGATGAGCGAGTAGTTAACATCACCGAGCTTGGTCCATGTCTCACCGTCAGCTGAGGTCTCAACCTGCATTGTAGGTATCTCACCTGCATTACCGTTACCTGCATAGATTACAACATCAAACGGAGCCTGGAAGGCAACTGTTGACTCAAGGCTTGCATTGAACGGACCACCTGTAGGCTGCTTGCCGAAGGTAACGGCATTATTTGTAATACCCATCTGGTCGTTAACACCTATGGCATCTTCGGCAGAATCCGGGTTGCGGTAGTTGGTGTCACCGATATTGTTCTTGAGGTCAAGCTTTTCCCATGTCATAACCTGACCGATAGACTTGATGCGCCAGTCACCTGACTCGTATGTCTCAGGAGCGAGAGTCTCTGTATAGATAGTGATTGGGTTGCCGTCTTCGTCTGTTCCATCTGTAGCAGATGACTCATCCCAGTAAGCTCCGGCGTTCTTTCCCCATGTGAAGAAATAGTTGGCATTGATGATATTGCCTTCAGCGTCTTGCTGCTGACCCTTGCCACTCCACTCGTCTGCATTGGCGTCGAAGTGAGAAACTACGTCCCAACGCAAGGTGTACTTATTGATACCTTCAATAGTTACAACCTCCTTGCTAAGGTCTGACATCAGGTAGTCACCACCTACAGCGAATGCATAGATAGTGGTGGGCTGTGTCAACTCGATAGGCTCAGTATATTTAGCCGACTCGGTGAGTACGGTGCTGCCAATATAGTTATAGTAGATATCTACACCCTCAGCACTGCTGAAAGAAACTACAGACTTGCCTTCCTCCTGTGAAATGCTGATAGAAGGAGCTGATGCCTGTGTCAAGATTGTAACATCCTTAGAGGCAATCTCACTGTCGGTATATCCGTCGCCAATGGCAAATGCCTTAACAGTTGCAGCACTGTAGAGAACGAACGGCTCGGAGTAGAGAGTGCTCTCCACTGTCGGGTCGCTACCGTCGAGAGTATAGTAGATCTTCTTGCTGTTGGTGGCTGACAAGCTAACAGTTGTAGCGCCATCTTCCTGAACAGTTGCAATGACAGGCTTACCAACGGCTGTCACATCTCTCTTGGTTGCGATAAGAGTGGAAAGTGCGTTCGGAATGAGCTGGGAAATATTATCATTAGCCACTGCCATATCAGCTATTGAAAGAGGAAGCAACATATAAGCGTTGCGCTTTGCGTTGTGGATATGCATAGCCACTACGTCACCGGCATTAGCGATGATGTCATCGGCAGCGAAGTAGTCACCAAGTTCAACACCGGTGATTGTTCCTTCAGTAAGCAGTTCAATGCCCTCAGTTGTATCGATACCACCAAAGAGTGTCTCATTCTCCTGTAGTACGCTGAGAATGTTTGAAGTAGAAGCTACTGCCTTACCGTATCCGAGAGCCTCATATATGGCTGTGTTCAAATTGAGTACAGGCACGTATGCAATTGTCTGCTTGATAGTTGACAGATAAGGATGGTCAGCACCGATTGTCGGGCTGATTACTACTGCTGAGTAGTTGCTGCGAAGTGTTTCGGCTGTTTCCTCTGTATTGGATGCATCTACTCGAGTAATAGTGAACTTGTCAGGGCTTCCCTCAAGATATATACAAGCATAGTCGTCGTCGAGGCTTCCGTCATAGATGTATGCCACTGGCTGTGCCTCCTCTACAGAAGGAGCATCACCCTTGTCAATCATAAACAAGGTGAAGTCGATACCTCCGTCAGGAGTTAACTTAAACTGCACATCCACGGGTTCGGCTGAGTCGGTCTCAACCTTCCATACGAAGGTATATGTACCCTCAGAACCTTCAACTTGATTACCCACGAAAATGCAGGCTCCACCATATTGTGGAGAACTCTCCTCAGCCTGGAACTTCAGGTAGTCCTGCACGGGGGCTATACCACGGTTTGTGGCTGATCCGTTAGCCGAACGTCCGACAATGGTAATTGTCTGTCCGTTTGTGAGCTGCGGGAAGGTGATGACTGTGTTCTTGCGGGTGAGGCGAATCTTGTCCTGTGCAATGTGGATAGAGTTAGACTTGTTAGAACCGATATCGAAAATCAGTCCGGCGGTTTCTGGAATAACTACACCATTAGCCATCAGATTGCTTTTGTTAAAGCTGTTGTTGTTGTTTTTCCAGTTGTTGGTGACACCAGTCTCTTTGTCTGTTCCATTAGATGCCCAGTTAGTGGCATCAGCATTTAGGTTGGCGACGGTCTCTTCACTCAACCCTTGGGTAAAGTCCCAAGTCTTCTTTTCCTGCGCGTTGATGCCCAATACAAGCATTAGCAACGCCGCTAAAGTTAATAGTCTTTTCATAAACAAATTGTTTTAATTGATTAATAATGTATAGTAAATAAATCTCATTTCAACTTGAACGGCACCCAATAGGCTCCATCCATAATACGCGAGCGCACCGTGGAGGCAAGACCTGCGTCGGCATACTTGCCGCATACCCTGTCTGCCACTATCGACGGGTCGTTATAGCGCACTGCCATACGGTTCATCATCGGATAAACCTTGCCCTCGCCGGCAAACTCCAACATTGCCTCGTCGAGCATCGCAAGGTCGTTGTAGCGGAATGTGCCTTGCTCACCCAGTTCGAATACATCGGTCTTGACAGAGCGTGCAGTCAGACCGAAGCAGCATCTCAGACCCATCGACGGATAGGTGCGGGTTCCGAAGTTGGCATTCTGTGTCCAGTCGCACTTTGTCGGGTCGATGGTACTCTCAAATCCTAACCACTCCGGCTGTCCTGCCTGGAAGCAGTCATCCGTAGTTCCGTTCTTCACTCCTGAGTTGAACACCGCATTCATAGCCTTGAAGCGCTTCAGGTGGTTGAGTGCCTCGGCAAGCATCATGTGGTATTGGGTGGCGCGATAGAAATAGATATGGCAGTCGTCCTGATAGGCGTTTGCCCTTGCCGTGCTTCCCACGGGACGGTACTTTGACAGATAAACCTGACCAGCGTTCCTGCCGAAGCAGCACTTATAACGCGTGTCGTTTGTGGTGGCACCGGGATTGAACTTGCTGTCGAGGAATCGTGCGACACCTGCCTCCGACGGACGCAACAGATACTTGTTGGGGAACTCGTTGGAGAAATGCTTCAGCAAGGTGTTGGTCTGGTTCTTGGTATAGTCGTAGATGATGGCACTAACTGCCTCAAAACGATAGGGAATCGTATTGTTCCATATCGGGGAATAGTGACCCGGTGTGGCGGCGGAGGGAAGCCACTCAACATTACTGCCGGGATTGCTGGTGACATTGATTGCACCGCCCAGGGCGATGAGCAAGGTGTCGGCGGCAACCTGATAATAAGATGTGGCATCCTGACCCTGTGAGTCAGCCACTGCACCCTTCCACAGGTTCAGCTCGGCGAAGAGTCCCGCATAGGCAGGCACCATGTAGTTCCACTTGCGGTACTGACTGTTGGTGATGCTCTCGCTATGTGTGGGGTCGAGCCACTCATACCAGTTGATGTTGATATTCGACGGTGCCCCGCCATATCCCTGTACAAGATAGTTGAGACACTTGTCAATCAACTGCGGCAGTTGCAGCAGCTGGAATCTCTCGTCGGTGTTGATGTCTGTTACCGAGGTAACGGGATGGTCGAACCATATAGCCTGTCCGTAGATCTCAGCCAAGGTCTTGTATGTCCACACCTTCACTCTCACCGCCGATGCCACGAGCGCATTCCATGCCTCCTCGTTGACATTGGGATTTGAGCGATAGTTGGTCATGGCATTGAGATAGTCGTTGCAGGCAATGATCACCTCGTAATAGCCATCGGGATTGGCGTAAGAGTTTTCCTGAAGGTTGGGGTCATACTGATAGAGGCTGATAAGCTCGCTGAGCGACTCGTCTGAAGGCTCAATCAGTTCGCCGCGGGTCTCGGTGAGCAGTATCTCCTTGTCGCCGATGGCCTGCACCTTGGTCATGATGCCAAGGAAACCTGTGTACATCTCAGTGTTGCTGGTATAGCCGGCGGATGCGTCAAACTCATCATCGGTCTTCGGGTCGAAGAAGTCGGAGCATGACGTGAAGACGAACATAACGCACACTACGCTTAATACGTATAAGATATAATTCTTTGTATTCATATCGTGAATTGTTTATTTAAGATTCTGTTTAGAACTTGAGACTCACTCCCACCTTTACTGCCTTGGGGGCTGCCACCTTGGCGTAATCCACGCCCTGCATCAGAGGACTGTAAGAATAGGAGAACTCGGGGTCGAGACCGAGATAGCCCGTGAAGCACAAGAGGTTCTGGCCGGTTACGAACACTGTTCCTCCTTGGAGGAAGTTGAACAGGGGCTTCTGCCAACTGTAGCTCAAGGTGATGTCGCGGAGCTTCAGGTATGAGGCGTCCTCAATCCATCTGTCGCTGAAGGCATTGTTGCCCACACGGTCGCCCCAGCTCACACGGGGTATGTCGGTCTGCTGTCCCTCCATAAGCCAACGGCGGTTGAGCGATGATGCCTGGTTGGAGAAGTCTGAGCCTGACTCCGTGATGCGGCGAACGGCATTATAGGCATCGTTGCCGACGCTATATGCGAAGGTCATGTCGAGGGCGAATCCCTTGTATTCAAAACGGGTGAAGAACGAACCGAAGAAGTCGGGTGTGGCAGAGCCGATAATCTCACGATCCTGACTGTCGATGATGCCGTCCTCGTTCTTGTCGAAATAATGCACGTCTCCAGCCTCGAAACGCTGTCCGTTGGCTGTGAGGTTGGCTGCCTCTGCCTCTGCTGTAGTTGAGAACACGCCGAGTGAGCGAAGTCCGTAGAAGCTGTATGGGTCATAGCCCTCGCGGGTAACTATCTGTGCATCGTCATCGAGAGTGTTGAGTATCTCTGTCACATTGCCGAGGGAGTTGACCTTGTTGCTCAGGGTGGTGATGTTGCCGCCGATGAACCAGCGGAAGTCACGTCCGAAGATTGGAGAGGCTGTGAACGAAAGCTCGATTCCCTTTGACTCCAGTTCTGCCTCATTATTATAATATGCACTGTTGCCGAACACTGCCGGACGGCGGCCTGAGATAATCACGTCCTTTGCCTTGGTGTCATAATATCCCACTCCCAAGGTGAGACGCTCCCTGAGGAAACCTGTCTCCAAGCCTACGTTGAGGGTGTGGTCACGCTCTGCCTTCAGCTCCGTACTCGGCACATTCGCGCGGACAAGTCCGGAGATTGTCTGGTAGGGACGTGACGTGTAGTAGTAATGTCCGAATTTTGAAGAGTAGCGGCTGTTACCCGTGATGCTGTAGTCGGCATACACGTTCAGCTTGTCCAGCCATGAGATGTTGTTGAGTCCCTTCAGGTTCTTTGCCATCAACATCACACTGGCACCGGGATATACCGACCAGCGGGAGGCGTCCTTGCCTATGCTCGAAGCACCATCCACCGATGCTGTCACTCCCACTTTCACAAGGCTGTTCCACGTGTAGTCGGCATGTGCATATACATTGGCCCAGTTCCACTTGTTGTTATATCCCGAGAAGTACTTGCCCAATGCCTGGGCGTCGCCGAGGGTCTGGTAGAAGTCGTTGTTGGAGTTGCGTCCGAATCCGGCGTCATACTCGTAGTCGGTGGTAAGCACCTGCCATCCGGCGTTGAGTCCCAACTTGTGCTTGGGTCCAAGCTCCAACTTGTAGTCGGCATTCAGGTTATAGTACATGTTGAACGTGTGGTTGGTGCCCACGCGGATGATGTTGTCCGACTGTCCGTACTGGTCAAACTGGGGCACGATGTCCTCGTTGTTGATACCGGGGATAAACGCCTCCTCCTGGTTGTAGTTGTAGTACATTCCAAAGACACCGTTCACCGTGAGGTTCTTCAGCGGTTTGTAGATGAACTGTATCTTGGTGTTCATGTCATACTGGCGGTTCTTGCCCATCATGTTGTTTACCAACGACAAGGGGTTGGACACCCAGAAGTCTGAATTGCCTATCGCGCCATAGCGGTAGCTGGCGTACTTCGAGATAAGGTTGCCGTAGATGTCGCTCTGATAGGGGCTGAGAAGCGGTGAGCGGCGGTAGGCGGCGAGCATAGGGTTGGTCTCCATGAGGATGCCCTGCTCCTGATACTGTCCCTTGAGGTATGCCGTGTTGATATTGGCACGGATTTCAAACTGCTTGCTCACCAATACCGAGGCATTGATCTGAGCCTGGTAGCGGTCGCTCGACGTGTTGACCATCGTACCGTCATCCTTCATGTATCCCAAGGATATGTTGTACTTGGCGATGTTGTCACCACCCTCCACGCGGAAGAGATAGTCCATCGAAACGGAGTTGCGATAGATCTCATCCTGATAGTCAGTATTATACTGATAGAGATAGCCCATATTGGCGTTAGGGTCTCTCAGGAAATTGAAGTCGTTGAAGAAAGCCTCCATGTTGGGATAGTAGGTCAAGCCCATGTCGCTGATATAGTTCTTATAGTCAGAGACACCCATCAGCGGTATCTTGTTGCCCTGCCAGTTGGTGCCGGCAATGGCTGAGAAAGATATGCGCGTGTTCATGTTGGTGGTGCTTGCCTGGTCGGTCTCAATCATGATGACTCCGGCTGAGCCCATCGAACCGTATGCAGCAGCCTCAGCTCCCTTGAGCACGGTGACATTGCGTATGTCGAGATTGTTAAGAGCCTGGAAATACGACCTTGAGTAACCTCCGATAATCTGGCTGAGGTTGCCGTCGGGCATATAGGGAACGCCGTTGATGACGATGAGCGGGGAGTTGTCTGCCACCAAGGAGCGCACTCCGCGCAACTGCATCATGCTGCCCTCGCCTGTCATGCCGCTCTTGCCCGTAACCTGGAGTCCCGTGAACTCGCCCTGCATGGCACGGTCGAGAGACAATGAGCCTTGGGCGAAGTCCTTGCGGTTGAGGTTCTGGAGACTACCGCGTGCCGTCATTCCCTCTGTTGTCGCAAAAGGGGTGACAACCGTTTCGTTGTATCTCGTTCTTGACTCCTCAATCATGAGGATTTCAAGGGGTTTCACCTGCTTGCCGTCAACGAGCATCTGACGCTGGTAATAACCGTCGCGCCATACGGTGACTGTGGCATCGTTGCCAATGCCGTTGAGGGTGAAAGAACCGTCCTTGTCTGTGCGCACTGACTCACATCCCGGACAGCTTATCACTGCCTCTGCCACTGGTTGTCCGGATGAAGTGACAACACGTCCCTTGAGAGAACGTTGCTGTGCGAAACCCATTGCCGTGTGAAAGCCTAACAACCCAATGCACACGAGCCATTTAATGTTTATCTTATTGTTCATAATGCTTACCATTATTAGTCAACAAATTTAATATTCAAGTATCTGAAATTCTCAATGTTTGGGGAGTTAAGGAGTTAAGGAGTTAAGGAGTTATCGCTCCCTGCGGTCGCTGGGAGTTAAGCCATTAGTTTTGAGCACAGGATATTAGCGCAAAAACATTTGGCTTAACTCCTTAACTCCTTAACTACCAAATCTGCCTTTCTTCCGTAAGTTGAGAATTTAATAGTTGTTCTTTGTCGGACGAAGACACCAGTGATTGAGCTTCACGTTGGTCTTTCCCGCCCAGTTGTTGCAAGTGATTCGGAAGACAACACTCACTGCGCTGCCGTCACCCTTGACATCGGGGATGGTCAGCTCTTCCATCATCAGACCGCCGTCGGTGTCGTAGTTGTCGGCCTTGCTGTTGCCGCTCATCTCACGCACGTATGCAGCGTCATAGCCCTCGGGATGACGGTCGGGCAATGTGGTGCCACGGTCATAGTGATAGGCTGTACTTGAACCCCAAGTGATGACGGGCGATTCGCCCACCTTCACTCCATCTATCAGGACAGTGACCACCACGTCGAGGTTCTGCGACTGCACAGAACCCATGGCGAGACGGTAGGAGCCTGGCGGTATGAGCCAAGGTGTAACGCTTCCGTCGGCGTTGAGCTTGATTGGGGTGAAGTCCAACTGGAATCCCTCGGTGTCGTCCACTGTAGATGGCTTGTCATATCTCAGCACCCTGTTCTGGTGCAAAGGCCATACTCCCTGCCATGGTGTCCATGCGGAAACCTCCGTGTCGCACGACTTGAAGGTGAGGTTGATGCCCTTGAAATACTTTTCCTTCTCCTCGGCGGTGCAGTTCTCGTAATAGTAGAACTCATCCTTCAGTCTGTACATAAGCACATTGTTGGGCATGTGCAGCTTGTTCACCTTATATACCACGCCGTTAGACAGTTTTATCGGGTTGGCCACGTCAACGTCATGTGCGCTCGGTCTCCACTGTGTACTGAATATACTGGTGAGATCCTCTGTGGCGGTTGCACCCAGTTCGGCTGCCGAATACTCCTTGTCGAAGAAGGAGGTCTTCAGAACCCACTTGCGCATGATACTGTCGCTGCGCTCCATCTGCCATCTGTCAAGCCTGCTGCGGGCATCCTTCAGCGCATCCTCGATGACATCATTCGAGAAGATGAGCATGGTGGCAGTGAGCGACTCTGAGTTCATGTCGAAACCAACTCCCTCGAAGAAAGTGTTGCGATAGATGAACACTGAGTCATAAACGGTGTTTCCCTGTTCGTTGATACCGATAGCCTTGCTGTTCTCACGGTCGAACTCGCGGGTGCCCGCCTCAAGCACCATCTGCTTGAACACCGAATAGTCGTCTCCCAACTCGTTGATATAGTCATACAGGGAGGTGGGAGTCTTTATCATCTCCGAGATTACATAGATGTAACCCGACGAGGTCTTGATAACCTCCTTGACTGCTCCGTTGTTGAAGTTCACATGGTCGATAATATTACCCTCCATTCCAAGGGCGTCAATAGAAACATTCACATACTTTCCGTGCCACATCATCAGGCGGGTGCCGTCGGTGAGGTTGGCAGGAGAGATGGACACGTCGCTCACATGCGAACGGGTGACGAAGCTCACCTTGTCGTCGGGCATGACAAAATTGTCGTTGGTCACCACAAGCAGGGTGCTCAACTGCTTCTTTGAATTAATCTCGTCAAAGATACCCTCCTGTGCCAGCAGCGACGTCATCGACGAGAGGTCGCCACGGCTGCGAAGGTATTCCTCGGAGCTCTCGCTCACAATCTTCAACTCTTCGTTGGTGATATTGGTATGAGAAGAGCCATAATGGCTGTCATCCTTCAGTTCGGAGCAGGATGTCAGGGCCAATGCCATGCCAAGGGTCAGAGAGAGCAGCAGCCCTTTCTTTCCCGTTGCCAGGTTATTTATATTTCTTATCGTAATCATAACTCAATATTTCTTTATGGTCATAATCAATTCTCAATAGGGATAAATCGGATGCAGTCAAACTGTAGGCTGAAATTGCTGTTGGTGCTGGCTGCGGGGTCCAGGATAATGAAGCTCATGCGATGTGAAGCTGTCTCCGGGAACTCGATTTCTTCATAGAGTGTGGTGGTATATACACCGGGGAGTGCCTTTGTCACCTTGGTGTAAGGTGCGGTGAACAGGTTATACTCCTCCTTGTCGTCGAAGGTCATCTTGAGCAGTCCGCCGTTGCCGTCGCTCTGCTGGCGCATGAAGTTATGGCCTGTCAGATAGATAAGGCTAAGCTCCACGCGGTACTTTCCCTTGACGATGGTCGGGGTCTGCATAGCCACCTGTCCCATATATCCGAGGTTGAACACCAAGCGGTCGTAGTTGTTGGCGGCCTTCATGTTGGTGCGGCAGGTGACATAGTCGATGTCGCTGTAGCTGCGGTTGTTGCTGCCCGACTCGCCGACAACATATTCAAAGCAGGTGGCAGTTGCAACGCGTGTGCGCTGTTCTGTGGATGTAGGCTCCTCCGGCTGATAATAAAGAGGGTCAACGATGTTCTTGATCTCCGTATAGTCGGCAAGGTCCCAAAGCACCTCTGTCTGCTCAGGCTCCCACACGGGCATCCAGCCGTCCAGCTCATGCACATATCCGTTGGTGGAGAGCACGTTAGACTTCTCAGGCACGAATCTCACGGCATCCGACGAGACGTTGATGACATATCGGTCTGCCTCGTTGGTTGTGAGACTGTCGTAGGTGACGGTGAACACCTGGTTTTGTGCCGACGAACTCCATATACGTGTTGCGTTCGATCCGTTCATGGCACCGAGCTGCTCCGTTGTGTATTGGTTCTGCAGGATATGATAGCCCACATACTGTCTGAGCAGGGAGTCCTTGCTGAGTGACTCCTGGCTTACCGACGCCAACTTGGCCTCCAGGTCGGCAAGTGAGTTGATGCCTGCCTTGGCGAACGTTGCGTCGGTGACGTTGAGCATAGTATAATAATAATAGGTGATGACACGGTCGTTTGTCTCGTTATACGTGGTGTCAACCATTGTGTTCAGTTTCTTTGCCCAGCCTGTGGCGTCGAGGGCTTCAAGCATAATCTTGCTCGAACCGGCTTCAACAATGCGGTCATACACTGTCTCCACAAGGGGAGTCATCGCCTTGGATAATACATACACCTTACCGTTGTAGGCTGAGAGTCCCATCTCCACCACCCTGCCCTCTTCGTTGAGCAGCACCTGTCCGGGATTAAGCGAGTCGATGCGGATGTTGATGGTGTTGCCCTTGAGGTTGGTCACAGTCTTCTTCTGGATGAAGGCATCGGGAAGGATGGAGTCCTTCACTGTGTGATAGAGCACATACTGGCGTGCATAGTCCTTGGTCAGCTGGTAGAGACTGTCAACGCCCCTGCGCTTGTAGAACTCGCGCATGGCCTCGTTGTTGGGAACGAACGCCGTGAAGCTCGTGCCACTTGACGACTGGTTCAGGGCGTTATACATGTCGGCGTATCTCAATGTCTTGACATATTCCGCAAAGTCCTCCTGTTCGGAGAGGAATGTGGATATGGGTGATTTCAGGTCACTGATATATGAATCACCCTTGAACGGGTCGCTGTTCCAGTTTATCACGTCCTTGTCACATGATGCCAACAGGCAGATAACGCTGATAAATAGAAGTATTCTTGACTTAATCATAACTGTTTTCTCTTAAATTAGGAATTGTCAATTATTTCTGAGATGAATAATAGGGATTCTGCTCTAAGAGCTTGTTGTGCTCCATGTCAGCCTGAGGCACGGGCAGATACCATGAGTTCTCGTCCTGCAATACCGACAGCAGCCACTTCTGGTTGGTGGTCTGGTTGCCTTCAACGACCTTGTTGATGAACTGGGTCTTGTACTTGCCGTTGCCGATGCGTCCGAACCACAGCAGGTCATACCATCTCTTGGCTTCCGCCATGAACTCCATCTCCTTCTGGTCCATTATCTCCTCAAGAAGGGTCAGCTCGTCAAGCTGAGCCACCTGGGTCTGTGCGTCACCTGCGGAGGTGTCGATACCCTGGAAGTTCTCAAGTCCTGCACGGTTGCGGATGCGGTTGATGAGACTTACTGCCTCCAACCACGACGACTGTCCTTTCATAGTGAGTGCCTGGGCCTTGATGAGCATGATTTCAGCCATGCGGTAGATGATGAAGTTGGCGTCGTTAAACACCCTGGCTCCACCAGTGATGTCAGCCACGTCGGTGCCGTAGTATTTCCAGATGTAATACTGGTTGCTGATATTCCATCCGTCAGCCAGTCCGTTGTCGGGCACGTAGGTGGCGAGCAGCATGCGTCCCATGCGTCCGCTCTCGGTCCATCCGAGGTCTTTGAGCGTCTGGGTCTCTGCCTTCATCTTCTCAGTGGCAACAGTGGTTGGCCTGAGCGTTGTGCTGTTGGAAAGTGAGAAATAAGACGAGAAATTGTTGTTCTGCTGGAAACTGCTGTAATCCCAGTTAAGCTCGAATATCGACTCGTTGCTGTTGCCGGGATAGAAGATGGTGTACCAGTCGTTGGTGTTCGACATGAACACCGGGCGGAACGTGTCGTTGGCATTTATCAGCTTGTCGCAGTATTCAATGCACTGGTCGTAATCCTCGCTCCAGAGGCATGCGTCTGCCATGAGGGCATAGAGTGCCCACTTGGTCACGCGGCCCTTGGTCTGCCAGTCGGTTTCATAGTTGCCCTTGGCGGCTCCCGTCTCCAATGCAATCTTGACATCCTCCTTCACCCTCGCCACGAGTTCTGCCTCCGAGGACTTGGCAATGTCAAACGACGCGTTGTCATTTACGTATGCCTGCAGCACCAAGGGTGCCTCGCGGTAGTTCTTGGCGAGCATGAGGAAACAGTATGCCCTGAGGAAATACGCCTCTGCCAGATGGGAGTTGCGTATGGCGTCATAGTATGTGTCGTCCTCTACACCCGGTGCATACATAATCACCGAGTTTGCCATACCTATGATCTTATATACCGTTGACCAGTCGCAAAGCGAATGTGAGGGTGTCATGTTGAAGTCCTGCAGCTTGGCGTCGCTGTTGTTGATGGCATACAGCGCGCCTCCCCTGAGTTCGCCCCACTTGATAAATGTGGGCACACACTGCCGCATGTAATAATATCCCGAAGAGATGACTGCCTCAACATCTTCCTTGGACTGCCAATAGTCATCCGTCACCTGCTCATTGTTTGGCAGGATGTCCAGCCAGTCATTGCATGACGACAGAGTGAAATTCAGACATAAGGCCACCAGCACTGCAAGGCAGGCCTTAGAGAAATTCTTTTTCTGTATATAATATATATATGTATTCATAACTGAAGCTTTTTACTAAGTTAGAAGTCGAGGTTTAAACCGAATGAGAAACGGCGTGTCACCGGAGTGGTTGAGTTGTCCTTTACCAATTTGGTGGCTGACGGCATGGTGACCTCGGGGTCCTGACCCTTGTAGCTTGTCCATGTGAAGAGGTCATAGCCCGTGGCGAAGACATTGAGCTTGTTGACGCCCAACTTCTTGAGCCATTTCTTCGGCACGTTGTAGCTTATCGACAAGGTCTTCAGACGCAGGAAGGAAGCGTCCTCCACGAACCTGTCACTACCCAAGTAGTTGTAACCCATGCCATAGAGTGCGCGGGGGATGTCGGTGTCGTCACCCTCTGCCCTCCAGCGATGGAGCACTGCGGTTGACTGGTTGCCCTTGCCGCGCATGTTCTCCAATGAGATACGTGCGCCGTTGATTACCTTCTGTCCGTAACGTCCGTAGAAGAACGTGGTGAGCGTGAACTGCTTGTATCTCACCTGGAAACCGCCACCGCCGAAGAACTTCGGGTTGGCATTGCCAAGATACACGATGTCGCTCTCGTTGATCACACCGTCGTGGTTGATGTCCTCATACTTGGCGTCGCCGGGATAAACAAGCTCCGTACCGTTCTTCATTGTTATAGGCTCACCCTTCCAGTCGTTCATGATGCCGCCTTGGGCATCGCGGGCGTAGGTCTCGTTGGTGTTCTGATATACACCGAGATAACGGTAGCCATAGAACGAACCTACAGGCGCGTTCTCCACTATGCGCAGGGCATAGTTGCCGTTGCCGAAGGTGTAGTTGTCCATCACCCATGTCGAGGGCAGTTCCTTGACCTTGTTGACGTTGCGGCTCACGTTGGCGTTCACCGACACTGTCCAGTCCTTGTTGCGGAACACCTCATAGTCGAAGCGGATCTCCACACCCTTGTTGCTCATTTTTCCCGAGTTGATATACTTGATGGTATTGTAACCCGTGGATGACGGCAACTTGGTGTTGGCAAGCAGAAGGTCGGAGGTCAGCTTGTCGTAATAGTCGAACGTGATGTTGAGCTTGTTGAAGAGACGGAGGTCGAAACCGAAGTCTATTTCCTTGGTGGTCTCCCACTTGAGGTTGTCAAGCTGCATGCGCACGGGATATACCGCAGGCATGTTCATATACTGTCCGAGACTCTGGTAGGCACCGAGATAGATGCTCGCTCCCGAGGGAGAAGTACCCGACCATCCGATACCGAAGCGGAACTTGGCCGTGGTGAGCCACTTCTTGATCTTCTCGCTGAGGAAGTGCTCCTGCTCAAGGTTCCATGCCGCACCGAATGCGGGGAACGTGCCCCATCGGTTGCTCTTACCCATGGTGGAGTTACCCTCACGGTTGACTGTGGCGCGGAGCACGTATCTGTTGTCATACGAATAAACACCCTGGGCAATCATCATTATCGAACGGCGCTGTGAGTTGCCGCTACCCGATGATGCCACGATGGAACCCACAACGGGGTCAGACAGGTTGGCCGACGCATTGCCGTAGGTGGAGCTGGTGTAGGAGAAACTCTGGCTGTCGTTGGTGCGCAGGAGCGCGGTGGCGATGAGCTTGTGTTTCTCGGCGAATGTATTGTTGTAAATCAGCTTGTTCTCCGTCTGCAGTGAGAATGCGTCCGAAGAGGCGTCGGTACTGCGGTTGGCGTTGGTGTCTGTCCACAGCACTCCTGTTGCCTCCTGGGGCAGGAACTTCTTGTTCTTGGTGGTGCGCATGTTCATCGACACCCATCCCTGATACTGCAGGTGGAAGGGGAAGTCATACTCGAGCGTGATGGTCATCTTCTCATCGCGCTGCGTGGTCTTGTTGTAACCCTCGTTCACCATTGCCACGGGGTTGTAGTTGCTGCTGTATGAACCCTGGAAGTCCTCCTGCGGTGTGAAATACACGCCTGTTGACTGCTTAGTGACAGGGTCTATCCAATAAGGACTCAGGTTAGGCATCTTGCTTTGGGCCATCGAGCGCGCGTTACTCAAGACGTTGGCGTCCTTGTTGGTGTTGGAGAATGAGAAGTCAGTGCGCACACGCAGGCGGTCGCTGAAGTTATAGGTAATCTTCATGCCGGCTGACAGACGCTGCACGCCTGTGCCCACTGTAGTTCCCTGCTCGTCGTAATATCCGAGGTTGAGCTTATACACGGCCTTCTCGCCACCACCCGTCATCGACAGGTTGTTGTCGGTGATTATGGCATTCTGCTTCACTGCATCCAGCCAGTCGGTATCGACATTATACTCATCATAATATTTATATGTGGGATCGTAGTTGATTTCGGGATTGTTGAACAGCATGTTCATTTCCGAACTGGCATTGCTGATACCCTTGGCATTGGCTGCATTCCAGATGGCATCCTGCATCATCGACACATACTGAGCACCGTTGAGAAGGGGGATTGACTTTGGCTCGCTCTTGAAAGTGTATTTAGAGGAGAACGAGAACTTGGTCTTACCCATGGTGCCTCGCTTGGTGGTGATGAGAAGCACACCGTTGGCACCCTTCGTACCGTAAATGGCTGTGGCAGAGGCATCCTTCAGCACCTCGATGCTCTCGATGTTGGCGGGAGCGATGTTGAGCAATGCACCGAAGTCCTCCTCGTTGGCAGTTGCAAAGTTGAAGTCGTCGCTGATGTCAATGTCCTGGGGCACACCGTCGATGATGATGAGAGGCTCGTTGGATGCACTCAGTGAACTGGTACCACGGATGCGGATGCTGCTGCGTGCTCCCGGGTCACCGCCGAGGTTGATGTCCAAACCGGCAATCTGTCCCTGCAGGGCCTCCTCCACTGATGTCACCGGGGCTGTCTCCACAATCTGTGTGAGGTCGAGCCTCTGGGTGGCTGATGTCTGTTCCAAACGTGAGATACCCATCTGGTCGCGTCCGCCGCGCTGTCCAGTGACGGTCACTTCCTGGATGCTGGTGTTGCTCTCAAGCTTGAAGTCAATCTTTGTCTGTCCCGTATAATTCACGGTCTGGGTCTTCATACCTATATATGAAACCTTTATACGGAGTTTCTTGCCGTCGGCGGGAACTGCCAAGTTGTACTTACCGTTTATGTCGGTGACAGTACCCTTCACATGTCGGTTCTGACTGTTCACCAGCACCACGTTGGCACCCATGATGGGTTCCAGGGCGTCGCCGAACTTTTCCATCACCGTACCCGTGATTACGTTATTCTGCGCCACAGCGGTTGCTGTACAAACAACAAGCAGTATGGCTGTAAGTATATGCTTTGTCTTGGTAATCATAATTCTATAGTAGTGGTTTCGTTATTATTCCATGATACCATTGATAAACTGCAGACAACCGTCGGCAAAGGCAAAGGGCAGACAGTTATACTTGTCGCTCAGTGACACGGGGGTGCCGTCCTCAAGTCCCACGCTCATGCTGCCGTTGTCCGTGATTTTCACATACTCTCCGCTCATTGCCATAAAGCGTCCCTTGCATGCGCTACCCGGATAAGGATAGCTTGTGAAGGTATTCATGAGCGAGGATACGAAATAGTTGCGCAGATAGTTGGCCAACAAGGTCTTGTTGGTGGATGACACTGTGCCGGAGAGAGTGTAGTCGTCGGCTATCTTCAATGACCCGCATCCAGGTATCTTGCTGATATTCTGCTTTATAACCTCGTTGGTGGGGGCGAAGACCAAGAGTCGGTTGCCTTCACTGACAAGTGAGGGAAGGTCGCCGTTTGCCACAAGTCCTGCCTTCTGCAGCAACTGCGAGAAGAGATAGTACTCAAAGGTCTTGTCGTTGCATATCGCGAGCCTGTGGGTCAGACCGTCGCCGCTTGCAGCCTTGAACAGGTCGTCGGAGTCGTATGTATATGCCTTGCCGTTGCTCCATGCGCCGCCGTTCATCTTTACCTCGTTGAAACCCACGAACGGTGTTCCCGCATACTCGGGATTCAGCTGCTCGTTGAAGCGGGCGTTGGTGGTAATCTTTCCGTCGAGAACAAACCAGTAGTTAAACGGCTCGTTGGTCTCCACGACTTGTATGCCGGTGGTTGACAAACTGTTAACATTCGGGGCGGTGTGGATATTAACGATTTCGCGCGCTGTACCCTGACCCATGTTGGCGAATGCAGCCAACTCGTCGCTATACACCTCAAGCACCTTGCCGCCCGAAGTGGTGTTGAGCCTCATCTGAGGTTCGTTCTGGTTATACTGGAGATTGGTGGGGATAAGGGTGACAAACTCTGCCTTGTCGGAAGCCAACGACAAGACAAGCTCACTCTTGTCAAGTGTATAAAGGTAGCACTGGTAGGTGGTGTCGGCAAATGCCGGACCTATCACGCAGGAGAAGATGGCGGGTGCCTCCATGTCGTTCATACCATAAACCACACCGTTTTCACAAATCATACGGTCATCCACGTCCGACGGGTTTATTTCGATATTTGTACCGTACTTGGTCTGCACCAAACCCTTTGTGATCTGCTCGGGGAACACAATCCTGCTGCTGTTGGCAAACGACTGCATGATGAAATAGCGCATCACCAACGGGTCAAGTTCGTCGATGCTGCCATAGCCTCCCGCTTCGGTCCAGTAGTTGGTGAAGAACTTGGAGATAGCCTGGTTGGATGGCGCAAAGATGCTATATCCCTCGCTCTCCAGCACGTTCATCGCCTTGTAGTCATTCACTGGCCACTCACATGCGATGTTAGGCAACTCGCCGTGGGTCAGCATATACACCTTGTAACCCACATTATTGGATGTCTGGTTGTCAGCCTCGCTAAACTCGGCATATTTGTCATATATGCTGATGTAGTCGCTGTAGTTGCTGTTGTTCTTGAGTGTCTGGTAGATTGTTTCCAACGGACTCACCACCTGGTTCACACGATAAAGGTAGCCATTGTCGGTGACAGTGGCCTCTGTATCAATAACCGAAGCATTTGAAACGTTGAACCCGTTGGAGCCGCCGGTCCACTCGCTGTTGGGATAGAAATACTCATAATTGGACTTCGCGTCCAATCCCTGGGTTTCAAAGAAACGGTGTGACATTACGGGCAGGAAGCGCTCGTAGTGATACACCGTGACGGTTGTGTCGCGGGCATTGAGCTTGCCTCTCATCTGCTCCATGTCGTCTTGACTGTGGGTACGGTGCTTATACCACATGCCCGCATTCTTGTTGCGGTCGTCCTCTGTGGCGGCGTCACCCTCGTTAGGCCGGAAGTTTACCATCTTACTCCAGTCATACGCATAATACATAAGGTGAAAACCAACGGTTTTCTTCAATTGCTTGGGATCGCGTTGCCACATGTCGTCCACGCTCTCATACCCCTGTTGGCTAAGGTATTTCTGCCATGCGTCGTTGTCGGCGGCAATGACAGTCATGACGGTCTTACCGTCCACAATGGGCTTGAAGCCAGTAAGGTCGATGGCACGCAGGAATGAGGTATAGTTGCCCTCGTTTTCCATCACTTGCCAAGCGTTTCCCTTCAACCATGAGGGCGATGCGTAGTGATCATCGTCTGCAATGTCCTGACAAGACACCAACAAAGACCCTGCTAACGCAAATCCATAAACAGCCTTTAATAACTTTCTCTGGATCATTTTTTGACTTGTCCTAAATTGTTTTTATTATTATTGTTATTTAAATCTCACCTATGTTCACAAGGTTTTAGTAGCGGCTACAAAGTTAAGCATATTTCCCCAAATCCTAACATAATTAATCAAAATAAGACTTATATTTATCTAAAATTAACTTATTTCACTATACAAAACAACGATTTTACGTTTTATTCACACGGCATTAGCAATGTTATTCACTATTATTAATTATTTGCACCTATTCGACTGATTTACGCAAAAAAACACATAAATGCTTGCGTAATTAATAATTATTTAGTATCTTTGCCGCAAAAATTAGTTTCGATGATAACACTGATATTATTCACCATAGGTGCGGCTTTCGTTCAGCGGACAACGGGATTCGGATTCGGAATTTTCATAATGACCGCACTGCCATTCCTGTTGCCCTCTTACGGCGAGGCCACCACCCTGTCAGGACTGCTTGCCTCTGTGACATCGTTGATAATAACGGTGAAGTACAGGCGAGTGATTGCATGGAGAATACTCCTGCCCATATTGGCGGTTTTCCTTATGACGAGTTTCCTCGCCATACAGGTATTGTCATGGCTGAAAGGCGACACCCTGAAATATATACTTGGCACAACGCTCATATTTTCTGCCATTTATTTTAGTTTCTTTGCTGATAAAATCAAAGTAAGACCAACATTAGGAATACAGGCAACGCTCGGCACTCTTTCGGGTGTTATGGGCGGTTTGTTCGGTATGCAGGGTCCTCCTGCTGTGCTCTATTTCCTTGCCGTATCCGAGTCGAAGGAGAGATATACCGCACTGGCGCAATGCTATTTCCTCATAGGCAACTGTATGATGACGATTTACAGGGCGCATTCCGGATTTCTCACCAATGAGGTCATCACGTCATGGTGTTATGCCGTGCCTGCCGTCCTCGTAGGCACATATCTCGGCGGACTTGTGTTCAACAAGCTATCCCTCCCGACACTGAGGAAGTTGGTGTATTTGTATATCGGAATCAGCGGCATTGTCGCGATTGTGGCATAATGAGTCTATTGCTTGCCGAAAAAACCTTATCTAAACAACCAGATATATCTTCAAGTTTATCCCGATATATTAATCCCTCAACATATTCCGAAGGAATAGATGCAAATCCGTATTTAGCCCCGAGAATAGCACATGCAACTGCCGCATTCGTATCAGCATCGCCTCCGGCATTCACCACCTTTAGCAGTCCATCCACAAAAGACGTTGAATGCCAATACGCCCATAGCCCCACGGACAACGTCACAAGAGTATAACCCATAAAGTCATCATCCATCAAATTAGCAATGTCATCCTCATTCCAAGCCCTCTCAATATATTCGGCAATCCTTTCGTCATACATATACGACCTCGCTATCATACTGCCGTATGTGGGAATCTGTTCACCATATACCAACGCATGAATCAATTCAGAAACAATAACACATGAGCCAACACAACGTGGATCATAATGCGTGAGCTTACATATATTCTCAGCACAACTCGCTACATACTATGGGAACAATCCCACAACAGAAGTCCTCATCACTCCACCATTGGCGGCAGAATCGCATCTACTCATCTCCCATATTCTCTTTGACACCTCTATAGGCCGTTCAACATAGTCTCCTATGCTCAGCACCTTATAAGTATTCTCACCTATTCCCATCGGGTCGCCCAAAGCCCACTCCTTGAAATGCCTTGCAATATTCTGCAAGCTCACACCAAGCCAAGGGCATCGCCAATGGCTTGACCGAAAATCACGCCTTTGAATTTATCTGTTGTAACCATAAATAATTGTCAATTACTATTCTACTTCTATTGTTGTTCAAATCCACTGATATTAGAAATAAATACCACAATTATAATGATAGATTATAAAGATACTTTTTGGCAATCTTTTTGTCATTGTCTGACAAGAACAGATGCTTGGAACCCGCGAAGAGAGTCTGAAGTCTCGCCAGACCTGGTATGATGTCTTTTTGTAGTGTGGAGAGTGCGGTATCGGCTACCGACTGTTCCATAAAGCTGTCATCAGCAAATAGTCCCTGCACTCCATCGGAAGATGTGGAGGTCATGGACAATGGCATCATCCGCTCAAAAGCATATGGGGTCTTATCAATGATAATACCACCATTGCATTTCTGGAGTTTAATCTTTCGCACGTTCTGTGCGTTCTTGATTTTGTAGTCGAAAGGTGCGCCGGTATAAATGGCATGGACAACCCATGCTTTCTTCTGCTCATCTCGGTAGAGAATACCTTCAGAAGCCTTATCTACCTCGACATGGTTGTAGTCGGCCTTGTAGAAAAGGCACTTCCCCTGCGGGAAGTTACGGATGCTGTAATAGAAATAGCTGACCAACAAGAATTGTTCTGGTTGGCTGCGCGTATCTTCTTCATTTTTGACTGACTGCGATTTCTTCTTGATAGCCTGGTCTATCTCCTTTTGCAGTTTCTCCATTTGCTTGTCAAGGTCTGCGGTCAGAGAGCCAGCCACTATGTCAATAATGGTCGGAATCACTTCCGCTGTATTCCAAAGACAATGGAAAAGGATGGGAATGTCTGTCAAGTCAATCGCCTTACGTCCGTTGAGGAAGGCTGCTGTCTGCATGATGTGGAAACACTTCTTCCACCGTCGGTCTGACATATAGTAGTCCATTTCCTTGTTGCCATCTTTGAATGCCAGTTTCAACCGACGTGCGACTAAACTTTTGGCAGTACCAGGAGGGCCGAGAAGGAACACGCTCTCACCTGCTATGGCACTCAACAGTGTCATAGCGAGAATATGCTCCTTCTCGTAGATGCCCTCAGACATCGCTTTCAGCATGGATCTGATTTGTGCTTCTATGCTCATAATTGGTTTTCAATCCCAAAGGTTACGGAAATGTTTACAGAAGAGTTCCAACCCTTCTGATATGGTCTTATCTTCATCTGCCGTATGTGTGGCACCGGCATACTTCATCAATTCAAAGGCATCAATCATCTTTTGTATGGCCTTGTCCCATTCCCTCATATCTTTGAACGCAGGACAGTAGCCATGCTTGTCAAGTGCTTTGAACGCCTGAAGACGAGGAACAATAAATTGTGCTATCGTGTTGTTAGTGTTCCATACTTCTTCTATCGGATAGACATGCTTATAGCTCCAGTTCTCTTCAGGGTCTGTAAATTCTATTTTCTTTTTCTTCTTGCTCATGGATGTATTCCTTATTGAAAATTTCATGTTACTGCTAGCACAATAGCACGCAGAAGCGGCTCTTGTGAATGACTCGTGGCAACCATACCCCATCCCACTTTAAAGTCTGTATCGGACTGGAATGATGATAGCCAGTCGCTCAAAGGTTGCAATTCAGACATCTGCAAAGGCAACTCTTCTGGGAAAAATAGATGAAACAGTAGGCTCTTTACTGTAGCATTGTTTTCTATCTTTTTCTCAATCTGCCCTACAAGTTCCTTCATTCGGTCGTTTACCTTTGCGCTGATGCGAATGTCATTGACGGCAAGAGTTCCATCGCAATCGAGGCTGTCACGAATGTCATTGGCATCAATGATGATGGTGCTGTTTGCCGCTTCCAGTATCTCTCTAATCAGTTGTATGGCTTGCTGACAAATCTCTTCGGATGCACTGATACGGGCAACTTGCACCCTTATCTTCTCTATATGCTTTGGCATGTCTTTGATGTAATGTTCTCTATCCATTGTACTTGTCCTTTGTTGATTGATATTCTTCTGGAAAATCCTTTTTCAGCATGGCAAGGAAAGCATACTGATACATAGACCCAATATAGCTTGCCATACTTGGCAACAGTCTCTTGGATTGTGAAAGGTCTCTTTCCCTTCCATCACGAGTTGTCTTAATCGCTCGATTGCTGTTTTCATATAGTTGCTACTTTACTAATGGGGTTTTGGAGTTGTATGCGGCGTAACTGATGACTACCTGATTACCCAGTGTAGTGTCATTATCAAGGATAAGGTCGCTGTATTTGCGTCCTTCTGCCAACAGATTGCACAGACGTTTCTCGTCTTCTGTGAGGACTTCATGTGATGCTCCAGTGACGATACGGACAACGATGCCATCCATCTTTGGAATCATGTCATACGATGAAAGCAGGTTGTATAGATACTTGGCACCACTTTCACCATCGGAGGCAAACGACGTGATTTCCTCCGAACAGAACAATTCCGAGTAGAATAACCCACAGAGTTGTTCAATGCTCATGTAGTTTCCGGCATTGTTAAGCGCAGGTATAGTGTGAACGATGAAGTCACTTATGGCAGCCATTCTCTCATAGTAATGTTCCAAAAACTCAGTCCTGAACCATTTCTTTCGCTTGATTCTGTTCATGTGGGTTTTACCCCACCACATTGATTCTTTGGCCAGTTTGATAAGCTCTGCTTTCTTTGTCTGAGATAGTTGTCGCATAGTAGGAATGACACCTCCATTCTTGCGTATTATGCTGAAATTACGCATGGCTCTTACCTTGTAGTAAACGCTGTCGTTCCATCTATCTAAAGTATTCAAATCGAGTTCTTCAACCCTAAAGCGGTCATCCACATGTTTCTCTATAAATCCATAGAAGGAAGTGTGCCATAAGCAGAACGCAGCCAGTTCTTCGTTAGACGCTTTTACTTCTGGAGCGATAATCAATTCCTTGGTCAGCGAGTGTTCCCACAAATCTCCCTCCATAGGATAAGCGTCAAGGTGAAGTTCGCTACCATCCTCCCAATCCTTCATGGTGATATTGCACACCTTGTCGTTGGCATCCTCGTGATAAACAGGATTCATCAGGCGCAGCATGTCAAAATGGATTTTGTACCAGCCAATGGAATTTTCCATATCTGGGTACATTCTGACGATATGGTGTGCCACGTCTTCAAACTGTACGCTGTCTAAAAGTTCTTTGAATGTCATATCAGACCTTTTTATGGATTTCAATATTGATTTCCGTCTCGAACTTCCGCACATAGATAAAATCTGTGATGGCGAACTTCATGTGGTCGAAGAGATTGTGGAATGTACTGATAAGGTGCAAGTCCTTCGTAAGTTCCTGGTCAAGTCCCTCGTTCCAGTTGGGCGGTGGACAGTCCATGCCGATGAACGAATCAAAACTCTCGTCGATGTCCCTTGGTAAGGTCAGTGTCGGCAACGTTACACCATCGTCATATAAGGGGTTCCAGCCGCTATCACAGATTGCACCCCAAAATTCTTCTCTGTCTTCACCTTGTAAAGGGTGCAGTTCTGGGTAGTCATAACAGAGAAAGCATTTGGCGGTCACTTCCACTTTGTCGCCCCAAGCATTATCCTTAATATTGTCCCAGATGCTGTGTGCTCGGTCATACATTTCTTTCAATGCGTCTCGCAAGGCATCATTAAAAGCAATGATGTCCGGCAGTATTTCCTCTTGGTGAGCCAACACCCTCTTGTTAATCATGTCCTTGCGTAAGGACAGCAAACAATCACAATCGGAATAGTCGTGCCGATTGTCGTTGAACGTCCACAGAATCTCTTGCTCTATGAGTTCTATGTCATAGTCATGTAAGTCAACCATAATACTACTTCTTTTCAAATTACGCTGCAAAATAAACACAGACCTCCGCCAACTTGTGGCAGAGGTCTGAGAAAAGTGATGTATTTTGAATAAAATCTTGTTGATTTAGCTCGTTAAGATAGAAATAGCCCTGTTTGCGACATCTTCTGTGATGCCATCGTATGGATTTGTCAGGATGAAATGTGGGAGCTGTGAATCGAAGATGACGTACTCATCATCAATGATGACATACCGTGTATCTTTGTCCGCATGGTCTGACAGCCAAGAGGCTATTTCCATACCTTTGCAATGCCCCATGGCAGGATCCAGTTCATCAAGGTTAGCGTTAAGCAACCAGCTGTCACTGACCGTCGAAGGTGTGATGTCTATCACTCGACCTGGCATGTTGCGTACTTTCCACATTTCCTGAATCGCTTCCAGTCCAAGGTATTTCCAAGACGATTCTACCACGATGTCCGCATGAGTGGTGTCAATGATACGACGTAGTTGTTCTACGGCTTCTGGGTCAAAGAATGCACCATGTTCATCCTGCCACGGTTTGCCCTCGTGATAGAGATAGTTCTGATAGTGTTCCGTGTTCAGAACACCATCGAAATCAAGGAATATGATTTTATCGCTCATGTCATCTATACTATTGGGTCTGAACAATAATCTCTGCGCTTACAGGTCTTGCAATGATTTCCCATCCATACTTCATCGAACTGTTTCATAGCCTGTTCAACTATTTCTGACTCATCTGTCAGGATGCCAGCCTCAAAGTTCCGTTTGTTGTTCGTCTTCATGCCAATACCAGCACCTGTTAGGTTAGCACTTCCAATGTACACCTCTTTGCAGTCGAAAACAAGCATCTTGAAGTGAACACGCGGACACAGTACACGCTCCAGGCAGTCATAGAGCACAGGATACTTGTCAAAGTCCTCTCTGAAATTCGGACCAGGTTCCTTTGCGTGAATGAGTCGCACCTCCACACCACGCTGAATGAGGCCGGCAAGTACAGCAAGAAAAGGTTTCTTCTGCTTGCCATCCTCTACATAGAGATCTTTGATGTCAGCCGTTCCAATCCACAGGTTGTGTTTTATCTTGGGAACACGAGACAAGACTTCTTTATAATGGGCGGTGTTGGAGATGTAAGAGAGCATATCATAGATTGATTATATCTTTGACAAATTCAACGGCAACTTCAACAAGATCCATGTCCTCGTTCTCAGAAATGATGTTGTTAACGATGTCATATTTAGCTATTATGTGTTGCGGGATGGGTGGAACAGTTTTAATATGCCACGCTTTATTTTCAACGATCAATGATAGAACAACTTTCTCACCTTTTTCTATATACTTGAGACAAGCCTTCTCGCTATAGATACAGTCATTTCGCAGTTTGTTATGTCCGAACTTATCAGCATTGTACTCGATAAGTTCCCATAAGACAACGGAGGCAAATGGCTCTGTGTGATATGCCAGCAGTGGACTGCGAGAATATCGCTTCAAGGCAATCATGTCAAGTTCATCCATGTCGCCGATTGCAGCAAAATAATAGTTTGAACTTTCGTCATCCTTCGCCTGCCAATAACCTGCAGAACGTAGGAATTCCTTATACTTTAGTGCATAATACTTGAAATTATGTTTCGTAGGGATGTGCTTCAGGCAGTATTCCTCTATTGAGCAGTCGGCATCTATGAATTGGCGTAATGCATTGCCGACCTTTTCGTGGTCGCGAGAGAAGAGGATGTCCCAACGACCTTCCTTGCCGAAGAAATAACGATTGCCATAAGAACACCATCCTATATCGAAGCCCTTATAGCCAGATGCAATCAAGATGCGTATTCTCTCTGCGTCTGTGGCATCTATGAATTTCTGCATATTCTTTATGAGCACATCTTCGGAATAGTCATTCAAGAAGCTGATAGCTCTTATGTTACCTCTACAGAACTGCATGTCTTCCAGCCAGCACACGATGTTCCTGTGCTGATTATCCAGTTTTGACCTCTCTACCATTGCTGCATTCTTTCCTCCAAGTCCTGTTATGGATTCTGACAAGGAATCTCTTACGTCCGTTGTTACAGCAAGCTTTTCTATGACTTGATTATAAGTAGCGAACTCTGTAATACGCAGATTGGACACAAGGTTTACTTGCGACTGTATAAGTTGATTAGTATTAAGCAGCAAATTCCTGATGACTCGAATATATTGTCTTAATTCTGTAGTAGCTGTCACGACTTGATGCTTTATGCAATATCTTATCAGCGCGTAGAACAATGTTTTCTCGTAGATGTCAAAGTCTTCGTTCTCCTGGGGAAGTATGCAACGCTGGAAAAGATTTACTCTTCCTTTGCTAAAGAGTCGTACTCTTGTATCAAACACTTCTTCATTGCCATGTTTGAACATGTCATCAAAAAACGTTGCATCTTTTTTGCCAACTACAGAAATGAAGTCCAATGCCGAGAAGAGACAATCAACATTGTCTCGGATTTTATACACAGCATTGATTTGTTCTATTGTTCCGATATAGTCGGAAGCTGTGCTTCCTTGCTGCGGGTACACGTAAGTGTAATAGAGAAGATGTGTCAGATAATGGAAAAATGACATAAAGCAATCGTCTATCACGGGATATTCCTGATTCTCATCCTTTACATACTCCCAAAACAGGTTTGCCCATTCGTGCTCAACTTTCTCTGTAAACTGTGCTACTAGTTCTACATCTTGGTATGTATCTTCAAGGAACTGAATGAACAATGCCTTCCAATGTTCAAAAGCCGTCAATTCCTTGCCACGTGCATTCATCTTTATATACAAACCGTCGGTCAGACTGTATTCATCCATATCAAGACGGTCGAAGGTGATTGACGATGATGTACTCAAAGCATTCTTCAGCATGTCATCAATGAATGGAAGATAATCATCTTCCAACATGGTATTCATGGCTTCCAACATTGAAACCATATTGTTGATTGTCGGGTCATAATCCCAGTCATTAGAATACCATGAACAATCAGTTATCACCTCTCGCACTTTTCCACTTGGGAGTTTTCCCAGTAAGGTTTTCGTAAGTTTATCACAGAATGCAGCACTGCTTAAGCGGGTTTCATAGGAGAAACCTTCTAACAGATGGAGATTCTTTGCCTTCTCATCTTCTGCCATGTTGGATTTGGAAATAAGTAGCCAATGGAGCAAAAAAAGCGTTGTGAGGCGTTGCTGCCCGTCAAGAGGGATGAAAAAAATCTTTCCAGCATGTGTCGCCTTATTCTGAATTGAAGAACCATATATAAAATCCACATGATAAGCATGTCCACTCTTTAAAGCATTCATCAACAGGTGAATAAATTCTTGTCTTTTCTCCAGTTTGTGCTTGTCTGTGAAGTCATGCCCTTGCACATAATCACGTTGAATCAATGGAATCCGTATCGAATACTCTTTCACAAATTCCATGAATGTGTATCTTGTCTTTTTGGTGTCCATAACGCACATTATATTAAATTGATATATTCTTCATAAACACGTTTTATCTCGCTGAAGTATGCGTTGCGATCCTCTTCTGTCCAGAACTTCATGTCGGTTGGGGATGCTGTAAAGGCTTTGTTGAAAACCATTTTTGTTGCTATAGGCACCATGACGGGATTCTTCTGGTCATGCCTCTCACGCTCTTTGAGGATTTTTCTCTTTTTGTCTATCATATAGTTTTGCAGTGCGGCATTCGTGTCCTTGTCAACCAATGCCATATTCTGTATGGAGTGCATCAGTCTTTCGTCCATCTTCGCCAATTCGTTGAAATAAGCGTCAATAGCCGTTACCGCCTTTTGACACCTGATTCTGTTATTGTCATTATCAAACCATTTTTTGTCGTTCTCCATCTCTTTCTTCGCATTCTTTAACACCTCCAGATATTCTGACATCTTGTCTGCTTGGCCAATTCGGTTTAACTCTTGTTCTTTTCGTTGAAACCAAGTGCAAAGCTCGTCAAAAGCGATACCTTCGAGTGAAAGATTTTGAGGGTGAATGTGTTCTAAACTTGTTGTCTTGCATTTGTGAAACAGATGAAATGGAAAACACATGCGCTCGTTAATGTCGTGAAGGGATATATCGACATTCAGCAACAAAAGTATTCGGATTAAGTCTTGATTGCATTCATTGTAGCAAATCTCGTGTAGTTCATACTTTCTGCCTTTATCAGATTCTCCTCTGTACATGATGCTTTTCTCACTTATCGTACTTGAAATCTTAACTTCTTTGCCTATCAGTCCTTTCAGATGATTGGTGAATGATGATTTTGGAAGCGAAATGTACGTTTGGAAAAGGTTGAAAATAAGGTTGGAAAACTCTTTATCTTTTGCTTTCTTGTTCCTCAACTTAAACAAAGAAACATAGAGTCCCACAAGATGATACCATTGGTGGTCGCTATACCAATTGGTAATTACTACATAGGAATCTTGAAGTTTTTCCCATAGCGCATCAACCATTTTGCCCCATAGGTTTGGATTATTGCCAATATAGTTGTTTATTACACGATAATTATAATCTTTGCCATCAGAAATATATTCCCCTAATGTAGGATTTTCAGTAAGAAGTCGGCGGACAACAAAAGACAGGAGAACATCTATGTGGGAACTATAGTCCATCACGCCAAGCATACCCCATAGGAATGGGTTTTGTAGATTTTTCTCCATGATGTCCCATTCGCAAGACCGGGAAAAGGCTATTTGCTTTCGCAATGCTTTCTCGCTGTCAGGATAATGGTCACATTGGAAAAATAGAGCCTTTATAAGTTCTGTACTTGTCAGGCTGGTCTTACCATAGTTCAGACGATTGAAAATATCTACAGATTCCATATTTGAACCATAAAGTGCTACAGTTTCCTCATCTACATCGTACCAAATAACCCTCACATCATGTTCATTGTGGTCTGGATTAGGACACAACACTTCTGCTATATGAGCTTTGGTCATCGCACCATGTTGCTTAAACCATTTTTTTATAGTGTTGTTTGCACAATCGACAAAAAAATCATCTATGGGCGTATCTTTACGCTCGTAATCTATAGTGTAGATTTGTGATTGTAAGTCTTCTGGCAACATCTCCGCTATTTGATGGAATATAAGTCGTAAAGTCGTAAGACGTTGTTGCCCATCAATAAGGTCATAAACGTCTTCACCTTGTTTTGAACTTAGTTTATTGTTCTTTGTAACAACTACTGGTTGCAAGCAATAGAAGCTCTTGTTTTCTGAACAAGAGTTTTTGAATTCAGCCAAGTCTGAAAGCAGGTCTTCTATCTGCTTCTTTTCCCATCTGTAACCTCTTTGGTAAGATGGGATGTTGAATTTGTAATTAAACAAATCAACAAAGTGTTTAATAATAAATGCCATTTCTTTATTGTATTTTATTTTGGTTTCATTTTACCTCATTTTTGATTTCATAGTCATAATTGTCAAGGGTATCAAGGGCGTATGTGTAGTCTGTCACCACTTCAAATAGGGCATTGGTCTCATCCGTGGAAATCAACGGTTGGTTCTGCAGGGTGCGTCCAATCATTCCCACCAACTGGCGCAACTCTCCAATTTGCTCCTTGCGGATGTGGTCATTAACGACATAGCCTTTGATGAGGTATTCTTTCAAGATGCGATTAGCCCATTTACGAAATTGAACACCTCTGGCACTCTTTACCCGATAGCCGATGGAGGTTACCATTTCGAGATTGAAATACTCTACTTCATGAGTCTGGGTCTTGCCCTCAATGGCACCATGTTGAGTGGTATTCGCAAATTTTGCGACAACCACTTCATCGGCCAATTCCTCTTTAAGAGCATTGTTGATATGCTTGCTGATGGTCTTGTAATCACGACCGAACAATGTGGCTAACTGTCCACGGGTCAGCCACAACATATCACCGTCCATCTTGACTTCAAGCTGGATGGCATTGCTCTCATCCTTGTATATGACAATCTGATTTACCATACTACATCTTTATAATATCTCTCTTGCAATCCAGGCACAAGCTTCAGCATCTGCCAACGCATGGTGATGATTCTCTAATTGATAGCCACAGGCAGCGGCTACTGTGTGAAGCTGATGATTCTCCAGTCCTGGCAGCACACGACGCGAAACGCAAAGCGTATCGTAGAACTCATAATCTGGATAGTCCATCTGATAGACGCGGAACACGGCTTTCAAACAGCCTTCGTCAAAGGGCTTGTTGTGTGCTACGAGCGGCAGACCTTCTATCAGCGGTTCTATCTGCTTCCATACTTCAGGGAAAACAGGTGCATCGTCCGTATCATCGCAACACAAGCCATGCACTTGACTACACCAGTAGTTGTAGTAGTTCGGCTCTGGCTGAATGAGTGAGTAGAACGAATCGACTATCTCGCCGTTCCTAACGATGACAATACCAACGCTACACACAGAGCTGCGCTCATTGTTGGCGGTCTCAAAATCTATTGCTGCAAAATCTTTGAGCCCTGCTCGAAGATTTTTGCGCTCGGCAGAGTTGAAACCAGTTTCACTCTGCTCTCGCTTACTCCAATCTTTCATTTCTTGTCATTCTTGTATTTGTTCCACATCCTTTCTACCATATCTGCCATCTCCCTGCGTAGGGATGCAGGTTCAAGAACTTCCACATCGCCACCATTCCACAACAGTTCCTGCAAGAGGTCAAAGGTCGTGCGCATCTGATAGGTAAAAATGCTGTATTCATTATTGCGCTCAATCTCTTCCTGTGACTCGTGCAAGGGAAGGTCTCTGATATAGTTCGCCTGACCAGCCGACACTTTCAGTTTAATGTCCTTGACCTTCTTGTTCAAACCCGCTATGATGCCATAACAGCCAGCAAAGTATTCCTTCGCATCCCAGTCTTTAGGCATGACAAACGTTTCATCTTTCACATGAACGTGTCTAAGTCGGTCGAGAGAATAGATTCTCGGACCTTGCTCACGGAAATATGTGTAAGTACTGAGTCCAATAAGATACCACCTCTGGCGGAAAAGTTTTACACAATAAGGCTGTACATCAAAGTTATACTCCTGGTCTTTCCAATAGTTGTAGTGGGTGATGTTCAAGACACGGTTTTCTTTCATGGCCTCGATGATGGTCTGGAGATATTCTTGTCCTGATGGCACATACTCCAGCATGATACGGTCTTTGATGCTTTGACTGTTTGCCAAGGCATTACTGACACAGAACGTGTTATAGAGCCAAGAACGCAAACCGTTCTTGCTGATATCCTCGACATTGGAAATATAGTATCGGTATTCGCCACGATTCTCGTTGGCTATATCAATGCCGAACATATCCCAGATGACATAACGCCAATTGTCGAAGGTGCGTTTGGGGATTTCCACACCTCGGCTAATGTCATTATCAAGCCATTTCTCATTCAGTTCCTTGAATGAGATTTTCTTGGCGCGATAGATAGTTTCTATCACCCAGACATATTTGCTTATCAGGCTTTGGCCTCTTTCATTATTAGCCATCTTCTAAACTTTATGTTGCACGTTATACTATAAATTTACTGCAAAGGTACGGTAAGGGTGCGCCATATCGTGGCAGAGGTTAATGCTTTTAATCATTTCTTGGAATTTTTTCATTTTTACTCACTCTGAGTGTCAGGTTTTATCTTGTAACTTTAGCAACTGGATCGTCTTTGCCGTTTTATGGGATATATCTGAGTAACCTTTCCTATCAAGATACGCGTATAACTCATGCAACCCAAATTGGGACTGCGAGAGTGCAAAGGTCATTATGTCTTGACTGTATTTATTCATTATAATGCAATTTTTTGATTGCAAAAATAAGCAAAATTTCGGCAATATGCAAATTTCTTGCCAATACAATAATGTATGGCTAATGCTGTGGCAACGGCACCTTTAATGCCTTCTGGATGGTCATGTGTTGGCATGGCGGTTTCCTTTGCCAACTGAATACATTCGTCTTCTGACTTTGCCATGAAGCCAGCTGCTGACACTCTCATTGCACTGCCATTTCCGAAGGAGTGATATGGCAGCTGTATGCCGTCAGCATCCAACCATTGTTTGAACCGACCGCCATAACCACGATGTCTGTCAGCTTGACACCTTTCCTTTATTGTCTTTGCCATATCCTTGTGATTCAACAAGGCATCTGCGCAAGCAAAAGTACATACGGTGTCGTCGCTATATGTATTTTCGGGAAGGAGCAAGTTTACAGAATCGTAATTCTTTGTTCTGGTTCTCCTTGATTCGTATGGTTTTCCTGATATATCACCAATTGCAGTACTTAATAGTAAATTTCTCATATTGTATAAACTTTTTGACCATATTCTACCGACACCCCTGTATGTGAGCCATTGGCTTCGGGGATGGCAATGGGGGCAAACCCATAGCTGTTGTAACGTCTGATGTTCACATTAGGTAATGTGTACATATCGTTCTTAGTTTTTGCGCCAGAAGACTCATAGCGCATTCATTACGCAAAGGTAGTAAAATTTTCTATATAATTTACGTACACCTCGCATTTTTTCGATAATTTAACTCATCTTCATGGACTGTGTGCATTTATAATCATGTACATATCCAATGATGGTTGCTTCTTTATGACACAATTGGACAAAAGGTTAACAAGAAAAAGGATAATTATTTGCTAATTACTTCAAGAAATGCTTTAGGGATATATGCTGACGCAATATTACAGAGTCCGGGGATTTCAACGACAACTCTCTGCTGACCGGTTATCTTTGCAACCTTGCCAACTATACCGCAAAAAGCTCCATCCGTAACACGGACTATATCGCCTTTGCAATAACGTAACTGAGATTGATCAACAACCCTAATGTGTTCATCATCAATGCTGGTTAATTGTTTGAAGTTATCCATCTCTTTCTTTGGGACAACCAATGGAGGATTCTTTCCGTTGTCGTTCGTCTCAAAATGATTGAAATAGAATGTTATGAAGCTGAAATCGGGAGTAGATTTCAATAATGTTTCAATAATATGGTGTGTTGTTTGTACGAAAAGGAAATTGGGGAGTAATGGAACACGTCGTTTGGAACGTTTGCCATTTATAACCTTATATACAGTATGTAAGGGAAGAAATGTCTCAATTCCTTTTGAAGTCAACATATCATTGGCTTTTTCTGCTCGGCCGTATGACACCCTAAGTACATACCATTGCGAGGTCTCTGATTTATTATTGTCCATTTCCAAAGTCTTCACAATATTTTATTATTATAATATAACTTCTCTGCAAAGGTAAGAAAAAAATGGGTAGTCGTATAGAATTGTTTGGATTTTAACACTAATTTAACAAAAATGGGGATTTTATTAAAAACACTGCACACTGCACTAATCATGCGGAAAGCATTACAATAAATATGTGCCTATTCTGAAAAAGCAGCCACTTTTTCTGTATAGGCAGTAGAGCCAGTTGCAGTGATTTTTCTTTTCCATAAATAACGCCGTTACATTAAAAAACCTTCAACCTTCACCTTTTGGGGCGAAACGCCAGTGTTTATCGGGATTTCAGGAGGTGAAGGTTGGTGAAAATACCTTCACCCAACCTTCACCCTCGATTACGCTTGAATTCATCATTGATTCCACTATTTGACATCACTTAGTGTTCTCTGTCTGGAATGACATGGAGGTGAAGGTTGGGTGAAGGTTCATCGAGCAACCTTCACCTCTCGAAACCCTTATAAACACAGGGGAATCACGCCGATTGGTGAAGGTTGAAGGAATAATGCTGTAATTCATTTTTTTTGAGCTGCCGAATGTTCTATTTTTCCTATTCGCACGTCGTAAACAGGCAGGGAGTGACTCCGCTGTAAGTCCGTTGTGACTCCGCTGTGACTTCGCTTATTTATTATTTGTTTAGCAGTGTCCGATTATTCCAAGAGCGAACTTAAACTTTGACCAATGCGTCATTCTTGTCTTTGCATAGCAAAATGCCACATTTGCTCCATTGCTGATTATGCACTTCTAACTCATAAAAACTTCGTACTTGGGAATTCTTTTCTCTCATCAAAATGAGATAGTGTGTCCAAGGCAATTATCTTCGGGGCAAAGCATTACAATTACAGCATTACATTAAATCAATGCCTATACTAAAAAGGCAGTCACATTATTGCCCTATCATCCTTCGTTCATCCTTCGATCATCCTTCGTTCATCCTTCGATTGGAAGTTGGAGGATGATTATATAATCTGCGGAGGATAAAGAATGGAATAAACACCCCACAAACCACGGAATTAAAATCCACAAATTACGGAAAAATAATCCATATTTTACGGAATTTTCAAGGAATCCTTTGTTATTCAACAAATTATTTGTATCTTTGCACCCACGTAATCAAAGCATATAAAGATTTCACTATAGGGACAGCAACGGACTTGAATGTGACTCTGTCATACATCTGAGAAACGGCAAATATGGGCTTGTTGAAAGACGGTATTTATGTAGTACAAATATAAAGTTTAGGGGATTGACAAGATTATCATATCTCAAGATACATTTTGCTGTAATGGCTATTATGGATTTTCGATGACTTGTTCTGTTAGGAAAATAAGTTGGATTTCTATGGAAAAACATGCTGAACCACTACGGTAACTCCTTATTTTTAGGGGTTACCGAAGTAGTTTAACGCATTTTTCTTTGGAAAATCGAAAAAAAGCATTAACTTTGCATCCCAAATGATGTGTCACGTTAATAATATCACATAATTATGCGAAACGGTATAATCGGACGAAAGCATGAGATGCAGATTCTCGAAGAACTATATGCAAGCGACAAGGCTGAGTTTGCCGCGGTATATGGAAGAAGACGTATTGGGAAGACATTCCTTATCGACAAACTGTTCGGTGACAAATACGACTTCTATATGACAGGTATATATGAGGGCACCCGAAAGGAACAACTCACCAACTTTGCCCACCAGCTTGAGAGTTATTCAGGCAAGAAGGTCAGGACACCCAAAGACTGGATGGAAGCCTTCTTTGCCCTGCAATCATACCTTGAGACCAAGGTTTCAAAGGAGCGAGTCATAATCTTCATCGACGAACTGCCGTGGCTTGACACTCCACGCTCTCGATTCCTAAAGTCATTCGAGCTGTTCTGGAACGAATGGGTTTCAAAGCACGACAATATGAAACTCATAGTCTGCGGATCCGCCACCACTTGGATGACCAACAAACTTCTCGGCAACAAGGGCGGCCTGCACAACAGGGTGACTATGCCGATATATCTTCGTCCGTTTAATCTCGCCGAAACAGAGGAATTCCTGTTGTCACGCGGATTCTCATTCGGGCGTAAGCAAGTGGTTGAGACCTATATGTCGCTTGGAGGAACTCCGTTCTATCTTGATATGCTGAGGAAATCAGAGAGTGTGGCACAGAACATCGACCGCCTATTCTTCCGCGACAACTCTCCATTGCGCACTGAATACGGATTCCTTTTCAAATCCCTGTTCAAGGAATCAAGCCTGTATCGCAAGGTTGTGGAATGTCTTGCAAGGAAACTAAAGGGCATGACACGCAAGGAGATTCTCAGCGAGGTGAAATGCGACGACTCGGGATTCTTCTCGGAAGTGCTTGCCGACCTGTGCAACTGCGACTTCATCCGACGCTATTCCGCCTTCGGACGCAATGAGCGCGACATGATGTACCAGCTGACAGACCTTTACACCTTATTTTATTTGAGATATGTAAAGTCATACAATGGTGGAGACATTGACTACTGGAGCCATCGGCAGATGGACATTTCCTCATGGCAAGGATATGCCTTCGAGCAAGTTTGCCTGCATCATATCCAGCAAATAAAAATATCTCTCGGCATTTCAGGCATTCTCGCCAACGTATGTTCCTTCTCATGGCAGGCATTCACCGACAAGAACGGCAAGGAACATCGAGGCGGACAGATAGACCTTATCATCAATCGTGGCGACAAGACCATCAACCTGTGTGAGATGAAATACGTAAGCGGCAAATTCTCCATATCGCAGGATTATGCCCGACACCTGGCTGAACGTCGCGAGGCATTCCGAAGTCTCACCTCCACCGACAAAACCCTCCATCTGACAATGATAACCTCAGAGGGCGTAGAGCACAACGAGGGCTGGCACTCCATCCAAAGCGAACTGACCCTCGACGACTTGTTCTGTTAGTGGTGATATGAGCATCCTGGTCTTAACTTATGCCCTCGTCTGGTCTTAACTTATGACTATCGTCTGCCTTAAGTTATGATTGGTGTCAGCCTTAACTTATGACCTAAAAGAGGAAGAGAAAGCGTAACCGTAACCCGTAACTGACATACATCTGAAAACTGATTTTCAATGTCAGTTACGGGTTACGGTTACGCTTGAAGGTTATTCATTCCCTTAGAGGCAAAGGATTCTTTCTTCACCTACTTACACCAAAAATCCTATCTAAACAACTAATAACATCTTCAAGTTTATCCCGATATATTAATCCCTCAACATATTCCGTAGGAATAGATGCAAATCCGTATTTAGCTCCGAGAATAGCGCATGCCACTGCCGCATTCGTATCAGCGTCACCACCAGCATTTACCACCTTTAGCAATCCATCCATAAAAGACGTTGAATGCCAATACGCCCACAGCCCCACGGACAACGCCACAAGAGTATAACCCATAAAATCATCATCCATCAAATTAGCAATGTCATCCTCATTCCAAGCCCTCTCAATATATTCGGCAATCCTTTCGTCATACATATACGACCTCGCTATCATACTGCCGTATGTGGGAATCTGTTCACCATATACCAACGCATGAATCAATTCAGAAACAATAACACATGAGCCAACACAACGTGGATCATAATGCGTGAGCTTACATATATTCTCAGCACAACTCGCTACATACTATGGGAACAATCCCACAACAGAAGTCCTCATCACTCCACCATTGGCGGCAGAATCGCATCTACTCATCTCCCATATTCTCTTTGACACCTCTATAGGCCGTTCAACATAGTCTCCTATGCTCAGCACCTTATAAGTATTCTCCCCTATTCCCATCGGGTCGCCCAAAGCCCACTCCTTGAAATGCCTTGCGATATTCTGCAAGTTCACACCATTGTCTTCAATGACAGCCTCAGCAATACACAGCATCATATCCGTATCATCCGTCCAGTCGCCAATCTCCCATCTCTTGCGATGTCTGTCCTGGAATATCTGTCCATAATGTTGTATTCCATTAGGATATTTCCAAGCCATATCCTCCGTGGTCATTCCCTCAGTCCCCAAGCCAAGGGCATCGCCAATGGCTTGACCGAAAATCACGCCTTTGAATTTATCAGTTGTTGTCATATTCGTAATATAAAAAAAGTATCTCAATAAGTAAATTCGAATTTCTCACCATCAATGAACATTGTCATTACAAGGTTATCCAGCTTCTTATACTTTATATTAAAATATCCACTATATTCCACCTCATTTCTGATAGTATTCATTTTGGCATATCCTTCATTCAATTGTTCCCTTATTGAATATTGACCATTAGCACTATCTCCATTGACGATGGTTTCTTATCAACTGAAATGTTTGTAAACTGTGCGTATGCATTCATAGTAATTATTGCAAAAATGAATGCGGCAAATAATCTCACTGATTTTTTCATAATTTTTACCTTTATGTATGTGATTACTAATATTCTTTCGTATAGTCATTTATGCCATAAGCACATTTTTGAAATCATCCTTCCATGAGTTTCCTCTCATTTGCAGAAGAGCCTCTCTTTATGTCCAATACTTATAGTAATTGAACCAGGCATTAATAAATAACGTGTTGTACATATCATCATTAATATTATCATTGGCAATCAAAGTAAATAATGTGTATATACTAATATACAAGGATACTGTTTCTGGATCCAATGAGTTTTTTCTTGTTTCATCGGGCACAGTGTTTATATCTTCAACATCCTTATATATAGAATGTCGGGCCAGCATGCTGATTTGTTGACATAACACATCAATGTTGTCGCTATCATATAGATAATGCTTCGATAGAGGACTAACTGCATCTGAAATCAGAAATTTCTTACTCTGAAGACACCATGTTCCAGATTGGATTACCATTATCGTCAAGCACAGGGCGAAGATTACTTAACTTGTCAAAGTTATCTTCCGCAGAACGGATAGCATCAATATATTCTGAAATTAACGGATAATTCATAATCGTTATTTTAAGAATGCAAAAGAATAATCATCAAAAGCCAACAGACCTAACTTAATTAGTTTCATTATATGACGTCTAAAATTAACTTCATTCCCTACGCATTTATAAATTTTATCGATGACATCTTTTTCAAAATCAAAGTTACCTAATGCTTTAGCCGCCTTGATATAGTTCTCATTTTTTGAATGATTAGACTCTGCCTTAAGCAATTCTTCCTGAAATTTTTCTTTGCTATACACCTCATACATCATAATGATATAATGTGCAAGTGCATCACTTGTTACAAATACTATAGAATTGGAATCCGTTTCAAAAGTCCCGCTTCTAAAACCATCCTTATTAAGTTCATCCTTGCAGTTGATAAGGTAAGGCGGATTGTCAAAATCCGACAAAGAGCCAAACGAATGTTCTAACTTGCGAGTCGCAAAGTTATAATGAAAGGCCACACTGTCTCCATAACTCATCCACTCACATTTAGATTCAGATGTTTTCCAAACTGCAACCAATGTAGCAAATGAGCCTTCATCATAGAATTTGTCTAATGACAGTCCTCCCATTAGTTTTGCCTTCTCCTCACAATTATTATAAAATGGTTCCCATATTCTTTCTATCCATGAGTCAAGCTGATTAGCTGACATAATTGGTGATTCTGGCAGATTGTCAATAAGGTATCTTGACCATCGTTCGGCAAATAATCCACCGCCTCCAGCACCATCCGAAACTGCAATCATATTGTCTCTTGCAATGGCAGCATCCTCATTTACGCAACCCTCTTCCGGCTTGCCTATAGATTTACTTTTCGATTTCATTGATTCTGACTGATATTTGTTGGTGTTCCAATATCCATTAGTTTTATCAGAGTGGTAGCGTCCGCATTCACTCCCATTGCCCTATGCCTACCATCACGATTATCATTAAGACAACGACTTATGTCCGCATTGTACCTTTCAGGCAGCAAGCTCGACATGTCAAATAGCATTTCTGCATATACATCATTGTTAAGTTCATCCTTCATTATTGGGCAAGCAATACTTTCTATTGTATCTTCATCCGTTATATGAATGTTGAATAGAATAACATTGCCATCATTCGTGAACATCGACTTCAATTCATTGGCTTGTTGCAACACATATTCTTTTGAAGCACCATTAAACCAACCATCCGTAATATTTATAATAGTAGGTGGATAACAATCCTTCTCATGATGCTCCTTCATCCATTCTGCCAACAGACGCTTTGCTCTATCAAACGCTTTATGTACATGTGTCCAACTGCCATCACAATTAGCCTCAATCCATTGTACTTTCTCAACTTCTTTTATTACAGTACCCTTTCGAGTACGTTTTTCTTCTCGGGTCACAATTCTCTTATATGGATTGTCCCTCAGTTCCTCAGGAGAAACAAAGTCCCTTCCCTCCAGTTCTCCTTTCCAGTCACTGTATGCCTCCTCATCATATCCAATGACGGCAATGTCATAATAATGCCTTACCTCATTGGACTTGATACATCTTAAAACCAGCTCGTTAATCTGCATATTAACAATTCTGGCAGCAGCTTCCGCCATTGTCATCTTTTCTCCAAATAGAGTCGTTTCGTTTTGCATACTGACGGAATGATCAACAAGGAATATAAATGCCGTTGGCGTATTCCTCGTAATCTGAGCCGTATATGGAGTCTTTATTCTCAGTTGCTTTGGTTTATTTGGTATAGGAATACCAAAGTTGGCTATGTTCGTGATATATTCAAGAGGAATGAAGTTCTTCACCAATATCTCTGCCTGAAAGAATGGTTGCTCATCCTCATCAAGGTCGAAATGCTTGTTTGCTTTAACTGCATTGAAATGAATCCGTTCGAAGTCGCTTAGTTCGCCTCCTACCTGTGCACCATTCTTAGTTGCATTCCTATCTGCATACTTTGTTCCTTCCATCCAAATCACCTTAGGGTCAATCTTTAAAATCACAGGATTAGAAATTCTTCCCTCGTTCATTGCCACATACATCATAGGATGTTGTGTAACGAAACTAACCCTCACATAATTCTGAAGATTGTCGCGAGTGTCAAGTTGTCTCGACTGCATACTACCCCCTGGCTTTGGTATGTCTATTCCTTTAGCCTTACAGTCAGCCCATGAATAAAGACCACCATTACTGATTATCGACTCCAGATTCTCTCTATCTGTAAAATGATAAAGACATTTGATGTTATTACGCTCAATAATGTCTTTGTATTGTTGCCAATTGTTTTTCTGTGCCATAGTAAACTATAAAAAAATTATATAATTAATAAACATTCTAATATCTTTGCTTTAAAATTGTCTCCTAACCTGAATATTTCATACTAATAATAAAAAAGTGAGGTTATTTAACACTATC